>Ga0075434_100004506_pt1 | contig 12570 bp, 11 predicted proteins | sample RhiMethybrSRZTD3_FD_75298 | JGI IMG/M metagenome (GOLD analysis project Ga0075434, IMG submission 75298) | Populus rhizosphere microbial communities from Tennessee, USA - Rhizosphere MetaG P. TD hybrid SRZTD3 | ecosystem: Host-associated > Plants > Roots > Rhizosphere > Soil | place: USA... | reverse complement strand
TCGATCGTGTTCGCAGGAAAGCATTTCGCCGCCTGCGGCAGCACCGGCACTTCGATGAGGAGGAGCGTGTCGGGACTCTCGTACCGCGTGATCGTCTTCATCTCGGTGACGCGTGTGTGGAATTCGCAGGCCGCGTAGTGCAGCGACTCCGCGCCTTCGGGGAACGCGCGCTCGAGTCCCGGAATGAGCAGCGGGATCATCATCCGTCCCGTATACGGCAGCTCGTCCTCGCCCCACAGCTGATCGATGTCGATCGAGCAGAACACGGTGTGATAATCGGCGAAGAAATATTTCTCGCCGCTCTCGGTCAGCACATACGGATTGCGATATTCGCTCTCGATGCCGACGACGCGATCGCGGACGACCGTCGAGCGCACCACCATCGCGTCCCACACCGCGTTCCATCCGTGCTTCGGATACACCTGAAACACGATCCCCTTGCCGAGCGTGTGGTCGTCGAACTTCAGCGGGTCGTATCCCACCACCTTCCGCGTCGTCGGCGCGCCGCCCTCGCTCTGAAACCGATCGGCCCACACCATCGACGTCTCGAGCTCGTCGCCCGGGATGTTCCACATCTTCCACGTGTAGTTCGCCATGAACTTGTGGTAGAGGGTCGGTCCGATGGCGGCGGTGAAGTAATCGGCGAACTTGCAGTTGCCAATCTCGGGGAGCTCCGCTTCGATGAGCTTCAGCTGCGCGTCCCGGTGCTCGCGCAGCTCGCGCTCGATCTGTTCGCGCTCGGGCATGAACGCGACGTCGCGGTAGTGAACGGGATACCGATATTTGCGGCGGTCCGGCTCGACATAAGTGAACAGCCGCCGCTCGATGTAGTACAGCTCGTCGTTCGTCAATCTGACGATCGTGTCGTTGATCGGCGCTTCTTTGCCGCCGGGCCAGAACCAGATGTGCGGACCGAACTCGTACGGATGGCCGCCGTACTCACAGGTCCGCGCGAGGCCGCCGACGCGCCGGTTCTTTTCCAGAACCGTGACGTCGTAGCCCTTCTCGCTGAGGTAATACGCGATTGACGATCCCGCAACGCCGCCGCCGAGGACGAGCATCTTCCGATTCACGACAGGTCACCCAAGGTTCCGCTCCTGCATCCATGCGACCGTGTGCCAGTTCGGCCGATCGGTCAGCCGGCCGTCGCCATACGCGTCGGCCAGCTCGATGATTGCGCGTTCGACGTGCCTGGCCGGCCTGAATCCGCTCGCGCACAGACGGTCCGAGCAGAGCCGGTACGAACGCGGATCGGCGTTCGACGACTGGACGTCGATCGCCGCTGGCACGTGTGCGGCGATCCGCTCGGCAATCTGCAGCACCGTGAGATTTTCGAAGGCGGCGTTGTAGATGCCCGCGAGCCGCCGTTCCATCGCAAACAGATACAAGTCGACGAGATCGTCGATGTGGATGTTCGGCCGCACCTGCGCGCCGCCGAACACGGTCATCGCCTTCTTCGTCAGCGCCTGCATCGTCAGGCCGTTCACCGTGAGGTCGAGCCGCATGCGGCGCGAGTAGCCGCACACCGTCGCCGGACGGAAGATTGTCGTCACCATTCGATCCCCGTAGCTCGCGATCACGCGCTCCGCGACCATCTTCGTCTTGTTGTATGCGGAGATCGGCATGAGATCGAGGTCTTCGGTGATGCGCGGCTCGGTACGGACGCCGTAGACCGCGCCCGAAGATGGAAACACGAACTGGCGCACGCCCTGCCGAGCGGCGCGATCGACCAGGCGCATCGTCGCGAGCACGTTGACTTCCCACGACGTGAGCGGATTCAGCTCGGCGGACGGATCGTTCGCGATGCCGGCGAGATGAAAGATCGTGTCGAAGCCGGAGAGATCGAAGTCGTCGACGTGCCGGATGTCCCGCTCGCAGACGGTGAGCCTCGGATGCGCCGGCAGGTAGTTGCCGAACCAGCACGTGTCGAGAACGGTGACGTCATGATCGGTGCGGGCGATCAGCGCCTCGGTCAGTCGTGTCCCGACGTAGCCGCAGCCTCCTGTGACGAGCACAGCCATCAGATCACGATTTTCCCGATCGTGAGGAATTCCTGTTCGGTCACGGGACTCTCGTTGCAGCGGCGCTGCGCCATGGCAGCCGCGCCGATGCTGCCTGCGAGCGCCACCATCTCTGCCGGCAGGCGCAGACAGGCGGCGACGCTGCTGAGCGCGAAGTACGCGTCGCCACAGCCGATGGAGTCGACGAAGTCGAGGCTGAGCGACGGCATCGCCGCCGACTCGCCGCGAATCGACGCGTGCACGCCGTTGTGGCCGTCGGTGACCGACACGCTGGCGCACTGGAGACGCCCGGCCACCCGGGTGGTGAGCTCGTCGAGCGGCACGGCCTTGCGGTGGATGCAGAGTTCGGCCTCGGTGCGATTCAGGCTGTAGTAGTCGGCGCCGACATATTTGATCGGCAGGTTGTACCCGTAGTTGCTCGAATTCACCTGCGCCATGGCCGCGACGTACGCACCGCCTCGCGCGGCGATGCGCTGATTGATCGCGATTTCGTCGACGAGCCCGTGTCCGAAATCGGCGACGAGCACGAGATCGTACGGCGCGAACTCCGGCACGCCGTCCGCCGCGCACGGCGACAACGTCACGCGCCTCGATTTGAAGATCGGTCGCGCGGTCTCGGTGTCGACGAACCGTGTTTCGGTCAGCTCGCCGCCGGCAATCGTCGTCACGCTGACGTTGGACGGTGCGTCGCTCCGCGTGGCGTTCGTGAAACAGTCGACCTGCCTGACGAAGTTGGCCAGGTGCCGCGCAATGATCCCGACGCCCCCGGTCTGCCGCACGCGCGCGGTTTCCACGCCCGCGATGCAGCGCGACTGCGTCGACATGTTCGTCAATGTGACGTCGACCCACTCGTCGACGATCGTCTCGCCGATGACACATACGTGCAGCGAGGCCGCCTTCGCGAGGAACTCCTTCAGTTGTTCGAGTTTGATCCCCCGCGCGGAGATGTCTCTGAAGAGGACGCGGTCGTTGCGCAGCAGGGGATTGCGCTGCGCGGCGTCCGGCGACGCGAGGAGGAAATGCGAGAGCTTCGTCGACGAAAACGTTTCACCCGACGTGAAGTGGATGCGGCCGCCGTAACCTTCGAGCACGCGCATCTCGTGATAGATGCTCCGGTTTCGATCGAGCGTGAGATCCGCGTATTCCGGCCCCTTGACGTACACGTCGGGATGCAGCGCTTCGATGGCCGAGAGCGCCGTCGGCTCCTGGATGATCGCCACGTAATCGACCATCTCGAGCGCGGCCACCTGACGCGCGCGGTGCTCCTGCGTGAACGTGATGGCGCGCTTCTTCGTGATGTGCTGGTCCGCCGTGATCGTGACGACGAGGATGTCGCCGAGCGACCGCGCTTCCTCGAAATGAATCAGGTGGCCGATGTGAACCAGATCGAACGCGCCGTGGCAATGAACGATACGGCGATCGCGGAACCGCTCGCGAAGCCGCGGCAGATCGTCCATCGTCAGAAGCTTGTCGCGCTGCCGCACGCCGTCTGCGGTCCCAATCATGTCAGCTGCCCCAGGCCGCTCAAGGTGAAGCCGGCGCTCAGCGCATCGGCACGGAACATCTTCACCGTCTCGAGCGAGAACTCGTCGAGGTCCTTTCCAATCAGCGAAAGCTTGCCGAGCAGATCCGTCGTCATCGTGATGACATGGCACCCGGCAGCCTCGGCCTGAAACACGTTCAGGAGTTCGCGCGGGCTCGCCCAGATGACGCGGACCGACGGAGCCGATGCGGCAGTCGCCACCGCGTCGCGGACGATCGGAACGGGATCGCGGCCCGTGTCGGCGATGCGGCCCGCGAAAATCGACACGAACGACGACGTGCCGCCGGCAAGCGCCTCGACCGCGCGCGCCACCTGCGCGAGCGTCAACATCGCCGTGACGTTCACGTGCACCCCGCTCTGCGACAGCCGATGCACGAGATCGTACGAAGGCCGTCCCGTCGTGTCGGTGACGGGGACCTTCACGTACACGTTCGCGCCCCATTCGGCGATTTCCTTTGCCTGACACTCCATCTCGTCGAACCGATCGGAAAACACCTCGAAGGAAATCGGTCTGTCGGGAATCGCGGCCACGACTTCGCGCGCGAAACGGCGATAGTCGCGCACGCCCGCCTTGCGCATCAGCGTCGGGTTCGTCGTGAACCCGCGGATCCACGGACGGCCGTACCACGCGACCATTTCCTCGAGCGCGGCGCCGTCGGCGAACAGTTCGACCTTGAGACTTGAGAGGGTCATGATGTCTGCCTGCCGTCCAGAGCGAGAATCCAGTCGGCCGCCTCGCCGAGCGATCGCACGCGTGCGTCGGGTTCGCTGTGCAACGATTCCGCGTAGCCGCCGTCGATGAAGACGGTCGCGCGCACGCCTGCGCGCCGGCCCGCTTCGATGTCGCGCCATCGATCTCCGACGAGGATGCTCCGCGCGACGTCGTGACGCGGCGCTCGCAGCAGCAGTCCGGGCGCCGGCTTGCGGCATTCGCAGGCGTCGCGATCGTCGTGATAGCAGACGCGAATGTCGTCGATCGGCAGGACGCGGCGAAGCCGGTCGTTGATCGCCTCGACGACGGCGCGCCGCTGAACGCCCCGCGCGACGTCGGGCTGGTTCGTGACGACGACGAGCGCGAACCCCGCGGCCTTCAGCCGATGCAGCGCGTCGGCGACGCCGGACGGAATGGTCAGCTCGTCGACCGATGCCGGCGCGTGGGGCTTGCCGTCGCGGACGATCGCCGCGTTCACCACCCCGTCACGATCGAGAAACACCGCCGGCCGCATCACGCGGTCGACTCCCATTTCGGCATCGCGCGCCGCAGCGAAGGATGCGAGACGAGCAGGTGCCAGATGACCGCCTGAAATTCCTCCGTGTGAGGCGTGACGGTCGATGCGTTCACGGTCGGCACGATGACACACGCGTCGGCGACCTGTGCCGTGTATCCGCCGGTCATGCCGACGATACCGACGATCGCTGTGCCTGTCCGCTTTGCGTACTCCAGCGCCTTGACGACGTTTGCGCTGATGTTCGGGTTCGTGCTGCCGCCGCCGACCGAGAGGACGAACACCGCGTCCTCGCGGCGAAGCCGGCTCTCGGTCAGCCACGCCGCGAACACTGTCTCCCAGCCCTCGTCGTTGGTTCGCGCCGTCAGCTCGGCGACGTTGTCGGTCGGCGCGTACGCTTCGAAGCCGGCGAGCTTCCGGAAGTCGTTGGCCGCATGCGAGGCGTGCGCGGCGCCGCCGCCGACGCCGAGCAGGAATAATCGTCCGCCGCGCTCGCGTACCGCCGCCAGCGTCTGCGCGAGCTGTTCGACGGCGTTGCGATCGATCGCCGCGGCAATCTGCGATGTCTCGTCGAGGTAGCTCGCGACGAACGTCATTCGATCGCACCTCCCCACTCGAGGCGGCACAGCAGCGCGAGCGTCCGGACGACGTCGACGGCGTTCTTCATCCGGAAGGCCTTGCTTTCGCCCGCCGCGCGCTCGGTGAGCTGCATCGGGACCTCGATGAAGCTGTTCGAGCGGCGCAGCGCCTTGACGAGCACTTCCGCCTGGAATCCGTAGCCGCTCGACTGAATGCGCAGGCTCTTGAGCACCGCCGCGTCGTGAATCTGCAGGCCGTTGTAGTAATTGAGGTGGCGGCGCGTGATCCCGTTGACGACGATCGTGAAGGTTCGCGACACCACCGTGCGCGCGAACGATCGGGACCGCCACATGTCGGTCGTGTAGCCGATGACGATGTCCGCTTCGCCGGTGCGCGCGAAGAGATTACGCAGTGTGGCGTAACCCCACGCGTTGTCGCCGTGCACCATCACGATGTGGCTTCGCGTGGCGTTCTCGACGCCGCGCCGGAACGTCCACCCGAATCCCATGTTCCGCTCGTTGACGAGCAGCCGGATCCGCGGGTACCGCGCCGCGTAGCTGCGCACGAGATCGCTCGTGCGGTCCGAGCTGCCGTCGTCGATCGCGAGAATCTCGTAGTCGATGTCGAGCGGCGCGAGCGCGGTGATGACGTTGTCCAGCGTGGCGCAGATGTTCTCCGCCTCGTTGTGCGCCGGGATCACGATCGACAGCGATCGCTCGGCGTTCATGTGTGCGCCTCGCCGCGCGGCGCGATGCGATAGATCCGCACCTGCGGGTTCTCGTACGCCAGCTGGAAGGTCTGCGGATCGTCGCGCGCCCAGTCGTCTTCGATCGGGAAGCCGCGATCGTTGTGCCACTCGTAGCCGATTTCGTACGCCGACAGCGCGGACACGAACACGTACTGGACGCGGTGCAGCTTCAGGCTCGCCACCCAGAGATCGCGGATGCCCTCCATCCGTTCGTACCGCGGCCGCACCGCATCGTCGCGCGGGCCGGTGCGCGCGGCGACGGGCATCAGCTCGCCCGAGCTCGTTGCGAGCAGCGGCGGCGTCGGATTGAATCGGCCGGCGCGGTACGCGCGGTCGTAGTCGTGGAATCGCCACTTCGGCCGGCCGTTGATGTTCACGTAGATGACCGTGTTCGTCAGGTGATCGCCGGTGAGCGGGTACGGAAGGTTGTTGCCGGTGTAGGCGATCGTCGAGCCCGTGATGTTCGCCGCGACCCAGCGCCACGCCGCGATGAAGGTCGATCGGATGTACGGCGACGTCGTGTTCAGGTACTCGCATCGCGCGGCGCCGCACCACCGCTCGCCGCCGGAGGCGAGCGCAACCGACGCGGGCATCGCGATGATCACGACGCCCGCCACGCTCCAGCGCCGCATGTCGCCGCCGAAGCGCCACACGAGCGCGAATGCGACCGCCGAGGCGATGAACGCAGGCACGAACGACGATCGGATCAATCCGTCGAGCGCGAGCCAACCGCCCATGAACCATGGCAGCGTCGCCGGCAGCTCGCGATGCGTGCCGACGATGAGCCACAGCAGGCCGCCTGCGTAGAGCACGTGGACGATCCCGTCCCACGTTCTGCGATTCCGAAACACGAACGCGAGCGGCAGGAGCGCGGGACCGACCGCCGGCATCAGGAACCGCGAATCGATGTTCACCGGAAATCCGAACCAGTAGAGCGGCAGCATCAGCAGCGGGACCGCCGCGACAACGCGGTGCGGCCACCACGCGCGGCCCGCCAGCGCGAACCAGCCGGCGATCGCGAACGGCAGCGCGAAGACGAGCAGCGCAGGACCGACGGCGTGCGCCGCCATGGCCGGAAACAACCGCATGTTCGTGGTGTGGAACACCGTGTTGAACATCGCGTCGCGTGTGAAGGCGCCGCGCGCGACGACCCTGCCCGCGATGGCGAGCGTTGCGGGATAGATGGGACTTCCCGCGACGAACCAGTTGCGCGCGTACCACGGCAGGGCGAACGCGGCGATGCCCGGCAGCGTCCACAGCATGTTGACGCGCGGTCCTCGCGCAAGCGCGACGAGCAGAAACACCGGAAGGTAGACCAGCGCCAGGTACTTCGTGCCGCAGTACAGACCCAGGCTGACGCCGATCAGTATCCAGTCGCGCCGCCGATCGCTGTCGACCGCGGCAATGGCGAGGTAGAGGGACGCGAGGAACATCGCCGCGCAGATCAAATCGACGTTCGCGCCGATGATCTGTTCGACGACCGGCCGCGAGAGCAGGAAGAACGCCGCCGGATAAATCGCGTGTGACGGCGCCGCTCCGAGACGCCGCGCGAGCGCATACAACGTGAGTGCCGCCGCGAGGCCGAACGGAAACTGACCCATCCGCGCGAGGAGATCGCCTGCAAACGGCAGCATCAGCCACGCGAACACGATCTCGCCGTTCGCCGGCGCGTACGCCTGCGCTTCATCGCTGAACGGCGTCGGGATGATCGACAGCGCATGCGACTGCGCCCAGCGCGCCGCGAAGAAGAGGTGATAGCTCACGCTGTCGTACAACGTGAGCGGCGAGTGCATCGCCGCATACGCCACGGCGAACATCATCAGCGCGGCTACGATTCCGACCGCAATTGCCGAGGGCGCGCCGTGAACTTCGCGCGCGAAGGTGAGCGGCGCGGATCGCGGCAGCGCGAAGGAGGCCGCGAGCACCACCGCTTCGGCGGCGGCGAATCCGCGCGTCGTCAACTGTTCAGCCGTCCCGAGCACGAGCCCGCAGCCGGCGACAATCGCAAACGCAACGACAGCCGCACGGATGATCGCGTCGGGCAGCGTCGGCGGCGCGAACACACGAGCGGTGATGTTCCACGATGCCAACCACACCATCGCCGCTAGCAGCCAGAACAACAGGTATGAGCGAAGCGACTGATAGCCCAGCAGCGACCCGAGCGACATCGTCGACCCGCAAAGGACGGCGAGGCTGACGACGAACGGCGTTCGTACAAAGTGGTACCTCAATGTCGGAAGTCGAACCGATTATTCTCAAAAGAAAAATAAATTTGCCATCAAGAATTGCAGACAATCCATGGGCCGCGCCGCGCGCGGAACTCGTCCGCCGCGGCAGCCTGAACGACAACGCGGGGCTAACTGGACGCTCGTCGTATACTTAGCGCCGCGACCGCGGCGCCTCATCGGAAAGGCTCGTCGATGCGATTGTCAGTTGTTCTGCTCGTCCTTTTCGTGCTGCGCTCCGGCGTTACGGCGGCGCAGACGCAGACACCGCCTTCGGCCGCGCCGCCTCCCACGCGCGGGTATCTCGAAGCCTTTGGACAGTCGGCGTTCGGCAATGTCACCAGTCAGGCGTACGGCGGCGAGTTCGGCATTACGGTCGCGACCGACGTGCAGGTGTTCGCCGAAGTCGGTCAGATCAAGAACGTCGCGAGCTCCGAGCTCGGAACGAACGCGGATCTGATTGCAGGCGTCCTGCGGCAGGTTCAGAACGCGACCGTCACGTTCAGCGCGAAGCAGCCGGTCACCTTCGGCATCGGCGGCGTCCGCTATCTCATTCCGACATCGATCGCCGCGCGGCCGTACGTCCTCGGCGGATTCGGCATCGCGCGCGTGTCGAACGACGTGACGTTCCAGTTCGACGGCACGGATGCCTCAAACGCGATCGCGCAGTACGTCACGCTCGGCCGCGACCTCTCCGGTGCATCGACCAAGCCGACGCTCAGCCTCGGCGCCGGTCTGGCGTGGCCCGTGTGGCAGCACCTGGTCATCGATCTGCAGTACCGCTACGGCTACATCTTCGCGGATCCGAAGGGCATCTCGACCAACCGCGCCGGCGCGGGTGTCGGAGTCCGTTTCTAGTGGACCGTATACGCAAAAGCGGGACTAATTACCCGAGAGCCCGACTGCGATCTTTCGGCCGCGACGCGGAGCGGCCGGTAGTAAACCCGAAGAGACACGCCACTAACGTGCACGCCGTACTCAGCGCGCTGCTCGGTTTCTCGATTGCGATCCTGTCGCCGAACAACTCGCCCGCGCTCGGCGAGATCGGCGCGTGGTACTTCGATACGCTCAAGCAGTCGCAGGTGTGGATCAATCTCGAGCCGCAAGGATCGGAACCCGGCGCGAACCCGGTGCGCCTGAACATCACGGTGTCGTTTGCCGGCCGCAGCCTGGAGCAGGCGCCCGGCGACGTGGAACTGCGCGCGGAATCGATTACCGGAACGTTTCCGTTGACGATCCGGCAGCCGGTGTTTCGCATCGCGCTCGATTCCGGCGCGCCGCTGGACTTCACGGGCCCCGGGCGCACCTTTCAATTCGTCTCGCGCTGTCCGGAATGCGCGGCCGACACGTTGATCGTTCGAGTGCCGTTCAAGGTTGTTCGCGACGCGGCCGCCTCCCGGACGGTGGTGGTGGAGGCGCTCGGCTTCTCGACCCGCATGAAACCCGCGGATATCACGGCGCTGCGACGGTTCGTCGAAACGGTCGGCAAAGGGGTCGCCGTGCGATAACGCTGCGCCGTTCGAACACGTGTTTGATACACTTGTTTGAGACGCATGCGAAAACTACTCGTCCTCCTCGTTCTCGCCGCCGCGGGCGCCGGCGTCTGGTACTACCTCCGGGGCCGCCAGTCGCCGCTCGTGCTCACCGGCGTGGTCACTACCAACGACGTCATCGTCAGCCCGCAGATCGCCGGTCAGATCGCCGAGCTCCTGGTCAACGAGGGCGACACGGTGAAGAAGGATCAACTGGTCGCTGTCATCACACCGGACGAGTTGAAGGCCGACACCGCGTACTACGCCCACAACGTCGAGGGGCTTTCGTCGCAGGTTCGCGAGTCCGAAGCCGCGCTCCGGTACCAGCAGCGCCAGACCGTCGATCAGATTCGTCAGGCCGAATCGACGCTCGCGTCGACCGAAGCGCAGGTCGCCGCGGCGGCAGCCGACGTCGAGAACGCGCGGCTCACGTTCACGCGCACGCAGGATCTGTCGCGCGGCGGCGTCGTGTCGCCGCAGGAGCTCGATCAGGCGCGGACGACGTTCACCGCGGCGCAGGCCAAGCTCGACGCGCTGAAGAAGCAGGTCGACGCGCAGCGCGCCACCGTGGCGCTCGCGCACTCCAACGCCGAACAGGTGGCGATGCGTCAGAGTCAGGTCCGCGCGAACGAGCAGATGCAGGCGGCTGCGGCGGCGCAGCAAACGAAAGCCGACGTGCGCCTGCGCTACACCGAAATCCACGCCCCGATCTCCGGCATCGTCGACGTCCGTGCCGTCCGTCCGGGCGAGATCGTCAGCCCCGGACAGCCGGTCGTCACGCTGATCAATCCCGACGATTTGTGGGTCCGCGTCGACGTGGAGGAAACCTACATCGATCGGCTGCGCGTCGGCGACACGCTCACCGTGCGGCTGCCGTCGGGCGACGAGCGCAAAGGCACCGTGTTCTATCGCGGCGCGGACGCCGGGTTCGCGACGCAGCGCGACGTGAGCCGCACCAAGCGCGACATCAAGACGTTCGAGGTGCGCCTGCGCGTCGACAACTCGGATCGACGGCTCGCCGTCGGCATGACCGCGTACGTGCTGCTGCCAATCTCCTGACGCCGAACACATGAACGCCATCGACGTCCGGAACATCGTCAAGAAGTTCGGCGATTTCACCGCCGTGAACGGGATCACGTTCGCGGTGGAGTCCGGCGAAATCTTCGGCCTGCTGGGCCCGAACGGCGCCGGCAAGTCGACGTTGATCCGGATGCTGGTCACGCTGCTTCCGCCGACCTCCGGTACGGCGCTCGTCAACGGCTTCGACGTGACGAAGGAAGCCGATGGCGTGCGTAAATCGATTGGCGTCATCCCGCAGGCGATGACGAGCGATCTCGAATTGAGCGTCGAAGAGAACCTGCTCATCTTCGCGAAGCTGTACGGCGTGCCGCGCGCCAAGCGCGATCGCCTCATCAAGGAGCTGCTCGCGGCGGTCGAGCTGACGCAGTGGGCCGACAAGCAGGTGAAGAATCTGTCGGGCGGCATGCGGCGCCGCGTCGAGATTGCGCGCGGTCTGGTGCACGAGCCGCGCATCTTCTTCCTCGACGAGCCGACGACCGGCCTCGATCCGGTGTCGCGCGTCGCGGTCTGGGAGATGCTGCACAAGATCAAATCCGAGCGCGACCTCACGATCTTGCTCACCACGCACTACATGGACGAGGCCGACAAGCTCTGCGATCGCATCGCCATCGTCGATCACGGCGACCTGAAAGCGCTCGACTCGCCGTGGAAGCTCAAGGCGTCGATCCCCGGCAAGAACGTGCTAGACGTCGCCTTCTCATCGCCGCCGCCGGGCTGGATCGATCGGCTGCAGCGCCTGCCGTACGTGGAAAGCGTTGCCGCGGAAGACGGCGTCTTTCACCTCTCGTCGAGCAACGGACCGGGCACGACGCTCGCGCTGATGGAAACCGCCGCGGGCGAGGGGGTGACCGTCAACGCACTGTCGGTCCAGAGCACGACGCTCGACGACGTGTTCGTGCATTACACGGGACGCGCGCTGCGGGACGCGCTGCAGGAAGCGAGGCCGCAGGACAGCGCGTTCATGTTGAGGCGATAAACGTTAACGCGCTGGATTGAAAGCGATCGCGTATGCAAAGAACATGGGCCATCATCGAGCGCGAGCTGCGGCGGTTCCGGCGCAGTCCGGCGCTCATCGTCCTGTCGATGGTTTTCCCCATCGTCCAGCTCGTCGTGCTGGGTTACGCGTTCGGCGGCAACGTGAAGCACCTGAAGGTCGCCGTCGTCGATCAGGATCACGGCGTGCCGGCGGTGAAGGTGCGGGAGCTGGCGTCGGCCGTGTCGTCGGGCGCGCAGACGATCGACACGATCGAGTACGCCGATCAGGGCCAGGCGCTGACGGACCTGCGCAACGGCCGCGTCAACGGCGTGCTGACCATTCCGCCGGAGTTCTCGCGCCGCGTGCTCGCGCGCAATGAACCGCGCGTCGCGCTCATCGAGGACAACACCGACAACTTCGTGTCGATCGCGCTCGCCGGCACGATGACCAGCCTCATGGCGGCGTACAACCAGCCCACGCACGCCGCACGCGTGCCGGGCCAGGCGACGCTCGACGTCGTCGAGGTCTATCCGTACGTCCCGTACGTGCAGTACCTGCTGCCGGGATCGGTCGTGATGTCGATCTTCATGATGGTGATGATCGGCGGCGGCATCATCTTCATCGACGACAAGGCGCGCGG
>Ga0075434_100004502_pt1 | contig 12574 bp, 12 predicted proteins | sample RhiMethybrSRZTD3_FD_75298 | JGI IMG/M metagenome (GOLD analysis project Ga0075434, IMG submission 75298) | Populus rhizosphere microbial communities from Tennessee, USA - Rhizosphere MetaG P. TD hybrid SRZTD3 | ecosystem: Host-associated > Plants > Roots > Rhizosphere > Soil | place: USA... | reverse complement strand
TACGTCGCCAACAAAATGCTCACCCTGCTTTCCGACATCTTCACCAATCTCAAGCTCACCGACATGGAGACCTGTTACAAAGTCTTCCGCCGCGAAGTCCTCCAGGGCATCACTCTTAAATCCGATCGTTTCGGCTTCGAGCCGGAAATCACCGCCAAAGTCGCAAAAGGGGACTGGCGCATCTACGAAGTGCCCATCTCCTACGCCGGCCGCACCTACGAAGAAGGCAAGAAAATTACTTGGAAAGATGGCGTCCAGGCTCTCTGGTGCATCATCCGCTTCCGCTTCACCGACTAACGTTCAGTCTGTGCCTGGACTTGCTCGCAGTCACCTAAACACGGCAGTCGAGCTCAGCTGTTAGGGACAAACTTTTTATGCCGCTGCGCTCATCGCCTTTTGGCTATTGCGCAGCGGTTCGTAAATCTCTCCACTCGCCCACAACCGATGCAGGAGTACCGCCGGCTTGGGTGTCTAGAACTGTCAACTGAAAACCTTTGACGGTAAACTATTTCCTCGTGGCCACCTTCTACATCGAACAGTTCGGCTGCCGTGCCACCCAGGCCGACGGCGCAGCCATCGAGCGACAGCTTTTGGAACGTGGCTGCTCGCTGGCCGGTTGCGCCGAAACCGCCGACGTCGTCGTCCTTAATACCTGCACAGTCACTGCGGCGGCCGACGCCCAGGCCCGCGACGCTATTCGCAAACTTCATACTCACAACCCCGCTACCCGCATCGTCGTCACCGGCTGCTACGCCCAGCGCGTCCCGGAAGAACTCGCCGCACTCCCCGGCGTCTCCCACGTCGTCGGCAACTCCCACAAAGCCCGGATTCCCGATCTCCTCGCGAACACTCTTCGCGCACCTGCGCCTACCAATTTTGTTCCGGCCGAAAAACTTCTTGCTCCCATCCTGACCGGCGACATCTTTGAGCAGCACAACGTCCTCGTCGCTCCGGTCCTCGGCGGGGAAGGGAATCACACTCGCCCTACGCTCAAAATTCAGGACGGCTGCAATAACCGCTGCGCTTTCTGCGTGATTCCCTTTGTCCGCGGCAAGAGCCGCAGCCTGCCGCCGGACGCTGTCGTCGAAGAGATCCGCAAACTCGCCGACTCCGGCTATAAGGAGATCGTTCTAAGCGGAATCAACCTCGGATCCTGGGGCCGCGATCTCATTCCTCGCCATGATTTTCTCGATCTACTTAGACAAATTCTCGACGAAACCTCGGTCGAACGGCTCCGCCTCAGTTCCATCGAACCTCTCGATGTTACTCGCGATCTGATTCTTCTCTTCGCCTCTACATCCCGCTTGGCCGAACACTTTCACATGCCCTTGCAATCTGGCTCCGACCGAGTTCTCGCCGCCATGCACCGCTGGTATCGCACCGAACACTACGCTCGCCGCGTCGAACTCATCCGTGAGCACCTCCCCCACGCTGCAATCGGCGCCGACGTTATCACCGGCTTCCCTGGCGAAACCAAAGAGGAACATGCCGCTACTCTCGAGTTCATCGAGCGGAGAACCTTCACATATCTCCACGTTTTTTCCTATTCTTCCCGGCCCGGTACTCAGGCAGCCTCGCTTCCAAATCACGGTGCGTCGGACATCGTCAAACAGCGTGCCCGCCAGCTCCGCGCCCTCGGCGAAGCCAAATCCGCCACTTTCTACCGCTCGCAGTCCGGCCGCACTCTTTCTGCCCTCACCCTGCGCCGCTCCAGCGACGTACCGGATTCCACCGAATGGACGCCGGCCCTCTCTTCGAATTATCTTAAGCTCCGCATTTCCGGTACCTGGGCTCCGAACCTTTTTGTGAATGCGATCTGCCCGTCCGGCCCGCAAGTGATAGTGTCTCCAGTTCTTGAAGCGAATTTTGCGATTACTTGAGTGGAATTTGTCATCCCGAATTCCGCGACATGGAACGGCGGATCTCAACGTAAACTTCTGTAGCCGCTCCAGTTACAAAGGGACGCCTTTAGAATGAACATTCTCGGTATCTCCACTCCTGGGCCAAACGCCGCCGCCGCTCTGTTCGATAATCGCGGCATCGTCGCCGCGGTCGAAGAAGAAAAACTCACTCGCTTCAACGATTCCCACGCACTGCCGCAACTCGCTTTGCAGCAGGTTCTCGGAGCGGCGGCCCTGCGCTTCTCGGATGTTGGCACCATTGCGTTTGCCGATCGCGGAGCAAAATACAGAAGCGGCCCAAAAAAGAGTCCGGCTCGCGAAGCGATGCTTGCCCGCTTGCGCCAGCTTCTTGCCGGCCGGCGCTTTCTCAGTTTCGATCACCATCTTTGCCACGCCGCCAGCGCCTTCTATACTTCTGATTTTTCGCGCTCGCTGATCCTTACGCTCGATCACGGAGCCAATTCCTCCTCCGGCCTGATCGCCATCGGCGAAGATGACAGCCTCAAGTCGCTTCACTCCCTGACGTTTCCGAATTCGCTCGGATGGTTCTACTCTCGCGTTACGCAACTCGCTGGGCTTCGCCCGCACCGGGACGAGCACAAACTGCAATGGCTCAGCAAAGACGGCCAGCCCGAATACCTGGAAATTTTTCGCAAACTCTTTAGCTGGAATTCAAAAGGGTTGCCATCTTTCGATCGCCGCTACTTCACACACGGTCCCGATGGCTCGGGAATTTTCGCTCCACGTCTCTATCGCGAACTTGGCTTGTCGCGTTCCGCGATTCCCGAGCGCGCTACTCGCGCGAGCCTGGCGCGCAGCGCCCAGGAAGCGCTCGAAGAATTTGTTCTACAGCTGGCGGAAAATATTCGCGAGCAAATCGGCGTGGACTCTCTATGCCTCGCAGGTGGCGTGTTTCAAAACGTTCTACTCGTCCGCGCGCTGGAACAGCGCAGCAGTTTCCGCAACGTTTACGTCCAACCCCTTGCCGGAAATGCTGGCACCTCTCTCGGCGCCGCGTTCTTGGCTCGCAAAAGAGCGACGGGTCGCTCTGGCCGCGTTCCTCTCGGCTCACTGGCACTCGGACCGGAGCCTACCTCGCATGAAATCAAGTCCGTGCTCGACAACTGCAAGATCGTGTATAAATATCTGAATAGCGAAGACGAATTACTCGCGGAAACTACCCACCAGCTCCGCCGCGGAAAAATCGTCGGCTGGTGCCAAGGCCGCACTGAATTTGGCCACCGCGCCCTCGGCAATCGCAGCCTGCTGGCCTCACCCTTCAACGAATACGTGCTCGATAACGTCAACCAGTTCATCAAGCACCGCGAAGAGTTTCACCCCTTCGCGCTTTCTGTTCCCGCCGAACGCGTTCACGAATATTTCGATTGCGGCTCCAATTGCCGCTTCATGGCATCTCTAGGCGATTTGAAAAATTCCATCGCCGGCCTCGAACGTTTTACGTTCAACGGCAACGCCGTTCGCGTGCACACCGTCGAACGCCAAGCCAGTCCGCTCTTCTGGCAACTCCTGCACAAATTCGGTGAATCCGCTCCCGCCCCCATCCTCGTCAACACGTCTTTCAATCTTTTCGGGGAACCTCTCGTCACCGATCCGCGCTCTGCCGTTCGTAGCTTCTACTGCTCCGGCGTCGACGCCCTGGCCATAGGCTCCTTCCTCGTCGTCAAGTAGTCCGACGAATCGTGGGCTACCGGTTTGAAGAAGTTTGTTTGGATTTCAAGAAAGGGGGAGCAGCCAAAAGGACAGCCACTACCCCAAAGGGAGAGGCATACAGCCAGCGGGTTCTGATCTCTTCATCTTTCTTGGCGCGAACGGCGTCAAGGTTCTGCTGAGTGGGTTCCTTGACGTATGCAAGCGTCTCGCGCCTTGAGTGATCAAGGACAGGCATAGTTCCAACAACCATGAGGAGAAAAAATAGTACTTCAAGCGTCCACAATAATTTCCGCCGGGCTTCCGTCACCGCTTGCAAACCTCTATGCTAATTTTTCAAAAATTACTTGCGCCCAGGCCTGCCTCGGCGTGTGGGTAATGCTGATAGCGATATTTTTCACGCCGAGTCGGTCGGCGATTTTGCGCGCTTCACCCTTCAATTCCAATGTTGGTCGCCGGCCTGGCAAGCGCACGACTTCAATATCCACCCAGCGCACGCCGCGGCTCCAACCGGTCCCGAGCGCCTTCATCGCCGCTTCTTTCACCGCAAAACGTCCCGCGTAACGTTCGTATTTGTCCCTGAACTGTTCGCAATAAGCGCGCTCTTTTTCCGTGTAGATACGCTTTAAAAATCGCTCGCCTTGGCGCTCGATTGCGCCCTTCACTCGCTCCACTTCCTCCATATCAATTCCCATTCCAATGATCATGCAGTCCCTTGTCGCCGCAACCGAACCTGCAGCCTTCCTCCGCCGACCCCGCCTGCCGCAGGAGGCGAAGCGGGGAATCTCTCCTTCGGCGCGAATCAAGTGCAACCGACTTTGCGATTATACTGAGAGGATGCCGAGCGCAGTAAAAACTTCCCATGTGCGCCGCAAGCCCGGCCAACCGGCGCCGCGCCCGAAGCCTCAGCCAATAATTGAGTCGCCGTGGGCGCTGCGTTCGATGCATGGCATGCAGATTCTTGAACTCGTTCCGTTCAGAGAACTTCCGTGGCTCGTGCACGGCTTCAGTACGCGTATTGGCGGCAATAGTGTTCACGGTTCCGGTGAACACGTCCTCAATCTCGGCTACACCGAGTGGGACTCGACCGAAGCTGTCCAGAAAAATCGCAAAATCTTCCAATCGGCTTTGGGCGCGGATGACTTAACTCTCGTCCCTCTCAAACAGTTTCACTCTGCCGTCATCCGCTTCTTCCAAACCTCTCCTGAGGAACCGTGCAAAGGTGATGCCTCGTTGACGACGGTGCCCGGACTACTGCTCGGCGTGCAGACAGCCGACTGTCTTCCGATTCTGCTAGTCGATCCGAAAAAGCGCCTCGTCGCGGCGATTCACGCTGGCTGGCGCGGCAGCCTCGCTCGCATCGCCGAAAAAACCGTAGGCCAGATGCGCATGCGCTTTGGCTCTGAGCCTTCCGATATTCTTGCCGCCCTCGGTCCTGCGATTGGCGGCTGCTGCTACGAGGTCGGCACGGAACTGGTCATCAGCTTCACCTCGCAGTTTGCTGATGCCGAAGAATGGTTCGACGAACTGCGAACCGGTGACGAACCGAATCCGCTCCAGTGGCTTAACATGATGCCACCCGGCCACCAGCCCCCGCCCAAAAATGTCCGCTTCGATCTCCGCAAAGCGAACCGCGCGCAACTCCTTGCCGCCGGGCTCAGTGACAAAAGCATTTTTGTCAGCAACCTCTGCACGGTCTGCCACGAGGATCTGTTTTTCAGCTATCGCAAAGAAGGCGACCGCTCGGGCCGCCTGCTCTCAGCTATTGGTGTCAACCCGCAGCAATAAAACTGAAGAGATGAATGAACGATAGATTCTTTCTGGACACGAATATCTTTGTGTATTCGCTGGCCGCGGGTCCCTCCAAAAAAAGGACCTTGCGGCGGAGTTGGTGGAGCGCGCCATCGGTTCAGGAAAGGGCGCAGTCAGTTACCAGGTTATTCAAGAATTTTTTAGCGTGGCTTTCCGGCGCTTTATCCCCAGGATGACCTTTGCAGAGGCCGAGCAGTACCTCGCGGCGACATTTCATCCACTGCTCGTCGTGCATTCTTCTCACTCGTTGTATATGGAAGCCTTGACTCTCAGTCGGCGAAATTCGCCTTCGTGGTATGACAGCCTGATTGTGGCGTCCGCGAGCGAGAGCCAATGTAGAGTTCTCTACAGCGAGGATCTGCAAGATGGGCAAGCCTTCGGTAACCTAAAAATACAGAACCCCTTCGCTGGCATTTAGAAAGGCTAATTGCAATTTACGCGATAACGGGAAGCGGATTGTTGCTGGCATCGGCTAAAGCAAGCTGGCCGCAGGCGGCCATGACATCGCGGCCGCGCGAATAGCGCGTAAACGCGGGAATGTCTTTTTCCAGCAAAATCTTGTGAAAGGTCTCAATACTTGTTTCGGTTGGCTCGCGGTAGGGCAGGGAACCGGGATTCCACGGAATCAGATTCACTTTTACACGGCCCAGGTCGGCCAGGAGGCGCGCCACGCGCCGAGCATCTTCGGCAGTGTCGTTCACTCCACCCAGCAGTACGTATTCAAACGTAATATACTCACGCGAGCCGCGCGGGAAACCGCGGCAAGCGCCAAGCAGTTTGCTAAGCGGATATTTTTTGTTGATCGGCATCAACACATCGCGCTGCGCATCACTGGATGCGTTCAGCGAAATCGCAAGTTTCGGCCGCCTCGGCTCTTTCGCCAGCTTTTCAATTCCAGGAACAATCCCGCTGGTGGATAGCGTCACGTGCTTCGGCGCCAATCCGATTCCAGCCTGGTCCAGCAGGATGTGCATCGCGCCCATTACGTTGTCGTAATTCAGCAGTGGCTCGCCTTGCCCCATTAGCACCACGTTGGTTTGCGACGTCAGCGTTTCCTCGTGCTCGGCAAGCGGCAACAGAACTTGCGCTAAGATTTCTCCCGCCGTGAGATTGCGAATCAATCCCAGCTGTGCAGTCATACAGAATCGGCAATCCACCGCACATCCCGCCTGTGTGGAAATGCAAATGGTCTGGCGGTTTTCGCTCGGCATGAATACCGCTTCGACTGACGCGGGCTTTTCTCGCAAACCCAGTAAGTACCGAACCGCCCCATCTTGTGAAAGATACCGCTGCTTCACCACGGGCAAAGTGACAGTGGCGTACTCGGTCAGCTTGTGCCGGAACGCCGCAGGGAGATTGGAGACCTGCACCAGATCGAAATTCTTTTCTGCATACAGCGCGCGATAAATCTGGTCGCCGCGATAGGCCGGCTCGCCCAGTTCCATGCACAGCGCGCGCAGTTCTTCCCGTGATTTGCCCAGCAGTTCCATCTGCTTGCGGATTCCTCTTCTTCCATTATCGCACCGCACTTCTCAAGAGTTATAATTCGTTGGAGGCTCCCATGACCAAACAACTTGCTGCCGAACAGCTGGCCGTTTCCGATTGGGTCAAGAACCTCGCCGCCATCGCGGAGCGTGATTTCACGCTGAAAAATGTGCAGGACTACATTGTCCGCCACACCGTTCGCCCCGAAACACTCGAGAAATATCTTTTCTTCTCTAAGGGTAGCTACACCCGCAACTTGATTTACCGGAACGATGTTTTCGAGTGCATGGCCATCTGCTGGGAAGTTGGGCAATTCAGCCGCATCCACAACCATCGCGATCAGAATTGCTGGATGTCCGCGCCGATTGGCCGCCTGAAAGTACAAAATTTCCGCGTCGAAGACCGCCACTCCGGCGGAGACCACTTCGGCACCTGCAACCTGGTGCCGACCGACACTTATGAAATGGACGCCGCGCATCCGGCTTACGTAAATCCGCTGGAGCCGGTGCACCAGGTGCTGAATCTAGCGGAGTACAACCAGCGAGCGGTGAGCATCCACGTGTATTCCAAGCCGTTCGACACTTGCGAAATCTATGTGCGTGACCAGGGCACTTATTCCGACGTGCCGCTGCACTACACCAGCGAATACGGCAAACTGCACCCGGACGAAAAGCTGCTGTAGGGCTTGCACCCTGTCGTAAGCGGCTGACCTGAAAAGATTTATTCTTGCCTCGCACCCGCCGACTGCCTGTGTCACAATGGGCTCGCGGGCTTTCTGAGCTCTTACCTGCGCCCGGTCTTTTGACGGCCCCGGTGCGGCCGTCCCAAAAACTTATGGTTGCCGAACAACGCGACATCCAACGTCACGTTTTGCCAAACGGTCTTGTTGTCGTGACCGAAACGATGAACCATGTCCGTTCGGTTTCCATCGGTGTTTGGGTGCGCAACGGTTCGCGTCGCGAAGCTACTGAGCAAAACGGGCTGGCCCACTTCATGGAACACATGGTGTTCAAGGGCACGGAACGCCGCTCCGCCGAAGCCATTGCGCGCGAAATGGATTCCGTCGGCGGCATGCTCGACGCGTTCACTTCAAAAGAACAGATTTGTTTCAACGCCAAAGTGCTGGACCAGAATTTGCCGATCGCGTTTGACGTGATTGCAGACCTGGTATTGCGGCCCCGGTTTGACTCGGAAGATGTGGCGAAAGAGCAGCAGGTGGTGCTGGAAGAGATCAAGATGGATCTCGACAATCCGGAATACATGCTGCATGAGATTTTTACGCGGGGATTCTGGCCGGAACATCCGCTGGGCCGGCCGATTCTGGGCACGCCTGACACTGTGAAACAATTTTCGCGCGAAGCGCTGCAGACCCGCTTCCGCGAATGGTTTGCTCCGGATCATCTGGTAGTGACGGCGGCGGGCAATGTGCCGCATCAGGACGTCATGGACCTGGTGCAGCGGGAATTTGGCCATTTGCAATCGAACGGAGCGCTGGAAGATCACACGCCGCCCAGGACGGAAGCGCCGCTCCACGTTGAGCGCAAGAAAGAACTCGAGCAGGTGCATTTGTGCGTAGGCGTTCCATCGTTGCCGATCGCGCACGAGCGGCGTTTCGGGATTGCGGTGCTGAACAACATGCTGGGCGGTGGAATGTCGTCGCGGCTCTTTCAGAACATTCGCGAAAAGCGCGGTCTGGCGTATGCCGTGTTCAGCGAAATTACGCCTTATTCCGATGCGGGGATGCTGACCGTGTATGCGGGCACGGCGAAAGAAACAGTCGGCCAGGTATTGGACCTGACCATCGCGGAATTTCGTTCGATGAAACAATCACCGGTGACCGAAGAAGAGTTGCGCCGGGCGAAGAACCATTTGAAGGGTTCGCTAATGCTTTCGCTGGAGTCGACCAGCTCGCGCATGTCGAATCTGGCGCGGCAGGAGCTCTATTTCGGAAAGTTTTATTCGTTGGATGAAATTCTGGATTCGATTGAAGCGGTAACGCGCGAAGACGTGCAAACGCTAGCACAGGAATTTTTCCGGCCGGAACGGATTTCCGCTACGGTGCTGGGCCCGGTGAACGGCTTTTCGCTGGATCGTGCCCGGTTGGCCTGCTAACGCGGCTTTTCAATCACATCGCGAGAAAATTTCCCACAAGAGAGCGAGTTTGTACTTGTTGGTGCACTGCGTTCGGCTTATGATTCCGACAGCCGCTTTTGTTCGCCACAAGTCGGGCGTGCTGGGCGCGGCTAGGGGAAACCGATCGGCTTGCGCGTATCCATTTTGGCGTCCGGAAGTTCGGGCAATCTTACGTTGCTCGAAACCGAGCGCACCCGCCTCCTTGTAGATGCCGGCCTCGGCAAACGCGAAACGCTGGCGCGGCTTGCGGCCGTCGAAAAATCCTTCGATCATCTTGACGGAATCCTGATTACCCACGAACACGCGGACCACTGCAACGGGCTACCGCAAATGCTGGGCATGTGGAAAGCCCCGCTATATGTAACGGAGCCGACGTTTGCGGAATTGAAGCGTGTTTTGCCGGACCGGCTGGAAAAACGCCTGCGCGGCGTGGAGACGATTCACGCGGGGCAGAATTTCACCATCGGCGATATTGACGTGCATGCGTTTCGGATTCCGCATGATGCCGTAGAGCCGGTCGGATTCACGTTTCGCGCGAATGGCGTGAAGATGGCGCTGGTGACGGATTTGGGTTACATGCCGGAACTGGTGAAAGTGCATTTGCGCGATTCGGATTGTCTGCTGCTGGAATCCAATCACGATTTGGAAATGTTGAAAGTGGGGCCGTATCCGTGGGTGGTGAAGCAGCGCGTGCTTTCACGCACGGGACACCTTTCCAACAATGCGGTAGGAGAGTATCTGGGCGATCCGGAGGGATTCGATGGTCGCGCGCGCTATCTGGTGCTGGCGCACATCTCGCAGGAAAACAACAATCCCGACGTAGTGAAAATTTCCGCGGAGCAGGCACTGGAGCGGCGTCCCGCCGAGTGCGCGTTTGCGGGAGAATTGTTGCTGGCCTCGCAGCATGTTCCGCTCAAGTCGCTGGAATTGTAGTTCTCCTTACTTCGACAAGACCTTCTCAAAAAAATCTAAGGCGCGGGGGTCGTTGGACTGGCCGAGCCAGAACATAGCTTGTTTGCGAACTTCGGCATTACGGTTGTTTTGCGCGACTTCGATCAATTTGGGTACGCCTTCGTCTTTCGGCATCTGGCTCAGCGCAAAGACGGCTTTCTTTTTCACTTCGGTGTCGGGATCGCTGTCAATTGCGCCGGTGATGGTGCTGGCCGCTTTCTTGCCGGCTTTTTGCGCCAGCCAGAAGAGCGCCTGCCCGCGCACGTGCGTGCTCGTATCTTCATGCGCCATGCGGATCATTTCGTCCACCGCATCATTTTCCCGGCTGATGGAAAGCGCGAAGGTGACGTGAGCGCGCACTTCGGGGCTGGGATCGCTCTTGGCCATACGCTTCAGTAATGTAAACCCGGCTGCGCCACGCGCTTCGCCAGCCCAGAATGAAGCTTCTTTGCGCAGTCCTTCCGGCTTGTCGGGTGCCGTGAAATTGGCGATCGCTTTGTCCGCGGACGGATCTGCGGTCAATGCAAGCGCGGTCAAGGCTCCGCGGCTCAAGCGATCGCCGCCGCGTTCATCGAGTTCCTTGCTGTCCACAATTGTTTCCAGATACCGCACGCTTTCCGTCGGATTCACGCCGGTCAGCCAGATGACCTGCAATCCGCCGGCATCGATAGTGCATTCTTCGGAAACGACTCGGATCTTGCCGATTTTGCGGGTATCGGCGCGCAGCAACACGATCAAGCTTTGCGGACCTTCCAGTTTCACCTTGTCGTCGCGCAGATTGATGCTGTTGCCGTGGTCGGAACCTTCGAGCTGGCATGGACCACAGTTGCCGTTATTGCCGTTCCAGTTGCCGCAGCAGACTTGGCGGTCACCGCTGACGGCGGGCACCGAATAGGCCAGCCATTGCGCGTGATCGGCGGATCTCGCCCAGGTGTCAACGGTTTGCGTGAAGCTTCCCACGACGGCGCGTTGCTCAACCTTGGCGTTTTCGGTTTTGGGCGCGGACGAAGTTTGCGACTGTGCTTGCGGCACCAGCATGACGGCGGCAACTGCGATACTCAACACGAATCTCGAAACAAGTTTGCTCCAGATCGTCTTCGGCCAGCTCATCTCCGCCTCCGGTTCGCTGAGTGTGCTTACTTGTTCAACAGCTCCATCAGGTAGTCGCTGCCTTCTTTGGAGTTCATCAGCGAAAGTTTCTCCACCGCACGCTTTTTCAGCTCGGGATCTTTCTCGCTTTTGGCGATCGCCACCAGGCCTTTGGCATTGCCACTGATGAAGTAGGCATTCAGGACTTCTTCCTTCAGGCCTCGGTCAGTTTCCTTCGCATAGATGGGTTGCAGCACGTCGGTTTTACCCATCAGGCCGAGATTCCGGATCGCCACGCGGCGCAGTTCTGGATCCTTCTCGCCTTCGGCAGCCTGGATCATCTTCGTGGAGTCACCACCGAGAAAGAACGCTTGCAGGATTTCACGCCGCGTCTCCATGGAAGAATCTGCTTGATAGAGCTGTTGTAGTTCGCTAAGTCCACCGCTCAGGCCCAGCTTTTGAATCGCGTCACGTTTCGCGGACTCATCTCTTTCTGTTTTCGCAATCTTGAATAAGCCATCGTGATTACCGGAAATCATGTAGCTCTGAATGACCGCTCGCTTTACGGAGGGATCGCTGGTGCCGGCATAAATCGAGGCCAAGGTGCTCGCGGCCCTGCTTCCGCCAAATATGCCGAGATACTCGACGGCCTTGCGCTGAAGTTCGGGATTGCTTTGCCCTTGCGCGATTTTTCCCAGAACGGCTTGCGATTCCGGGGAACCGTTCTGCGCGATGACAAACAGAATTTTCGATTTTTCCTTTGGCGAGCCGGCCCCATTGAGCATCTTCTCGGCAACTTGCAGGCCGCGCTGCGGATCGCTGTTCATCAAACCTTGCAGCGCCAGACCTTTCAAATCGCCGTCACTTTGGGATTCGGGATTGGTGGCTTGTCCGGAACGGCTTCTGACTTCGATTTCCAGCGCTTCCGCATCCTTCTTCCATTTGCTGGTTGCGAATTTCTTCTTCAGTTCGGCGATGGTGGTGAGTGCGGCCTCGCGTTTGCCCTGTTGATTTTCCGCGTAAGCCTTCCAGTACATCGCGCCGTCCGCCAACGGACTGTTTTCGCTAATCACATTGCTGAATCTTTCCTCGGCTCGGGCGTATTTGCCGTCGTCCAAAGCTTCGCGGCCGTCGTCATACATTTCCTGGACGCGCTCGATCCGCTCCTGCTCGCGCTCCTTCTTTTCCTGTTCCCGCTCGCGCGCTTCCTCTTCTCTTTCGCGTTTTTCCTGTTCGCGTTCGCGGCGGTCCTGTTCGCTCGCTTGTTCCGCGAAAGCGTTTGGTTCTTGCCAGGTCGGGGCCATAATCGACGCCTGCCTGAATGATTTGGCGGGCCATGCCGGCGTTGCCGCTAGACCGAGAACCAGTCCGCCGATAAGGCCTTTGCGCACTCCGTCTACAATGCTCTTAGCCCAAACAGTCATACTTTGTTCCTCTCTCTTGTCGTCGAATCGGTCTGCGCAGGCTGGGACTTTCTTCCTGTTTCGGCCGTTCGCAATTCTTGCCGGACCACCCGGACCTTCAACAAAATTCCG
>Ga0075434_100004500_pt1 | contig 12575 bp, 9 predicted proteins | sample RhiMethybrSRZTD3_FD_75298 | JGI IMG/M metagenome (GOLD analysis project Ga0075434, IMG submission 75298) | Populus rhizosphere microbial communities from Tennessee, USA - Rhizosphere MetaG P. TD hybrid SRZTD3 | ecosystem: Host-associated > Plants > Roots > Rhizosphere > Soil | place: USA... | reverse complement strand
CGCGCCGGCGATCGAGCAGCGTCCAGACGAGCGTCGCCACCGCCGCCAGGACCGCAAAGCAGAAGAGCTGGACGTAGTTCCAGGTCGTATCGCCGCTGCCGTTCGGCTGCACGGTGATCTGGACGTGGAACACGAGCTTGCCCACCCAAGGCACGATCGCGTTCCAGAGGTTCTGGTACCACCCGGCGGCAATGGCGACGTACGGGATGGAGTCCAGCGGGAAGGGAAAGATGTAGAGGAAGAAGTAGGAGCAGACGAAGCGGAAGGCGATGCGCTTGCCGAATCCCCACGGAACGGGGACATTCGTCGGTGCCGTCTCCTGCTCCGCCGCGGCAGGCTCAGGCGCTTCCACCTGGGCGTAACTTCGCTCGGAGATCATGGGTTCCTCCTCGCACCATCATATCGGACCGGTGAGAGAATAGCGCAGCCAGGGGACGTTGTATGGCGCAAGCGCAAGAGTTTTCGCACGTTCCCATCATCGATGTGAGCGAGCTGGTCGACGGCACCGCCGGCCGCTGGACCGGCGTCGCGCGGCTCGGCCAGGCTTGCCGGGAGAGCGGCTTCTTCTACGTCGTCGGACACGGTGTGGACGAGGGCCTGCAAGCGCGGCTGCGCGAGCTCAGCCGGCAGTTCTTCGCCCAGGACGTGGAGACCAAGCTGCGCATCCGCATGGCCTTGGGAGGCAGCGCCTGGCGGGGCTACTTCCGCGTCGGCGACGAGCTGACCTCTGGCCAACCCGACCAGAAGGAGGGCTTGTACTTCGGCGCCGAGCTGGCTGCGGATCATCCGCTCGTCCAAGCCGGTACGCCGTTGTACGGGCCGAACCTCTTCCCTGCCGAGCCGCCGGGCTTCCGCGAGACCGTGCTCGACTACATGGCGGCGCTGACCCGGTTGGGGCATCGCCTCGTGGCGGGGCTCGCCTTGAGCCTCGGTCTGGAGGAGACCTACTTCGCCGACCGCTACACCGGCGAGCCGCTGACCCTGTTCCGCATCTTCAACTATCCGCCGCCGAGCGATCCGGCGCTCTGGGGCGTCGGCGAGCACACCGACTACGGCCTGTTGACCATCCTGCTGCAGGACGACGCCGGCGGGCTGGAAGTGAAGTCACGGTCGCGGTGGGTCCCCGCGCCGCCGGTGCCGGGCTCGTTCGTCTGCAACATCGGAGACATGCTCGACCGCATGACCAAAGGGCTGTTCCGCTCCACGCCGCACCGCGTCCGCAACCCGGCCCCGCGCGACCGGCTGTCGTTCCCGTTCTTTTTCGATCCCAACTTCTTCGCGCAGGTTCGGCCGATCGACCTGCCAGGCGTCGAAGCGCCGGCCGACGACCAGGAAGAGCGCTGGGATCATGCCAGCGTTCATGCATTCCAGGGCACCTACGGCGACTACCTGCTCGACAAAGTCGGCAAGGTCTTTCCGGAGCTGCGGCGGGCGGCGCTCTAACCACCAGCCGCGAAATCGATGATCCCGATCCCTTGGCCCTGGCCAGCGAAGACGACCTGGGTCTGCTGCCGAGACCACTCGGCGTGGAAGGCGCTGAAGAGCGCTCGGTCCGTCAACTGACGGAGACCGGTCCCCTCGCCGTTCATGATCCAGATTGCCAACGCTGTGCACGGATCGGGATGCAGGAACGGTCTCGTGGACTCGAATACGATCAGGTCTCCGAGGGGAGACCAGTTCGGAGAGCGTCCCTGGATGGCGCTGAGGTCATCTCCTTTCTCGAGACGGAACGGTTCGCCGGGCGGCTCCACCACCCAGATCTGATTCTGGGCCTGGGAGTACTGGCCCCAGTTGCCGGCGAACGCGATGTTCTCGCCGTCGGGGCTGACGCTCGGACGGCCGGCGACCGGATGCGGCGAAGTCGTGAGGACCTCGGAGGAAAGCGGCGTCAGCTTGTAGAGCTCGGCCTGCGTTTCGGTGCCCGTCCCCGTATAGCCAACGGCGACCAGCGCCTCGCAACTGCGGTACCAGGAGGGATAAATCAAGCCATTCGGAAGCGGAACGTCGCCTTGATAGTAAGGCGCGGCACCAGTCCCGTCGGGACTGATGGTGTAGATCTCCGTGCGGCCGGGGGCCTGATGGGCGAAAGCGATCGCATTGGGGTTCCAGGACCAGTCGGGGCGGGATGCGCTGACGCCGGTCGTCTCCGCTGGCGGATACAAGAGACGCAAGCCTGTCCCGTCGGAATTCATGATGTAAAGGGAGTACCCCTTGTCCGGGCGAGTGATCGTGAAGACGACCTGCAGGCCATCGGGGGAAAACGACGGCCAATCGCCTTTCGGGTGGATCCAGCGGATGGCCGGGAAAGACGGGTCTTCCGTCGTGACGGCGGATTGCTGACTTCTGGCTGTGCTCATACATCCTCCTTGTCTTTGCGGGACGGCAGTCCTGCCGGCCCGGAATGAATCTGTTCTCACTTCGAATCCTGCAATTCGGAACACGTGAGGGCCTGGACCATCGGTGCTCCGCCGAGGAACTTCAGGCAGTTGAGGACGAACGTAAGGTTGCTGCCCAGGGGCAGAAGGCCTGGCGCGGGACATGGGCAGCCGCCGTCGTCGCCGACCCATCCGGAGTTGCCGAGGACGATCACCTGCCCCTTCCCGGATCGCAGCGTGGCTCCGAAGTACTGCCCCGCCGGCGAGTAGTTCTTACCGCTCGTGTCGACGGTATTGAGGGGGAGCTCCGCAATCGGCGTGAAATCCGTTCCCGACTGCACAGAGACACCGCAGCAGTCGTGGACGACGATCGAAGAGACGTTGTTGAGGATCGTTTTCGACAAACGGTTGTTCAGCAGGCCGCCGGAAAGCCTCATGAACTCACTACCGTCGACGACGAAGAAGGCAGGCAAGAGGGTGACGTTGAACGCGGCCGCCAGAACTTTGTCGTACTGGCTCCAGTTTGCGTGCTCGGTGGGGGATGAGCCATGATTCGACATCAACAGCAGCCCGCCGCCCGATTCAACGAAGCTCTGGATCGCGCTGATCTCGCCCGGTTGGTACGAGAAATCCGTTCCCGGCGGAAACGCTGGCTGGGAACCGGGGACGGTATACGGGTAACGGGTGAAGATGGCCAGCACGTTGCCGCCTCCGCTGGGCAGGTTGCTGATCGGATCGGTCAGGATCATCTGCGTCCACGAACCGCCGGTTCCGCCCTTGACCCATCCTTCGCTGGCAATCGCTCCGAAAAGCGAGTTGAGCCGCGCCGACGTCTCCTTCTGAACTTGCAGTTGGGAGCTCTTGGGATCGAACAGAAGATTCATCGCTCGGCTCCTGTTGGGAAGTCTCAGACTGATGAGTTGTCGATGGACAGCGCCGGCGCACCGAGGAGCGTGGCGTAGGTGTTGTGATCGTGCTGGTAGCCGACCTCGGCGAGCCAATCGTCGTTCGACTGCAGCGTTCCAGTGCGCGAGACCTGAACGCCGGCCTGCTCGTACCCCACGATCTTCTTGGCCCAGTCCTTCAGCAGGCCATCGATCGGGCAGGCAGGGCCGGGCGAGGCGTAATACTGCTCGACGTTCAGGAGCGCGGCCCAGAAGTTCGGCACGACGTCGAGCGTGTTGATGTAGCTCGTCACGCTCTGGACATTGGCGGTGAGGTAGGTGACGAAGGCGCCGTTCCCGGCCGAAGGAGCCGCGAAGGTCACCACCTGCGGACTGGCGACGCCCTGGGCGACCAGCCATGGCGCATAGGCGGTGGCGAGCGTGCCGCCGAAGCTGTGGCCGGTGACGTAGATCGTCGGCGATCCCGGCAGCGACGAGAGGTATTGGACCAGCGTCTGCGAGCCCGAGGTCATCCCATTCAGCGTCTCGATCGCATCGTTGGCACCCTTCGCGATCGACAGACCGGAGCCGTACGGCGGCGCCACGAGCGTAACGTCCAGATCGGTGAGCCAGCCTTCGATCGACTTCGGGTCCGTCCCGCGGATGACCACGGCGAACTCGTTCAAATGGCTGTGCCCGGCGACGTACATCATGAACGTCCGCTCGAAATCGTCCGACAGCACCGGCCCCCAGGTGATCGGCCAGCCGTTGAGGTCGAGCTGGCTCAATCCGCTCGTGATGTCCGCGGCGATCTTCGCCTCCTGCTCGCTGCGTTTTTCGAAGAGGTCGGCCGTGTCGTCACAATACGACAGACAGCAGAGCTCGATCAGGATCTGGTGAGTGTTCAACCTCGGCTTGTTTGATTCGTTGTTCATGGTTCAGTTCCCTTTACGATTTCAGGACTGGAAGAAGACCCAGATCTGCACCTCGTCATCGGTGTTGGGAGGCCCTTCCACGAGTTGCAGACCGAATTCCGGCCCCACGACGTCAAGGGTCTTGATCTTCGAGTCGTTCGGAAAGGTGAACGCTTCCGCGAGTGTCCTGCCACTAAGCGCGCCGACCACCGCCTGAGTCGCAGAGGCCTTCGTCTGTCCGATCAAGAAGCTGGCCTTGCTGTACCCCGCGACCTCGACGTTCGCCCGATCCCCCGACAGCTTTACCAGTGCTTCGCCGTTCCCATCGTAGTGGAGCGTCGCCGGCGGGTCGACAAGACTGATGAACCGTGCGATAGGCATGTCTTTCACGAAGTTTCCCATAAGGTTTTCCTCCTTTGTCAGCTCGCCCTGAAGCGGGTGAGCGATTGCGTGTTTCGCTGCTGATCAAGGAGGGTCGCAAGCGTTGTGCCAGGCCAGCCCAAAGCGGCGAACCACCGGCATGCCGGGAAAAAGCTACCGCCGGGACACTCACCCCCGCCGTCCGACGGTACCGTCGGACGGTTTCGCCGTTCGCAAGCAGTGATGCCTAGCTAGACTTCCAGCCTGGCATCGACCATGCTTGAAGATGCTTCCGTTGTACCTGACAAAGAAAGGATGGAGGGATATGCAAAGCTTGACGGTCAACATGTTTCGAGTTACAGTCGTATTCAACCCGATGAATCTGGGAAATCCGATCACTCTGCTGTGCGATGACATTACGGTAGGCGCGAGCGCCAACGGTCGGCAGCTCCTGATACCCCAGGGTATCTCTGTGATCGGGCTCTATATAATGACGCTTCCCGGAGGGAGCGGCTCTCAGGCTTTATTTGCCGAGACCCCGATAACGTGGCTGAACGAAGTATCTGCAAACGCTTTCATTGTCCAATCGTGGGGCTTTGGGCATGTCACCATCGTCGACTTCAACACGGTGAGAGAGGCGACGCAGCATCCTTTCAATGTCAATGTGACCTACGAGGGGACTACATACGCTCAGGATCCGACGATCGTCAACGAGCCGCCGATGCCGGTCGGTTAGAAGCAGGGATCTCCTGCGGCAGCTCAAGCCGCTCACGGAAGTCTGCATCCTGCCGCAAGGGCTCGAACCAGGGGAGCGAGAACCAGCGCCGGTTGTAGCCGTGATCCAGGGCTCGATCGGCGCTGGCGCGGGCGGAGGAGATGTCGCCGATCACCGCGTAGACCAGCGCCGCCTCGAAGGCGAGGTCCGGGTTGTCCGGCGCAGCGATGACGGCCTGTTGAATCGTGGCGGCGGCTTCTTTCCTGAGACCGAGGTGGGCTTGCGCTTGCGCCTTGGCCGCGAGGAGCTGCCAGTTGTCCGGCGCAGGGTCCTTCGACACCAACTCAAGCACGCGCCGGTAGAGCGCCTGTCCCTCGGCCCGGTGCCCCAGCAGGGTTTCGGCATCCCCGAGGTTGAGGACGGCGGAGAAGGTCTCGGGCGCGAGCGAGCAGGCGCTCCGAAAGCTCGTGGCTGCTTCGTGATAGCGGCCGAGCAGGAGCTGGCTGACGCCGAGGTTCGAGAGCACGGCGAAGCCTGGGTGGCGACGGGCGAGAGCTGTGTAGAGGGCAACGGCGCGGGCTGGGTCTCCCGTCTCCAGCTCGAGCTGAGCGAGGAGGTTCTCGCCGCTCGAGAGTCCGGGGACGCGGCGCAAGAGATCCTCCAGCGTGCTACGGGCCGCGGCCATCTCCCCCAAACGCATCTCAAGGTTGGCAAGCCCGATCAGGAACTGGGCCGAAGGACGGCGCTCGACGGCGGCGCGCTGCAGCTCCAGGGCCTTCCGGCGGTCGCCCCTCTGCTCGCTCAGTATGGCGCGCTGTTGCAGAAGCCGTGGGTCGCCGGGGAGGCGCTGCTCCAGCAAGCTCAGGGCCTCCTCGGCCTCGTCGAGCCGGCCCGCGTTCAGCGCGACGTTGAGCATCGTATCGAGAGGCAACGGATCTTCCGGCGCGAGCCGCCGTGCCTCGCCGATCAGGCCGAGCGCATGGTCGAGCTGCTTGGCATCGCGGGTTTGAAAGAAGCGAAACCCCTCGATTCTAGCCTCCAGTAGGAGGGCGTCGAGAAAGCGGGGCGAGCCGAAGCGGATCTGATCCAGCTCGGCAAGGAGCGGTTGGAGATCGGCCGGCCGAGCTTCTTGCCACTGCTGTTGCACACGCAGGTAGCGCTGGTAGTCCTCAGCACGTACCTGGAGCTGGGAAGCCTCCAGGCGGGTGCGGAATCCGGGATAGAGCGGCTTCAGATAGGTCGAGGCGGCGGTGTCCAGGAGGTGCAGATCGTCCAGCGGCACGTCGAAGGGCGCCGTGCTGGCGAGGATCTGCCCGTCGCTGCCGCGCTGGCGGCGCAGCACGGCCTGGCATTGGTGGGCCTGGCAGTCGAGGGTCGCGGTCACTACCTCCTGCGCCGCCAGGAGGAGGGCCAGCCGCTGGACGGTCGGCGCCGGCTCGCCGGGGTCCGGAGCGCCGGGAGGGACCGCCGCGACCCCCTCCAGCGAGAAGAGAGCCCGCAGAGCGGCCGCCTGCAGAGCCGCGGCGGCGAGGGCCACCTCCTCTCGTCCGGCGCCTAGACCGACCTCCGGCCGCGCCACTGCGACATAGAGGGGCGCGCGCGGGGACCGCAGACGCCAGACCGCGACGAGCCCCAGGCCGAGCAACAACGTCAGGATCATGAGGAGCGGCAGGTGGCGAGGATGGCGATAGCCGCGGTACGGAGAAACGGAGACGGTCCTGACGGGCTTGGCGATGGCCTCCATTTCCGTGGAGGCAAGATCGGTCCACGTCCGGGGCCGTGCCGCAGCCGGCGTTGCCATCGACTCCAACCGGGCCAGCGCATCGCCCGCGCTGCGCGGCCGGCGCTCGACTTCCTTTTCCAGCAACGCATCGATCAACGCCGAGAGCGGCTCGGAAACGGCGGGAGCGAGCTCGCGCGCGGGCGCTTGCGAATGGGTGCAGACGCGCGCCAGGGTTTCGACCGGCGTCTGCGCATGGAACGGAGAGTTGCCGGTGGCCGCCTCGTAGAGCAGGATGCCGAGAGAAAACAGATCTGAGCGTGGGTCGAGCGGGAAACCGTTGGCCTGCTCGGGCGACATGGAGCGATAGGTGCCGACGACGCCGGCGGTGAAGGTCGTGGTAGCGCTCGCCGGCGATCCCGTCTCGTAGAGCTTGGCGAGCCCGAAGTCCAGCACCATAGCGCGGCCGGACGGCGAGAGGATGACGTTCTCGGCTTTCAAGTCGCGGTGCAGGAAGCCCTCGGCGTGCGCCGCCGCCAGAGCGCTCAGCACGTCCCGCGCCAGGGCTGCGACCTGCTCCGGCGGTAGAGGTCCCTCGCGCAGCCGCTCGGCGAGCGTGGGCCCCTCAACGTACTGAAGGACGAGCCAGTCACCTTCCGGGGTCTCCAGGAGGTCGTAAATGCGCACGATGCTGGGATGATCGAGCCTCGCCACCGCGCGGGCCTCGCGGCGGAAGCGCTCACGCCGCTGCGGATCGCCCGCCGCTTCGGGCCGGATCTGCTTGAGGGCGACGCGGCGCTCCAGCCGTTCATCCCAGGCGGCATAAACCACTCCCATGCCGCCGGCGCCGAGCTTCCTCTCCACGCGGTAGGGTCCAACGCGCTGCGGCTCCACGGTCAGTCCATCCCGAGCCCGGTCTTGCGGATCTTGAGGCCGTGGGGCGAGACGCGCAGATGGTCGGCGGCAGCATCGAGGTCTCCGCCCGCGCGCTCCAACGCGTCGGCGATCTCCTCCCGGCTGAGCTCGGAAGCCTTGCGGATCCCGCCCTGGCGCTCGACGAGGGCGTAGAGCGAGGTGCGCGAGACCCGCAGGCGGGCGGCGGCATCGGCGAGGTTCCAATGGCTGGCGCGCAGGGCGCCGAGCAGCTCGTCTTCCGCGACGTCCGAGATGGGCCGGTAGGCGGCGCGCGGGCGCGGCGCCGGCCGCTCCGCAAGCTCGATCTGAGGCCCTTGCGCCACATTCGAGGCGAGCGCCTGCTCGACCGCCGGCGAAATTCTGGCCTGCTCGAGATCGCTGCTGTCCATGGCGATGCGGCGCACGACGTTGCGCAGCTCGCGGACGTTGCCGGGCCAGTCGTAGAGAGCCAGGCGCGCGACCAGCCTCGCCAGCCACCAGGGCTCACGGCCCGGACCGCGATCGTCGAGCAGGCGCTCCTCCTCCATCGCCGCGAGCTCCTGCCGCAGGAAGTAGAGGGCCAATCGGCCGACGTCGTCGCGCCTCTCCCGCAGCGGCGGCAAGCGGATCTCGCAACCGCGCAGCCGGTGCAGCAACGGCGCCCGGAACCGTCCTTGAGCGACCGCCGCGTCGAGGTCCGCGTCGGTGGCGGCCATCACGCGCACGTCCGTCTTTTGCGGCGCTTCCGAGCCGACCGGCTGGATCTCGCCGTTTTCCAACGCCCGCAAGAGGAGGGCCTGCACGTCCGGTGGCGCCTCGCCGATCTCGTCGAGGAACAGCGTGCCCGAGTCCGCGCGCTCGAAGTAGCCCGCCCGCCGCCGGTCGGCGCCGGTATAAGCGCCGCGCGCCGCCCCGAAGAGCTCCGCGGCGGCGAGCGCCGGAGGAACGGCGCCGAGATTGATCGCGAGGTAGGGCCGCGCCCGGCGCGGTCCTGCCTGGTGGATCGCCTGCGCGACCAGCTCCTTGCCGGTGCCGGTCTCGCCGCGCAGCAAGACCGGTGTCGAGCGGCCGGCGATGCGCCGGATCTCCAGGCACAGAGAGACCACGGCGGCGCTGTCCCCGATCAGGCCGAAGCGCTCGCTCTCTCGTGACTGAGCTGCCGGCATGAGATGAAGGAGCAACGCCACTCGATCGGCAAGCAGAAGGACGACGCCGCGCTCCAGCCCGGCGGCCGATATTTCTTCTTCCAATCCGACTCCGAGCACGTCGAGCCGGCAGCCGTTCGCTTTCGTGGCCACCCGCACGGATCCCGGCTGGTTTCCGGGGGCGAGCTGGACCGGCGTGCGGCTCAGGTGGGTGTCGGCGAGCGGGCGCGGCGCACCGCCGGCAGGCGGCGCGAAAAGAGGCGTGAGGCGCGACAGCGGCACCGCACGGCCGGAGCTCAATTTCGGCAGCAGGACGCGGTCTCCCACGCGCCGCAGGTCCGGATGCGCCAGGACGGTGAGCGCCGGCACCTTCAGCTCGGAAAGACGCGACTGCCGAGGCGAGGCCGCCTCCGTCGAAGCGTCCAGACCGCGCTCCCAATCACTCCGGGACTTCGACATTGATGAACAAAGTCTAAGAGAGAGCCCGGCCACAAGCAAGGCAGCGGCGACAAATCCCTACCGGGCGCCCGGCTTGGCCCGCCGCAGCTTGAGGATGAAGCTCGCCATGGCGCGAAGCGTCCGTTCGGGATGCTCCCGGTGCGGCGCATGGCCGCAGGAGGGAATCGCCAGCGCCTCGACCGGACCGCCGGATTGCCTCTCGATCGCTTCGACCTGACGCCAGGTGCCGTATTCGTCGTCCTCGCCTTGCAGGATGAGCATCGGCACTTCGATCTTCGGCAGGAGCTCCTCGATGTTCCAGTCCCGAAAATCGGGATGCAGCCAGACGTCGTTCCAGCCCTGGAAGGCGTTGTCGGTGTTCGGCCCGTGATGACGCGCCAGGCGCTCGCGCAGGTCCGTCTCGCGATAGGTCTCCGCCATGTGGGCGATGCTGGCGAGGCCGGAGGGCTCGGCGAAGACGTGCGGCGCCTCGAGCACCAGTCCGCGCAGCTTGGAGGCCTTACCGCTGCCGGCGTAGATCAAGGCGATCGAGGCGCCGTCGCTGTGCCCCACCAGGATGGACTCGCGGATGCCGACCTGCTCCAGGATGTCCGCGAGCAGCTCCGCCTCGTCGTGCATGAAGCGGATGGGCCGCGGCAGCGCGGCGGGATCGGATTTGCCGTAGCCGGCGCGGGAGTAGACGAGAGCGCCGCAGCCGGTCAGCAGCGACAGCCGTTCGGGGAAGTCGCGCCACGACGAGACGCTGCCCAGCCCCTCGTGCAGGAACACCAGGGTGGGCGCTTTCTCCGGCGAAGGACCCAACCACCGCGCCTCCATGCGTACTCCCCGGACCTCCAGGAATCCCGATCCGAGCCCGTTGTCAATCCCGTCGCGGCCGGCCATGCCACGATTCTACGTTTACCAGCCGGACGCCTCTCTGTAGGGGCGGCCCTAAGTGGCCGCCCTGTCCCCATGGCGCCCACGCAGGAGCGCCCCTGCGTGGTCAGGCCTACGTGGTCAGGGCGGCCACACAGGGCCGCCCCCCCTACACCTTTCTACCGCCTCTCTACTGCACGCGCACCGTCCTTGCCACGCTGATGTCCACCTTCCCTCCCAGCGGCAGCGTATTGACGATCTCCAGCCGGTACGAGCCGGCCTTCGACACGGCGGCGTCGAGCCCTGAGGCCGCGAGGCCGGGGATCAGCGCGCCGCCGGTCGTCAACAGCGTTCCGGCGGGATCGAGCAACCGCACGGTGAGCGGCGCCGGGGCCCCTTCGACGAGCACGGAGACCGCCGCGTCGCCGGGTTTGACGTCGATCGTCCGCACCAGCACCGGACCCTCATTGGCGCTGCCGCTGGAGGTCGTGGTCTGCGAGCGGTACTGCACCGCTCCGGCGTCGGCGCCGCTGCCGGAGTTGCAGTCGAGGCGGAAGCCGTCCACGATCACCGTGCCGGAGACGTGGACGATCTTCAGCTCGTGCGGACCGGGACCCAGGTTCGAGAAGGTCACCGCCTTCCCGAAGCTCGCCGTGCCGCCGTAGTTGATCGTCTGGCGCTTGACGCCGTCGAGATAGACGTCGGCGGTGCCGCCGCTCGGCGTCAGACCATAGAGATAGGTGACGTCGTTGGCGTCGAAGACCAGCCGCGCCGCCGCGCCCTTGGGGTTGTTGCCGACGCGGCGCGAGTAGGCGCCGCCGGTGGCCGCCGGATCGCTCTTGCGGTGCCAGCCGCCGGTGTACTCGACCGAGGCGTCGTTGTCGTCGAGCTCGCCGCAGAAGCGGCAGACGTCGCCTTGCTGATCGGCGCCGAGCAGCTCGACGTTGGTCAGCGTCACGTCATCGAACCAGAAGCCGGCGAGCGAAACGCTGGTGTCCGTGGCATAGCCGACGTCGATCTGCATGGCGCGGCCGGCGCGGCTCGCGGCGCCGAGGTCCGCGGCCGTCCAGGTGCTCTGCAGCCAGCCCGGCCCCGGCCCGCCCCAACCCGGTTGGTTCGCCGTCAGGCAGGCGCCGTTCGGGCCGCTCGCGAGATAGGTGCGGCCGCCGCTCGGCGAGACCGGCGTACGGCTGCCGTCGGCCAGGTCGAACAGCGCGACGTTAGCGCGGTCGAACCAGGAGGTGCTGGGATCCGTCGTGGCGTTGATCGGCTCGATGGCGAACTGGTCATAGAGCGACAGCGTCGAGGACGGCGTCAGCCGGAAGACCGGCGAGCGGATCTCGTCGCAGGCGTTGTCGGCGAGCGACGAGGAGGCGACGTAGCCGCTGGAGAGGTTGGCGCCGGGGCCGGTCGTCGAGCGCGCGAAGGTGCCGCGCGCCACCTGCCAGCCCTCGAGGTTCTGCTCGAACGACCAGGTCTTGCTCGCGGTGAGCCGGTAGTCATGCTCGCCCTCGCCGAAGCTCACGGTGAACGCCCGCGCCAGCCCCGCCGAGGCCAGCTCGTCGGAGGTCACCTCGATCGTCAGCTCCAGCACCTCGCCCGGCGCCAGACCCTGCGCGGTGACGGAGAGAACGCCCTGAGCGGTGGCGCACGAGGCCACGCTCGCGGCGATCGCCACCGGCAGGTGCGGCAGCTTGGTATTCGGATTCGAGGCGACGACGCGCGAGATGCGCAGGTTCGTGAGATTGCGGTCGCCCACGTTTTGCACCGTGAAGCGCACGCGCCCCGTCTCGCAGTTGTCGAGGAACTCGTCGCCGTCGCCGCCGGAGACGGACAGCGCCACGCTCGCCGGATCGATCCGCAGGTTGGCGCCGGTGGCGGGCGAGGGCGGCGTGCCGCACTCGCTGCAATCGACGCCGGCGGCGGCGGCGAGCTGCTGCCAGCGCACGGTCAGGCGGTCGGCGTTGCGCACGCTGATGCGGCCGTCGCCGGCGACGGGCGGAGCGCCGCTCGTGCGCAGCGTGCCGGCGTAGCGGCCGGAGCCGGGCGGGCTCTCGAGCAGCGCCAGCGTGTCTCCCGCCGGCTCGCCGATGGAAGTGACCGTGACCACCTGCTGGCCGGCGCCGACGATCGCCGTCTGCAGCACGACGTTCACGGCGTCGTCGCAACCGTACGTGCCGCGGTCGATCGTGAGGGTCGGATCGAAGGTCTTCACCATCTCCCAGATGCCGCGGCCGTGGCTGGCGGCGCGCAG
>Ga0075434_100004498_pt1 | contig 12576 bp, 11 predicted proteins | sample RhiMethybrSRZTD3_FD_75298 | JGI IMG/M metagenome (GOLD analysis project Ga0075434, IMG submission 75298) | Populus rhizosphere microbial communities from Tennessee, USA - Rhizosphere MetaG P. TD hybrid SRZTD3 | ecosystem: Host-associated > Plants > Roots > Rhizosphere > Soil | place: USA... | reverse complement strand
CGGTATTCATCGAAGCGCGCCATCAGCGCGGCCTCGACGCGAGACGCCGGTTCGATGTGCGCCTCGTCCTCGGCCAACGCGCGCAGCGCGTGCGTCAGTGCGGTGTCATCCACGGCTCGCCGGCTCATACTTCGCACCTCACTGTGGTTCGTGCTGGTGTCATCGCGCACGCGCGAGCGCGCTGCATCTTCTGCGTCAGCAGCTGTCGAGCGCGATGCAGCCGCGAGCGCACCGTGCCGACGGCGCAGCCGACGGCCTGGGCCGCATCCGCGTAGCTCACATCCTGCAGATCGCACAGCACGACAATCTCGCGGTAGCGCGGCGGCAGCGCGAGAATCGCGCGCCGCAGATCGCGCAGATCGCGCTGCCGCGACAGTTCATCGGCAGTGCTGCTGGTTGGGTGAGTGCCCAGGCCTGCCCCGGGCCTGCCGCAGGCCTGCCCCAGGCCTGGCCCGTCGTCGAGCGACACGAAGAGCCGATCGCGCAGCAGTCGCCGGCGCACCTGATGGCGGGCGGCGCCATAGAGATACGTCGTCAGCGTCGAGCGCGACGGGTCGTAACGAGCCGCGCTGCGCATCACGCCGAGGAACACTTCCTGGACGACGTCCTCGGCTGCCTCGGTTGAGCCGATCATCAGCCTGGCGAAGCGAAAGACGAGGGCATGGTGCCGGCGATAGATCGCGGCGAACGCCTCGCGATCGCCCTGAGCGGTGCGCCGCATCAGGTCCTCGTCGGCCTGTCCCGAGCCAGGTCGAGGGGCCGCGCTCTGTTCTCGCATGACGAACGTGATTGCGTCATGCCCCGGAAAAGTTCCGGAGAGTGCTGCCACGAGGCGTTAGACGTGCGGGGCCGGTGTCAGGCTTTAGGAAACAACCGATCGAAATTGCCGCCGAAGATTAGGGCTTGGTCGGCGGGCGACAGCCCGAGCCGCGACACGACCGCCTTTTGCGTGTCGTAGATGTTGCGCTGCCATCCGCGAGGGTAGAACGAGGAGTCAGTACCAAAGAGCAGGCGCGACGGCCCGACGACGGCAAGGGCCGTCTTGTAGACCTCCTCGAGCGTCAGGCCCGGCGTATAGCGGACCCATCCATTCGAGCTCGAGGTGTCGAAATACACGTTGGGGCAGAAGTCAGCGGCCATCAGTGCCTCACGAAACAGACCGGCGCCGAAATGCGGAATGATGAACGGCACGGAAGGAAACGCGGCGGCAAGGCGCGCGACGCCGACCGGATCGCCCAGGCGCATGTCGAAGCGACTGACCAACCCAAGTTTCCTCCGCACGCCGACTGACAGCACGCCGCAATGGACGAACACGGCCGTGCCCGGATGCGCCTCCGCGACTTCGACGACCCGCCACACCCGCTCATCGTCGAGCGGAACCTGATTCATCGCCGGGAAGAGACAGATGCCGCGGAGTTTGAGGTCGGTCACTGCCCGCCACGCGCGCTCGCTGCCATCGGCGCTGGATGGATCGAGCATGAAGAATCCGACGAAGCGATCCTGGTGAGCGGCGACCGCCGCGGCGACCGACGTTTCATCGCCCGGCACGCTCGCGATGAGCGCGGCCCGCGAGACCTCGGCCGCATCCAGTTCGCGCACCCATCGCGACGCCAGTTCCTGGGCCGTGCCCGGATCATCCCATTCAAGCTCGCGACACAACTGTGACGGGGTATCGCCCTTTCCACGCTGTTTCGCGAGCGTGGTGAAGAAATGCGTCGAGAAGAAGTGACAATGAGAGTCGTTCATAACGGAATTCTGCATTCACTTCTGCATTCTGAATTCTGCATTCTGCATTACACCCGCCCTCTTCCACCAGACCGCCACCAACACCACCGCCGTGAAGACGAGCCCGATCGAAAGTCCGATCCACAGGCCCGCGACTCCCCACCCGAAGTGGAAGCACAACGCGTATCCCACCGGCAGTCCGAACACCCAGTGGCCGATGACGTTGACGATCATCGGCATGCGCGTCTCGCCGATGCCGCGCAGCACACCGGTGGCGACCGCCTGCGTGCCGTCGAACAACTGGAATGCCGCTGCGATCGCGAGCAGGCCGACACCGATATCGATGATGCGCCGATCGGTGGTGAACGCCGAGATGAGTGTCGCTGGCCACACGAACAGCACCATCCCGATGATCGCCATCAGCACGCATCCGCTGGCCAACGCCGTCCAGCCGGCGCGCACCGCGCGGCGCGGATCGCGCGCGCCGACGGCGTGCCCGACTCGTACCGCACTCGACGAGGCCAGGCCGAGCGGCACCATGAACGCGAGCGAGGCGATGTTGAGCGCGATCTGATGCGAGCCGGACGATACTGGCTCGAGTCGTCCGGCAAGCGCGGTCGCGGCGGCGAACACGCCGACTTCGAGCGAGACCTGAGACGCAGCCGGAAAACCCAGACTCACGAGTTGGCGCAGACGCGGCAGCTCGGGAGCGATCGATACCTGCGGATGCTCGTGGCGCCTGCGGTGCTGGCGTTGAATGGCGACGTAGAGAAACGCCGCCATGTAGATCCGCGCCACGGTCGTGGCCCAGGCGGCGCCTTCGACGCCGAGCGCCGGCAGTCCAAAGTGTCCGTAGATCAGCACCCAGTTCGCTCCAGCGTTCACGAGATTCGCCGAGACGAGCGCGAACATGATCGGCCGCACCACGTGCATGCCTTGCAGGTAGCGCCGGAATGCGGCGTAGAGCAGGAGCGGCGGCGCGCCCAACGAGATCACGCGCAGGTATCCGCCGACCAGCGGGCGGATCTCCGGATGCAGACCCCACCAGTCGAGCGTGAGCCACAGCAGCCACGTCAGCCCCATCACGAACGGAGTCGCGATCAGCGCCAGCCACACACCGCTGTGCAGCCATCGCCGGCAGGCGCTCGTGTCGCCGGCGCCGTACGACTGCGACACGAACGTATCGAGGCCCAGCATCAGCCCCATGCCGAAGATGGCGATCGAGGTGAAGACACTGCTGCCCATGCCCGCGGCGCCGATCGCGGCCGGACCGAGCGGGCCGACCATGATCGTGTCGACGATGCCCATCGACATCCAGCCGACCTCGGCGAGGATCACGGGCCCGGCGATGCGGAGGAGTGGAAGGAGTTCAGACACGAACCGCCGCAGACGGCCGATTGCGGTGCAACTGCACTATGATCGTCTCAGTCTCACTTTCAATCTGCAGTCTCCAATCAGCACTCTTCAATGTCATGAAACCTCACCCCGTGTACTCCAAATTCGTCGAAGGACGCGACGTGCTGCAGTGTCTCGAGCAGACCCCGGCGCGGATCGAATCGCTGGTGCGCGCGTGGCCCAGGACGCGCGACGAGGAGACGTATGCACCCGGCAAGTGGACGGCGCGTCAGATTCTGACGCATCTCGCGCAAATCGAGATGGTCTTCACGGCCCGCCTGCGTTTCGCGCTCACCGTGGACAACTACGTGGTGCAGACGTTCGAGCAGGACGACTGGGTGGCGGTGGAGCCGCACGCGACAGCGCTCACCGCGCTTGACGCGTATGTCGGCATGCGTCGCATGAATCACCAGTTGAGTCGAGGCCTGAGCGCCGATCAGCGCAAGCGGCAGTTCACCCATCCCGAGTTCGGAGCCATCGATGTCGATTGGTTGCTGGGTTGGTGCGCGGGACACGAGTTGAACCACTTGCCGCAGATCGAGACGATTGCGCGCGAGGTCCCTGGTCCGTGATGCGTGGTGCTTAATCCCGTGCGTGCGGCTCTGACCGTCTATCTCGTCGGCGTGGCGATTGGATTGTGGCGGACCGACGCGAAGCCGATGACGCGCGTCGTGCTTGCCGTGCTCTGGCCGATCGGGCCGCTGGCGTTTGTGGTGACGCTCCTCGTGTTGTTCGCCGCGTCACCGTTCGCGTTCATCAAGCGCTAGCTACACGTCCGCTGCCTTCTCCGTGTAGTGCCGCATCAGGAACTGCTGCGCGTTGAAGGGTTCACCTTCGGCAGGGGGGCGGTTGTAGCGGCCGTTCGAATCGAGCACCATCGCCCGCACCGTGTCGCGCACGTAGGCGTTCACCACCACGTCGCGCAGGTGTGCCAGCAGCTCCGGATCGCGAATCGGCGTCAGCGTTTCCACGCGGCGCTCGAGGTTGCGCTCCATCAGGTCCGCGGTGCCGATGTACAACTCCTCCTGTCCGCCGTTCAAGAACCAGAAGATGCGTGAGTGTTCGAGCATCCGGCCGACGATCGAGCGCACACGGATGTTGTCGGAGATGCCGGCAATGCCGGGGCGCAGGCTGCACGTGCCGCGCACGATCAGATCGATTGACACACCGGCCTGCGACGCACGATAGAGCACGCGAATCATCTGATCGTCGGTGATCGCGTTGCACTTGATGATCAGCCGCGCCGGCCGGCCTTCCTTGGCGTGAGCCGTCTCACGCTCGATCAACTCGGTCAGCCTGGTGCGCAGCTGCACCGGCGCCACCAGCAGGCTCTTGAACTCCTTCTGGTTCGAGTAGCCGGTCAGGTAGTTGAAGACGTCGGACACGTCGCCCACGATGTCGGGGTCGGCGGTGAACAGCCCCACGTCGGTGTAGATCTTCGCGGTTTCGGGGTTGTAGTTGCCGCTGCTCGTGTGCACGTAGCGCTGAACGCCGTCACTCTCCTGGCGCACCACCAGGCACAGCTTCGCGTGCGTCTTCAGATCGGCAAAGCCGTAGACGACGTGAATGCCGTGGGCCTCCAGCCGCCGCGCCCAGATGATGTTGTTCTTCTCGTCGAAGCGGGCCTTGAGCTCGACGAGCACCGCCACCTGCTTGCCGGCTTCGGCCGCGGCGATGAGCAGCGGAATCAGCGGCGAGTTCGGGCCGATGCGATACAGCGTCATCTTGATCGCGATGACGTGCGGATCCTCCACAGCCACGCGCAGAAAGATTTCGACCGACGAGAACGATTCGAACGGATGGTGGACGAGCACGTCCTGGTAGCGGATCTGATCGAAGATCGCCTCCGGATCCTCGTCGCTGCGCCACAGGAGCCGCGGCGAGAACGGCGCGTCCTTCAGCTCGGGGCGATGTATGCGGGTCAGCTGGGACCAGTCGGCGAATCCCAGTCGATCCCCCGTGCGCACCACGACGTCGTCGGTGACCTCGAAGTTCTCGACCAGGATGTTGAGCACCCGGGTCGGGATGTCGGCCTCGACGTGCAACAGCGCAATGGCGCCGCGGCGCAGCTGCTTGAGGCTCCGGTCGACGCTCTCGAGCAGGTCGTCGGCTTCGTCTTCTTCGATCTCGAGATCCGTGTCGCGGATCACGCGGAACAGATGCGCGCCTTTGACCTGCGTGCCGGGAAACAGTTCCTGGATGTTGGCGCGGATCACGTCTTCGAGAAACACGAACGTGAGCCCCGGTGTCGGCGACAGGTTTTCCGGAAGCGGGATGAATCGTGGCAGCGCGTCGGGCACCTTCACGCGCGCGAACTTGGTGCGCCCGCGATGCCGCACGACGACCGCAAAATTCTTGCTCAAGTTCGAGATCAATGGGAAGGGATGCCCAGGATCGAACGCCAGCGGCGTGAGCACCGGGCAGATCTCGCGATTGAAATAGCTGGTCAAGTGTTCGCGGATCTCGTTCGTCCACTGATCGGGATCGAGCAGCGAGATCTGTTCGGCGGCCAGCAGCGTGCGCAGCTCCACCCATACCGCGGCCTGGTCGTTGAGCATGCGCCTGGCGCGCGCGCGCATGGCTTCGAGCTGCTGCTCGGTGTTGTAACCGTCCGGCGCGATGTCCTCTGTCCCCTCGCGCAGGTTCTTCAGCGTCGTCGAGACGCGGATCATGAAGAACTCGTCGAGGTTGGTCGCGGTGATGGCGAAAAACTTGAGGCGCTCGAGCAGCGGGTGACTCGGATCGACCGCCTGCGCCAGCACGCGCTCGTTGAACTCGAGCCAGCTCAACTCGCGGTTGATGTAGAGCTCGGGCCGCTTCAGATCGTTGGCTTCGTCCCGCTTCGGAGCCGGGCGCGCCGGAACGCGGCCAGACGTCGGCCGCTTGGGGCGACGCGTCCCTAAGAGTCTGGGCTCTACGAGTGGAATATCGAAGGAAGCCATGAGGATCGGGCTGGCCTTTAGGCCCTTAAAGGGCCGGCATCATACCAGATCAATATGACGCGTTAAGATCGCTCCAAGATGCACACACTCCGCGGAGCAATACTCAAGCCAGGTGTGACATCAAACAATCTGCCGCAGTTTGATGTATCAGAGAAAAACCACGATTCGCGCCTCGTCCGTGGCAAGGCACTCATCTTCTGGGATCCTACTCTGAAGGGCACGCGGTACGCCAGGAAGCTCGACGCCATCGACACCGATCAGATCACACCCGCCGCCGACTGCGTCTCGGAATCGCTCGATACGTTGGACGAACGATGGAAATCTGGAGCCTTCCGGTATTTGATGCCTGATTTCCGCGCCCGCGTGCACCGCGGCGAGACGTTCATCATCGCCGGCGATCGTTTCGCCATCGGATCGTCCCGCGAAATGAGTCCTGCCGGACTCAAAGCCGTCGCCGAAGAGGCCGGCCTGGAGATGGTGATCGTCTGCGGTCAGAACATGGGCGACATCTTTCGTCGCAACGCCTTGAACCTGGGACTGCACGTCGTGCAGAGTCCCGAAGCTGTTGCCGATGCGAAAGACGAGGACGAATTCACGTTCGATCCCGATACGCGTCGGTTGACGAACGTCACGCAGGGACACACCTACGATCCCATTCCGCTGACGCCGAAGGAAGACGACCTTCGCAAGACCGGCGGCATCGTCGCCGCGGGCCGGCGTGAGTATCGCGCCTCGGTCGAGAGGCAGCCGATGGTGCGATTTCCAGACGAAGCGATCGCGCGGAATCTCACCACAACCGAGCAGATCATCTGGGCGCATCGCGTCGACACCGATCAGCGAGAGCTGAAGCCAGGCGACACCGTTCGCGTGTACGCGGATCTTCTGCCGGCTTCGGACGGCACCGCGCCGTTTGCGATCCACACGTTCAATCAGATCACCGGCGGCAACACCATCGAGCCGCGGCAGGCGGCTATCGCTAACGATCACTTCGTTTTCACCGGCCGCGAAGACGATGACAAGCAGACGGGCATCGGCCGTGCGTTCGCCGAGTTCCATGGCCTGCGGGCGCCGTACTACGCGACGCCAGGCGATGGCATCTTCCACTTCTACTTTCCCGAACAGGGGCTCGTGCTTCCAGGTCAGTTCATTCCCGGTGCCGACTCGCACAGCCGCGCTTACGGTGCATACGGTGCGGTCGGGATCGGCGTGGGATCGACCACGCTCGGATTTGGTTGGGCGACCGGCTATGTGTATTTCACGCTCGCCAAGGCGCGGCGCGTCGTCGTCACGGGCACGCTGCAGCCGTGGGTGAGTGGCAAGGACATCGTGCTGGAGCTGCTGCGACGATGGGGGCCGCAGCAGTCGCAGGGCATGTCGGTGGAGTTCGTCGACGAGCGGCGTCAGCTGCAGATGGCGTATCGCAACACGATGGCAAACATGATGGCGGAGGCGGAAGCGCAGAACGGCATCTTCGCGGCCGACGACATCACGCATGCCTGGTATGCGGCGAAGGGACAGACCGATCTGCCGTATCCGCGCATCGCGCCGGGAGCGAATGCGCGTTACGCGTTAGACGAGGAGCTTCCGCTCGATGCGGTGATGCCGATGATCGCCAAGCCGTTCAGCCCGGGCAACGCGTTTCCGGCCGACGAGGTCGCGCGCGAGCGCATCGAGTTCGATAAGGCGCTGATCGGCTCGTGCACCAACGGCAGCTACGACGATCTGCTGCAGGCGGCGCTCGTGCTCTATCACGCGCGGCGAGCGGGCGCCTCGCGCGCGCAGCGCCCCCTCATCGTGTTCCCCGGGTCGGGAGGCGTCGGCCGCCTCATCGAGCGGCCCGATCCGCGGCTCGACGGCGAATCGATCGCGGCAGTGTTTCGATCGATCGGCGGCGAGATCCGTCAATCGTGGTGCGGGCCCTGTTTCGGCCAGGGCCCCGATGCGCTGCTGCGCGGCGAGCGCGCGATCACCTCGTTCAATCGCAACTGGCAGAACCGCATGGGCGTCGGCGGCGAAGGCTACCTCGCCAGCCCCGCAGTTGTGGCCGCTTCGGCGCTGGCGGGGTATATGGCGCCGCCGGGGGAGTTGGGGTTGAGGTGGGACCCGGCGGTCTTTGAACTCTAGCTTGTCGCTACGCCGTCCGGGGCCTGCCGATGCGATGAGCACCAGCGAGCAGAAGGGCTGCTAGCAATGTCGCGACCGCAGCTCTCGCGCCATATTCAATGACCCACCGCCGACGATCTCCCGTGCTGATGGTCTCTGTGTCGAGGCGGACGCCCAAGCGGGCCGCACGAAGCGCAAGTGCGAGTTCTCCTCGTGCCGACAGGTCTCCAACGTTGCTGATCATCGCGTTCGCGCCAAAGGGACCGCTTATTGTCGGGGCTGACAGCACGATACGATCGAACACAATCGCCAGCCGCGTTCCGATATGGCCCGCCGTGTATCCGCTGATTCGGCTCGCGGCGACCTGATTGAAGTAGACGACAACTCCTTCAGATGCATTCTCCACGGCTTCAATGTCCCGACCTTGTGCGATACGCTGCCGATTCAAAAGGTAGTACTGGCGGTCCGCTGAGGCGATCACTTCCGACGCATCGCTGCTCCCTTGTGTGAACGCCGGCGAGGCATTCGGACCGGCAAGCACTTCCTGCAGTGAGAAGGTGTGCGACAGGGATCCCACGAAATTTCGAACGGTGTCGTTCGCGTTCTGACGTACCAGCAGCTGCAACATGAGGACGCTCGCAGCCGCGTCTGGAACATCGACATGCGCCGGGGCCCCCAGCCGATCGAACGTATCGACGAGGACCTCACGGACTCGCGCCACATCAATCGGCCCGATCGCGGCGTCCCCTTCCAAGGGTCGCACGCGGAGGGTCGCCTGCAGCACGTCGCCCCAGACTGCGGAACGCATGACGTCGATGGCTCCGGCGAGCCAGAAGCCCGGGACGAAGAGACACACCAGCACCAACAACATCGCCGTCGCTGCGTGCGGAAGGCTCTGAACGCGGCCCGTCCACACAGCGTTCAGCGCAGCCTGATAGGGAATATAGAGAGACCACCAGAGCGCTTGGTGGACTGAGACAACCAAGATATAGAAGGCCCATCCTTGGCGGGCATTCCAGGAGAGAAAGACAAACCCGGATACAACGGCCAGAAGCACCGACCCAAGTCCCACCACGACGGTCCACACTTGCCTCGGTCGGGGAGTCAGGCTTGCGTCGGCTTGTAGTTCCGAGATCGAACGTCCCAGATCCCCAAGTATTCTGAACAGCCAGTAGACGTTGAAGATCGGAACGAACAAGAGTCCGACCGCCTTCAATGGAGTCAATGCGGTGACACCTGGACGTGCCAGAAGGACTTCGCGATACCTGCGGTGGATCCAGAAGAACCAGTAGAGCCCTAAGGACGCGGTCCCGAGCGCGACCAGCGTGAGCGGATGCAGCATCTTGGCCGGCGATGCACTCCGCACCGCTCGGCCCGCTTCAAGCGTGGTCGTCATCGGAGGGGAGCAATCTCCATTTGGCGGCCCTTAGCCTATATCAGCCTGCGCATCCGTCACTTCGCCAAGTGAACTTCAACCAATCCCTTCACCTTGACTGTGTCCGGCGCGAAGCGCCCACCTGCCGCCAGTCCACCCGGGAGAGGTGCGTAGAGCTCGATCGCGATTTGGGAGACAGGAAGCTGCACGCCGTTTACCTGCGGCTTGTCGCTGATCGTCAACGAGGCGATCGTGAGGATGGGGCCGCTGTCATCGGGGATGTCGGCTAGTGGCGTGCGACCGGGGTTGCCGCCCGACGCGAGCGTCTTGATCAGGCGCTGGTGGCCTTCGCTGTAGTACCAGTTGAGCACGGCCTTCTTGTTTTCGAACCACGCGAAGATCACCTGCTTGCCGCTCACCGTGCGGGCCGCGTCGACGCCGAGACACCCGGGTGTGGCCTTCAGCATGCCGACCAGGTCGGGCAGCCCAGCCGGTGGGCCCTGTGCGACGAGCGCAGCGGGACTGAAGACGACGACAGCGAGCGCCGCGATGAGCGCGATCTCACGAACGAACCGGCGAATGTCTTTCATGGCAGCCTCCTTCGGCGAACTCTCGTAGAGGCGGGTCTTCAGACCCGCCGGATCGAAGTCTCTCGTCTTTTCGATCGATGCGCATGTGGCGGACGTCATGGCTGCGGGGCATGACTTTCGGCACACCTGGTGCCGTGCACCCCGCCGCTACAATGGCCCTGGATGCGGACGGAACGCTGGCTGACGGTTGCAGGGTTCGGCACCTGGATGGTGTCCTCGCTGCCGGCGCTGTTCGCGATCGGCGCCGGTCGCCTGTCCTCCGACCGCGCCATCATCTGGGCGATCGCGTTTGCGGGGTTCGGCATCGCGTTTGGTCTGATGACGCTGAACCGGCCTGGTCCGTGGCAGGCGAAGCCGTTTCGCATCGCGCTGCTCGCTGTCGAATCGATCGCCGGGCTGACGATGGTGGCGAGCGCGATCGATGTGTTTCCCGCGGCCACGATGGTCGTCGTCGCCGGTCAATTCGATGAGGTCACGCCGCGCGCGGCGGCGGCGTGGCTCGTGGCGCAAGTGATTGCGCTGGTGTCGATTCTGCTGTGGTTTGCGCCCGTGGTGATCGCGATCGCGATGGCCGGCGCGTTCGCCGGCTTCATGGTGTTTGCCATGACCACCGCCGTGCTGCACGCACGCGAGCGCGCCTCGCGCGAGGAGCTCGCTGCCGCCAATCGCGAGCTGCATGCAACGCGGGCGCTGCTGGCGGAGACCAGCCGCGTCGAAGAGCGGCTGCGCATCTCGCGCGATTTGCACGACTCGCTCGGACATCATCTGACGGCGCTGAGCCTGCGGCTCGACGTCGCCTCGCGTCTCGTCGACGGCGCCGCCGGCGAGCACGTGCAGCAAGCCTACGCGCTGACGCGCCTGCTGCTCAGCGACGTGCGCGATGCGGTCGGTCAGCTTCGCGAGCGCGGCACGGTCGACGTCGTGAACGCGATTCGCGCTCTGGCTGCCGCAACACAGGGACTGACCGTTCACGTCGATGCGCCCGCTGTACTCGAGATCCCCGATGCCGCACGCGCTCACGCGCTGCTGCGATCGGTTCAGGAAATCATCACCAACACCACGAAGCACGCCGCCGCCAGCAACTTGTGGATTGATGTCGAAGCACGGAACGACGGCATTGCACTGCACGCACGCGACGACGGTCGCGGCGCGATCGCCGTTCGTGAGGGCCACGGCTTGATGGGGATGCGCGAACGGTTCGAAGAACATCTCGGCCATGTCGAGTTCGAGACGCACGAAGGCCGCGGCTTCGAAGTTCGCGGCTTCATTCCCACCCCACAGGCGGTTTCGTGATCCGCGTCGTCCTCGTGGACGATCAGACGCTGGTGCGTCAAGGCATTCGCTCGCTGCTCGAGCTCGCTGGGGATATCACCATCGTCGGCGAAGCCGGCGACGGCGACGAGGCGCTGGCCGCGATCGCTCGTGAGAAGCCAGACGTGGTGCTGCTCGACGTGCGCATGCCGCGCAAGAACGGACTCGAAGTGCTACGCGAGCTACAGTCACAGGGTTCGGTGCCGCCGGTCATCCTCCTCACGACCTTCGATGATGACGAAGTGTTCCTCGGCGCCGTGAGAGCGGGTGCGAAGGGATACCTGCTGAAGGACGTGTCACTCGAGCAGCTCACCGACGGCATTCGTGCCGTAGCCGCCGGTGGCACGGTGATCAGGCCTGCCGTCACCGAACGCGTGCTGCGCGGGCTCGAGCACATGCCCCGCGACTTCGATGCGTTGAGTCCGCCCGACCCCCTGACCAAGCGCGAGATTGAAATCCTGCGCCTGATAGCCGGCGGCTACAGTAATCGCGAAATCGCCGATGCCCTCGGTACGGCCGAAGGCACGGTGAAGAACCACGCGTCGAGCATCCTGTCAAAGCTCGGCGTGAGGGACCGGACGCGGGCGGTTTTGAAGGCGATCGAACTCGGGTACATCTGATCGCCTGGGGGAACGGAGGTCCCCTCCGTTCACCCCGGTAGCAGTAAGATCCGCCACATGAGAACGCTGCTTGCCGTCGTGATCTCGGTCGGCGTCTCGGCTTCGGCGGCCGCGCAGCAGCAGGCCGATACCCAGGCCCCCATTCAAGGTCCGACCTTCCGCACCGGCATCGATCTGATCACGATCGATATTGCCGTCGTCGATCGCAACGGACGACCCGTTGAAGACCTCCACGCCGCGGAGTTTGCCGTGAAGATCGACGGTGAAGTGCGCCGTGTCGTCTCCGCCGAGCTCGTGAAAGTGGATGTCGCGGCCGCGAAGAAGCAGGTCGACGACAAGAGCGAGACGTTCTACACCACGAACATGACGCCGCCGAACGGCCGCTCGGTGGTGATTGCGGTCGATCAGATCAACGTCCGCCCGGGCACGCTGCGTCCGGTGATGGCCGCGGCGTCGAAGTTTCTCGATCAACTCAGCCCGCTCGATCAGGTGGCGTTCATCAGCTACCCCGAGCC
>Ga0075434_100004494_pt1 | contig 12585 bp, 10 predicted proteins | sample RhiMethybrSRZTD3_FD_75298 | JGI IMG/M metagenome (GOLD analysis project Ga0075434, IMG submission 75298) | Populus rhizosphere microbial communities from Tennessee, USA - Rhizosphere MetaG P. TD hybrid SRZTD3 | ecosystem: Host-associated > Plants > Roots > Rhizosphere > Soil | place: USA... | reverse complement strand
TTGACGACGAATCTTCTTAGATTTTTCAGCCAACGCTGGGCGGCACGCTTCTCGGCGACGGCTTAAAAGCGTCGCCGAAATATCCGTGCCGCAGAGTTGACACGGCGAAACTTTATTTCCTATACTCGCTCGTGCGCTGTCGAATCGTATCCGCGGTTTTCCTCGGCGTCTGGTTCGTCCTGCTCGCGGGCGATTTCTCCGACGACCTCGGTCTGTTCGACGACGACGGAGCAGTCGATCAGGCTCTGGACGTCGCGCTCGCCGATTTCGGTCAGGCGATAGACACCTCCGATCATTCAAACGCGGCCGCGTGGCTCGCGGCGAGCGACCATGTGCCTGCTGCGCCCGCCGCACTGCCTCCGGCCTCCTTATTTACGAACGAAACTTCGCCGGCCGCGCCATTCCGTGCTTCGACGGCGCCTGAACTCGCGCTCTACGTCCGCGAACGCAGCACCGTCTTTCTACTCTGACAGCGCCCGCGATTTCTGCAGGTATTCTCGTCTGACACCGACGACGACATATAACGCGTGGACGGGAATAACCCTTAAGGTCGGGCGGCCGGCGGCTACTGCGCCAAGGCTCGCCTTGGAAATGAAAATCGTCGGCGCGCATTTTCGCCGCGTAACGTCAAGGATCTAGGAGCATGTGCGGAATATATGGATATCTTTCGCGTCGGGAGCCGATCGATGCCGAGCTCTTGCGCCGCATGGGAGAGACTCTCGTTCACAGAGGACCGGACGACGAGGGCGAGCACATCGAATCCCGAGCCGGCAGCTCGATCGCCCTCGGCCACAAGAGGCTCAGCATCGTCGATCTTTCCGCGGCCGCGCGCCAGCCGATGTCGAACGAAGACGGCACCGTGTGGCTCACCTGCAACGGTGAAATCTACAATTTTCGCGAGCTGAGGGCCGAGCTCCTGGACAAGGGCCATGCGTTTCGTTCCAGCTCCGACAACGAAGTCATCGTCCATCTCTACGAGGAGATGGGCGTCGGCTGTCTGGAGCGGTTGAAAGGCATGTTCGCCTTCGCCCTGTGGGACCGTACAAAGGACGCGCTGCTCCTCGTGCGCGACCGGATGGGCAAAAAACCGCTGCACTACGCGGCTTATAACGGTGGAATCGCTTTCGCCTCCGAGATCAAAGCGCTTCTCAAGCACCCTGCCGTCGACCGTTCGCTCGACATGAGCTCGCTCAACAAATATCTGTCGCTGGAATACGTTCCCGCGCCCCATTCGATTTACGCTTCGATCCGAAAGCTCGAGCCCGGCCATTACCTCTGGTATCAAAACGGCGCGTGCACGGTCCAAAAATATTGGGACCTGCCGTTGACGGACTATCCGATCGGCTACAAGACCGAAGGAGAATACGCCGAGGAGCTGCGCGCTATTCTGGACCGCGCCGTGCGGACGCGACTCGGCGCGGACGTCCCCGTCGGCATCTTTCTAAGCGGCGGCATCGACTCAGGCCTGGTGGCGGCGTTCACGGCGAGAGCCGAAAAGCGCATCGAATGTTTTTCGATCGGCTTCGACGAAAAGTCCTTCGACGAAAGCCGTTACGCGGCAGCGGTCGCGGAGGCTCTCGACCTGAAGCTACGCCACAGAGTGTTCACGACGCCGGAAATGCTTGCGAACCTGGACCGCCTGCCCGACTTTCTCGACGAGCCGCTTGCCGACGCCTCGATCCTTCCTTCGTATTTGCTCGCGAAAGTCGCGTCGCAAAACGTCAAGGTGGCGCTCAGCGGCGACGGCGGCGACGAGCTTTTCGCCGGCTACCCGACCTACCAGGCGCACCGGCTCATCACCTACTACGATTTGCTGCCGGAAGCGCTCAAGCGGTTGATCAAGTTTTTCGCCGGGTATCTGCCCGTCTCGCACCACGACATCAGCGCCGATTTCAAGATCAAGCAATTCTTGCGCGGCACCGGTGTCTCGTCCGAGATCCGCTTCTTTATCTGGATGGGCAGCTTTACCGAGGCTGAGAAGAGCGCGCTGTTGACGGACGACTTCAAGGCCTCGCTCGCGCACGACAATACATACGAAGACATTTTCGCCTACGTCAAGGAGAGCGGCCTCAATAAGGATCTCGAGCGCATTCTTTATCTCTCGACCAAGCTCTATCTCCAGGACGACATCCTGGTAAAGGTCGATCGCGCCTCCATGGCGAACGGCCTGGAGGTGAGATGTCCGCTGCTGGACCAGGAGGTCGTCGAGTTCGCCTGCCGCCTGCCAATGCAGTACAAGCTCCGCGGGCTTACGACCAAGTATCTGCTCAAGAAGGCCGCCGCCGGCGTCTTGCCGGAGGCGATCATTCGCCGCAAAAAGAAAGGTTTTGGCATTCCAATCTCGAAATGGCTCGGCGGCGAGCTTAAGGATTTCATGCTCGATCACCTGGCCGAGCAACGGATCAAGAGGCAGGGATATTTCAATTATTCCTACGTCAAGAGGCTCATCGACGATCACCTGAAAAAAAAGAAGGACAATCGCAAGCTCCTCTGGACCCTGCTCATTTTCCAGCTCTGGCACGAGAGATATGTCGACGCGTACCGCTGAGGCGAAAATCCCCCGGGGCATCGTCGCGGCAGCCGCCCTGGCCATCCTCTGCTGGTTCGTGCTGTTCCACAATCTGGGCGCTCCCGCGCTGATGGAACCCGACGAGGGGCGAAACGCGGAGGTGGCGCGCGAGATCCTGCTCCTCGGCGATTGGATAACGCCGCATTACGATTTCATTCCTTACCTCGACAAGCCGATGTTTTTTTATTGGCTCGCCGCCGCCGCTTACAAGCTGTTTGGAGTCTCCGAATTCTCCGCCCGGCTTCCATCGGCGCTCGCCGCGCTCGGTTGCGTGCTGCTGGTGTACGACCTCGGCCGCAGATTCGCCGGTCGGTGGGCGGGACTGTGGAGCGGTCTCGTTCTATCGACCAGTCCGGCGTTCATGGCCTTTTCCCGCGCGGTAATCTTCGACATGACGCTCGCGTTTTTCATCACGCTGGCGCTGTGGGCTTTCGAGCGCGGCAGAGCCGCCGCCGCAACCCGAGCGACAAAATTTTTTCTCGTCATGTACGCCGCGGCCGCCGGCGCGGTCCTGGCGAAGGGCCCCATCGGGCTGGCCATTCCCGCTCTGGTGATCGGCGCCTACTGGCTCGTCCGACGGCGCCAGCCGCCGCTCGGCGCCATGAAACCGCTTTCCGGCGCCGCGATCGTGCTGCTGATCGCCGCCCCGTGGTACTTGTGGGCCGAGGCGCGCAACCCCGGCTACCTGCACTATTTTTTCGTCGAGGAAAACTTTTTGCGCTATCTCACCCCGCGTTTCAACCGCGGGCAGCCGTGGTACTTTTATCTCGAGGTTCTAGCGATCGGCTTTCTGCCTTGGACCACCATGCTCCAGCTCCCGTTCACCCGGGCCTCGGAGTTGAAGAACGAAGACCGGCTCTTCATTCTTCTCTGGGTGGCCGTGCCGTTTATTTTTTTCAGCTTCTCGGCCGCCAAGCAGCCGGGCTATATCCTGCCGGCGTTTCCACCGCTGGCACTATTGGTTGGGACGGCGATCGCGCGCGCTCTTGAGATGCGCACGGCCGGGTCGCGCCGACCGCTCGCCGTCCCCTGGCTCGTGCTCCTGGCGGCGATCGGTTACTTTACCCTCGCGCTCTTCTTGCCGTCGCTCCTCCCGCCCGGCATAGCCGACGCCGCCGCCGGCGTGCCGCCATTCATCACACGATTCTCGTGGCCGCTCGTTCCCATGCTGCTGGTCCTGCTGCTGGTCACGGTTGCCGCCAGCCTGTGGGCGAGCCCCGCGCGCTATTATGTCGCAACCTGCGTTTTTTTCTCCGCCTTTCACATTTTCGGACTCGGGGTCTTCAGTGACATCTCTCGGACTCGGTCCTCCAAAGACTTGGTGGAAGAGGCGCTCCCGCTCATCAGACCGGACGACCAGCCGGTCGTCTACAGCGATTACCTTTCGAGCCTGCCGTTTTACCTGAAGGCGGAAAAGCCGCTTTGGGTTGTTCTGGCGCAGCGCGGCGGCGCCGTCATGGGGAGCTTTTACATGGCCGAGAAAAACCCCCGCCCCGTCCGCGGCGCCGGCGAAGCCGTGTTGAGCTTCGACAAATTCGCCGAACTATGGAATGATTCTCCGGCGCGGCTGATCGTATTCGTGGAAGAGAAAAAGCTGCCGCGCCTTGCGGCCGACGTCGGCGCCGCGCCGAAGCGGCTTCTCACCGTCGGGGATATGGCGGTCGTCGCTAATCGATGAAGGGAGCGTATCGTCTATGTCACGCGTCGCGATCGTAACGGGAGGCGCCGGCGGCATCGGCGCGCCGCTCTGCCGGGCTCTCGCCGAAGACGGATACAGCGTCGTCGTCGCCGACTTCGCCGAGAACGCCGGCAAAGCACTGGCGGAAGAGCTGGCGGGAAAAAACGTTCCCGCCTTATTTTATAAAATCGACGTTCGCGAGAGAGACAGCGCCGAGGGTCTGGCGGCCCAAACGGTCGAACGCTACGGCAAGATCGACGTTCTCATCAACGGCGCGGGGGTCATGTCCCGTACTCCGCTTTTAGAAATGCGCGAAGAGGAATGGGACCGCGTCCTCGACATCAACCTGAAAGGCACTTTTCTCTGCTCGCAGGCGGTCGCGCGGCGCATGGTCGCCGAGCGCTCCGGTCGCATCATCTGCGTCGCTTCCGGGCGCGGCATCGCTGGACAGCCGCGCGCGGCGCATTACGCCGCATCCAAAGGCGGCGTGATCGCCTTCGTCAAATCGCTCGCGGTCGAGCTGGCGCCGCACGGCGTCGCCGTCAATGCCATCGCGCCCGGCGCAACCGACACGCCGATGTCGCGCAGCGGCTCGAGCGAAGAAGAATGGAAAAAGCGCGCCGCGGTGCCGCCCATGATGGGCGGACTGACGGATAAGGAAGAGATCATCGGTCTCGTGCGCTATCTGCTCACCGATTCGGCCCGATACATAACCGGCCAGACGTTCTTATTAAGGACGCCACGCTGAGGTAATCGGAATCGAACACGGCAGGATAGAAACCATAGAGGAGACGATCATGCTCAGGACCAAATGGCGGCGCGTCTTTGCCGTCTTTCTCTTCGTTGCGGCGCTGACTCCGGCGGCTCTCCGAGCCCAAGACATTCAGCTCGAGGCGGCGAAAAAGGAAGGTCGGATCGTCTGGTATACCGCCATGGCGCTGGAGGTCGCCGAAAAGGTCGCCGGAGCTTTCGAGAAGGCTTACGGCATTCGCGTCGAATTGACCCGCAGCGCCTCCGAGCGCGTCGTCGCACGGGTATTGCAGGAATCTCAGGCCGGGATCAACAACGTCGACGTGATTGAGATTTCCGAAGCAGGCGATTTTACCCTGTTGAAGCAAAAGGGGCTGCTGAAAATTTATCGGCCGAAAAATTATGAGAAGTTTCCCGACGTCTTTCTCCTAGACAAGCAGGGATACTTTCACGCGTGGAGGGCGACCGTGGCGCAGCCGGTCTTCAATACCCGACTTCTTTCCACGAGCGCGGCGCCGCGCTCGTGGAAAGATCTCACCGATCCGCGCTGGAAGGACAAGGAGCTCAAGGTGCATTACGTCTCGGGGGCGGGAACCAACGTAATGGCGGCGCTCACAAAAATTTACGGATGGGAATTTTATAAGGACCTGCGTAAGAACAATCCGGTCATCGTCCAGGCCGCCTCTCAGGGCGTCAACGTCATCGCCTCCGGCGAACGGATGATCCTCGTGGAGGGAAACTATTACAATACGATGCGGCTCAAGGAAAAGGGAAACCCGGTGGACGTCATCTTTCCGACCGAAGGGGTCGTCCTGGTTCTCTCCCCGACGGGGATCGCGCAGAAGGCCTCGCATCCGAATGCGGCGGCGCTTTTTCTCGAATACATGTTCAGCGACAAGACACAGCAGATGCTGGTGGACGCCACCAGGCTCTACGTGCCTCACCCTAGCGCGAAGTACCCCGCGGGCATGCCGGCGCTCGGTCAGCTCAAGACGCTGACGGTTCCAGTGGAGGAACTGGCGAAGCGCCAAGGTGAGATCAAGCGGATGTTCACGGAGATCTTCGGCCTCTAGGAAGTCCTACTCGAAGGTGGACAACCCGGCGTTCGACAACTCCCCTGCCATGGAGCGGCTCTCGGCCGCGCGCCGGTTGCATCTGGACCCGAGCGCGCTGATCGGGATCGGCGCGATTCTCCTGCTCGCTGCTCTCGTCGTCGTTCCATTGTGGTGGCTTTTCGCCACGAGCCTCCGCGGAGAAGAGGGTTTGACCCTGCTCCGCTACCGGCAGATTTTTACCGAGCCGGCCCTGATCCGCGCGCTCCGTAACAGCGTGACCATCGCTTTCTTGGCCGGCCTGCTGGCGACGTCGGTCGGTTCAGTCATGGGATGGCTGGTGACTCGGACCAACGTGCCGTTGAAGAGGCTCTTCCGCAGCCTGGTCCTCGCATCCTTCGTTACCCCGCCATTCGTCGGTGCGTTCGCCTGGACCATGCTGGCCGGACCCAACGCCGGATGGTTCAATCACCTGTACCGTTACGTCACCGGATCACAGGGTTATCTAGTGAACATCTACAGCATGGGGGGCGTCGTATTCGTCATTTTTCTTTACAGCTATCCCTACGCGTTCACGATGATCGCCAACGCGCTGGATTTGATCTCTTCGGAAATGGAAGATGCTTCGGCAATCCTTGGGGCGAACCGCCTGCGGACGGCTGCGTCGATTACGCTGCCTATGGCGATCCCGGCCCTTCTCAGCAGCTTCATTTTCACGTTTGTGCACGCGCTGGCGCTGTTCGGAGTTCCCGCGATCCTGGCGATGCCCGCCGGCTTTCATACCATCACGACGCAAATGTGGGTGCTGCTTTCGGAGGCGCCCCAGGAACTCGAGCTGGTCGCCGCCCTTTCCGTCCTGCTTCTCTCCCTAACAGTGCTGCTGCTCGCGTGGCAAAAACAATTTCTAGCGAAAAGGAGCCATGCAACAATTGTGGGCCGAGGGATGCGCCGCTCGACGATTAATCTAGGTTACTGGCGCTATCCGGCGTTCCTGTTTTGTCTTTTCGTGGCGGCGCTCGCCGTCTTTCTCCCCTATCTAGTATTGATCAAGGCGGCCTTCTCGAAAGCCTGGGCAATGCCGCTTGCGGCGGAAAACCTCACACTGGAGAATTGGCGCCTTGCGGTTACCGGCTACAGCGCGACAGGGCAGGCGATTTTTAATACGCTCGAACTGGGTGTCCTGACCGGCACGGCGGGCGCAGCGCTCGCCGTGGTTGTCGCGTATATCGTCAATCGCCGCCTCGTCTGGGGATACCGCTTGCTCGCCTACGGTTCGGTCGCCCCGACTATTATTCCCGGCATCGTGCTAGCAGCGGGTCTGCTGATGGCCTATTCGGGGCCGCCGTTTTTTCTTTACGGAACTATCTGGATTCTATTCATCGCCTATCTCACCAAGGAGATTCCGGTCGGTTACACTCAGATCGACGCGACTATCCAAGGGATCCACGTGGAGCTCGAGGAGGCTTCGCGAATCCTCGGCGCGAATCGGTTTTCGGTGCTGAAAGATATCACGCTGCCGCTCGCCAAGGACGGCGTGGTGGCCGCATGGCTGCTGATGTTCATCGGCGCCGTGCGGGAGCTCAGCGCTTCGATTCTCCTTTATACTTCCCGATCATGGGTGCTCTCGGTCCTCATCATCGACCTTCAGGCGCATGGCGTTATCGAGATCATCTCGGTGATCAGCATCGTGATGCTCGGCCTCACACTGGCAATGGTGGCGCTGCTACAAAAGCTTGCCCGACGTGATATCATAGGCGTCCATGAATAACGTCGTCTTCGGAGAAGAAAATGAATTTGACCGTCTATAATCCTACGCATGCGACTCAGAGGCGCTCCGTTCCGATCGCCGCGCGGGGCGCGAGCCTGGAAGGCCAACTGTGGGGTTTTGTCGACACGAGCAAGGTCAACGCTGACCGCTTTATAGAGGAGATACAGCAAGAGATTCGCCGCCGCTACAGGCCGCGGGGCTTCACCATCGTCAGAAAGGCGAGTCCGGGCGTGCCGCTCTCCGCGGAGCAGCTCGAGCGCCTCGCCCGAGAGTGCGGCTTCGTCGTCTTTTGCTTCGGCGACTGAGGGACCTCAACGTCCTGGAGTGTCCGGGACGCCGTCGAGCTCGAAAAAAGAGGCGTCGCTACGGCGACCGTGTGCAGCGCCCCATTTCTGCGACCCGCCCGCGCGCAGGCCGAGAACGAAGGGATGCCCTCCATCCCGTTTACGAAGATCCTCCATCCAATGGCGACGGCCGAGCGCGATACCGTGGCGCGCCAGGCGCTGGAGAGCGTGCCGGAAATAGTTCGCGCGCTCCTCGCGGTCGACGGCGCTCAAAAAGAGCCGGCGCCCGAAAATCGCCCGGCGGGAAAATTCCTGACGATCGACGGCGGCGTCGAAGAGCTCAACGAATTGTTTTATGAAAAGGGCTGGACGGACGGCTTACCAGTCATTCCGCCGACGGAAGACAACGTGCGCGCGATGCTATCGCAGTCCCCCTATCCGGCTGACAAGGACCTCGGCCTGCTGCCGCCAACGATGAATCCCGCGACTGTGGAAAAGCTCGCCGTCAACGCCGTGATGGCGGGCTGCGTCCCGGATTACTTCCCCGTTATCGTTTCCGCCGTCGAAGCGCTGCTCGAAGATGATCTAGCGCTTTACAGCATGCAGACCGCTACCAACGCCACGGCGCCGCTCGTGATCGTGAATGGTCCGATCGCGAAGGCGCTCTGTTTCAACAGCGGCGGAAATCTGCTCGGGCCCGGCAACCGAGCCAATGCGGCGATCGGACGCGCGATCAGGTTGATTTTAATTAACATCGGCGGCGAAATTCCCGGCGTCACGGATCCCGCGACGCACGGGCAGCCGGGAAAATACAGCTTCTGCATCGCCGAGGCCGAGGAGGAGAGCCCCTGGCCGCCGTTACACGTGGAGCTGGGCTGCGCAAAAGAGCAAAGCGCGGTAACGCTGATCGGGGCCGGCGGGCCGCAAAATCTCTTTACTTATGGGTGCAAAAACGGCGCGGAGATTTTGGACACGTTCGTCGGCGCTCTTTGTGGCCTGGGCCATAATAATATTATTTTCCCGACCGGACCGCTCCTCGTCTTAGGCCCGGAGCACGCCGCAACGCTCGCGCGAGACGGATTCAGTAAAGACGATGTGAAAAGGTACCTTTTTGAAAACGCGCGTATCCCGCTCGCCCGCTTCGCCGAAGGGACGAAGCGGGGCATCCTGGAGCGCCGCTCCCGTTGGTTCGAAGTCGTTCGCGACCCCGACCAGATCGGGATCGCGGATCATCCGCAGGACATCTTGATCGTCGTCGCCGGCGGGGCGGGCATCCACTCGCAGTTTTTTCCAACTGCGTTCAGCAAAAAACCGGTGAACAAGGTGATCAGGACCGCCTGACATCAGGCCGCGCCTGCCAGCTCCTCCATCAGCGGCCGAACACTCTCCGCGTTCTCCAGTCGCTCGACCAGCTCCTGCACACTCCGGCTTTTTTCTTTTCCCAGCCGCGGTACGACCAGCGCGCCGAACTTCTCCTCGATATCGCGCCGGTTCATGGGTTGAAACCAGATTTCTTCTTCGAGCTTTCGGCTTTGCGTGGTTGTGAGCCTCACGATCGCGTGGCGGCCATGCTCCATCCCCTGCCAGTCATCGCGCGCCACGAAACGGACGCGTCTGCGCATTTCCTCGACGGCGGGTGTGGCGACGGCGGTGGGATCGTGAATCTGATAAAAATCGAGATTTCCGTGCACCGCAGCCATTGCGCAAACGATCTCGCCCGAGATCGAGGCATGGCGGGTGGTGGGAATCCGGTGCACTCCGCGCTTGGGGATATGGATCTCGATTTCTTGAATCTCCTTCGGTCGAATCCCGTGTTGGTCGAGCAGACGGAATAACCCTTGAAGGTAGGTTTGATTGGGGCTGCCCGCCGGATAGCGTTTATGCATCACGTCCGTAATCGCGTAATAGTCTCCCAATCGATCGAGCAGCTCTCGTCCAAGGTCCGCGTTGCCTAAGAAGGCATCGAAGAATGCTCCATCGAGAATATCGAGAGGGACGAAGCAGCCTCTCTGCGCCAGCAAAGCTGCGGTGACGCCATTTCTGTTCGCCGCCGCCACCTGAAAGGTCTTTCCCATATGACCCGGGTCGCGGGTCATGTTATCCGGCCCGGCCGCCTGATAAGCGGCGAGCCCGAGCGCGGACTGGAGCTCGCGACGGTTAAGACGAAGCAGCGACCCGGCAGCCACGGCCGAGCCGAGAGCGCCCGCGACGGATGTATGGTAAAAACGGCGCGCGACGTAGTCGCGCTCACGGTAGAGAATCGTCATGAGCCTGCCGCCGACCTCATAACCCAAAGCCAGCGCGCGCAGGACATCTTTGCCCGATGCGCCAACCCACTCTCCGACGGTGAGCGCCGTCGGCAGCGGGCCCGCTGCGACATGGCCGCCGGCGGAGCTCAAGTGGACGGGATCCACCTCGTCGCCATGCGCCATCGCACCATTCGCCATAGCAGCGCCGACAACGGCAGCGCGCTGTGTATGACCAATGATCGTGCACTCCGGCTTGCCGCCTAAAGCTTCGACAAAGTCGACGATGCTTTTAGCCTCGGGCAGCGTAGAACAGGCGAGCATGCCGCCGACGGAGTCGAGCACCACATTGACGGCACTATTCCGGACTTCCGCGGGCAATTCCTCGTAGTGGACGGAACAGAGCCACTCGCAGAGTTTATCGGTCACGCCGCCGCTCAAGGAATCCCTCCGATGCTTTAAGAGAAGTTTCCGCAGCCGTCTATTTTTATTTCCTGCATGCCGAGAAAGCAAGGAAGCGATTTAACACCGGGCGCGTATAATTGCCTTTTCTGTTTTTCGTGTTACTTTCGGCGCATGACAATCGACGAGACAGACGCGACCGTGCGGTTGGCGGCGTTCGCCACCGAGCTGAATTATTCCGCAATCCCATCCGAAGCCGTTCAGCGGGCGAAGGATTGCCTCTTGGACAGTTTGGCCGCCGGCTTGTACGGCCGCTCGAAGCCGTGGAGCCGGATCGTCGCCGAGTTCGTACTCGGTTTGGGCGGCAAGGGCTCGAGCTCGGTCTTGGGCGAGCGGCAGCGGGTGCCGGCGCCCTACGCCGCCATGGCGAACGGCACGATGATTCATGGCTTTGAAATGGACAGCGTCCGCCAGCCCGGCGCGGGGGTCCACCCGGGCGCCACAATCGTGCCGGCCCTCATCGCCGTCGGCGAGGAGCGCCACGCCAGCGGGAGGGAAATTTTGACGGCGTTCGTCGCGGGATGTGAAGTGCTGTTCCGCATCGGGCTGGCACTCGGCCACGGCGTCGAAAAAAGAGGCTTCCATGCTCCGGGCCTCACCGGAACGTTCGGCGCGGCGGTCGCCGCGGGGAAGATCCTGGGACTCGGTGCAGAGCAAATGACGCGCGCCCTTGGAATCGCGGGCTCGTTCTCCTCCGGCCTGCTCGAATTTTCCCGCTCACAAGGCGGCGGCATGGTGAAAAGGCTGCACATGGGGCGCGCCGCCGAGGGCGGAGTGCTCGCGGCGATGCTCGCCTCCAGCGGATTCACGGGCCCGGAGAGCGTGCTGGAGGGAAAGTTTGGCTTTTGCTCCGCCTACTCCGACCATCCGGATCTAAACAAGTTGACCGCCGGCCTCGGATCGGATTTCGAGACGTTGAATATCTGCATCAAACGCTATCCCTGCCACATCTACGCCCAGGCCCCAATCGAGGCGCTCATGGCTTTGCGCCGGGAACACCGCTTCGATCCCTCGGAGGTGGACAACATCATCGTCGGCGGAGAGGAGAAAATAAAGAGTCACCACTCCATCTATGAGCCGAAGGATATCATGGCGGCACAGTACAGCATTCCTTACTCCGTCGCCCTCGCGCTCTTTTTCAATCTAGAAGATCCGAAAAATCTCTCGGAGGAAAACCTTTCCAACGGTAAAATCCTGGAATTGACGAAAAAGGTGGAGGTCCGTGTCGACGGGGAGATCGACCGCATGCACGAGAGCCGGGCGGCGCGGATCGTCGTCCGGCTGAAGAATGGAATCGAGCTAAAACGCGAGGTGCTTCATTTCAAAGGTACGCCGCAGAACCCGTTGGAGCCAAAGGAGCTCCAGAGCAAATTCGCGACGCTCGCCGCCGCGACGCTGGCGCCGGAGCAGGGCGCGGCAATCATCGAAAAAATCAGCCGTCTCGAAGAGCTCGCAGACACGGCGACTCTGTTTTGAGCTTTGAGCTACTTCGGTCGGGTTGGCGAAAAAATTAAGAGGCGAACCGCGCCGGGGTGAACGCCGCGCCGTCTTTTTCTTCAGGATCGACAATCAGCCGCGCGGCGAGCGCGCCAACCGCGGAGCTCGTCGTGACGCCGTGGCCGCCGAGTCCCGCGACCCAGAAAAATCCTTTTATTTTGGGGTCCCAGCCGATCACGAAGCGGCCGTCGGCCGACAGAGTTCGGAATCCCGCCCAATGTTTTTTGATCGCGACCTCGGAAAGCTCCGGCAGATAACGGCGGATTTTTTCGAACAGGA
>Ga0075434_100004491_pt1 | contig 12587 bp, 6 predicted proteins | sample RhiMethybrSRZTD3_FD_75298 | JGI IMG/M metagenome (GOLD analysis project Ga0075434, IMG submission 75298) | Populus rhizosphere microbial communities from Tennessee, USA - Rhizosphere MetaG P. TD hybrid SRZTD3 | ecosystem: Host-associated > Plants > Roots > Rhizosphere > Soil | place: USA... | reverse complement strand
GATTTCATCGTGCTCGACGCGAATCCGCTCGATAACATTGTCAACACGCGAAAGATCAACAAGGTTTACTTGCGTGGTGTCGAAGTCCCTCGCGCGCAGTACGCCGCGCGATGGCAGGCGAAATTTAAAAAGACATCTGCACGATGAGAATTCGGATTTCCGTCGCCCCGCGGGGACGGATTTTCGAGCCGCGCAGCGGAACGCGCTGGCCGCGGCCGTACGGTGTATGTGGCCGACGAGGGAAACAAACGCATCCAGGTCTTTGACGGCGACGGGAACTTCAAAATTCAATTCAGTAATGCTGGAACACCAACGGCGATCTGTATAACGCCCGGGCCGCAACAGGTGCTCTACGTCGCGCACACCGGCGGCCCCGAAGACATCGAAGATGCAGCGATCTACAAACTGGATTTGAAAGGCAACGTCATCGGTAAGTTCGGCAGCGCCGCCGTAACGAGAATCACGCTCCGCGCGGCGCGGTAATGGACCTGGGCTCGTAGAGTTCCTTACGGCAGAATACAAAAACGGGATGAAGAGCAGATCGATTCCCCGGCACATATGTGGTCGGGGTTCAACATGCTCGTGCATCTTCCCACCTGGAAGCAGCTGCAGGCCGGTCTGGATCGGTTTATCAGAGTCGGAAATCGTTGGACCCAGCGAACCTTTGGTCGTATCATCCAGGCGCCAATCTACAAAAAACGAGGGCCGGCGTTAAACGGGGGGCGCTTTCCAACCAGGTGCCTCATCGCAGGTGCATTTGGATAATGCAACCACGTCACTCAGGAGGAAGCACGGGATGCGAGTCTGAATTCCACCACAGCGGTTGGGCTACCGCAAATAGTTCGCCGCTGCGACTGTGTCATCGCTTTCGTCTGAGCATTAAAAAGTGGACCTTCGGGACTGCGTCGTTGCCCGCGCAACGAAAGATGTTCAAAACAAAACAGCTCTAAAAACATGAGGTGCTCATGCGACCGCGCGTTTGGTGTATTGCTGTATCGATTCTCGGTTCCGTCGCTTTGGCCTGCGATCAAGCGGTAGCAGCTCAAGTGTTGTTTGGGTATTACTCCAGTTCGGGGACGCTCATATCCGAAGCGCCCTCAGTGTGAAACCTACAAGCAGTCCGCCACCACCATCTGGCGGCGGCGGTGGTGTTGTCAAAAAATAATCCCATGCCCCCGAAACCCAAAGAGTTATGACTGATTGGGTAGGCGCATTCCAAGAGAATGCAAAGCACGCTAGTTATAGTGCGCGTGTACATGACCCCAGTCGTAAGGGGACACGAGCCGGCTGACGATCTAAGGAGATTGCTCAATGAGCTGCAATTTGTGTGGGGATGCACGAATCGAAGGGGTCTTAATGAATGCACGACGTGGCTGGATTCTCAGATGCACCTTTATAGCGCTTGTTGTCTTAACAATCTGCTCTCACGCCAACGCCCAGACTTCCAACGTACGCATGGTGACGGTTGCTCCGACGTCGACCAACGCTACAGTAGGATCTGGCGGCCCTGGCCAGCCGGACATCGAGGATTATAAGCAAGCAGTCGGCAAGCTTATAGATTTCGGGCACCCGCTGGACCTAGTTTCGGTCGGCCGTGGTGGCGCGAGAGCCGAGATTCATATCACGAAGGACGAAAAAAGGGACGTTTGGACCATTAAACAAATCATTCAGAGAGATGGCGATTGCCAGGACCAGGGCCCGGGAACCGCTGTCAACTTCAATCTGGAATTTCCCGCAAGCATGACCATCTCCGTCAAGGCCGAAATCACGTACGACAGCAGCGTAGGTCCGCCACTGACATGCCCTGGCGGTAGTAAGTCAGAGACGTATCTATTCCCCATTTATAGTCTTCCTGGGTTCTCCAAGGTCTTCAATAGCGAAAAAGGCGAAAGCCAGAGGTTGAGTCCAGACCCACAGAATATTCGAGCAGGGCACGCAGGTCAGATTGAAATCGGGGGGCAGGGTCCCAAATTCAAGGTGGAATCCACCGTGGAGATTGAGGTTGGACCTAGGATTCATAGCGTCGAACTTACCCAGGCTATTCAACAGTGGCAAAAACTGAACGATCTAAAGACATGCTTGAAATCCGGGATCGTTGCTGAAGAGACCGGGAAGCAGACTTGCGAAAAGGGAGAACCGCCGGTCCCGATCATCGCCGACAAGCCCGCCGTCCTGCGCGTGTATGTTAATGGACTCACCGAGGTCAAGTATTTCCGGGTAGAGCTTTTGGGACGGTTCTCAGGGAGTTATCCGATCGACCTCGGACCGCAGTGCGCTCCAAAATACCAAAGAAGTTGGCAATACGGCTGTCAATCATTCGATTTCTACTTCACGCCGCCTGAAGGGTCGTGGGAAGTCACGCTGAATCTTTTGGACTCAGGTGGCAACCTCCTCGACACGACGGGTTCTCTTCAATTTACGACCAGAAAAAGCAAGCCGCTGACTTTGAGGGCGGTCTCAGTTTGTGATGCTCAAGCGGGGTGCGAATCCCCGGAAACCCTAAAACCACTCATGGGCCTAATTGGTAAGATTTTTCCGACCAGTCGCGTCATTGCGAATGCAACCCAAGACAGGGTCGTAGAACCGTATGTGAATCAATTGGGACTCCTCCCCTCTATCGTTGAGAATTTTTGGTTCCGCCGCGTCTTAACAGCGATGGAGAACTCTAGGACAAGATTCGATCCTGGTTCATCCGTGCCGAGCATCTATTACGGAATCACGCGGCCAAGATCCTTTTTTGGCTCCGCGGACTCTATAGCTGTGGATGGAATGGGGTGGCCGTCGCGTGTCGCAGCTAGCCGTTCTCGCGCGACCATGCATGGCCGTTTTCCGCTGCTGATTCCGGAGCCGTCCGCAAATGTTGCCGACGAGGTCGTAGCCCATGAAAGTGGACACGCGCTCCGCCTGAAACACACAAATCTTGGCCCCGGCCTACTCGAGCTCAACCCTCCTCCGCCGTGCTATGGCTTAGCGTCGGACAATAGTACGGGCTGGTCGTACCCGACCAATGAACTTTGGAGCGACGGGCCCTCGCCTGGCGACGGAAGCAAGCCCGCAAAGGAAATAGGATTCGATGTGGTAGGCAGGACACCCTTATCGCAGCCGCACTTTGAGCTGATGAGCTACTGCACACCAACGTGGATTTCGCCATTTAGTTACAAACTTCTGATGAACGACCTCACGTTTCCACTTGGTTCAGATTCGGCAGTACCGGTCAGCGCCAATGATCAGGCGGCGGGCCCTGCTGAGCGACCGCTGGAGACGAAGTCGCCTGGCGTCTTTTGGTCGGTCTCCGGCACAATTGTGAATCAGGCCATCATGTTCGAACCGCTATTTCAGGCAACCCTAAACGGATCATCCGACGAGGGCAGTGGGACCTATCGTCTCCAGGTGCAGAATGCATCGGGAAGCGTTCTTTTCGTGCGCCGCTTTACGCCTTCAGAGGGCGACCACGAAGATCCGCCTTTTTTTTCCGAATTGGTTCCGGTAAAGGCCGGTGCGTCTGAGCTCGTAGTGTTGGATCCCGATGGTAAGCGGATTGGCGCACTGGTTCTGAGTGGCGCTGCTCCTTCTACCAGTCTTACATTTCCCCCGGGCGGTCTAACGCTGTCCGGGACAGAAACAATAGGTTGGACCATTGCCGATCCAGACAGCTCCGCATTCACCACAGAAATCCTTTATTCGATCAATGGGGGCGCAACCTGGATAACGCTGGGAGAGATCCCTTCCAATCTAGGTCAAAATTCTTTTCCGATCGATTTCGCGACGCTTCCTGGCGCCAATAATTCGGCGCTCATCCGATTGTGGGTGTCGGATGGGATTAACACCGGAGAAACCACGTCGGCCGCTTTCACGGTGCGAAAGAAGGACAATGTCACCGCACACATACTGTACCCACCTCCCAACGCGATATTCAAACGCGGTGCTCTCGTCTCCCTGCAGGTGAGTGCATATGATGTTGACGACGGATTCTTGAACGGCGCTGCTATTCAGTGGACGTCCAATCTAGACGGCGCTGTTGGAACTGGCGACAACCTGAACCTGACCACACTACGCCCCGGTCAACACCACGTTACTGTGACCGCTGCCGACTCCGACGGTAATGTCGCCAGGGGGGCAGTTGATCTTTTGGTGGCAGGTGCGGGTCCGACCATAACCCTGACGATCAGCGGTTCGCAAACAGCGCCCACGACCTGTGCAGAAGCTTCAATCCTGGTAGCGGCAGGAAGTGTTCCGCTTACGGCTGTCGAATACAGCCTCGACCGAGGGATGACCTGGATCAACCTACCCGTGGCGCAGACGACATTTGGCTTTACCCTACCGGGCTCCGGTTCTTTCTATGTGTTGGCCCATGCCATCGATGGGGCGGGTCAGTTTGCGTCCAGGGATGCTCGATTCTCTACAACCGGCCCGTGCCAATCCCTCACGCCCCCGGCAACAGGAAGCATCAGTTTCAGTATTTCGAACCGTGGTGGAACATCGCTCTCCTCTTCAGGAGGCGCTGGCGCAACCACAGTTGGTTTTGGTCGTATTCACCCGAGTGACGGCGGCACGGCTCCATCCGGAATGGCGATATTCGGTTTTCGACAGAATGGAATTCTGGTAACAGAGGCGGCCGTGCCCGCGACCAGTGCTGTAAGTTCGGGACGTATCTATGCAGAAGTGGGCGGGCGTGTTGACACTGGATTGGCGATCGCCAATCCGAACGCGCTGCCTGCTAAGGTGTCATTCTATTTCTCTGATGCAACCCGGACGAGTTTCAATTCGGGAAGCACCATGATTCCTGCCAACAGCCAGATCGCAGCATTTCTCGATCAAGCTCCATTCAACGGAGGGTCATCCATCAACGGGACTTTCAGTTTCACATCCGATGTACCAGTTGCGGTAATTGCGCTTCGAGGACTGACAAACGAGCGATCGGAATTTCTGATCACGACGCTGCCGGTGTCAGCGCTTGCAGCAACGACAGGTGAAACAGTTTACTTCTCCCAGGTCGCTGATGGAGGCGGTTGGTCCAGCCAGTTGATCCTCGTCAATCCAACGGACGAGACGCTCAACGGGACGATCAATTTCTTCGGCCAGGGAGATGGGGTGGATGCCGCGACTTCCCTGTCCGTTACCATTGACGGTCAAACCGCCACTGCGTTTCCATACAGCATTCCACCGCGAAGTTCGAGGGCGCTTCGCACATCGGGAACCGATCCGTTAGTCCATGTAGGATCGGTCCGAGTGATCCCTACGGCCGGAAGTAAGACTCCGAGCGGGGTTGCCGTTTTCTCGTTTAGGAACAATGGAGTGACCGCGTCTGAAGCCGGCGTGTCGGCCGCGCGTGCCTCGAAAGCATTCCGTCTATATGCTGAAGTTTCCGGGGGTTCCCAACAAATTCAGACCGGAGTTGCAATCTCTAACCCATCGCCTAATCCAGTCACCGTAAATTTCGACCTCACCACACTCGCCGGCGCTTCGACTGGCTCAACAGGATCTTTAACGATTCCCGCCGACGGACAAGTCTCAGCACTCTTGAGCCAGATTCCGGGGTTCTCAAGAATTCCGACGCCATTCAAGGGAGTGCTCCGCATATCGACGAGTGCGGCTACGGGTATATCCGTGGTGGGCTTGCGAACGCGATCCAACGAACGGCGGGATTTTCTGATAACCACCACTTCACCGTCAGATGAGGGCGCACCGGCAGGCACATCGGAGTTGTACTTCCCGCACCTGGCCGATTCCGGGGGCTACACAACACAGATCATTTTATACAGCGGCAGCGCGAACCAGACGGCATCGGGGTCGATCCAGTTTTTCACTCAGAGCGGACAACCGCTCAATTTGACGTTGCAATGATACAACGTAAACGGAATGGCGTGACGCAGACCGAATTCACTTTGAACCTCAAGGTCAGAATTCGATCTTGTCATTCCTTCCCTCCTTAACAACTTGCTCGAGGCGGCGAAGTTGGTGCAAACTTGGCGCCTTCTCAGTTCATTCATTAGCCCGAAGTTCAAGGAGAACCTACGATGCGGCAGAACTGTTTGTGGACACTATGGACAATAGGACTACTGCTCGCGACAGCAGTCGTCTGTCAGGCCCAGATCGTCGCCGGCACCGGCACGTCCGGTTTTAGTGGGGATGGGGGTCCTGCCACCTCCGCCCAGCTACAAAACCCGACTGACATTGCCGTGGACGCGGCCGGCAACCTCTACATCGCCGACACGGGAAACTTCCGCATCCGCAAGGTGACTGCAGACGGCGTGATTAACACCATCGCCGGCAACGGCGTCGTCGGTCCTATCGGGGACGGGCGCCTGGCTACCTCCGCCGCGCTAGGGTTTCTGTCTCGCATTGCCGTGGACGCGGCCGGCAACCTCTACATCGCCGACACCTTTCCTAGCGTCCGCAAGGTGACAACGGACGGCGTCATTAACAAGGTCGCCGGCGCAGGCCAAGGTTTTAGCGGGGACGGGGGCCCGGCCACCTCCGCCCGGTTTTACATCGTGTCGGGTCTTGCCGTGGATGCGGCCGGCAACCTCTACATCGCCGACGCCAATAACAATACCGTCCGCAAGGTGACCGCTGGCGGCGTGATCAGCACCTTCGCCGGCATCCCGATGTTGGGCATCGGCGGTTTTAGCGGAGACGGAGGCCCGGCCACAGCCGCCCAGCTAAATGGCCCGAATGGCCTTGCGGTGGACGCGGCCGGCAACCTCTACATCGCCGACAACGGAAACAACCGCGTCCGCAAGGTGACCGCGGACGGCGTAATCAGCACCGTCGCCGGCACCGGCACCCAAGGTTCTAGCGGGGACGGGGGCCCGGCCACCTCCGCCCAGCTAAACGGTGCGGGTGGCCTTGCGTTGGATGCAGCCGGCAACCTCTACATCGTCGTTGCAGGTTCTATCCGCAAGGTGACCGCTAGCGGCGTGATCAGCACCGTCACCAACACTGACAGCTTAAGCACTAATAGCGTTGCGGTGGATGCGGCCGGCAACCTCTACTTCTCCGACGCGGATAGCTCTCGCGTCCGCAAGGTGACCCCTGGCGGGATTACGCAGTCGACGACATCCTTTTCGATTGCAAATCGCGGTGGCATCTCATTGGTGAGTTCGGGAACATCTCCGTCAACCACAGTCGGCTACGGAGTCATTCAACCCAGCGCCGGCAGTACGGCGCCGGCGGGTGTCGCCATTTTCGGATTTCGTCAGAACAACGTGCTCGTCACGGAAGCCGGTGTCCAGGCATCGCCATTGCTTCAGTCGGGAAGGATCTATGCGGAAGTGAATGGCCCGGTCAACACGGGTCTGGCCATCGCAAACCCGAATAGCCTACCGGCCACAATTTCTTTCTTTTTCACCAATTCGAGCGGCAACTTCGGCAATGGAACGACCACGATTCCCGCCAACGGACAGATTGCGGCATTCCTCAACCAATCTCCTTTCAATGGAGGTTCCTCTGTGAGCGGCGCCTTCACCTTCAATTCGTCCGCTCCGATCGCGGTCATTGCCTTGCGAGGATTGACTAACGAACGCGGCGAATTTCTGATCACGACGCTGCCGGTGGCCGATCTTACGGCTGCCGACTTGGGAACTCTCGTGTTTCCTGACTTCGCCGACGGCGGCGGCTGGACGACACAGGTCGTGCTCGTCAATCGCGGAGATAGCGTCCTGACAGGCACAGTGCAGTTTCTGAATCCATCGGGAGCAGCTGCAACAGTCACCGTGAATGGCCAGACGAATTCGAGCTTTCCCTATTCCATTCCCGCGCGAAGCTCCCAAAAGTTGCAGACCTCAGGTGCGGGGACTGCCATTCTTTCGGGTTCGGTCCGAGCCGTTCCTGCCACCAACACCGCATCCCCAACGGGACTGGCGATATTCTCTTTCCGCAATCGTGGGATAACAGTCGCCGAAGCAGGAGTAACCGCCGTGCCACCGTCCTTCACCGCATTTCGGCTTTATGTCGAAACCGCCGGAGTTTTCTCGACCGTGGGATCAATTCAAACGGGTCTTGCGGTGACGAACATTTCCACAAGCGCCGCCACCGTGACACTAGAATTGACCAAACTGGACGGATCGTCCACTGGGCTGGTGGGAACGCTATCGCTTCCAGCGCGCGGGCAAACCGCAATCTTCCTGAATCAGATCCAAGGGTTCGCTTCGCTACAGACCCCGTTCCAGGGAGTCTTGCGCGTGTCGGCCGGATCATCCATATCCGTGATCGGACTGCGGGGACGATATAACGAACGCGGTGACTTCCTGATCACCACGACGCCGACAGTTGACGAATTCGGAGCAGCGTTAAACGCCCCGCTCTTCTTCCCCCACATCGCGGATTCGGGAGGTTACACGACGCAATTCATTCTGTTCAGTGGTGCGCCGGGTCAGTCCTCATCCGGCACATTGCAACTGTTCTCGCAGGCCGGATCAGCCCTGGGTTTGGCACTTCACTGAGCGGTCTGCGAAGAAACAGTGTGAGTAAGGGCTGATTCCTGGTCGATTGCTCCAATAAATCCGTCACACCGACGTTGATCTGCATCACACCCGGGCCGCAAAAGGTGCTCTACGTCGCGCTCAACCCGGGATCCCCAAATCGGCCAGTTCAGCTTTCAACGCATCGCGGAGTGGCGCTTGGTATGGCGCATCGCGATGTAGACGAAGCCTCGTATTCGGCGGCGTTGTTGTTGTACAAGCCGAGGTTACAATTGGCTCATGTCTTCCAAACACGTCACGTTTAGTAAGGCTCGGGAACAGCTGAGCACGCTGATCGATGAAGTGCGCCGGTCGGGCAGATCCGTAACTATTACCAGGAGAGGACAGCCTGCGGCGGTGCTGGTCAGTTGTGAAACCTTTGAGGAAAAAATTGCGCAGCCGAAAACAAAACCGTGGCGGCTACGCGGGTCGGCGGCGTGGCGGGGGCCTATCGATGTGGATGAAGCGATTCGGGAAGTCCGCGAATCTGTTCAGCGCTCCACGGAAAGCGCCTTGAACGCCTGATCCGGAATCTCGCCAAGCGCAGTTTCTGACACTCACAGCCTCGTTTATCACATCCTGAATAAGAAATCCCGGCTCGGAAAGAATGCCAACCGGATCTTTCTTCAGGCTGAGTCGTCTCAAACCGTCGTTGTCGTTTGATGTGAACGATGCCCGCAGCGTTTCTCTCACCGATCCCTTCGAGCGGCTGATCGTAGGAACCGCCGTCAGGCCGGATATGCCGCTGATCATGCGCGATCAGCAAATCGTGGAGTCAGGTCTTGTCCAAACGATCTGGTGAAGTTGCCCCGTCTGATCACAAAGAACACGTCGTGAAGCTCAGGTAAAAAACTTGCAGTGGCGCCTGGCGTAAGGTGTATAAAGGGGCACACTTTCTTTCCTTGAGGAGCTGCGTATGAAATGGACGCGCTCGGTCCTGATGGTCGCTATGCTTTGCGTGATCGTCGGCGTTCCCCTTGCCGCGCAGAATCTGCCAGCGAAGAATCCGCTCGAAGGTAATTCCGACGCCATCAAGTACGGCATGGGCCTCTTTCGGAGCCGTTGCGCCGACTGCCACGGCATGGACGCGCGGGGTATCCGTGGGCCCGACATCACGCAGGTGTGGGCCTCGGGGCGAACGGACGACGGCCTTTTCAAGACAATAAAAGGCGGCGTGCCGAACACCGAAATGCCGGCCAATCCGCGAATCTCAGACAATGAAGCGTGGCAGATCCTCGCCTATGTGCGTACGCTCGCGGCTCCCGCGCCGTCCGATCCTCCACGCGGCAACGCGCAAAACGGCGAAAAAATCTTCCGGGAGACCTGTGCCGCGTGTCATCGAGTGAACGGAGCCGGCGGACGAATCGGCCCGGATCTGTCGCGCGTAGGGTCTGCGCGTTCGCGCGAGTCGATCGTGACGCGGATTCGCCGTGGTCGCGATGAGTTTCTGCCTGGATACGCACCGGTGATGGTGACGCCGCAAACCGGGGATCCAATCCGCGGCGTGAAGAAGAACGAAGACCTGTTCTCGGTTCAGATCATGGACACGGGTGAGCGGATTCAGGGATATGAAAAGGAAAAGATGAGGGCCGTCGAAGACGGCATACAGTCCATGATGCCCGCTTTCGGTCCCGATCGCCTGAGCGACACTGACCTCGACGATCTGGTCCGCTACCTGCAAACGTTGCGTGGATTTAATCCGGCTGTTCCGCAATAGGAGGCTTATGCATACCACGACCCTTCGTGTCGTCGTGATTCTGCTGCTCGCTGCTACCGCACTGCTAGCGGCTCAGCAGGCTCGTCCGCCCGCCCTCGTCACGTCCGCAGAGATTCTCGGAGGTTTACCGGCCGATGGCTCACGGTGGATTACCTTTGGCGGCAACTATAGCAACCAGCGGCACAGCCCACTTACGCAAATTACTCCCGCGAACGTCAGCCGCCTCGTTCCGAAGTGGACTTTCCAGACGAACACGCTCGGTAATTTCGAAACGACTTCGCTTTTGCGCGACAACGTTCTGTACGTGACCGGACCCCAGAACGTCGCATGGGCGCTCGACGCGCGCACCGGACGCGAGATCTGGCGCTATCGCCGCGAACTGCCGGCCACTGGCCTGACCGCCTGCTGTGGTTTAGTCAACCGTGGCTTCGGCATGCTCGGTGACAAACTATTCATGACGACACTCGACGCCCATCTGTTGGCGCTCGATATGAAGACCGGCACCATCGCATGGGACGCGATGCTCGAGAACTATAAGATAGGCTACGCCTCGACGATTGCCCCGCTGGTCGTGAAAGACAAAGTCATTGTTGCCGTGGCCGGCGGCGAGTTCGGGATTCGCGGCTTCATCGACGCGTACGACGCTCAATCCGGAAAACGCGCGTGGCGCTTCTACACGATTCCCGGTCCGGGCGAACCAGGCCACGATACATGGGCAGGCGATTCGTGGAAGACTGGCGGGGCAGGCGTTTGGGTCACCGGAGCGTACGATCCCGAGCAGAATCTGGTTTTCTACGGAACGGGTAACCCCGGCCCCGACTACCACAGCGACAGTCGCAAGGGAGACAATCTGTATAGCGCTTCCGTGGTCGCGCTCGATGCCGATACCGGCAAGCTCCGCTGGCATTACCAGTTCACTCCACACGACGTCCATGACTGGGACGCGACCGAAGTGCCGATCCTCGCGGATATCACAATCGCGGGACAGCCCCGGAAGGTCCTGATGTTCGCGAACCGCAACGGTTTCTACTACACGCTCGATCGGACGACCGGGAAGGTGATCGCAGCGAAGCCGTTCGTGACGACCACGTGGGCAAAGGAGGTCGGCAACGACGGACGGCCGGTCATGCTGCCCGGCAACACGCCGGACGAAGAGGGCTCGCGAACCTGCCCGGACATCACCGGCGGCACCAACTTCTGGCCACCTACATTCGATCCGAGCACTCAGACATTCTTCGTCAACGCACGCGAAGTGTGCGCGACGTTTTACGCGTGGAAACCCGAATTCACACCGGGCGAGCGATTCACTGGCGGCGCTGCTCAGCGCGTGCAGGGTCCAGATTCGCCGGTCTACGGCGCGCTGCGCGCAATCGATCCGGCGACAGGTGAGCGAAAGTGGGAGTTCCGTTACATCAATCCATCGACGGCGGGACTGCTGACAACGGCGTCGGGCCTGATCTTCAGCGGCGACGGCGAAGGAAACCTGATGGCACTCGACTCGCGCAACGGAAAGCTTCTCTGGCATTACCAGATGGGCGCCACGATGCACGGGACTTCGCCCATAACGTACATGCTCGACGGGCGGCAGTACGTGCTCGTGCCCGCAGGTACCACGCTCACCGCCTGGGCGTTGCCGGACTAGTTCAGGAAAGGCCGAGTCACGCCCGGCCGTTTCGCAATAGGAGCTTTATATGCAAAACAATGACGGTTTCGACCGCCGTGACTTTCTCAAGTTCGGTGCTGGTGTGCTCGCGCAGGGCGTGCCTGCGTGGGAAGCACGGCCCGCTAACATCGCTTCCGTTCGTCCGGTGTCCATCGATATGCACACGCATTGGGCTCCGGAAGCCTACGTCAAGGCTCAAGTCGAGATGGGACGGCCCGCACCGGCAAATCCGTTTCCGCTGGATTTCGATCTCGACCAACGGCGCAAATGGATGGATGCCCACGGCGTTCAAATGCACGTCCTGACTTTGTCCGGCGGAATGCCGTGGCAGTGGGCGACGCCCGAACAGGGAGAGCGCCTGGCTCGAATTGTGAATGACGCTGCCGTGGAAGCGCACACTGCTTTTCCGGATCGCTTCGTCGCCGGCATCGAGATTCCCGTTAAAGATCCCGCCGCGGCGCTGAAGGAATTGAATCGCGTCGCGGGCAAGCCGGGCATGCGCGCCGTGCACCTGCCGAATTCTATCGAGCAGCGCGATTACTTATTTGAACCGCAATTCGACCCGTTTCTCGCGCGATGCCAGGAATTGGGATACCCGCTCTTGTTTCATCCGCTCGATGGAGACGCGAACATTTACAGCAAGCGGCTGGCCGGCACGCCGAGCCTCACCAACTGGCTTGGCTTTACTTTCGAGCATGCGACAACCGCGGCGAAGTTCATCATAACCGGCACGCTCGACAAGTTT
>Ga0075434_100004490_pt1 | contig 12592 bp, 10 predicted proteins | sample RhiMethybrSRZTD3_FD_75298 | JGI IMG/M metagenome (GOLD analysis project Ga0075434, IMG submission 75298) | Populus rhizosphere microbial communities from Tennessee, USA - Rhizosphere MetaG P. TD hybrid SRZTD3 | ecosystem: Host-associated > Plants > Roots > Rhizosphere > Soil | place: USA... | reverse complement strand
CGGCCCGACAGGCACGGTGAGCGCCGCGGTTGGATTCGAGAAATGCCGGTCGAAAATCTGGCGGTAGTAGTACCCTTCTTTGGAAGTCGGCGTCTGCTGCGGGAAAGTCTCCGCCGCGCGCTCCATCATCTCGTCGCTAACCGCCGCCTCGACGTGCTTTTTCAGCTCGTCTATCCAGCTATAACCGACGCCGTCGGAGAACTGCTCCTTCTGGCGCCATAGAATCTCGTTCGGCAGAAAACCATCGAACGCCTTTCTGAGCACGCCTTTCTCGATCGCCGTTCCCGGGCACATCTTGTCCTTCGGGTCGATGCTCATCGCATAGTCGAGGAATTCCTTGTCGAGAAAGGGCACGCGCGTTTCCAGCCCCCAGGCCGCGGTCGCCTTGTTCGCGCGCAGGCAGTCGTATTTGCTCAGGGCCGCGAGTTTTCGCACGGTCTCTTCGTGGAATTCCTGCGCGCTCGGCGCCATGTGGAAATAGAGATAGCCCCCGAAGACCTCGTCCGCGCCCTCGCCCGAGAGCACCATCTTGATGCCCATCGATTTGATCTTGCGCGCCATGAGAAACATCGGCGTCGCGGCGCGCACCGTCGTCACGTCGAAGGTCTCGAGATGGTAGACGACGTTTTCGAGGGCGTCGAGGCCTTCCTGGACGGTGAAGATCGTCTCGTGATGGACGGTGCCGATCGCGCGCGCGACTTTGCGCGCGTATTTGAGGTCGGGCGATTCCCTAAGGCCGACCGAGAAGGAGTGGAGCCGCGGCCACCACGCTTCCTCCCTGCCGGCCGATTCGATTCTCGTCTTTCGATATTTGGCCGCTATGGCGGCGATCAACGAGGAATCGAGGCCGCCTGAGATGAGCACGCCGTACGGAACGTCCGACATAAGCTGGCGCTTGACGGCTTTCATCAGCGCCCCGCGGAGCTTTCTGAGCGACGCCTTTTTTTCGGGGAGAGTCTTTTGCCAAGCGGGCCGGTACCAGCGGACGAACTCTCTCTCGCTGCCGCGATAATAGTGTCCGGGAGGAAACTCTTCGACGCGCTCGCAGACATCGTTCAAGGCTTTCATCTCGCTCGCCGCATACACGGAGCCGTTCGCGCTCCAGCCGATGTAAAGCGGGCAGATGCCGATGTGGTCGCGGGCGATGAAGTAGTCGTTGTTCCGCTTATCGTATAGAACGAACGCGAAAATGCCGTTCAGAAGATTTAAAAATTCCGGACCGCATTCGTCGTAGAGGTAGAGGATGATTTCGCAATCCGATTTCGTCTGCCAGGCATGCTTGCGTTTGAGATGTTTTCTCAGCGCGACGTGATTGTAAATCTCGCCGTTCACGCCCAACACGGCGCCCGTGTCGCGGTCGATAAGCGGCTGCGCGCCATGCTCGACGTCGACGATCGAGAGCCGCTCGTGCGCGATGATCGCGCTCTCGCCGGCGTAGATGCCGCTCCAGTCGGGGCCGCGATGGCGCACGCGCGCCGCCATTTTCAGCGCCTGCTCGCGGAGCACCGGCGACGGCTCGCGTATTTCGAATATGCCGACGATGCCGCACATGGCCGCAACTCCGATTGTGGCGGCCGGGTGGAAATTTACAATCGGGGATATACCGGAGGAACTAGCGGCGCTTTTTGGAGTCGCTCAACAATTCCAGCGCGGCGAGCCGGCCCGATGCGCCCATGACGCCGCCGCCGGGATGCGTGCCCGCGGCGCAGAGGTAAAGTCCCGCGATCGGCGTCCGGTAGCGCCCCCAGCCGGGGACCGGCCGCATGAAAAAGAGCTGATCGAGCGCGAGCTCGCCGTGAAAGATGTTGCCTTCGGTAAGACCGTATTCCTGCTCGAGATCCCACGGTGTCACGACTTGCCGGTGGAGGATGATATTTTTCAAATTCGGCGCGTATTCGGCGAGCGTGTCGATCACGGTATCGCCGAATGTTTCTCTCAGCTCCGGCCAGCTGCCTTCTTTCAAGTGATACGGCGCGTACTGGACGAAGATCGACATGACATGTTTTCCGGGCGGCGCCATCGTCGGATCGATCGTCGACGGGATGACGATGTCGAGATACGGCCGGCGCGAGAAGCCGCCGTATTTGGCGTCGTCGTACGCGCGCTCCAGATAGTCGATCGACGGGCTGATCGAGATCGCGCCGCGCAGATGCGGCCCGTCGCCGGGAAGGCAGGTGAAGTCGGGCAGGGCGTCGAGCGCGAGATTGACCTTGCCGGATGAGCCGCGCATGCGGATGCGATTAACCTGTAAGACAAACTCGGGATCGAGATTCATTGGATCGATCAGTTTCAAGAACGTTCGCTTGGGGTCGACCGCCGAGGTGACCGCATCGGCTTCGATCTCTTCACCGTTCTCCAAGACGACGCCGGAGGCGCGCTCGTTTTTGACGAGAATATGCGCGACCGGCGCGTTCGTTCGGATCTCCGCGCCGTGATGCATCGCCGCCTTCGCGAGCGCGCCGGAGACGCTGCCCATGCCGCCGCGCGCCCAACCCCAGGAGCGGAAGACCGCATCGATCTCGCCCATGTAGTGGTGCAGGAGGACGTAGGCTGTGCCGGGCGAGCGCGGGCCTAAAAACGTGCCGATGATGCCGCTTGCCGACATTGTCGCTTTGAGCGCTTCCGTCTCGAACCATTCGTCGAGATAATCGGCGGAGCTCATCGTCATGAGCTTGGTGAGATCGTAAAGCACGTTGGCGCCGAGCTTCCGAAAATGGCGATACAGTTTGAAGAATGTTGGGAACTCGCGCGGGTTGATGGTTGTAGGGTCCGGCGGCACGAGACCGAGTATCGGCCTCACGGCCATCGCCATGCGGTGCATGAGCCTGCCGAACTGATCGTAAGCTTCCGCGTCGGTAGCGGAGTGTCGCTGGAGCTCGCGGCGCGTCTTGTCGTGATCGCTCCAGCGCGCGAGGTAATTGCCGCCGGGAAGCGGCGTGAAGGTGCAGTCGAGTGGGATGACCTCCAAGCCGTGGGCCGCAAGGTCGAGCTCGCGGATGACTTCGGGCCTTAAAAGGCTCACGACGTACGAGCAGACGGAAAACTTAAAGCCGGGAAAGATCTCTTCGGTCACCGTCGCGCCGCCGACGATATGGCGGCGCTCCAGCACGAGGACCCTCTTCCCGGCTCTCGCGAGATATGCGGCGTGCGTGAGGCCGTTGTGGCCCGCGCCGATCACGATGACGTCGTATTTTCCGGCCATCAACGTTCCTTGCTTAAGCGGCCATTTTTTGTAATTTTGACCGACAAGTCAACCGTGCCGATCGGAACTCCATTTCATCCCCGCACCTCCGCGTTGTGCGTCAGCCATAACTGGCGCGTTTGGTCGGGTTATCTCGCCGCGAGCACGTACGAAGTGCTGCACGATCACGAATATCACGCGATTCGAAATTCCGCAGCCCTGATCGACATCTCGCCGCTGTTTAAGTACGACGTGAGCGGCCGCGACGCGCTCAAGCTCGTGAACCATGTCGCGACGCGCGACGCGGGCAGGTGCGCCGTCGGACAGGCGATGTACACATGCCTCTGCGACGGTGAAGGAAAGGTCATTCAGGACGGGACCTTTTTCCGCTGGGACGAGAACCGCTTTCGGTTTCATCTGGCGGAGCCGAGCATGCGCTGGCTCAAGATGAACGCCGCCGGCATGGAGGTCGATATTCGGGACGTCTCGGAGCGGATCGCTGCCGCCGCGCTTCAAGGGCCCACATCGCGCGACATCGTGAAATCGATTTTCGGCGCGGCGGTCGATCGTCTGAAGTTTTTTCGCTTCGGGTCCTTTGATCTCGAAGGCGTGCCCATCGTCGTTTCGCGCACGGGATACACGGGCGATCTCGGGTATGAGTTCTGGATCAGTGCGGAGCGGGCGGTCGAATTCTGGGATTTGCTCATGAGCGCCGGCAAGCCATACGGCATCAATCCCGCCGGTATGCTGGCGCTCGACCTCGCGCGCCTGGAAGCGGGATTCATTCTCCTCGAAGTCGATTACACGAGCGCGGATAAAGCGCTCATCACGTCGCAAAAATATTCTCCGTTCGAAATCGGCCTCGGCTGGACGGTTGCGCTCGACAAAGATAATTTCGTCGGACGAAAAGCGCTCCTCGAAGAAAAGCGCCGGGGCAGCGCGCGCTCGCATGTCGGGCTGGAGATCGATTGGAACGATTACGAGCGGATTTATCGCGAAGCCGGTCTGGCGCCGGAGCTTCCTTCCGCCGCCTGGCGCGGCGGCGCGCCGGTGTACTCGGGCGCCAAGCAGATCGGGCAGGCGACGACCGGCGGCTGGTCGCCGACGATCAAGCGCTACATCGCGCTCGCGACCATCGCAAGCGAGTTCGCGCGGCCGGGAAGCGGGCTGTCGATGGAGCTGACCGTCGATTACGTGAGAAAAAAGGTCCGAGCGAGAGTCGTGAAGACGCCGTTTTTCGATCCGCCCCGAAAGCGCATGGATTTCAGCCGAACACCGTCAGAGCCTCGAGCGCCAGTCCCTTCGCCACCGACGTAAGCTCCTCGCCGGCTTTCATTCGCTGCGCGCCGAATCTTTCCGTAAAGAGCTTTTTTACCGCGGGCACGAGTGATGTCCCTCCCGTCATAAAGACGGTGTCCACTTCTTCAAACGATACGCCCGACCGGCGGAAGAGGCGGTCGACGCATTCGCCAATCCTGTGGATTTCCCGCGCGATCCAGGCTTCGAACTGCTCGCGCGCCACATTCGTGTCAATCGCGACCGGCGAATCGTCGAAAACGAATCTTGCGCTCTCCCGGCCGGTCAAGGCGAACTTCGCGCTCTCGACGGAGCGATAAAGGCGGTAGCCGCTGTCGTTCTCCACGACATGTATCAGCGCATTGATCTTTTCCGGCTGCAGCGCCTGGAATCTAAGCTCTTCGAGCAGGTCCATCGTTTTCTTAGATTTTAAAAAGGACAGGTAGTGCCATTTTTCGAGGTGTTCGTAGAGCCACGAAGGGATCGGCAGCGGCGCGCCGAAAGGCGGCTGATACCGCGAATTCAGCCCGAGCGCCGGCGCGACCAGTCGGCGGACGATCCGGCTGTCGAAACTGTCGCCGGCGATGCCGACGCCCTCCGTGCCTACGACCACCCGTTGTCCACGATGCCCGGCGCCGAGGCGGACAAGCGAAAAGTCGCTCGTTCCCCCGCCGAAATCGGCGATCAATACCAACTCCTCGCGATCGAGAGTCGCCTGGTATTGGCGCGCGGCGGCGACGGGCTCGAATACAAACGATATTTGCTCGAAGCCAGCCGCCGCGAGCGCCGCGCGCAGCCGTCCGATGGCGAAATCGTCGTCGGCCTTCGTTTTCGCGCCGCTGAAATGGACGGGCCTTCCGACAACCACGCTGCGCCCGAGTTCTCCTAGCTGAGCTTCCGCCGTGGCCTTAAGCTTTCGGATGAGTATGCCGATCAAACCTTCCAGAGAAAACGTCTGCCCCAGGATGCTCGTCTGTTTAAACAGCCGGCTCGGAAGATGCGACTTCATCGACTGGATGAGCCGTCCGCGACTTCCGGATTTTAGATAAGCCGCTATGGCATCCGGGCCGGCGACGGTGCGCGGCGCGCCGTCGGACGCCGATGTTTCCGGATCGAAGTAGAGGAGCGAGCGGAACGTTTCCGTGGACGAGCCGCCGGCTTCGAAGGTCGCGAGCCGGACCGTTCCGTCGCGGTCTGCCACCGCGAGAGCGCTGTTCGTCGTGCCGAAGTCCAATCCGACAGCGGTCATGTCGCCTATCGTCGCTGATGAACTCAGAGACCGGCCACGCCGTTGACGATGCCGCGGCAGACTTTCGCCATGAATTCGAGGTCGAGGGTTTCGATGGTGTCGAAAGCAGTGTGATAGTTCGGATTGCGCATGAATGCCGTGTCGGTAAGGAGCAGCGCCGGAAACCCGGCGTCCCAGAAGGGCGCATGGTCGCTGAGGCGCACTTGCGGCACGAGAAATCCGTTCCCCATGACGGACAGGGTCTCAACCGGAAGGCCGTCGACTCTTTTGAGCGCGGCAGCGAAACTTTTTAGCAGCGTGGCGGAGCGCCAATTCCCCACGACGGCGATAAAATCGGCCCGGTCGGGATAGAACCAGCCGAAGCCGGGAGGATATTTCTGGCTTCCGGGACGCCTGTTCGTGTATCCCAGCATCTCGAGCGACAGCATGCCGGCGACGGTCGCGCCTTCCGACTTCAGGCGTTTGGCCAAATGGCTGCTGCCGATCATATTGAGCTCTTCGAGATTGAAAGCGCAGAAAAGCACTTCGTTGCGGAGTTTCATCCGGGAGAGAACTCGGGCGGTCTCCAGCAGCGCCGCCACGCCGCTGGCGTTGTCATCGGCGCCGGGCGATCCTTCGACCGAGTCGAAATGCGCGCCGAGCACAACGAGCGGCGCCCGCTTCGGGGCGGACGTGCGTGCGATGACGTTCCGAAAGCTTCTTCCGCGGTATGAAAAAAAATCGCTTTCGACGCGGAGTCCCATCGCGGCGAGTTCCTCTTCGAGATACTGTTCGACGGCCAAAAGACGCGCTGCGCTCTTCGCCGTCGCCAGACTCCTTTCGCCGACGATGCGATCGAGGCGCGCTCTGAGCTCAGCGGCGGTGATGTCGGGGCTCGCAGCGCTCATGCGGCGGGCGGCCGGACCGGTATGCCCCTATCGGAGAGAAACCGCTTGCATTCGGCGATGGTATATTCGCGATAGTGAAAAATGGAGGCGGCGAGCGCCGCGCTCGCCTTGCCCGCGGTCAGACCTTCGAAAATATGCTCGAGATTGCCGACGCCGCCGGAAGCGATCACGGGGATCGGAACGCGTTCGGATACCGCGCGCGTGAGCTCGATGTCGTAGCCGTTTTTCGTGCCGTCCCGGTCCATGCTGGTGAGAAGAATTTCGCCGGCGCCGTAGCCGGCCATTTTCTCGGCCCATTGGCAGGCAGCGATCCCCGTCCGTTTTCTTCCGCCGTGCGTAAAGACTTCCCAGCCGCCGTTGCTCCGCTTGGCGTCGATCGCGACGACGATGCACTGGCTGCCGAAAGTCTCCGCGGCCTCGCGGACGAATTCCGGCCGTGCGACCGCGCCGGTGTTGATCGACACCTTGTCAGCGCCGGCGCGGAGCAGCTGCTTGATGTCCTCCAGGCGGTTGATGCCGCCGCCGACGGTGAGCGGCATGAAAACCTCGTCGGCGGTGCGGCCGACCACGTCGAGAATAATTCCACGCTTTTCGTGCGAAGCGGTGATATCGAGGAAGCAAAGCTCGTCGGCGCCCTCGCGGTCGTAAACGCGCGCGACTTCCACCGGATCGCCGGCGTCGCGGAGGCCGAGGAACTTAACGCCTTTGACGACGCGTCCCGCATCGACGTCGAGGCAGGGAATGATGCGCTTGGCGAGCATAAAAAACCAGTGTAGCCGACGCCTACCGCACGCTCAAGAGAACAAGTGGTCGGCGGAGTCGCGCTCCGCGCACGGATCGTGTATTTTAACGAGATTATCGCTGCATAGACTATCGATGGAGCAATATTTGTGGCTTGTGCCGGTCGGATTTGTCATCGGCGCCTACGGGACCCTCATCGGAGCTGGGGGCGGGTTCGTCCTCGTGCCGCTGTTGCTGTTGGCTTATCCGTCCGCAAGCGCCGATACGATCACGAGTATCTCTCTTGCGGTCGTTTTCTTCAACGCGCTTTCCGGCTCGATCGCCTACGCGGGCGCGCGACGCATCGACTATTACTCCGGCGGTCTTTTTTCGCTGGCGGCCGTACCCGGGGCGGTTTTGGGCGCGCTCACGACGGCTTTTATTCCGCGGCGCTTCTTCGACGTTTTGATCGGGATCTTGATGCTCGGAGCCGCGATCTTTCTGTTCTGGCGCCCGGCCGGCGAAAAGCCGCCCCGCCAGCCCAGGCTCGGCGAATTTAAGCGGCGCGTCGTTGAAGCCGACGGCACCGAGCATATCTTTTACTACAATCGCGCGCTCGGCGTGGGACTCAGCTTGATCGTCGGATATCTATCGAGCCTCCTTGGCATCGGCGGCGGCTTTATTCATGTGCCTGCGCTTGTCGGTTTGTTGAATTTCCCGGTCCATATCGCGACCGCGACCTCGCACTTTATTCTGTCGGTCATGGCGCTCGCCGGCACGTTGACGCACATCGTGACCGGGACGTTTCAGAGCGGCGTTAGGCGGACGATCATGCTTTCTTTGGGCGTCGTCATCGGCGCGCAGTTCGGCGCTCGTCTATCTAACCGCATCAAAGGGGACTGGATCATCCGCGGCCTCGCCGTCGCTTTGGCTCTCGTCGGCCTACGTCTCTTTTGGTCCGCCATTTAGGCTCACTAATAAACCTGCCGCGCGCGCATGCCCAAGAGAATCCCCATCGCCGTGCTTGACAAGTCACGGCGGATTAAAGTATAGGCCTTAAGTCGTAGACAATGGAATACGCTGAACGTCGTAAATAAACCTGGGGAGGTTCAATGAAGACTCTATTTTCGGTCGTCGGATTCGCTCTACTCTACGTCATCTTCGCGCTCTCGTCCTGCGCTACGCAGCAGGAGTCGAAGACGTCATCGGCTAAGCCGGCGGCTACGGCCGAAGCGAAGCCTCAGCAGCCGGCCGAGAAAGCGCCGGCCAAAGCGGAGGCAAAGGCGGAGACGAAGGGCGAGACCAAAGCCGAAGCCAAGGCAGACAGCGCGGGTGAAGCGAAAGCCAAGGCCGAGAAGGTCAAGGGCGACGTCGGCTTGCTCGACACGGATAAGAACTACATGATCCTGGTCACCAAAGAGGGCAAGCTGATCACGCTCGACTTCGATCAGAAGACCAAGGCGACCATAGTGGAAGAAAAGCCCGCGAAGATGAGCGACGTCGGTCTCGGCTCCGCCGCCGATGTCGAGTACGTTACGAAGGGCGAGAAAAAAATTGTGACGAAAATGGAGTTCAAGCCGGCGAAAGGCGAATAAGCGCCTGCTGGCCCAATCCTTACGGTACGCTTTTAGGCGGGGAGCGGTATCGTGAAGGACAGCCGGGTGCCTTTGCCAACACTGGCTTGGACATCGAAGCTCCCGCCCAGCTTTCGGACTCTCTCCTCCATAGAGCGGAGCCCTAGGGTGCCGTTGGAGGCCCGATGCTCGGCGTCAAAGCCGATGCCATCGTCCTCTACGGCGGCCCGGATCTGCCGGTCCGCAACTCGAAGCAGCACGGCCGCCCTCGAAGCGTGAGCGTGCCTAGCGATATTCATCACACCTTCGCGGATCACATAATACAGCTCCCGTTCCGCGTCCGGCGGCAAATTCAGCTCCTCGGGCTCGTTATCCAGAATGGCGTGAACGCCGAGGCCGTCCCGCAAAAAGCTTAGGTCTTGTTTCAGGCTCTCGATCAGCGTTCCCGGCGTGAGGACGCAGATCTCTTTGCCGGAAAGAAAGTCGCGGATTTCGGCAATAGAGTGCGTCGTCATCTCCTGCATCGATCGAAGCTCGCGCGCGGTTTCATCCGGGCCTGCGGAGAGATTGCGCGCGCATGCCTCGAGCCGTAAAGACAGCGTCGCGAGCGTCTGCAGGAGCCGGTCGTGGAGCTCGCGAGCGATTCTCCCCCGTTCCTCTTTTGCCGCCGCATCCGCCGCAGTCTTGTACAGAGCCGTGAGCTTGCGGTTCTGCGTCTGCTCGAATTCGCTGAGAAGTCCGAAGATATACGCGAGAAATAGCAGATAGATGCTTCGAATAATGAAGATGTCGAGCGGCAGCGAGTCTTCGGCGGCGGGATGGAATCGAATAAGGCCATAGAGACAGAGACCGACCAGCGCCGTGAGCACGCCGCCGCGGATCCCGTAGCGTGAGCTCGCCGTCAGAACGGGGAAAAAGTAGTAAGCGAAAAAAGGAGTCGAAGACCCGGTAGACAAAACGATGACCGTGACCCATACCAGATCGAGACAAGTCGTGACGGGCGCAAGCCACGAAAGATTCAGCCGGCCGTGCGCGGAAGCGGCGCGTGAAACGATGATCGATACGAGCAGCGAGTAAAGAAAAAATGTAACCAGCGAGGCTTGCGACAGCAGCGGAAACCGGGCGACGCGCTCGGGATTGAGCATGACGACGACGATTCCGGCGATCGAAAAGCCGAGACGAACCCAGGCTAAGACCTTCTCTTTCTGGTGAAGCCACTGATCCTGAGGATTCATCTGCCTGGTGATGGGCGGCGGACTTTTATCCGCGCGCTTTGCGTTTTAGGACGCTGGACGTCGAGGACGGCTCCGGCGGACGATTCATGATCAGCAGGGCCGCTTTGAAGCGGTTGTTGACCTTAAGCTTGTCGAAAATATTCGTGAGGTGGGTCTTGACGGTCTTTTCGCTGATGAAAATGCGCTTGCCGATCTCCTCGTTCGTTAAGCCCTCGGCCACGAGACGGAGTATTTCGTGCTCGCGCTTGGTGAGCGACTTGATCGGCTCGGCCATCTGCTCGGGAAGGGCGCTGCCGTGCTGGGCTTGAGCGATGTCCTCGAACGCTTCTGCCGACGGGGTCTCCTTATCGATCCAGACCCCGCCGTTATGCACGGTTTTGATCGCGTCGAGCAAGATGGGCGAAGACACGCCCTTCATGACGTAGCCCGTAGCGCCGCCTTTGGCCGCGTTCAAGATATTTTCATCTTCGGAATATGCGGTCAGGATGATCGTTTTCGTCGATTTGCTGCATTCGTTGACGTCGAGCAACGTCTGGACGACGTCGCCCCTTGGCATCTTGAGATCTAAAAGCAAGACGTCGGGCTTCGAGCGCTCGACGACCTTTGCCACTTCATCGCCGCGGGCCGCTTCTCCCACGACCAAGACTTCGCGCTCCATCGAAAGAATCTTTTTCAGACCTTCACGGAACAGGGCATGGTCGTCGGCGATTACAACTTTTATCGGGCCCATAAATGACGCATGGTAAAAAATACCTGAATTTGCGAATCATGCCAACATTTTTCTCGACCTTTAAGTTTAGGTAATACAACTTAAGTCTTATCTAACCGTGCCGTCAAACGGGTAAAATCATACCTAAAGAGTATTGCGGAAGGCTGGTCGCTCGATTAAGTGTACGCTACAGCATGACTTTTACGAAGGAGGATACCTTACCCATGAAGCGGAATTGGCTGTTATTCGGCGCGTTTGTTTTCGCCGTGTCTTTCGCCGTTAGTTTTCCTTTGACCGCGCAGGAAGAGAAAGGCGAAAAGGCAAAGGCTGGTGAGGGCGAGAAGAAGGCGGAGGGTGGCGAAAAGGCGAAAGCCGAAAAGGCCAAAGGCGACGTCGGCCTGCTCGACACCGACAAGAATTACATGATTCTGGTCACCAAGGAAGGCAAGCTGATTACGCTCGATTTCGACCAGAAGAGCAAAGTCACAATGCTCGAAGAGAAAGACGTTAAAATGGGCGACGTCGGCCTCGGCTCCGCCGCCGATGTGGAGTACGTGACCAAGGGCGAGAAGAAAACTGTAACGAAGATGGAATTCAGACCCGCCAAAGGCGAATAACCGCCCACGTACTTAATCTACGACTTAGAACTGTAACGACGGGCAGGTTTCGGTCACAAAACTGAAACCTGCCCTTTTTTTGCGCCGGATCCGGTGCTTCGGATCTGCCGCGATTCCTGTCTCACTCCACGATAGCGATAACGAAGTCCAGAACGTTTGTTCCGGTCGGTCCCGGCCGGAATAGGTCGCCGAGGCGCCGAAAAAAATGATACGAGTCGTTGCGCCGAAGGGCCGCCAAGGGATTTAGTCCGAGGCCCCGCGCCTTTGTAACCGTGGTTGCGTCTACGAATGCGCCGGCGGCGTCGGTCGGGCCGTCGCTGCCGTCGCTGGCCGCACTCAGTAGATAAATTCCGCCACTCCCGACGAGATCGAGAGCGCTCGCGAGCGCAAACTCCTGGTTGCGGCCCCCCAAGCCTTTGCCTTTCACCTTGACCGTAGTCTCGCCCCCGAGCAACAGGCACAGCCGCGCGCGGGATTTTTTTCGCGCCAGTTTTTTGACTTTCGCCGCGAGCTCCCGAGCGCGTTTCCGCGCGTCGCCCTCAATGCTGGAGTCAAGAATTGTTGTTTTGAAGCCCAGCGCTTCGGCCTTTTCTTTGGCGGCCCTGAGCGCGGTGCGGTTGTCGGCGAGCAGAGCGAAGCGGCTTTTCCGCGACAGAGCTGTGCCGGGTTTTACGGTCTCCGGAATTCTTTGCCGCACGCCCGCATCAAGGCGGCGTCTGGCGGCTTTCGGCATTCTGCCAAGGATTTTATGTTTTCTCAGGAGCCGCAAAGCGTCTTGAAAAGTCGTCGGGTCGTGGAAGCTCGGCGCGGAGCCGATCACCGATGGGTCGTTGCCGAGGACATCCGATATGGCGAGCGTTGCGACCCGCGCTGGCTGCGCCGCGCGCAGCAGGCCGCCGCCTTTCACGGCCGAAAGATGCTTGCGGACGGCGTTCATGTCGGCGATCGCCATGCCGCTCTTGAGGAGCAGGGCGGTCGCTTTACGCTTGTCGGCCAAAGTGAGGCCCGGCGCCGGCGCGACCAGAAGCGACGACGCGCCGCCCATTAGGAAGACGATGACCAAATCTTCAGCGCCCGCATCCGCCAGCAGCCGGATACAGCGGCGCGCGGCGTCCACGCTCCTC
>Ga0075434_100004486_pt1 | contig 12602 bp, 8 predicted proteins | sample RhiMethybrSRZTD3_FD_75298 | JGI IMG/M metagenome (GOLD analysis project Ga0075434, IMG submission 75298) | Populus rhizosphere microbial communities from Tennessee, USA - Rhizosphere MetaG P. TD hybrid SRZTD3 | ecosystem: Host-associated > Plants > Roots > Rhizosphere > Soil | place: USA... | reverse complement strand
TAGCCCCCAACTCCAGCAGGCATCTTGAATCACAATCCGCCCCTTAAAGGAATCCCTAGCGATTCAGCCTAGCCATGAATTGCTCTAGCGGCTGCAAAGCGCAAGAAAAGAGGCGGCGGGGCAAGCTCCGCCGCCTTTGTTCTGTTTCACGAGGCTGCAATCGCAACCCGATACGTACTAATACGCTCACGAAATTAATCGCGATGGTAACGGCGGACGGCTATCTCTGATTTTTCAGAAAGCGTCATTCCGCAAAGGGCGGGGCACCCGCAGATGTCCGATGAAAGCAAGGGTTTGGATCGCGTCACGTTCAGCCGCGGCTATGACGTGTGCATCATGGCGATTGACGGAACCTGGCGCCGCAATTGCCAGATCAAGGCCATCTCCGACAGCGATGCGGTGCTCAACGTGGAAGGCTCGATTCAAGGTCTCAATCTGAAGGAGTTCTTCCTTCTGCTGTCCTCGACGGGTCTTGCCTATCGGCGCTGCGAACTCGTTCGCGTGAACGGGTCGGAGATGAACATCCAGTTCCTGCAGGTCAAGAAAAAGCGGTTGCGATCAGGCGGAGCATCCGGACCGGAGGGAAGAAGGCGTTAGCTTATTGTTTGCGCATGATCTCCGCGCAAACGCACTTTTGCGCTTGTCGCGATGGAAAACCGGTGCCCACTTTTACGCATCATGCGCTACGCGGCTTTTTGCCGCAATTGCGCCACTTTCGACCCCGGCGTGGTCCGCAGTATCGCCGTCCGCGTGGCGTCCCTCCCTGTCCGAACGTTTAAATACCCAGCGCCACTTGTGAGTTAAGGCCTTGTCCCGTAGAAATACGGTGGGGCAATTCTACTCTGCGCGGTACGCACCATTCGGTGGTTTGCGCGTGTCATGTTTCAATCGGAGGTCGATGGACATGGCTGAGAAAACTGCCACCCGAGAAATCTTCGTCGTTGATGACGATCCGGCGGTTCGCGACACTCTCTCCATCGTGCTGTCGGCTGGCGGCTATCAGGTAACCGGCTTTGCCGACGGCGCCGAGCTTCTGGCGATGACAGGCACGCGCACGCCGGCGGCTATCCTGCTGGATGTGCATATTCCCGGCAAATCCGGCCTCGACATCCTCAAGGAGCTGCATGGGGAGGACTATCCCGCCCCGATCTTCATGATTTCCGGCAAGGGCGACATCCCGATGGCGGTCAGTGCGATCAAGAACGGGGCACTCGACTTTATCGAGAAGCCGTTCCGCGGCAGCGAGATCGTGGCTCGCCTCGACGAAGCAATCGAGGCATATGCGCGTAGGCAGGAGTCGCAATCGAGCATCGCCGACCTGCAGTTTCCCGGAGGGGAGCTGCTCACGCGGCGAGAGCGCGAGGTGCTGGAGCAGTTCACGGCCGGCGCCTCCAACAAGGAGGCCGGACGCACGCTGGGCATCAGCCCGCGCACCATCGAGGACCACCGCGCCAATATCATGAAGAAGTTGGGGGCGCGCAACGCGGCCGATCTCGTGCGGATCGTGATGACCGCCCGGCAGCGCGCATCCTGAACCGAATTTGCGGGCCGCGCCGCGAAGAAAGCTGAATCCAAATGCGACCGACCTTCTAAGAACGCAATTGCATCAGGTCGAAACGCAATCGCGTTTTTTGTTTGCGCATGATCTTTTCGGAAAACCGGTGCCCACTTTTCCGGATCATGCGCTAACTCTCGAGAGCCTTGCGGACCATCCTGGCAAGATCCGATTTGCGGTAGGGCTTCGCGAGCAGCAGCACGCCGGGGTCCAGCCTCCCGTGATGAATAATGGCATTTTCGGTGTAGCCGGACGTGTAGAGCACTTTGAGTTCCGGCCGATCCTTCAGAATCGCATCCGCGAGCTGGCGTCCGTTCATCGCGCCCGGCATGATCACATCTGTGAACAACAAATCGAATCCCCGACCGGTCCTTACCAACGCGAGCGCGTCCCTCGAATTCGCGGCCTCCAAGGCGATGTACCCGAGCGAACGCAGCTGCGTCAGCACATGTTCCCGCACGAGGCGGTCGTCCTCGACCACAAGGATGGTTTCGCGTCCGCTTTCGAGCTGGACGAGCCGCGGGGCGTCGGCCGCGACTATCGCTCCCGTTCCCGGCGGCAGGTACATTCTGATCGTCGTGCCGTGACCTTCCTCGCTGTAGACCTTGATGTGGCCGGCGGATTGCTTGACGAAGCCGTAGACCATGCTCAAGCCGAGACCGGTTCCCTTGCCCGGACCTTTTGACGTGAAGAACGGAGTGAAGACCTTGTCCATCATCGCGGCGGGAATGCCGCTTCCGGTGTCGCTGACGGCGATCATGGCGTATCGACCTGGACGCACGTCGTTCATTTGCGCATAGCTTTCGTCGAGATGGGCAAAGCCCGTCTCCAGAGTCAGCTTGCCGCCCTGCGGCATCGCGTCGCGCGCGTTGAGCGCGAGGTTGAGAAGCGCAGTCGCAAGCTGGTTGGGGTCGGCGGCGGCGAGGCAGGTTTCCTCCGCGAATGCCATTTCAATCTCGATATGTTCACCAAGCGTCGGCCGTAGCAGCCTGGCGGTATCGCCAATCAGCGTGTTGACATCGACGTCCTGGGGTTGCAGCGGCTGTCTGCGGGCAAAGGCAAGAAGGTGCTGGGTGAGCTCCGCGCCGCGTGCGGCCGCTTCATCGATCATCTTCGTGATGGCGGCGAGCTGCGGCTCCTTTGCCACCGCATCCGCCAGGATTTCGATCGTCCCGGTGATAACCGTCAGGATATTGTTGAAGTCATGCGCGATCCCGCCTGTGAGCTGGCCGATCGCCTCCATCTTTTCGGCCTGGCGCAGCCGCTCTTCGGCCGCGGTTTTCTCGGTCAGATCGCGGAAAAAGGCGTTGAACACCATGCCGCCCCGCGTCTTCAGCGCGGTCACGCTGAGTTCCGACTTGAACAGCGTGCCGTCGCGCCGCATGAGCCAGCGCTCCCTTCGCCGCCTTATGATGTCGCCTTGCGCCGACTGCAGGACGCGCGCTCGCATCGCCCTGAATTCGTCGCGCTCGGCTTCCGTGATGATCAAATCGATCAAATTCCTGCCGAGAACCTCCTCGCGCCGCCAGCCGAAGATCGTTTCAGCCTGCGAGTTCCAGCTCAGAATGGCGTCTGTCTCGTCGGTTTGCGTGAAGGCGTCAAGCGAGGTCTCGACGATGTTGCGCGCCACCCGTTCGCTCTCGCGCAGGCTTTCCTGCACCTTGCGGCTCTCGGTCATGTCGCGGCCAACAAAGAAGTATCGTTTGACGGGTTCTGACCAGGTGCCGAGCAGGGACAGCCAGACCTCGCGTCCATCCTTGTGGATCACAAGCGTATCGTAAATCTTCTGATGGCGACCGCTTCGCGCCGCGCGCATTTCCGTGCGCGACGTCTCGAGGTGATCAGGATGAATGAACTCGACGCCGCTGCGGCCGATCATTTCCTCAGGTTTGTATCCCAGTATAGTTTCGCAGCTTGGGCTGATCTGGACCAGGACGCCTCTCGAATTCAGAACAAGTATCAGGTCCTGGGAGGTCTCAAAGATGCGGCGGCGTTCTTCCAGCTGCTGATGCAGCGCCTGCTCGGTTCGCCGGATTTCGGTGATGTCGCGGGCGATCATTGACGCGCCTACGATCTCACCGGTGGAGGACTTGATCGGCGAAATGCTCAGCGCGACCTGCACTGCGATGCCATTTTGGCGAATGCGCACGGTCTCGTAATGGTCAATCCTTTCCCCCCGCGCGACGCGCCGCAGGATCTGCTCCTCCTCCTCGGGCCGCTCGGGCGGCACGATCAGCCGGATGTTTTTGTCGATCGCCTGCTCCGCGGTGTAACCGAACATGCGTTCGGCAGCGGGATTCCAGCCCGTGATACTGCCGTCGAGCGCCTCGGTGACGATCGCATCGTTCGATGATTCGATGACGGCGCCGTACAGACGTTCGCGCGCGGCATAGTGATCGCGCGCGGCCTCGGTTATCCGATGTTGGACTATCTCGCGCTGAAGCTCCGCGGTCTTCGCGTTCACTTCACCGATCACCCGCGCAAAGGCCAGCGCCAAAACGCCGGTTTCGCCGCCGGCATCCACGGGTATCGGGACTCGATCGTTTCGGCCGATGGTTTCGACCGCGGCAGTCAACTGAATGATCGGCGCGGTCAGGGTTCGCGCGACGAACAACGCCAGAACGGCCGCGCAGGACATCGCAATCAGCCCGACGATAAGCGACGTCTTGCCGATAGCCACCGCAGTCGCCATGAACAACGCGTTCGGCTCGGTCTCGACGACTCCGACCCATTGCTGGCCAACAAGGACGGCCGGCACCAGCGCCGCGCCGCCCGGCCAGCCTGTTTCGTCCGGTATTACCCGCGCGGCGCTCTCCTGCGTACCGACCAGCGACGCAAAATGCGGATGGTCGTCCTTCCATTTTCCTTGCCCGCCGAGATCGCTGGCAAATTCACGAGTTCTGTCGGGGTGTACAAGATAATCGCCTTTCGCATCGACGAGGTAGATCTGTTCGCCTTCCCGCTGCGACAATCGAATGCCGTTCAAAGCAGGCCGCATGTCGACGTTGATCACGAAAATGCCGAAGACCTTGCCATTGGGCGCAAAGATCGGTGCGGCAACGCGTAGCGTCGGCACGTGCGGAGTTTCGATCCTGCCATGTTCCTGATTCAGGTTGATCGGCGAGACGTAGATTTCCTTTTCCGCGAGTTTGACGGTTTCCTTGAAATAGGGCCTCTCGCCCTTTTGCTGCAGTTCGGCGTCCGGCACGACGCGGATTGACCCGTTAGGGCCCGACCGATCGACGCGCACCAACTCGCGTCCTTCGTCGGCCACGCCGATGAATCGAAACTTCGAGTAGGCCGGCTTGGCATCGAGTTCCACGGCCAGCCGATTTGCCAACCGCTCGCGCCACGCGCTTTCCGAGAGGCGGTCGACGGGGTCGACCCCGCCATCAAGGTGGGCGGCGACCATGCCTTGGACCTCGGCGCGGGACGAAAACGTCGCAACATCAGCGCGCGCGCCGGCGACATAGGCCTGAAGGTCGTTGGCGATGAGTCTTGAATGTGCCTCGATGCGGTCGAGGACTCGCGGTAGCAGCGCCTGCTCAAGATTTCGATAGCTGAGCCAGCCGACCGCTGTGACCGCGGCCGCAACGAGCAGGATCATCGCGGTCGCGAGGCGCGCCGATAGCGGCATCCCCTTGCCAAGTCCGCTTGGGGATTTAGGCACGCGTTCCGGAAAGGCCGACGAAGCAGTCTTGAAGTCATCAACCGGAAGCAGCATCGCGGTCTCGCGCATATGGATCGAGGCAAGATCTGATCGTCATCAGACGACACTGCTGCGCTCCGACGTCCGGAGCTGGCCGCGCGCCTGCAATGACGAAGATCGGCAGCATCGGCGGCTGCCGGCGAACCAGCCTCATGTTGTCAAACCCGTCCACGCCCCGCATGAAAATATCGAGGACCGAAATTAAGTTGCCATCTCGCCCTCAATCCCCGACCCGTCGCTCGGGATCACAAAGCTTGCGCTGAATCCCGTGGCCGCTGCAAGTGCTCCGTGAGCTTGACACGCGCTGCGCGGCAAGAAAGCGTCTGGTGCGGTTCCACAATAAATGGAAAAGGGAGGCCCTATGCCTCGCCCCTGTCCGCAATCCCGACGGTCCATAGTGCAAAGGCGTAGACGATCGCGATTTCGTCGAGGCGCTCGAAGCGCCCGGATGCCCCTCCATGACCGGCGCCCATATTGGTGCGCAGCAGGACCGGTCCGCCGCCAATCATGGTCGAGCGCAGCCGCGCGACCCATTTTGCCGGCTCCCAATAGGTGACGCGTGGGTCGGCGAGGCCGCCCATCGCCAGAATGGCGGGATAATGCTTGGCGGATAGGTTGTCGTAGGGAGAATAGGACAGAATCGTTCTGAAGTCCTTTTCACTCTCGATCGGGTTGCCCCATTCAGGCCACTCCGGTGGCGTCAGCGGCAGCGAGTCATCAAGCATGGTGTTGAGCACGTCGACAAACGGTACCTCGGCGACAATGCCGGCAAAGAGTTCGCCGGCCCTGTTTGCACTCGCGCCCATCAGCATGCCCCCGGCGCTTCCGCCATGGGCGACGATTCGTTTCGCATTGGTGTAGTTGACCTCACACAACGCACGGGCGCTGGCCGTGAAATCGTCAAAGCTGTTTGTCTTCTTCTCGCGCTTGCCGTCGAGATACCAGCCCCAGCCCTTGTCACTGCCGCCGCGAACATGCGCGATCGCGTAAACAAAGCCGCGGTCGACCAGCGACAACCGGTTGGCGTTGAAGGAGGCTGGAATCGCTGCGCCGTAAGTGCCGTAGCCGTACAGCAGAAGCGGCGCCGTCCCGTCGCGTACGAGACCGCGGCGATGCAGCAGCGAGATCGGCACTTCCGCGCCATCATGCGATGTTGCGATGATGCGGGTCGTGACATAGTCGGAGACGTTATGGCCGGATGGAATCTCCTGGCGCTTGCGCAGGACCCGCGTGCGCCTCGCCATATCGTAGTCATAGACCTCTGACGGCGTCGTCATCGACGAATAGGAAAATCGAAGATTCGTCGTCTCGAATTCGTAGGAGCCCATGGCGTCGAGCGAATAGGCGGCTTCGTCGAAGGCAATCGCGTGCTCGTTGCCTGTGCCGAGATCGCGGATCACGATCGCCGGCAAAGCATTGGAGCGCTCGAGCCGCACCAGATAGCCGGAGTAGAGGTCGTGCTCGAGGATATAGACGCCCGAGCGATGGGGAATCAGGTCGCGCCAGTTTTTACGTTCGGGCGAAGCAAGCGGTGCGGTGACGATCTTGAAGTCGATGGCGTTGTCCGCATTGGTGAGGATGAACAGCTCGTCGCCGCGATCGGCGACCGAATATTGCACGCCGGTCTCGCGTGTCGCGATCAGCCGCGGGGGTGCCTCGGGGTTTCCGAGATCGATCAGCCGCTGCTCCGAGGTCTCATGATCGCCGCCGGCGATCACGCAGAACCGTCCGGAAGTCGATTCGTGCACGTGGGTGAACCAGCCGACGTCCTGCTCTTCATAGACAAGAATGTCTTCGGCCTGCGTCGTGCCGAGGCGATGCCGCCACACCTGCATCGGCCGATGATTGTCGTCGAGCTTGACGTAGAAGAGGCTCTTGCAATCCTTGCTCCAGACAAGGGTGCCGTCGGTTTCCTCGACGAGATCGTCGAAATCCTTTCCGGTCGCCCAGTCGCGCACACGCACGCTGAAATATTCCGAACCCGTCGTGTCCGCGCTCCAGGCGTGCAATCTGTGATCCGGCGAGTGCCGGCTGCCGCCGAATCTGAAATACTCGTGGCTGGCCGCCAGCGCGTCGCCGTCGAGCACGATTTCTTCCTTCCCGCCGTCTCTCGGCGTGCGACCGAACATTTCGTGCTGCCCACCTTCGCGGTATTTCCGGAAGTAGGCATGTGGTCCGTCCGGAGACGGCACGCTGGAATCATCCTCCTTGATGCGGCCGCGCATCTCCGCAACCAGCTTTCGCTGCAAGGGTTGGGTGTGGCCCAGGAGGCTGTCGGTGTAGGTGTTTTCTTCTTCGAGATACCTTCGGATATCTGCGTCCAGGAGTTCCGGCTTGCGCAGCACCTCCTGCCAATTGGGATCTTTGAGCCAGGCATAGTCATCCGTGACGCTGATGCCGTGGCAGGTGAACGTATGTGGCCGGCGCGGCGCTGCCGGCGGCAACACGGCAGGGTTCTTGATGGCGGCTTGCGTCACGAAATCCTCGTCTTGTCCTGAAGGTTTCGCGTTATATCGGGACGGAGTGGGAAGATTGCCAGATGCGCCGGCAAGAGCATGCCGGCGACGAGACGCCGCGGCTACGGAGCGAGCAGGGGCCCTTTCGCATGCCGACGCGCAAATTCGGTGTCGGGGCTTAATTGTTGCGCAGCCTCGCGCCGGCACCTGCCCCGAAGATCGGGATGCGGTTGACGGCAAGCACAACGGCGAACGTAATGACCAGCATAGCGATCCCGAGCACGGCGATGGCGCCGAGGTCGCCGCTTTCGTTGAGATCGTAGATCAATACCGAAAGCACTTTCGTCTGCGATGTGAAGAGGATGATGGCGGCAGACAACTCGCGCATCACGCCAATGAAAATGAAACACCAGGTCGCGATGACGCCGCTGCGGAGCAGGGGCGCGGTGATCCTGACGAGCGATTGTAGCCTCGTGGCGCCCAGGATTCGGCTCGCGTCCTCGAGCTCCGGATGAATCGTGGCGAATGCCGCCTGCAATTGCTGGTAAGCCGATGGCAAGTTGATCGTGAGGAACGCGATCAGGAGAATCCACAGAGTGCCGTAGAGCACGAAGGGCGGCCGCGTATAGCTCAGGAACAGCCCGACGCCGAGCACGATGCCCGGCACGGCGACCGGCGCGGTCGCGAGAAAGCCGAGCACGCGCGAGCCGGGGATCGCCCGGCGCGTCGTGACATAGGCGATGACCAGCGCGAGAATCGTGCCGATGGTCGCGGTCGTTGTGCCAAGGATCACTGTGTTCTTCAGCACGAGATCCGTGGACGACAATTCGCTGAACACGAAAACGATGTTGTGCAAGGTCAGCGTCGAAGGCGTCGCGAGCGTGGTCGCATTGGCGGAGAAAGCCGCGTTGAGCAGCGCGAAATAGGGCAGGAAAACCGGGTTGAGCAACACGATCAGGCAAAAAGCGAGCGCCGCCCATCGCCAAGCCTTCATCTCGATGCGGCGCGGCGGACCATATTTGCCGCCAACCACCGAATATCCGCGGCGGCCAAGAACGAGCTTTTGCGCCTGCAGCAGCAGGATGGTCAGAAGCAGCAGCGGCACCGCCGCGGCCGCGGCAAGCTCGGGTTTCGGTGGATACTGGAAAAGGCTCCAGATTTTCGTGGTCATGGTGTGAAAGCCGGCTGGCAGCGCGAGAATGGCGGGCGAGCCGAACAGCGTCATCGCCTGCAGGAACGCAATCAGAGCGCTGGCCGCCAATGCGGGGAGCGCGAGCGGGATGGTGACGCGTCGCGCCGTGGTCCACGCCCTTCCGCCGAGGATCGCGGATGCGTCCTCCAGTTCGCCCGGCATGGTGTCGAGCGCGTTCGTCACCAGCACGAAGACGAAGGGGAACGTGTAGCACGAGATCACGAAGATGATTCCCGGCAGCGAATAGATATTGAAGAGATATGTGTCCGATCCCGCTTCGGCTTCGATGATCACGCGATAGAGCTGGTTGAGCAGGCCGGAATTCGGCGCTGCCAATAGCTCCCATGCAATCGCACCGAGGAACGGCGGCGTTACGAAGGAGGCGGTCACCAGCGCGCGGATGGTCCGCCGTGCCGGCATGTCGGTGCGCGATACCAGCCAGCTTATGGGCGCCGCGACGAGGCAGCAGATCGCGGACGACGTGACAGCGATGATCGCGGTCGTGACCAGCGGATCGAGAAAGTCCGGATCGGAAAACAGCGTGACAAAATTGGAGAGCGTGAAGTGTCGCGCTTTGTCGGTAAGGCTATAGACGGCAAGCCACGAGAGCGGCAGCAGAATGAGCGCAATCAGCACGAGAGCGAACAGCCACAACACGGGTGGTGTCCAGTCGACGCGCGGTCTCGATGCTGAGAGGACGGAGGTGACGTTCGGAAAGTTCTCCCTCATTCCGGGTTTCTGTCCCCTGAAAATTTCGCGTCGCGAAGGCCTGCCCATTGCGCGCTTTATCGGCTCAATGCCCGGCAGCGTTCCGGCGGCAGTGTCAGCCAGACTTCGCTGCCCTCGGCAACAATGTTGTCGGGCGAGGTCAGGATGCGCAGCATCGCGCCGTCAGTCGCCCGTACCAGATAGTCTCGCGTGGGGCCGAGGAACACCTGGCGCAAAACGCGCCCGGAGATCGCGTTCTGCGCGATTTTTGGCGCCTGCGTTGCAAGCTGGATGTCGTGCTGGCGGATCGCCACCGACGCGCTCTGTCCCGGGGTCAACCGCGCGCCGACCACGTGGAGGGTCGCTTCGCCCACGGCGACATGATCAGCGTCCGATGCCACGCCCTTGATGATGTTGCTGGCACCGATGAAGCGCGCCACGAATTCCGATTGCGGCCGGTCGTAAATCTCTTCAGGCGTGCCGAGCTGATCGATCTTGCCCGGCATTCATCACCGCGATCAGGTCGGCAGTGGTCATCGCTTCCGACTGGTCGTGGGTGACGTAGACCGTGGTGTAGCGGTATTCGTCGTGCAGCCGCCGTATCTCGAACCGCATCTCCTCGCGCAAATTGGCGTCGAGGTTGGAGAGCGGCTCATCCAGCAGGAGCGTTTCCGGCTCGACGATCAGGGCGCGCGCGAGCGCCACACGCTGCTGCTGTCCTCCTGAGAGCTCGCCCGGATAGCGCTGGGCGAGCGGCTCGAGCTTTGTCATCATCAGTATGGCGGCGAGCTTTTTCGCGATAGTCTCGCGGTCGTGTTTGCGCAGGCGCAGGCCGTAGATAATGTTTTCGGCCACCGTCATGTGTGGCCAGAGCGCGTAGCTCTGGAAGATCATCGACATGTTGCGCTTTTCCGGCGGCAGTGTCTTTGCTTTGGAGGAGACCAGCCGGTCGCCGACGCGGATTTCGCCATCGGATGGTTCGAGAAAGCCGGCGATCAGCCGCAAGGTCGTGGTCTTCCCGCAACCGGAGGGCCCGAGCAGGCAGACGAGCTTGCCGTGATCGACGGTCAGGGAGATATCGTCGACAGCGGTCGAAGATCCGAACCGCTTGGTCAGGCCGCGCAATTCAACCGACGCCACGCCAACTCCCCCGGCTCATATTCACAAAAAACCGCTCGGCAGTCGGCCACGAGTAAAGCACCAAAGGCAATGGGACGTGAAGGCTTGCGCCCGCTGTTACGCGGCTACACTTTCGCCCAGAAAACTGATGGCTGCGCCAGCTCCATTCCTGCCATGCGGGATCTGGAGCGCGCTGAGGCCGACCTCGATCACGCCAAGCGTGCCGAGGATCATCGGCGCGTTGACGTGGCCCATATGGGCGATGCGGAATGCCTGGCCCTGCAGTTCGCCGATGCCGACGCCGAGCACCACGCCGCATTTCTCCTTGCAATAGTTGTGCAGCTTGCCCGGGCTGTAGTCGCCCGACATCAAGACGGTGGTCACCGTGTTGGATCGCTCGCCCGGTTCGCTGATGTTGAAGGACAGCACTTGGCCCTCGGCCCACACCGCGACCGCGCGGCGCACGGCTTCGCCAAGCAGCCGGTGACGTTCAAACACGTTGGGCAGACCTTCCTCGAAGAGCATGTCGATCGCCTGGCGCAGCGCGAACAACAGGTGTATCGGCGCGGTGCCCGCATATTTTCGGTAGTGCTCAGTGCCCTCGCGCTCGGTCCAGTCCCAATAGGGCGTGCGCAAGCCCGCCCTCTTGTGCACTGCCTGTGCGCGGTCGTTCGCCGCGACAAAGCCGAGACCCGGCGGCGTCATCAGGCCCTTCTGCGAGCCGGACATTGCGACATCGATACCCCATTCGTCCATCTGGAACGGCATGCAGCCGAGCGAGGCGACCGCATCGACCATGAACAAGGCGGGATGGCCGGACGCCTTCACCGCCTTGCCGATCGCCTCGATGTCGTTATACACGCCGGATGCCGTGTCGACCTGCGCGACCAGGACGGCCTTGATATCCTGGTTCTTGTCCTTGCGCAGACGCGCCTCGACTGCGTCGGGTTGCACCGCGCGCCGCCAATCGCCTTTGAGGACCTCGACTTCGGCGCCCATCGCATGGGCCGCACTGCCCCAGTTGATGGCAAAGCGCCCGCTCTCCAGCACCAGCACCTTGTCGCCGCGCGACAGCACGTTGGAGAGCACCGCCTCCCATGCGCCGTGGCCGTTGGAGATGTAGATGTAAGATTTGCCCCTGGTGGCGAACAGTTTTGACAGGTCGCGCAGCAGGCTGTCGGTCAGGTCGACCATCTGATCTGAATAGATGTCGAGCGCCGGGCGATGCATCGCCTGCAACACCTGGTCGGGCATTGTGGTGGGCCCGGGAATGGCCAGAAACTCCCGGCCCGCGCGCACGCTCATTGTCGTTTTTCCTCAAATTGCGGGCATCATGGATGCAGTTTATCGCGCCGGATTGCAAGGTCGGCTCGCGGTTATTTGCCCGGCGTCGCGGTCATGATTCACCAGATCGTGTCTTTCGGCTCGGTTGCCGGCTGGCTCCATTGCACGAGAATCAGGGCGAGGCGCCGATGAGGACACCGATTTTGAGGGCAGAGTCGAATGAGAGCCTCGCGCATGATCCGGAAAAGCGGGCACTGGTTTTCCATCGCGACAAACGCAAAAGTGCGTTTGCGCGGAGATCATGCGCTAGCGTCGCGTTTCACGGCAGCCTGCGGCTTCGGCGTCCTCCACGGAGCAGAACCAGCGCGTGCCCTTGGTAATTTTCATCTTGATCTGCGCGTACCAGCGGCTGGTCGGCTTGTGGTAGATGCACTCGCCTGAGCTGTTGACGTTGCCTTTGATAGTGCAATCGGGTGAGGGCGCGACCTCGCCGGAAGCGGAAGCAAGCAGCACGGCATGCGCATGATCCGGCACTTTCATGCCGGCCGCGCCGAGGATCGGGGTCTTCTTGTTGCGCAC
>Ga0075434_100004485_pt1 | contig 12602 bp, 8 predicted proteins | sample RhiMethybrSRZTD3_FD_75298 | JGI IMG/M metagenome (GOLD analysis project Ga0075434, IMG submission 75298) | Populus rhizosphere microbial communities from Tennessee, USA - Rhizosphere MetaG P. TD hybrid SRZTD3 | ecosystem: Host-associated > Plants > Roots > Rhizosphere > Soil | place: USA... | reverse complement strand
ATCCCATCCTGAAAATGGAGTGGATCGAAGGACAAAATCTTAGAGACTACATTGAAGAGAACATCAGCGCCCCGCCGGCGATTTCCGCGCTCGCGGACCGATGGGTGTCTCTGCTCCGAACACTCCGTAAGCACGATATTGCTCATGGCGATCTTCAGCACGGGAATATCCTGATCAGCCGCGGCGATTTCCGGCTGGTCGATTACGATGCAATGGCCGTGCCGGCGCTTGCCGGCTACGCGAGCAATGAAGTCGGCCATCGCAACTATCAGCATCCGGCGCGATCTGTGAGCGATTTCGGAATTCACCTCGATAATTTTTCCGGTTGGTCGATTTATCTGACGCTCCTTGCCCTGAGCATCGAGCCGGGATTGTGGGCCGAATTCGGCAAGGCAGAAGATCACCTACTTTTTAGAAGGGAGGATTTCGAGGATCCCGGTTCTTCTCGTTTGTTCCAAAGCATGGAACAGCTGAAGCACGAGCGCATTCAGAAATATCTTCCGTTGTTCCGTTCATTTCTGGACATGGAACTCTCCTCAGTTCCGTCTCCCGTCGATGTCGTTGAGATCAAATCGAAGAAGAGAGAAGCACCACGCGCGGCAAAACAGACGTTGCCTTCCGAGTCACCCGAGGTTCAGCTCGATCTTTTTGGTTTGAGCAAATCCGCGGTCGTGACGCCTGCCCCGATTGAAAACATTCCTGCAGTCATTAAGCCCAGCATGGGTCCAGACATCTTTCATTTCACGCATTCATGTATGAGGGAGCGGGTGATGCTGGCTTTTTACGCCGGCTTCGTCTTTACCATCCTCACTCTTACCGCGAGCGGAACGATTCCAGTATCTGGAGCGCTCCTCGTAACGCTCGCCGGATTTGCATGCTTCGTCGCTTTGCTCACGTGTTCGTATATGAGCCTTCGTGAGGTTCGCGGAAAGCTTCAGGTCTGGTTTGCGCTCGAGTCGCGCCGGGGCGTCGGTGAAATGGTGAGGCGCTCGCTTGTTGCGTTCAGTCGCTTTATCAACTGGCTTGACGCCAAAGAAGCTCGCGACGGGCACTGGTTCGCCGCACGCATGGGAGACTGCACGCGACGTGAGAAGCGGCGTATTGCGGAAGTTAAGAGCACGCTCGATGCATTCATGCAGGAGTTGTATGAAAGAAGGGCCGGCCTCAGCAAAGCCGAGATCGAGGAAACCGCTGCTGTGCTGAGCACGCTGCAGATCCGGCATAGCGCTCTGTTACAGGAAGGCTCGTTCCTCGTGAACGCGCCGGAGCAAAAACTGGAGCATCCGAAGCTGAGGGGCCTTCGGTCTTGGCGTGCGCGTGTGCAGGAACTTGCCCGGATGGGGCCGCCAATCGTTCTTCCTGAGGAAGAGCAGGCGAAGATCCGGCAAAAATACGAAATCGAGCGACGCGCCGTTCAGGAGTCTGAAAGGTTCGCTCTGCAAGGCACGCAGCGGAAAATTGAGAGTATCCACGTGGCCACAAAACGCTATCACGAGTGGATCGATTTCACGCGCGAACAGGAGCATGTCTGGTTTGAACGATGCAAGCAGCGGTTGAAAGCGCAGATTGAAAAAGGAACGTTGTGGCTTGAGGAGAACCAGGTTGAAATGAAGGCTTGCATCGCTGAACTGTACCGCTACCGCGAGATCCGCCTGTCGCGGTACCTTCCGCGTTTGTTTGGTTATCGCTAAATTCGACCCTCCCGGGGTCCCATCGGCTGTCCAATGTTGGGATGTCCAATGTCCCATGTCAGATGTATTTGTCAAACGACCCACTGACCCACTGATTCAATTTGGTCATCTGGTCGTTTGGTCATGTGACAAATACATCTGACATGGGACATTGGACATCCCAACATTGGACAGCCGATGGGACCCCGGGCGACGAAAGACTCCTATTCCTTTTGATTGCTGAACCGGTATGCGCCGATCGCCGTCAATGCCGTTGCGACCATCGTAACAACCAGCAGATCAAAGGGAAGGCTCCAGCGGATCAGCCCAACCCGACTGGCGACATCAACAATTGTTCGTCCGACGAGGGCGCCGGTGGTGACAGTGGTATTGGAAAGGATGATGTTGCGAAGACCATCGACGCAGTAGGTCAGGGGATCAACGACCATCAACGCTTTCATCCACGCAGGGGCGGAGCTCAGCGGAAACATGGCGCCACTGAGAAAGTAGAGTGGCATGACGAGGAAATTCATGATCATCTGGAAACCCTGCATCGATGCCATGCGGGCTGCGATCGCGATGCCGAGACTCGTAAGAGCCACACCGATGAGAAACGCCAGCACCCACATCTCCACGATCATCGCCGGCGAGAGGCTTATGCCGATGATGGGCGCCATGAGAATCATGATCGTTGCCTGAACGATGGCGATCGAGGCTCCACCAAACGTCTTGCCGATCGAAACGGCCCACCGAGGCACCGGTGCGACCAGAACTTCCTTCAAAAATCCGAACTCGCGGTCCCAGATGATCGATACGGCAGAGAAAATCGAAGTAAACAGAATGCTCATCCCGATGATGCCGGGATACATGAACGTCAGGTAGTTGATGCCGCCGCTCGCATTCAGCGTAACGCCGGAGTTGATGCCGTTGCCGAGCACCAGAAGGTACAGCAGCGGTTGCGCAATCATGGCGATCACACGGAATTTCTCGCGCGCGAACGTCTTCACCTCACGTAGCCAGATCGTATAAATCGTTTTGAGCGCAATCCTCATCGTCTCCTCCACAGCTGGGCGGCCTGCCGCAACTGATCGACGGCTTTGCCTTCATCCGTTCGAATCGTGTGGCCGGTCAGTCGCAGAAACACATCTTCGAGACTGGGCTCCTTTACCTGGATGGATTTGATCCTTCCTGCAAAATCAGAGACCAGTTTCGGTACGAACTCGGCGCCGTGATCCATTTGAAAATGAACCTCGCGGCCAACCTTCTGCGCGTCCACGTTGTACGTGCGCTTTAAATCCTCGAGCAATCGCTCATCACCGCTGACGATGATTTTGTCGCCGCCTACCATACGTTTGAGCATGACAGGAGAATCGACCGCCTGAATTTTTCCATGATCGATAATGGCGATCTTGTCGCAGTGTTCGGCTTCTTCCATGTAGTGAGTCGTCATAAATACCGTCGTTCCCTTTTCTGCGCGAAGCGCATTGACATGCGTCCAGATGGCGTTTCGCGTTTGAGGATCGAGGCCGAGGGTGGGCTCGTCGAGGAAGAGTACCTTCGGGTGATGAATCAGCCCGCGCGCGATTTCGAGTCTGCGCTTCATGCCGCCGGAGAACGTGCGGACCAGGGAATTCCGGCGGTCCGTGAGATCCACGAGTTTCAATACGCTGTCGGCTCTCTCCGCGAAAAGAGCAGAGGGAAGATCGTAGAGCATAGCGTGAAACCAGAGGTTCTCCTGTGCCGTCAGACGATCGTCGAGTGATTGATCCTGAAACACCAGGCCAATGCTACGCCGGACTTCGTTGGGTTTTGTGGTGACCTCATAGCCCGCGACGCTCGCTGTACCGGATGTCGGTCTCAATAAGGTTGCGAGGATTTTGATGGTGGTGGATTTCCCCGCACCGTTCGGACCGAGAAAGCCGAAGATCTGACCCGAGTCCACATCCAGATGGATGTTATCGACAGCGGTAAGCTGCCCAAATTTTTTGACGAGATTTTCTACGTGAATGACATTCATAGAGTGCCAGACATTTTACACGGTTCGTGTGCCGCTCCAATCGCGCTGGTCCCGTTATTCCCCTCCTCTAGAGGAGGGGTGGACGCGACCTCAAAAAATATCGCCGAAGGCATCCTTAGATTAGGAGCGGACGGGGTGGTCAGAAATGTTTTTGACCACCCCGTCTGCGCTTCACAAGGTTGCTTCGCAGCATTTTCTTGATGCGCATCCACCCCTCCTCTGGAGGAGGGGAATAGCGGCGATTTTACGATTTCGACTTTTGGACAACGTTCCCCACGCGGTGCCAAGACCTGGAGTTTGCATGCTATTCTGCGGCTCGCGATGAAGACGCCCACTGTTGACGATATCTTCCGCTCCGTTCTGACCAGTCGTGTTTACGAAGTCGCGCGCGAGACTTCCCTCGATGCGGCACCCCGTTTGTCTCGTCGGCTTAACAACTCCGTTCTGCTCAAACGCGAAGACGAGCAGCCGGTGTTCAGTTTCAAGGTGCGGGGTGCGTATAACCGGATTGCGCGTTTGACCGAATCGGAACGCCGACGCGGCGTTATCACGGCCAGTGCAGGCAATCATGCGCAAGGCGTCGCGCTCTCGGCCAGAAAGCTCGGAATCAAGGCGGTCATCGTCATGCCGAACACGACTCCCGAGATCAAAGTCGATGCCGTTCGCGCTTTCGACGCCGAAGTCGTTCTGGCGGGCGACAGCTATTCCGACGCGCAACGCCATTGCGATCAGTTGGCGATCGAAACAGGAATGACCTTCGTCCATCCGTTCGATGACCCTCTTGTGATCGCAGGGCAGGGAACGATTGCCGATGAGATCGTTCGTCAGCGTCCGGGCGAACTGGCTGCCGTCTTCGTTCCCGTCGGCGGTGGAGGCCTCATCGCAGGCATTGCTGCTTATATGAAGACTCTCATGCCGGCGGTTCGGATCATCGGTGTTGAACCGGTGGACTCGGATGCGATGAGCCAGGCCATCCGGGCCGGCAAACCGGTCGATCTCGATAACGTCGGCCTGTTCGCCGACGGCGTGGCCGTGCGGCGGGTCGGCGAATCCACGTTCTCGATCGTTAAAGCAACCGTGGACGAATTTATCTGTGTGACCAACGATGAAATCTGTGGCGCAATCAAAGATATCTTTGACGACACCCGCACGATTGTCGAGCCCGCCGGCGCGCTGGCCCTTGCCGGTCTCAAGACCTACGTCGAGCGCACGAACGTGCGCGACCAGCATCTCGTGGCGATCCTCAGCGGAGCCAACATGAATTTCGATCGCTTGCGTTTTGTTGCCGAACGCGCGGAACTCGGCGAATCTCGCGAGGCCTTATTTGCTGTCACGATTCCCGAACGTCCCGGCGCCTTCCGCGAATTCTGCCGGGTCATCGGCCCAAGGGTCGTCACCGAATTCATCTATCGATTGAGCGGACGCGACCGGGCGGAAATCTTCGTCGGCTTTAGTATTCGAAATCGTGATGACGCGCACCAGGTTCAGGCCGACCTTCTCAAACACGGTTATGAAACAGCCGACCTGACCGACAACGAAGTCGCGAAGCTGCACGTCCGCTACATGGTCGGCGGCCGCGCTCCCGGAGTGAAGAATGAACGGGTGTGCCGGTTCGAGTTCCCCGAGCGCCCCGGCGCTCTGCTGCAGTTCCTGGATACGCTCGGCGGACGCTGGAACATCAGCCTGTTTCACTATCGCAATCACGGTGCAGACTTTGGCCGAGTTCTTGCAGCCTTCGAAGTTCCGGACCCGGATTATCCGGCGTTTGAGGGATTTCTTTCGGAACTCGGCTATCGTTACCGCATCGAGGCTGGAAACGAGGCTTATCAGCGCTTTCTTGCCCCATAACTGACTCGCACTTCCACTAAGTGGGTGTAGCGATTCCACTGTGCCACTGGCCGCTCTAATGGAATCAATCTTTTAGATCCGAATAGTACTTGGATCCCATCGTGCATCTTGGAGACCACCCCTTTAAAAAGGCGAAGGTGCAAAGAAGGAGCAAAGAAGATGGGAATCCTTAGCATGATGATGGTTCTCGCTGTGACCCTGAGCCCGCAACAGGTTCAGGTCCAGAAAGGCGGCGACAACCCAATCTACAAGATCACGATCAATGTTGTTGAGCGGGAGGCGACCGCCATCAACTATCAGCATCGATCGGGCTCGACGACGATCGACTTCAAGGGCACGCCACTGCTTCCTGACGCGCGTGGCGAGGCGAGGGTTGAAAGCAAGCAGGGTCGTATTGACGTCTCCGTGGAATTAGACAAGCTGCAGCCCGCATCCCGGTTCGGACCGGAGTACCTGACCTACGTCCTGTGGGCGATCAGCCCCGAAGGGCGAGCCGTTAATCTCGGCGAGATTCTTCTTAACGGTGGCAAGAGCAAACTGGATGTCAGCAGTGATCTCCAGGCATTTGGCATGGTTGTAACTGCGGAGCCTTACTTCTCAGTGACCCAGCCAAGCGACGTCGTTGTCATGCAGAACGTCCTTCGTCCTGAAACGCGAGGGCAGGTCGAGCAAATCCAGGCGAAATTCGAACTGCTCCAGCGTGGGCAATACAGTCTGAACGTCCCCCCGGGCGAACTGAAACCGATTGTGCTCGATCCGAAGACCCCGCTGGAAATCTATGAGGCACGCAATGCCGTGCGCATTGCGCGATGGGCTGGTGCCGATAAAGATGCCGCTGATTCGTTTGCGAAAGCCGACCAGTCGCTGAACCAGGCGGAGAATTACCTGGCGCGCAAACAGACAAAGCCGAGTATCACGGCCGCCCGGCAGGCCGTGCAAACTGCTGAAGATTCGCGCTTGATCGCGCTCAAACGGCAGGATGAAGCACGGCTGGAGAGGGAGCGCAAGGCCGCTGCCGATCGCGAGGCCGCGGTAAAAGCTGATGCAGATCGCTCCGCTCGCGCGCGAGCAGAGGCGGAAAACCAACAGCGGCTCGCCGAAGACCAGCGGCGCCGCGCGGAAGAACAGCAACGCGTGGCGCAAGAACAGCAACGCCTGGCACAGGAACAGCAGCGCCTGGAAGCAGAACGAAGGGCCAGGGCCGAGGCCGATACTGCAGCTGCAAAGGCTGCCGCCGAGAAGGCACGTGCGGAGACCGAACTGGCTGAACTACGGGCAGCTAACGACCGACAGGCGGCGCAGGCAGAAGTCGATCGTGCACACCAGGCAGCTGAGCAGGCGGAGCGGGAAAAACAGCAACTCCGGAATCAGCTTGTTGAACAATTCAACAAGATCCTGGAAACCCGCGACACCGCGCGTGGTTTGATCGTCAATATGTCCGATGTTCTTTTCGACACGGCGAAATACACACTGAAGCCGGGCGCCCGTGAAAAGCTGGCGAAGATTTCAGGTATTGTGCTCGCGCATCCGGGCCTCGCGCTTTCGGTGGAAGGCCATACGGATAGCGTCGGATCCGACGAGTACAACCAGAAGTTGTCAGAGCAGCGGGCGAGTGCGGTACGCGACTATCTGGTCTCGCAGGGTGTTGCTTCAACCTCGATTACAGCGCGGGGATTTGGCAAGACCCAGCCCGTTGCATCCAACGATACCGCGGTCGGCCGGCAGCAGAACCGCCGGGTGGAAATGGTCGTGTCGGGCGACATCATCGGCACACCACTCGGCACGACTTCGAGCCTGAAGAACTAGTTCCGTAGCCGCTAATTACGCGAATTACGCCAATTTAATTGGCGTAATTCGCGTAATTAGCGGCCTCTCCTTCTCCTCCCTTACAATTGATACATGATGTCCGGCGACGCCCTCATCATCGTTGATGTACAGAACGACTTCTGCCCCGGAGGCGCCCTTGCGGTCAGCAGGGGCCACGAGATTGTCCCCATCCTTAATCGTTGGATCGCAGATGCGGCTGCCGCACGTGTTCCCGTTTTCGCGTCGCGCGATTGGCATCCGGCAGATCACGTCAGCTTTAAAGCCCGCGGTGGACCGTGGCCGCCTCACTGCATCCAGAACACGCCCGGCGCGGAGTTTCATCCGGAACTGAAACTTCCTGCCGATGTTCGCATCATCAGCAAGGCAGAAACGTCCGAAGTCGACAGCTATTCCGCGTTCGGCGGCACGGGTCTCGCAGAACTTTTACGCGAGGAAGGCATTCAACGCGTGTGGATTGGCGGTCTGGCACAGGACTACTGCGTTCGAGCAACGGCATTGGATGCGATACGCGCCGGTTTTGAGGTTCATCTGATCGTGAACGCTACCCGCCCTGTCAATGTGAAACCCGGCGATGGAACAGAGGCGCTCGAGGAAATACGACGTGCAGGCGGCATTGTTGAGGGAAGCGTCGAGCGATGACTTCACCCTGGGTGAATGATTCCAACGTCGCCCTCTTCACCGATCTCTACGAACTCACAATGCTTCAGTCGTACTTCCATGAAGGAATGGACGGCACCGCCGTATTCGATCTCTTTGTGCGAAGACTTCCGGAACAGCGCAATTATCTGGTCGTATGCGGTCTTGAACACGTGCTTGCGTATCTGGAGACCCTCTCGTTTTCAGCAGAAGCGCTGTCTTACCTGCGATCGCTCAATCGGTTTTCGGATGAATTTTTGAAGAGCCTTGCTCATTTCCGATTTACGGGCGACGTCCACGCGATTCCGGAAGGGACCATCGTATTTGCCAACGAGCCAATCATCGAAGTTGTCGCGCCCCTGCCGCAGGCTCAGCTCATTGAGACGTTCCTGATGAATCAAATTCAGGTTGCGACCCTTGCCGCCACCAAGGCAGCGCGTATTGTGCGGGCTGCACGAGGCAAACCCGTCATCGATTTCGGAGTACGGCGCATGCACGGCGCTGATGCAGGCATCAAAGAACCGCGCGCCTTCTATGTCGCGGGTGTTGCTGCGACGTCGAACGTATTGGCCGGCCAGCTGTATGGAATTCCGGTCTCGGGTACGATGGCGCACAGCTATGTCCAGGCGTTCGAGCATGAGCTCGAAGCATTTCGAAGATTCGTCAGGCAATTTCCCGAAGCGATCCTGCTGGTAGATACCTACGACACTCTCGCGGGCGTACGGAATGTCATCGAGCTTTCGAGGGAACTGGGCCCGAAATTTCGCGTTACTGGTATTCGACTCGATTCGGGAGACATCGCGCAGCTTGCAGTCGAAGCCAGAAGGCTGCTCGACTCTGCGGGATTAAATCATCTGGAAATTTTTGCGAGCAACAGCCTCGACGAGTACTCGATCGAGAAGTTGCTGAATTTTGGCGCCCCCGTCGACGGCTTCGGTGTTGGAGGCCGCATGGGCGTTTCCAGTGATGCTCCGATGCTCGATACGGCATACAAGCTGGTCGAGTATGCCGGGCGCGCGACGATGAAACTATCGGCACACAAGGGTTCGTTGCCGGGGCGGAAACAGATTTTCCGCGATTCGCGCGACACGGTCGCACTCGCCGACGAGAAACTTCCCGGGCAACCGCTGTTGGTGAAATACATGGAAAACGGTGTCCGAAAAATTCCCGAGGAGAAACTACAGGCTATGCGTTCGCGATGCGAGTCTGAGATTCGCAAGCTGGGATCCGCCGATGCGGGGCATGCCGTCGAACTCAGCCCTGGCCTGTGCGAACTTCGCGCCCACACGCTAGACTTAATACAGGAGGACACATCATGAGCGGTGCTCGCATCCCATCTCCGATTAATGATCCGATCAAGACGTATGCGCCGGGAACGCCGGAACGATCTGTACTGAAGAAAAAGCTGGCGGACATGTCCGCTCAGAAGATCGAGATTCCGTTGATCATCGGGGGCAAGGAAGTCCGAACGGGAGATACGGCGACTCAAATCATGCCGCATCGCCATGGTCATGTCATAGCAACATGGCACAAGGCTGGACCGGCTGAAACTAAAAAGGCAATTCAGGCGGCAGCGGATGCGAAGAAAGAATGGGCTTCGTGGAAGCTCGAGGATCGAGCCGCTGTGTTTCTTCGAGCGGCGGATCTTCTGATGACAACGTGGCGCGAGACGATCAACGCGTCCACGATGATGAATCAGAGCAAGACTTCGCATCAGTCGGAGATCGACGCGGTCACCGAGAGTATTGACTTCCTGCGATTCAACGCGCACTACGCGGAGCAGATCTACCAAATGCAGCCGTTTTCTCCTCCGGGCATGTGGAACCAATTGGAGTATCGGCCGCTCGAAGGCTTCGTCTACGCTGTCACGCCATTCAACTTCACATCAATTGGAACAAATTTATCTTCGGCCCCGGCGATCATGGGCAATACCGTGATCTGGAAACCGGCCAGCTCGACGGTCTACAGCAACTATCACATCATGAAATTGTTTGAGGCAGCGGGCCTGCCTCCCGGAGTGATCAATTTCTTGCCCGGCAACGCATCGACGATCAGCGAGGTGCTTTTGAATGATCGCGACCTTGGCGGCATCCACTTCACTGGGTCAACTGAAGTGTTCCAGTCGATGTGGCGCACAGCCGGTGAAAACATCACGAAATATAAATCTTATCCAAGGCTGATTGGCGAGACCGGTGGAAAGGACTTCATCATCGCGCATGCGAGCGCCGATCCTGACGCGGTGATGACGGCGATCATTCGCGGCGGATTCGAATATCAAGGCCAGAAGTGCAGCGCAGCCTCCCGCGTGTACATCCCCGACGGCATGTGGAAAGCGCTTAGAGACCGACTCGTTGAGACAACGAACAGCATCTCGATGGGCGATGTCGCGGACTTCCGAAATTTCATGGGCGCAGTGATCGATCGCAATTCATTCAAGAAGCTTGCGGGTTACCTCGACGAAACGCGCCATTCATCCGACGCGCAGATCATTGCTGGCGGTGAAGTGGACGATTCTGTCGGATTTTTCGTGCGGCCTACGCTGATTCACGCGAAGAGACCCGACTATCGGACGATGTGTGAAGAGCTGTTCGGCCCCGTCGTCACGATTTACGTTTATCCGGAAAAGGAATGGCATTCGACACTCGAGTTGGTGGATAGAACGTCGCCTTACGGATTAACCGGCGCGGTGTTCTCGACAGACCGCTCGGCAGTCGCCGACGCGCGTAAGACACTCCGGTATGCAGCGGGTAATTTCTATATCAATGACAAGCCCACCGGCGCCGTCGTTGGACAGCAACCATTCGGCGGAGCGAGAGCGAGCGGTACGAACGACAAGGCCGGTTCGATTCTCAATCTTCTGCGCTGGGTGAGCGCGCGAACGATAAAAGAAACATTCATTCCGCCTACCTCTTATAAGTATCCCTTCATGGCAGAAGAGTAATTAGTCGCGAGTTACGCGGATTACGCGAGTATCCCACCGGCGTAACTCGCGTAATTCACGGCTAAAACTTTGGCAGGTCGGGTGCATATCCTCCCCGCGAAAAGGAGGAGCACATATGAAGTCGACCGCAGGATGTACAGTGAAGAGGACGTTCCTGGACATTCCCAATGCTGCAGAGCTCGCTGGGTTTTCAGTGAGGCATTTCCGCAGAATCATTGAGGAAGAACAGATTAGAATCGTTCAGATCGGACGGAAATTCTTCATTCTCGGCGCTGACTTTGAGCGCTGGCAGGCGACGAAAAAAGTTAAACCATCTTGACACATATCCATCAACTTTGTTGATGAACTGGCGGAATGCGGGCGGCGGCCAAATGCGATCACGCAAGCGTGAAGCGGCAGAAAAAGGCCGCCGCTCGAGTTTCAGTCATCTTGAAGGTCCTCACCACGCCTCGTTACACTTCCGTTATGACAACCAAAACGGAAACCTTTCAATTTCAGGCGGAGGCTCGTCAGGTGTTGGATCTGATGATCCATTCGCTTTACACCAACAAAGAAATCTTTTTGCGAGAACTTATTTCGAATGCTTCGGACGCTTTGGACCGGCTGCGTTTCGAGGCGCTGACACGGCCCGAGCTGATCGGGCCGGACGACAAACTCGAAATCTGGATCGAAAGTGATCCAAAGGCGAGGACGTTGACGATCCATGACAACGGAATCGGCATGAACCGCGACGAAGTAATCGCGAACATCGGGACAATCGCGAAATCCGGGACGCGCGAACTCCTGCAGAGTTTGAAGGAGAAGAAGTCGTCGGATGTCCTGACGTCGCTTATCGGACAGTTTGGTGTCGGTTTTTATTCGGCATTCATGGCTGCCGATCGCGTCAGCCTTGTCACCCGCCGCGCCGGCGAAGCGACCGCAACCGAATGGGAGTCGACCGGAGACGGCACGTTTACTATCGCTGAAGCGAGCAAGTTTACTCACGGCACATCGATCACGCTCCACCTGAAAAAATTCGAGGATGAAGCCGAGGTCGAAGACTTCACCGACAAGTGGGTCATTTCGAAAATTGTGAAGCGGTATTCGGACTTCGTGAGCTATCCGATCATTTTCAAGGACGCAAAGGAAGCCGACAAAACGCTGAACTCGATGAAACCGATCTGGACGCGGCCGCGTTCGGAAGTGACCGAAGAGGAATACAAGGAGTTCTACAAGCACATTTCCCACGACTGGAATGAGCCGATGAAGACCTGGTCGTTTCGAGCGGAAGGGCGCTCGGAATACCAGGCTCTGTTGTTCGTTCCGTCACAAGCTCCGTTTGATCTTTTCTACTCGACGGGAAAATTCGGATTACATCTCTACGTCCGGCGTGTGTTGATCATGGAGCACTGCGAAGAACTCCTGCCGCCGTATCTCCGCTTCATACGTGGTGTCGTCGATTCTGCTGATCTGCCGTTGAATGTCTCACGCCAACGGTTGCAGGAAGATCTCCACATTACGCAAATTCGGAAATGGCTCGTGAAGAAAGTCCTGGACTCTCTTGAGGACATGCAAACGAAGGAGCCGGACAAATACGCAGAGCTCTGGGGGCAGTTCGGACGCGTAATTAAGGAAGGCGCGGGCACGGATTTCGATAACCGCGAGAAGCTCGTGTCGCTCGCGA
>Ga0075434_100004484_pt1 | contig 12603 bp, 15 predicted proteins | sample RhiMethybrSRZTD3_FD_75298 | JGI IMG/M metagenome (GOLD analysis project Ga0075434, IMG submission 75298) | Populus rhizosphere microbial communities from Tennessee, USA - Rhizosphere MetaG P. TD hybrid SRZTD3 | ecosystem: Host-associated > Plants > Roots > Rhizosphere > Soil | place: USA... | reverse complement strand
ATCGGCGCCGTCGTTTCATCTCCGGTCGTGGACCACGGGGTCGTCTATTTCGGGAGCATGGACGGGAAGCTGTACGCTTTGAAATAGTCGCCGCAAGCCAAGGGGTCGCAATGGCTTGCAGTTTCGTAACGGCGCCGATTCGCCGGGACGGATGGGGTATCCCAGGAATCTCCAAGAGCGCGGTAACCATTTGCGGCCGCTCGCCGTACTCTTAACGTGCTCGAAGGCTCACCCCGCCGTCCCGTCTCGAAGCAAATGGAGGCCGCTGAACGATGAAGAAGCGAATTCTGTGGATCGGCGCCGCGGTCGTGATCGTGGGTGGCGTCGTCGGAGCGATGGCGCTCCACGGCCGCGGCGACAAGAAGCTGGAGGTTCAGACCGCCAAGGTCGCTCGGCAGAAGATCGTCCAGAAGGTCAGCGCCACCGGAAAGATCCAGCCCAAGACACAGGTGAAGATCAGCGCCGACGTCAGCGCGAAGATCAAGAGGCTGGCGGTCGTGGAGGGGCAGTGGGTCACGAAGGGCCAGTTCCTCGCGGAGCTGGACCGGGAGCGCTACGTCGCCGCCGTCGAGAACAGCGAGGCCGCGGTCAGCTCCGCCCAGGCAAACGCCACCCTCGTCCGCCAGAACATGGATCGCGCCGAGAAGGAGTTCGCCCGATCCAAGGAAATGCTCTCCCGCGGCCTCGAGTCCCAGGCGGACTTCGACTCCAAGCAGGCCGAATACCAGGTCGAGGTGGCCCGGTACAAGTCGGCGAACGACCAAACGGAGCAGGCCAAGGCGACGCTGAAGCAAGCCAAGGTCGACCTCTCGAAGACCACGATCTATGCCCCGATGTCCGGGACCGTGAGCGAGCTGAACAAGGAAGTGGGCGAGATCACGCTCGGCTCCCAGTTCCAGGAGGACGTGATCATGGTGATCGCCGACCTCTCGGAAATGGAAGTCCAGGTGAACGTGGACGAGAACGACATCGTCTCCCTCGCAAAGGGCCAGCCCGCCGATATCGAGGTGGATGCCCTCCTCGGGCATCCGCTGAAGGGCGTGGTCTACGAGATCGCGAGCAGCGCCAACGTCTCGGCACAGGGCACGACGGAGCAGAAGACCGAATTCGAGATCAAGATCGCGATCACCGATCCGCCGAAGACGCTGCGCCCGGGAATGACGGCCAGCGCCGACATCATCACCAAGGTGAACGAGAACGCGCTGAGCGTGCCGCTCCAGAGCGTCGCCGTCCGGACGGTGGATCAGCTGACGATGAAGGGCGAGAAGCGGAAGGACGCCGAGAAGCGGTTCCACGCGGACAAGGACGGATTCGTGGAGATCGTCTTCGTCATCGAGAAGGGCAAGGCGATCGCCAAGCAGGTCGAGACCGGCATCCAGAGCGACGACCTGATCGAGGTGCTGAAGGGCCTCGACGAGGGCGCCGAAGTGGTCAGCGGCAGCTACCGCGCGATCTCCAAGGACCTGGAGAACGGCGCGGTCGTCGCGATCAACAACAACAAGGACCGGAAACCCGACGAGATGAAGATGGCGGGATCTCCGGGTTAATGGCCGCGACCCCGACGCATCCGAACGCGCTCTCGCTCCGCGACGTCGTCAAGACCTACGCCATGGGCGCCGCCGTCGTGCGCGCCCTGGACGGCGTGTCCTTGGAGATCGCGAAGAACGAGTACGTCGCGGTCATGGGGCCGTCCGGCTCGGGGAAGTCGACGTTGATGAACATCATCGGGTGCCTGGACGTTCCGACGTCGGGCACGTATTGCCTCGAGGGGCAGATGGTGGCCGAGATGCCGGAGGAGCGACTGGCGGAGATTCGAAACCGGCGAATCGGGTTCGTATTCCAGACCTTCAATCTCCTGCCGCGGGCGGACATCCTGCACAACGTCGAGCTGCCGCTGGTCTATGGCGGCGTGCCGCGGACCGAGCGGAAGGCGCGCGCCGTGAAGGCGCTCCAAACCGTCGGCCTCTCCGATCGGATGACCCACAAGCCGAACGAGCTCTCGGGCGGGCAGCGCCAGCGCGTCGCGATCGCCCGGGCGCTGGTGGGTCGGCCTTCCATCATTCTCGCGGATGAGCCGACCGGCAATCTCGACTCGAAGACCGGGGAGGGGATCATGGCCATGCTGGACGACCTGCACGCGGCCGGCCAGACCATCATCCTCGTCACGCACGAGGAGCACATCGCGGAGCACGCGCACCGGGTGGTTCGCCTGCGGGACGGCCTGATCGAGACCGACGAGGTCCGGCGCACCTCGACGCGGCACCCGGTCCCGGCGCACGCGCGCGACATGGCGGTGATGGGGGCACCGGCATGAAGCTCGCGTTGGACCTCGGCGAATCGTTCCAGATCGCGCTTCGCGCGCTTCGCGCCAACAAGGCTCGCGGCGCCCTGACCACGTTGGGAATCATCATCGGCATCGTCGCCGTCGTGCTGACCATGACCGCGGCCAACGGGCTCCAGAACCGGTTCCGCGAGAGCTTCTCCGCCGTCGGCACGGACGTCATCTACGTCTCGCGGATGCCGTGGGTCGTGATGGACGACTTCTTCCTGTACCGCAATCGCCCGAATCTGGACCTCCGCGAGGCGCGGGCGCTGGAGGAGAAGCTGCGCGGCCGGGCGCTCGTCAACCCCACGGTCGATACGCGGCAGGACGTCAAGTACCGCTCCGAGGGAATGGAAGGCGTGACGGTGGTGGGCACGACCGACAAGCAGATCCGGATGTCGAGCGCGCAGCCGCAGAGCGGACGGTTCCTCATGTCGTTCGACGTCACCTACAAGAGGAACGTCTGCGTGATCGGCACCGACGTGAAGGAGGGACTCTTCGGCGCGGCGGATCCCATCAACAAGACGATGAAGATCGGCCGCACCGATTTTCGGGTGATCGGGCTGATGGAGAAGCAGGGCGGGAGTTTTCTAGGCGGGCCGAACTTCGACCGCCAGGTCTTCGTCCCCATCAGCTCCTTCGTGAAGGCGTTCGGCGGGAACCGCGGGCGTGAGGACGTCAACGTCGCCGTGAAGGCGCCCCGACAGGAGGCGATGAAGGACCTCGAATACGAAGTGATCGGGGAGATGCGGAAGATCCGGAAGCTTCGGCCCGCGGAGACCGACAACTTCTCCATCAACAAGCTCGACACCCTCGTCGGCACGTTCAACAACGTCATGGGGGTCGTCCTCCTCGTGGGCCTCCTGGTGACCGGGATTTCCCTCTTCGTGGGCGCCGTGGGGGTGATGAACATCATGTTCGTCTCCGTCACCGAACGGACCCGCGAGATCGGGGTCCGGAAGGCGATCGGGGCGACGCGTCAGAGCATCCTGCTCCAATTCCTGTTCGAGTCATCGGCGATCTGCCTCCTGGGGGGGATCATCGGGATCGTCCTCGCGGCGCTCCTGACCGCGGTCATCAACGCGACCCTGATGCCCGCCAGCATTTCGATCCCCATCCTGGTCGTTGCGGTCGCCGTCTCGGTCCTGGTCGGCGTGCTTTCGGGCGTGGCGCCGGCCTACCGGGGCGCGCGGCTCGACCCCATCGAATCCCTTCGGTATGAATAGCTCGCGCCCCTCCCCGGCAACGATCGGACGACATGCAGCCGCTTGATTCCTTCTTCATGTCCCTCGGGGCGATCCTGAGCAACAAGCTGCGGTCGGTCCTGACGCTGGTCGGGATCGTGGCGGGCGTCGCGTCGATCATCGCCGTGATGACCGCGATCTCCGTCATCCAGGGGACCATGGAGAAGGAGATGAGCGTCCTGGGCGCGCAGACGTTCCAGGTCCAGAAGTGGCCCGCGGGCGGGTTCCACTCGGATGCCGAGCGGCGGCGCGCCATGCGCCGCCCCCCGCTGACGCTGGGGAACGCGGCCGCGGTTCGGGAGAAGGTCGACACGGTCGACCTGGTCGGGTCCGAGATCTGGGATTTCGGATTCGTGGTGGACTACAAGGGGGTGAAGACCAACCCGAACGTCTCCATCTGCGGCGGCACGCCCGAGTATCCCCCCAACAACACGCATTACGTGGGGCTCGGCCGAAACATCTCCCAGATGGACGTCAAGGCGGCGCGCAAGGTCTGCGTCATCGGGTACGGGATCGGCAAGAAGCTTTTCCCGTTTTCCGATCCGATCGGGAAGGAAGTCCACGTCGACGGGCGGAAATACACGGTGGTCGGCGTCTTCGACGAGAAGAAGTCGGCGTTCGGGGGCGGCTACGACAACTACGTGCTGATGCCGGTCACGACGTTCCTGGGGACCTACGGCATGATCGGGCGCGATGGCTTCTCGCGGTCCGTCAACATCACGGTCCGGGCGAAGACGCCGGAGTTGATCGGCGACGCCATCGAACAGACCCGCCAGGTGCTCCGGCACGATCGCGGCGTCAAGGCCGGCGAACCGGATAACTTCGACTTCTTCAACAGCGCGAGCCTGATCACGCAATTCAACAAGATGAGCATGGGCGTGAAGATCGCGGGGTTCGTAATCGGCATCATCGCCCTCGTGGTCGCGGGGATCGGCATCATGAACATCATGCTGGTCGCCGTGACCGAGCGGACCCGGGAGATCGGGATCCGAAAGGCGCTCGGGGCCAAGCCCGCGAGCATCCTCACGCAGTTCCTTCTGGAGGCGGTCATCCTCTGTAACATCGGCGGTGTCATGGGCGTCCTCGTCGGCTTCGGGCTCGGGAACGTCTTCACCCTGTTCACGAAATTCGAGGCCACCGTGCCGATGCAATGGGCGGTGATCGGCCTGCTCTTCTGCTCCGCCGTCGGCATTACGTTCGGCCTCCTCCCCGCGATCCGGGCCTCGCGCCTCCATCCCATCGAGGCGCTGCGGCACGAGTAGTCGCGCGCGCTCCGGCCTGAACGGAGCGCCGTCTGTCCCTCCCCGTTCATCGGACCTCTACCGGGCGCGATCCGCGCGGCCCGCGGCCCGTTCCTCCGCGGCACGGGCCCGCCGTAGCCGCTTGGCCCGCACGCCGTTGGGAGCGCGGACGCCAATCCCGGCCGCGACGTGGCACGTGCGATGCACTGATTCGCCTGCACGCCGATCCCGCGTGGAGGGAACGGGCTTCACCGCCTCGGGCTCCCGCCCGAGCCAACCGGAGGAGGAACACCATCATGATGACGCGCGGGAGAGAAGCCAGGAACCTCGTCGTCGAAACGAAGGACTACGTCGTCACGGCGATCGAAGGCGTCGGTGACGTATCCGTCGCCATCGTCGACGCGGTCAGCAGCATCCTCGTCCGAACGTTGAGAGGCACGCGAGACGCCAGCACCGACGCGCTGGGCGTGGTGGTCGACACCGCGACCGGAGCGGTGCAGGGAGTCGCCGAAGTCGGCGGCGAGGTCGGCGACGCGGCCAGATTCATCATGGTGGGCACGCTCGACGGAACCAGCCAGGTCGGCAAGGTGGGAGTCGAGACGATCGCGGCCTGCTCCGCCGCGCTGGTGAAGGGAACGTTCGAGCTCGGAGGGAGCCTCTCGCGGACGGCCAGGGGCGCGGTGGAAGGAGCGATCGAATGCGCGCGCGACCTCGGCGTCAGCGCCGAGGAGGCCGCGACGGCCGCGGCGAACGGCGCGTTGCACGCGGCCGGCGAGATCAGCACCCCGGCCATGACCCAGGTGCGAATCGCGGTGATGCACACCCTCTCCGGAGCCCAGGCGGTGCTCCGGGAGCCCTTTCGTCCCGGTGCCGAGGTCCCATATTCTGCGTAGCAGCCTTCGATGGAGCACCCTCAGCCGGGAGCTAGGCTACTAGCGTCCCCCTCCTAGGACCGAGGGCGATTCTCCGGGAAAGGGCGTATGATCGTGGCTCGGACGCACGACCCACGAGGGCTTGTCTCCATGAGGGTTCCATTCGGATTCGCCGGCCTCTTTGCGTGCGCCGCGCTGGTTTCGGGCGTCGGTAGGGCCGGCGCGGAGACGCAACTGACCACCGTGCGCGTCGCCGCGGGGCTGACGCGGCCCGATTTCGTGACCGCGCCCCCCGGCGACCTCGCCCGGCTCTTCATCGTGGAACAGCGCGGGTCGGACAACCGCGGCCGGATCAAAATCCTGAGACAAGGAACCGTGCTCGCGCGGCCCTTCCTGACGACAGCCCCGCTGTCGACGGGGTTCGAGCAGGGCCTCCTGGGTCTCGCCTTCGCGCCGGACTACGCGACGAGCGGACGCTTCTACATCGACTACACGCGCGCGGACGGGACGACCCTCGTCGAACGCCACACCGTGAGCGCCGATCCCGACAGCGCCAATCCCAGCGGCACCGTGATCCTCACGGTGCCGCAGCCTTTTGCCAATCACAACGGCGGCTGGCTGGGTTTCGGACCCGACGGATACCTCTACGTCTCCCTCGGGGACGGTGGGGACGCCGGAGATCCGGGAGACCGCGCGCAGAACCTGAACACGCTCCTCGGCAAGCTCCTTCGCATCGACGTGAGCGGTGCCAGCTACTCGATCCCTCCCAGCAATCCGTTCGCCGGCGCGACGCCGGGTCTCGACGAGATCTGGGCGTTCGGGCTTCGAAACCCGTGGCGCCCCGCGTTCGATCGCGCGACCGGCGACTTGGTGATCGCCGACGTGGGCCAGGGGCAACGCGAAGAAATCGACTTCCAGCCCGCGTCGAGCCAGGGGGGGTTGAATTACGGGTGGCGGTGCTACGAGGGGACGAACTTCTTCTCGGAGAGCTCGACGACGCCCTGCGGCTCCTGCCTCGCGGCGGGGTGTCCCAAGGTATCACCCGTGTGGGAATACCCTCACACGGAGAGTCGCTGCTCGGTGACGGGCGGTTACGTCTACCGCGGAGACTCGATCCCGGACTTTCACGGCGTCTATTTCTTCGCCGACTACTGCGCCGGAACGATCTACTCCGGGCGCTTCCAGGGAGGCGCGCTCGTGGACGTCGTGGATCGGACCGCCGAGCTAGCCCCCGGCGGTGGGCTCTCGATCGGCAGCATCACGTCGTTCGGCGAGGACGCGCGCGGGGAGCTCTACATCTGCGACCAGGAGGGCGAGGTGTTCCGGATCGTCGCCGGCGTGCCGACCGGGGTCCAACCCGAGCCCGGCCCGGGGACGTCGAGCCGCCGTCTTTCGCTCGAGCCGGTTCCGTTTCGATCCGAGCTCCGCCTGGTCTTGAACATGGGCCGCTCCGAACGCGTTCGACTGGACGTGTTCGACGTGCGGGGACAGCGAGTCCGCACGATCCTGGACGCGGTCGTCCCGGCCGGCGAGCGGGTCCTCGCCTGGGACGGGCGAACGCCGGACGGAAGGGAAGCCCCTGCCGGAATCTATTTCGTGAGGCTTCAGGGAACGCAGCGAAGCGAGGTCGCCCAGGCCGTTCGCCTGCGATGAAGTACGCCGTCGTTCGCCCGCCCAGCCCGAATTTCGCCGACGGTCTCACCACCGTGGACCTGGGCCGACCGGACTACGGGCGGGCGCTGGACCAGCACGCGGCCTACTGCGACGCGCTCGAGCGATGCGGGCTGACGCTGACGCGGCTCGCTCCGGATCCGCGCCACCCCGACTCGACATTCGTCGAAGACACGGCCGTTCTGACGCCACTCGGCGCGATCCTGACGCGGCCGGGGGCGCCGACCCGGTCCGGCGAGGTCGAAGCGATTCGCGGACCGCTGTCCGCCTTCTACTCCGAGTTCGAGGAGATCGTGGCGCCCGGGACGCTCGACGGGGGCGACGTCTGCGAGGCGGAGCGGCACGTCTTCATCGGCGTCTCGAAGAGGACGAACCGAGAGGGCGCGGGCCAACTCGCCGCCCTCCTGGCGCAAAAAGGGTATTCGACGGCCCTGGTCGACATCCGGGGCCTCCCCGAAATCCTCCATCTGAAGAGCGGCATCGCCTACGCGGGCGAAGGGCGGATCGTCGCGATCGAGGCGCTCGCTCGACATCCGGCCCTTAGAGCCCACGAGGTGGTGCCCGTCTCGGCGGCCGAGGCCTACGCCGCGAACAGCATTCGCGTCAACGATCGCCTCCTCTTCGCGGCGGGGCACCCGTGCCTCGAAGCGTCCCTGCATCGGCTGGGATACCAGTTGCTCGAGCTACAGATGTCCGAGTTCCAGAAGATGGACGGGGGCCCGAGCTGTCTCTCTCTTCGATTCTGAGCGCGCCGCCTCGAGTCTTTCCTTGGCGGCCGGGATCGTCGTAGGATCCGATTTCCTTGCGGGGGCGCTCCTCTCGGAGCGCCGACGCACGCGATTCGACCGCGACAGGAAAGGGAGGCCCCGATGCGCCCAAGACTCGGATTCGCCGTACTCACCGCGATCCTCACCCTCGCCACGACGAGCGTCGCCCAGGCGGGGAGCCACCCTCACGAGCGAGACGGCGTCCTGCTGGGGTTCAACCTCGGAGCCGGCACGGCGGGCGTCAATTTCACAGGCGTCGATTCCGACCGCGAGGGAGGATTTGCGGGCGGCCTTCGCGTCGGGTACGCGTTCACGCCCGAGCTGGCCGTCGGCCTCGACGGGACCTTCTGGTCGAAGGAAGTCGACAACGAGACGTGGAGCTTCGACGTCGGAGCGGCATCGCTGACGTACTACCCCGGCGCGGGCGGATTCTTCGTGCGCGGCGGCGTCGGCGTCGGGACCATGGAGTTCAAGACGGAGTCCGGCGGCGTCACCTTCAGCGCGTCGGACGACGGCTTCGGATTTCTGCTGGGGACGGGCTACGAGTGGCGGCTGTCCCAGAAGTTCGCGCTGGGGCCCGAGATCGACTACTCCTACGCCAAGGTGAGCGACGACATCTCGCTCAACTTCGTCAACTTCACGGCCGGTCTCAACTGGTACTTCTAGGCGGGAGGCGGTTGCTTCTTTAGGACCGCCACGTATTCCAAGTACCCGGCGCGGGCGGCGATGAAGTCGGCGCGCGAGAGGTCCAGCTCCGCGACGATGAGTCGGATCTCGCTCTCCTCGGTGCCCGAGATCGTGCCGTCCGCCGCGGAGACCGCGAACAGGCAATCGAGCAGGCCCCGTTTCTGCTCGATCGTGGCCATCCTCGCGAACTCGCGGGTGACGATGTAGTTCTCCGTCGCCGCGAAGAGGATCGCGCGCGACTTGGCCATGTGGACCACGAGGGTCGCCTCGTTCCCGTCGAGACCGGCACGCTCCCGCGTCAGACGTTCCATCTCGAGGGTCTCCTCCGCCGAGACCCCGAGATCGGCGTGCGCCACCCGGCTCAAGACGTACGAGAAGGCCGCGATGTAGCGGGCCCGGTCGGGATCGAGCCGCTCCAGGCGGTCGACGATGGCGCGGACGGTTTCCGAGGAACGCCCGTCTCCACCCGAGGACGGACCCGACGATCCGGGGGCGCGATCCAGGCCGAGGAGTTGCCGGAAGGACATGTGGGCGGCTTAGGAGTGGTGCTTCGCGCGGTGGTCGATGACGGCCTTCTGAAGCTGCTCCAACGCCCATCCGCTCCCACGTTCGAAGAATTCACGCATGGCGTAACCCAGGGGGCCGCCTTCGAACCCGCGCCCGACGCATCGGATCCGGGTGCGCTTGGGCCCCAGCGGAATCAACGTCACCTCGTACCACGTTCCAACGACCGGCCCCGCGAACGGGAAGAACGCGGGAGCCTGGGTCACCTCGAAGGAGAAGAGGCGCTTCGGGGTGACCACCTTGATTCGATTCGTGACGGTCTGGGCGTCGCCGATCTTGCCGTTCGGGTCGTGATTGGTGCGCAAGAGCCCGCCGGCCCGGAGGTCCACTTCGGCGTGGGCCACCATCCAGGACTCCATTCCTGCCTTGGTCGTGATCATCGGCCAGATCTCGTCGACCGAGCCCTCGACCAGGGCCTCGCTCACGAGCGGGGATTCTCCCGCCTCGCATCGCCCGGGGCCGGCCACAGCGACGGCCAGGGCCAGGACGACCAGGGCCAGGAATCCGGCCATCGGAAGACGCAATGCGGGAATCTCCTCGTTGGGGCGAAGCAGCGGGTGCTGGTTCATCGCGATTGTACCCCGTTCCGGGCGCTCATTCTCCGGCTTTGAAGAGAGGCTTGACCACCAGGACCCCGAAGAGCAGCACCGCCACGGCCATGCCCGCCGCCGTCGCCCAGTGGCGCCGGCGGAACCGCCGGAGGGTCGGAGCAACGATCACCAGGCCGAGGAGGCCGGCGATCAGCACGATCGCGTCGAAGCTGGCCCGCTGCCAGTAGTGGTCCTCGAGGTGGAGCCACATGCCGAATTCGTCGAACGTGAGGGCGAGGCCGATGCCGTAGACCAGGGCCGCTTCCCGCAGCGCGCGTCCCTCGGGGCGAACGAAGATGAGGTACGCGCCGACGGCCGACAGCAGAAAGATGCCGATGTTGAGGTGATGGACGTGGGTGCTGCCGATCTGCAGATGGAAATTGGGGGTCCACCCCATCGCCGTCACGACCACGGTGGCGCGCGCGAAGACGAACGTGAGCACGAACGCCGTCAGGACGCGGCGTGCCAAGTGCTGGGTCAGGGAGCGGGTACGAAGTTCGCCGATATTCACCATGACGTCCTAGATCGGCGCGAAACGGCGGAATCTTAGGTCGAAGTGAAGCCTAGGCGGGTGGGGTGCCCTCGTCGGGCGTCTCGTCGGACTCCGCGGCGGCATCCATGGCATCCGGGGCTGCGCCGTTCTCGTCGCCCAGGGCGTCTCCCGCGGTCCGGCCGGCCGCCTTCTCGGCGTTCCGCGCCATTCGCGCGGCCCGCTTCGCGTTCGCCTTCGCGACCCGCTTCTGGGCCTTCTGGTTCTTCAGAAACGACGGGTTTCCTCTGCCAGCCATGGTGCCCTCCGTGGATCGTTGTCGTCCGTTGTTCGCGCCCCCTCATAGTACCCGATTCGGGACCTTCCGTCAGCGCGAACCCGCGCGACGGCATCGGAGGGGGGCGGACCGCCGGCCGTTTTTGGTATGCTTCTGCATCCGCGAATGGAGCCCACGGGGGGTATCCGATTCCATCAAGCCAGCACGACCGAGGAGGAATAGTCATGAGCATCCGCCTAGGGGACATCGCACCCGATTTCAACGCCGAGACGACCCAGGGTCCCATTCGTTTCCACGAATGGATGGGGAACGGCTGGGCGGTCCTTTTCTCCCACCCCAAGGATTTCACGCCCGTCTGCACGACCGAGCTGGGTGAGGTGGCACGCCTGAAGTCCGAGTTCGAGAAACGGAACGTGAAGGTGGTCGGATTGAGCGTGGATCCGCTCGGCTCGCACAAGGACTGGTCCCGCGACATCCAGGAGACGCAGGGGCAGGAAGTGAACTTCCCGTTGATCGCCGATTCCGACCGCAAGGTCTCCGATCTCTTCGACATGATCCACCCGAACGCCAACGACACGCTTACCGTGCGTTCGGTGTTCGTGATTGGGCCCGACAAGAAGGTGAAGCTCACGATCACCTATCCGGCGAGCACCGGGCGGAACTTCGAGGAGATCCTCCGCGTGATCGATTCGCTGCAGCTGACCGCGAAGTACAGCGTCGCGACCCCCGTCAACTGGCGGCACGGGGAGGACGTGATCATCGCGAGCAGCGTCTCCGACGAGGACGCGAAGAAGAAGTTCCCCGACGGCTGGAAGGCGCCGAAGCCGTACCTTCGAATCGTGCCGCAGCCGAAAGAGGAAGACGCGGCCGTGAGCAACCGGTAGTCGGCCGAAAGTAGTCGGCTGAAATACGAACGGGGCGGCGCCTTTCGGCACCGCCCCGTCGCCTGTTTGTGATTTAGGGTCGAGCCGGCTTACGCCTTGCGGACGTTTGCCGCCTGAAGTCCCTTCGGTCCACGCACGATGTCGAACTCCAGCCGCTCGCCCTCGGCGAGCGTCTTGAAGCCTTCACCCGTGATCGCGGAATAGTGCACGAACACGTCTTCGCCACCCTCCTGTGAGATGAAACCGAAACCCTTCGACTCGTTAAACCACTTCACCGTTCCTACAGCCACTAGGTACTCCTTACGAACTGGGGCAAGATGCCCCGCACTTGCCGTCCTTTCGAACGGCCGACCCGGCCACTTTGGTCGGGCCCTGGGCGGTTGAACCGCCCAGATACAACAAAACCGCAGGCGGCTTCTCCTGCGGCGTTAGGTTCGCTCTATTGCGCTACGTGCGACCGTCAGGCGACTGCTTGCGAAGTAGTATCGGTCTTCCGCCAGGAGATGTAAAGCGGATTTTTGGTTTCTCGACAAACTGGAGGTAACACGATGTCGCCCAGCATGTTATGCCAGAAGATCGTCGAGGCGATCGAGGTGAGGAGGGCCGTCAAATGCCAATTCTAGAGGTCGAGGTGATCGGGGGAGCGCCCATTCCGGAGCGCGTACGGCTTGCCCAGCGACTGGCCGACGCGGCGGGCGCGATCTTCCGCTCCGCGCCGGGCGCGACGTGGGTCCGCGTGCGCGAGCTGGAGCCCACCGAGTATGCGGAGAACGCCACCGAACCCCTCACGCCAGGAGCTCGCCCCGTATTCGTGCGCCTCCTGAAGCAGGGGCTTCCGGATCCGGAAGCGATGGCGCGGGAAGTAGAGGCGCTTACGAGCGCGGTCGCGCTCGAGACGGGTCGCCCGCGAGACCAGGTGCACGTGATCTACGAACCCCCCGCCGCGGGCCGTGTCGCCTTTGGCGGCCGCCTCGTTTCCTGACCCCCGGGGGG
>Ga0075434_100004482_pt1 | contig 12607 bp, 13 predicted proteins | sample RhiMethybrSRZTD3_FD_75298 | JGI IMG/M metagenome (GOLD analysis project Ga0075434, IMG submission 75298) | Populus rhizosphere microbial communities from Tennessee, USA - Rhizosphere MetaG P. TD hybrid SRZTD3 | ecosystem: Host-associated > Plants > Roots > Rhizosphere > Soil | place: USA... | reverse complement strand
CGTGAGGGTGTGCTCGAAGGCGCGCTCGAGCTTCGGGCCCTTGTGCGCCGAGGTCTTCACGAACAGCTCGAAGGTGTAGCGGCCCGGCCGCAGCTTCAGCGGCTGCATGCGGCCGCGCTCGGCGAGGTCGAAGAGCACGAACTTGGCCAGCGCGCGCTTGCCCTCGAGCGGGAAGCCGATGAAGGGGTCGGCGCTGTTCTGCTCGTCGAGGCGGCGCTTGGACTGGAGGAAGCGCTGCATGTCGACCTCCGCCACCGGGCTGAAGAGCACCGAGTGCTGCGGATCGCCGTCGATCGTGACGCGCAGCGCGACCCATTGCACGACGCCGCCCGCCGAGCCGGAGTTGGTGAAGTGCAGCGGCAGCAGGAACTTGACCTCGCCGCCGATGCGACTGTGGCGCGGCAGGATCACGTCGCCGCACAGCACCTCGGGCTTGAACTCGAGCAGGCGCAGGCGGTTGGCGCACATCAGCGCGACGCCGAGCGCAGAGAGCGAGAGGCCGAAGGGCAGCCACGCCGCCGGCGTGGCGATCTGGCCGGCGAAGGCCGCCAGGAGAAGCGAGAGCGCGATGATGATGACGACGTCGCGGATCGTCCTGAACGTCGCATTGCCTCCGCCGCTGGCAACGATGGCCAGCAGCCACAGCCGGATGGTCTCCATGCCTCCATTCCAAGCTCCAGCGTGTGAATCATCAATCGCCGGGCAGCTATACTTGGACCATGGCGGGCGGCATTTTCGAGCGAAATCTTGAAAAGAACGCGGCGAACTACGCGCCCCTCACGCCGCTTTCATTCCTGGAGCGAGCCGCCTACGTCTATCCCAGGCGCGTCTCTGTCATCCACGGCGCGCAGCGCTACACATGGAGCGAGACCTACGCGCGCTGCCGCCGCCTGGCGAGCGCGCTGGCGAAGCGCGGCATCGGCGTCGGCCACACCGTGGCCGCCATGCTGCCCAACACGCCGCCGATGTACGAGATGCACTTCGGCGTGGCGATGACGGGCGCGGTGCTCAACACGCTCAACACGCGCCTCGACCCCGAGGCGATCGCCTTCATGCTCGAGCACGGCGAGGCGCGGCTGCTCGTCGCCGACAAGGAGTTCGCCCCGACCGTCGAGGCGGCGCTCAGGCTGCTGAAGAAGCCGATCACGGTCGTGGATGCCGAAGATGCCGAGTTCGGCGGCGGCAAGCGCCTGGGCAAGCTCACCTACGAGGAGCTTCTGGCGGAAGGCAATCCTGACTTCGCCTGGCGCTGGCCCGAGGACGAGTGGGAGGCGATTTCGCTCAACTACACCTCCGGCACCACCGGCAATCCGAAGGGCGTGGTTTACCACCATCGCGGCGCGTACCTGAACGGGGTGGGCAACATCCTGGTCTGGGGCATGCCGCACCACTCGGTCTACCTGTGGACGCTGCCGATGTTCCACTGCAACGGCTGGTGCTTCCCGTGGACGATGGCCGCGAATGCCGGGACGAGCGTCTGCCTGCGCAAAGTCGAGGCTGGGCCGGTCTTCGAGCTCATCAAGAAGCACAGGGTCAGCCATTACTGCGGCGCGCCGATCGTGCATCAGATGCTGATCAATGCGCCGGAGGAGATGAAGCGGGGCATCGACCACCAGGTGAGCGCCCTGGTCGCAGCCGCGGCGCCGCCGGCCTCGATGATCGAAGGCATGGAGGAGATGGGCTTCGACCTCACGCACGTCTACGGCCTCACCGAGGTCTACGGCCCGGCGACGGTGTGCTCGAAGCATCCGGAGTGGGAAAAGCTGCCGCTCGCCGAGCAGGTGCGCCTCAACGGCCGCCAGGGCGTGCGCTACCACGTCGAGGAAGGCCTGACGGTGATGGACCCGGAGACCATGGAGCCCGTGCCGGCCGATGGCGAGACCATGGGCGAGATCATGTTCCGCGGCAACATCACCATGAAGGGCTACCTGAAGAACCCGAAGGCGAGCGAGGAAGCGTTCCGCGGCGGCTGGTTCCATTCAGGCGACCTGGCGGTGATGCAGCCCGACGGCTACATCAAGATCCGCGATCGCTCCAAGGACATCATCATCTCGGGCGGCGAGAACATCTCGTCGCTGGAAGTCGAGGACGCGCTCTACCGCCACCCGGCGGTGCTCGCCGCGGCGGTGGTCGCGATGCCCGACGAGAAGTGGGGCGAGACGCCTTGCGCCTTTGTCGAGCTAAAATCCGGCGCCCGGGTGACCGACAGGGAGCTGATCGAGTTCTGCCGCACCCAGCTTGCGAAGTTCAAGGCGCCGCGCGCGGTGGTGTTCGGCGAGCTGCCCAAGACCTCGACCGGCAAGATCCAGAAGTTCGTGCTGCGCGAAAAGGCGCGGTCGACGACCGCGATAGACACATGAGCGCCATCCCCAGGGCCGACGAATCTATCCTGCTGCGCGAGGACCGCGACGGCGTCTGCACGCTGACCATGAACCGGCCGCAGCAGATGAACCTGCTGACGGGCGAGATGCTCGAGGCGCTGCAGGAGGCCTTCGACGCGATCTCGTCCGATTCGCGCGTGCGCGTGGTGGTCCTCGCCGCGACCGGCCGGGGCTTCTCGGCGGGCCACGACCTGAAGGAGATCAAGGCGCTCAGGGAGCTGCCGAGGATCGAGGCGCTCTTCGCGCAGTGCAGCCGCATGATGCAGACCATCCCGATGCTGCCGCAGCCCGTGATCGCGCGCGTGCAGGGCGCCGCGGCCGCGGCCGGCTGCCAGCTCGTCGCGCAGTGCGACCTCGCCATCGCCTCGGAGGAAGCCAGGTTCGTCACCAGCGGCGTCACCTGGGGCTTCTTCTGCTCCACGCCCGGCGTCGCCATCGGCCGCAACCTGCAGCGCAAGCACGCGCTCGAGATGCTGCTCACCGGCGACCCGATCGACGCGCGCCGCGCGATGGAGTGGGGGCTGGTGAACAAGGTCGTGCCTGCAAAGGACCTCGCCGCGGAAACCCACCAGCTCGCGAGAAAGCTGGCGGAGAAGCCTCCCGCCACGCTCGCCGCCGGCAAGCGCGCCTTCTACCAGCAGATCGAAATGCCGCTCGCCAAGGCCTACGAGGTCGCCTCGGGCGTCATCTCGTCGAGCTTCGCGCACAAGGAAGGGCGCGAGGGCATGGACGCCTTCATCGAGAAGCGTCCTCCGCCGAAGCACTGATGAAAGCGATCATCTTCGCGTTCGCCGCGTTGCTGCCGGGTGTCGCCGGCGCGCAGTTGTTCAAGTGCGCCGACGCCCGAGGGAAGATCACCTACACCGGCACGAAATGCAGCGAGCTCGGGCTCAAGGACGTCGGCGAAGTCCCGGAGCGCATCAACGTCAGCCCGGCCTACCGCGCCCCTGCGGGATCCGCCTCGCGGCCGCCGCCCCCCACGCCGGCCGCCCAAACCCCGGAGCCGCCCAAGCCGGCCGCGGACGGAGAAGAACAGAACCCGAACCGGCGCTGCTTTACGGTGGCGGTCGGCAAGGGCAAGACCGCCACGCGCTGCAACGACAAGCCGGAAGAGGACGTCCCGGCGGATTCGTCCCGCTAGTCCTCACGCGCCGAGGTTGAGCACGATGCCGGAGAGCTGCCCGGCGCGGGGCGAGGCGAGGAAGGCGACGGTGTCGCCGACCTGCTCGGGCTCGATCACGTTGCCCATCAGCTCGTTGTAGCGGCCCTCGTCGCCGAACTTCGCCTTCGCCTGCGCCTTCATCAGCGTGATGATGCGGTCGGTGCGGGTGGAGGGCGGGTGCACGCCGAGGACGCGCACGCCGTTCTGCGCGTAGCCCTTGCCGAGCGCCTTGCTGAAGCTCGCCAGTCCGGCGTTTGCCGTCGCGCCGCAGACGTACTCGAAGCTGGGGTGCTCGGCCGCCATGCCGATCACGTTGACGATCACGCCGCTCTTGCGCGCCTTCATCTTCGGGTAGATCTCGCGCGTCAGGTTGATGAAGCCGAACACCTTGAGCTCCCAGGCGTGGCGCCACTTCGCCTCGTCGATGATCTCGATCGTGCCGCCGGGGATGTCGCCTGCGTTATTGACGAGGATGTCGACGTCGCCGCAGTCCTTCGCCAGCTGCCTTAGCGCTGCGCCGTCGCGCAAATCGACCGAGTGCGTTTTCACGTCTCCGCCCAGGCCGCGCGCTGCGCTGGAGAGACGATCCTTGTCCCGGGAAGCCAGGTGCACCTTGCAGCCTTCGGCCGCGAAGGCCTTGGCGCACGCGAAGCCGATGCCTTTGGAGCCGCCGGTGACCAGGACTGATTTACCCTTCAGCTGCAGATCCATGCTTTCTCCCCATTCGTAAGGAGCTTCGATGCCCGCCTATATCATCGCAATGGTCAACATCAAGGATGCGCAGAAATACCAGGAATATGCGAAACGGGCCGGGCCGGCCAACGCCAAGCATGGCAGCCGGTTCCTGGTGCGGGGCGGCAAGAAGACCGCCCTGGAAGGCGACATTCCGTTCGAGCGCATCGTGGTGAGCGAATTTCCGGACGTCGAGGCGGCGAAGAGGTTCTATAACTCCCCCGAGTACCAGGAGGCGCGCAAGCATCGCCTGGGCGCCGCCGACTTCCACATGGTGATCGTCGAGGGCGCCTAGAGCCAGTCCGGCACCGGCAGGCCCTTCGACTTCAGGAACGAGGGGCTGAAGAGCTTGGACTGATAGCGCGTGCCCGAGTCGGCGAGGATGGTCACGACCGTATGGCCTGGCCCGAGGTCGCGCGCGAGGCGGATCGCGCCGGCGACGTTGATGCCGCTCGAGCCGCCGAGGATCAGGCCTTCCTTCCGCGCGAGCTCGAAGATGAGGGGCAGCGCCTCGGCATCGGGGATCTGATACGCGTCGTCGACCACCGCGCCGGCGACGTTCTTCGTCACGCGGCCGAGGCCGATGCCTTCGGTGATCGACGTGCCCTCGCTCTTCAACTCACCGTGCTTGAACCAGTGGTACATCGCCGCGCCCATGGGGTCCGCGGCGGCGATGCGGATCTTCCTGTTCTTCTCCTTCAGGAACCGGCTCACGCCGGCGAGCGTCCCGCCGGTGCCGATCGCGCACGTGAAGCCGTCGAGCTTGCCGCCGGTCTGCGCCCAGATCTCGGGGCCGGTCGAGCGATAGTGGCCGTCGCCGTTGGCCGTGTTGTCCCACTGGTTCGCCCAGAAGCCGCCCACCTCTTTCGCCAGGCGCTCCGACACGTGGACGTAGTTGTTCGGGTCCTTGTACGGCACCGCCGGCACCTCGCGCAGCTCGGCGCCGCAAAGCCTGAGCATGTCCTTCTTCTCCTGGCTCTGCGTTTCGGGGATCACGATCAGCGTGCGGTAGCCGCGCGCGTTGCCGACCAGCGCGAGGCCGATGCCGGTGTTGCCCGCGGTGCCCTCGACGATCAGGCCGCCGGGCTTGAGCGCGCCGCGCTTCTCGGCATCGAGGATCATGTAGAGCGCGGCGCGGTCCTTCACCGAGCCGCCGGGATTGAGGAACTCGGCCTTGCCGAGGATCTCGCAGCCGGTCTCGCGCGAGGGACCGATCAGCTTGACGAGGGGCGTGTTGCCGACCGTGCCGACGAAGCCATCGCGGATTCCAGTCACAGCGTTACGGCGTCGTAGCAAGGCGCCTTTCCCCACACGAGCAGGCGATAGCCCTTGCGCAGGCCGAGCGTGAAGTACGGATCGCCTTCGATCAGCCGCACGGCCTCTTCGCGCGACGCGGTCTCGAGGATCCAGAGGCCGCCACAGTACCAAGCGTCGGGCGATTCGCGCAGTCCGCCGGCGAGGCAGATCTTGTCGCGGTGCGCACCCAGGTAGTCGAAGTGCTGCTGTGCGTGCTGCTTGCGGATCCACTCGCAGTCGCTGTTGTCGTCGAAGATGGCTACGTATCTCATGAGGTGGGTCGATGGAGGTATTTGCCACGCGGCTGGCCGACCACGTTGCCGTTCTCGCACACGAGCTCGCCGCGCAGGAAGGTCGCTTTCACGCGCGCCGAGAGCTCGATGCCCTCGAACGGCGTATAGCCTTGGGTCGAGGCCGAGTCCTTGGCCCGGATCGTCCACGACTCGCGCGGGTCGACCAGCACGAGATCGGCGTCCAGGCCTTCGGCGACATCGCCCTTGGAATTCAGGCCGAAGCGCTGCGCCGGGTTTCGGCTCACGAGCTCGGCGATGCGGTTCATGGACAGCCCGCGCTTCGCGCCCTCGGAGACGAGCGCGGGCAGCAGATACTCGGTGCCGCCGAAGCCCGACTTGGCGAGCCAGATGTTGCCGAGCGCGTGCTTCGCCGCCTTGGTCTCGTGCCGGCAGCAGGCATGGTCGCTCACCACCCAGTCGATCCTGCCGGCGAGAAGCTGCTGCCACAGGTACTCGACGTCCTCGCGCGGCCGGATCGGGGGGTTGACCTTGGCCAGCACGCCTGCCCTGGACGTTACGTCGAGGACCAGGTGGCCGATCGTCACCTCGCGGCGGAAGTCGATGTGCGGGAACACCTGCGCCATCTGCAGCGCTGCGTCCAGGGCTTTCCTCGAGGACAAGTGCAGCAGGTTGATCGTCGGCAGCGCCGTCTCGCTCGCGAGGTAGGCGGCGATGAACACCGCCAGGCCTTCGGAGTGGGGCGGGCGCGAGGCGTGGTAAGCCTCCAGACCGGAGAGCTTGTTTTCAGATTCGATGATTCGCGTGTACGCGGTCATGATCTCGGCCGTCTCGCAGTGGAGCGAGAGACTGATCTGCGCGGCCTTCCTCGGGAAGCGCTCGCGCGCCGCCTGCACGCCGCGCATCACGAACTCGAAGTGCGCGTAGTCGTAGCGATCCTCCGGTCCGATCATCAGGAACTCGCGCTGCGCATCCGAGCGGCCGTGCAGGCCGTGCGAGCCGTAGAACATGAAGATCTTGAACGAGCTCACGCCGTGCTTGTCCACCAGCTCCGGGATCTCGGCGATGTGCGTCGAGTCCATCGGCGCGAGGTGGTAGCCGTAGTCGACGTGGAACCGCCCCTTCGATGTCGCCAGCACCTCGGGGAAGAAATCGCGGTAAGGCCCGCCCTTGTTGAGGTAGTACTGGCCGCTGCGGAAGTAGTTCAGGCTCGAGGTGACGCCGCCCTGCGCCGCGGCCTTGCTCTCGCTCAGCGCGTCCTCGGCGAGCGGCGAGTAGATCCCGGTGTGCATGTGCGCGTCGACGACGCCGGGAAAGGCCAGCCTATTTTTACCCTCATAGGTCTGCTTCGCCTCGCTCGGGGGAATGCCGGAAGCAATGCGGGCGAACTTCTCGCCCGTTATCGCAATGTCCGCCGCGCGCGGCGCTTTTTCCCCGGGGCGCACCAGGCGCACGTTTTTTATCAGGACGTCGTACGTAGCCGCTTCTCCAGGTGCGGCAGCAGTCCGCCGTCGCGGATGAGCTGCGCGAGGAACGGGGGAATCGGCTCGGCCCTCAGGGTTTCCCCGGTGGTGAGATCGGTGATCTTCCCGGCCGCGTAATCCACGCGCAGCTCGTCCCCCGGGCGGATGCGCTTCGCATCGGGGCAAACCACGGCCGGCAGGCCAAGGTTTATCGCGTTTCGATAGAAAAGTCCTGCGAACGACTCGGCGACCAGCGCGGAAACCCCTAGATGCTTCAGGGCCTCCGGCGCCTGCTCCCGGGAGGAACCCGTGCCGAAATTGCGGCCGCCGACCACGACGTCTCCGGCCTTTACCGTCCTGGAAAATTTCTCGTCGACGCCCTCCATGCAATGCCTGGCGATCTCCTCGATGCCGAACTTCATGTAGCGCCCCGGCGCGATCGCGTCGGTGTCGACGTTGTCGCCGAAGACCCAGGCCTTCACTGCAGCATCCCCCGTGGATCGGTAATGCGCCCGGTGACGGCCGAGGCCGCCACCGTATAGGGCGAAGCGAGGTAAACCTGCGCCGAGGCCGCGCCCATGCGGCCCTTGAAGTTGCGCGCGGTGGTCGAGATCGCCACCGTGTTTTCGCCGAGCACGTGCTCGCCGTAGCCCGCGCACATCCCGCAGGAATTGGCGAGCAGCTCCGCGCCCGCATCGAGCAGCACCTTCAGCGTGCCTTCGCGCTCGGCGGTCTGCTGGTCGCGCAGGCTGGCGGGCGCCACCTGCAGCTTCACCCTGGATTTCCGGCCTCGCAGGACCTGCGCCGCCATGCGCAGGTCCTCGAGCTTCGCCCCGGTGCACGCGCCTATATAGGCGAGGTCGATGCGCTCGCTGAAGTCGCTTGCCGGGCGCGTGTTGGCCGGGCTGTGCGGCGCCGCGACCTGCGGAGCGAGCTCATCCGCGCGGAAGCGGTGATGCGCCAGGACCGGGGCATCCGGATCGCCGTTCCAGACTTCTCCCTTGCCCAGGTACTCGAACGTGGTTTCGTCGGAGGCGATGAGTCCCGTCTGCCCGCCGAGCTCGGCGGTCATGTTGCAGAGGGTCATGCGCTCCTGCATCGGCAGCTTGCGGATCGCCGGCCCCCGGTACTCGACCGCCTGATACTGGCCGCCGTCGAGGCCGAAGCGGCCGATCAGGAAGAGCATCACGTCCTTCGCCGAGACGCCTTTGCCGAACGCGCCGTCGAACTCCATGGCGATGGTGTGCGGCACCTTGAGCCAGATCTCGCCGGTGACGAGAACGCCGAGCATCTCGGTCGCGCCGACGCCGAACATGTAGGCGGCAAAGGCGCCGCCGGTGGGCGAGTGGCTGTCCCCGCCGACGGCGAACATGCCGGGCTGGAGATGACCGCGCTCGGGCAGCACCACGTGACAGATGCCCTGCTTGTCGTAGAAGTTGTCGACACCGGCCTCGCGCACCCACTCGCGCGCGATGCGCAGGATCTTGCGGCTCTCGTCGTCGTACTCGGGCAGGTAGTGGTCGGTGATCACCACCAGCTTCTTCGGGTCCCAGACCTTGGCGCCGAGGCGCTCGAGCATCGGCTTCACGCGCCGCGGGCCGCTCGAGTCGTGCACCATCGCCAGGTCGACCTTGCAGGTGACGATCTCGCCCGGCGTGACCGACCTCCGGCCGGCCGCGCGCGCCACCAGTTTCTGGGCGAGCGTCTGCTTCATCCTTGCTCGAGGAACTCCTTCAACGCTTTCTCCGGCGGCTTCACGTAATTGGAGCGCCGGCTGACCCTGAACATGCCGTGCTCGCGCAGCTTGACCGCCATTTCGGCGGTCTTGGCGACGAGCGTCACTCCGTTGACGATCGGCGCGCCGTCCATCTCGGTTCCGCCGAAGAGCATCATCGGCAGGCCGCCGGCGGGAACGATAACGTCGGCACCGGCATCGAGGAGGATGCGGCATTCCCTTTCCCACAGGGGCTTGATTTTCGCCAAGCCCTTGTCGCTGGCGAAGGCGTCGATGAAGTCCGCGACCGTCGCCGGCACAGCGCGCACGCCGACTACACGCTGCTGCAGCCCGTAGCGGATGACCTGGTCCTCGTGCCAGGGGATGAATACGGGGTTGATGGTGACCAGCCCGAGCTTGCGGCCGAGGGTGAGCGAGTGCATGAGGGTGGTCTCGCCCAGGCCGATCACGGGTATGTCCACCACCGACTTCACTTCCGCCAGGCCCGCGTCCTGGAAATGCGTGATCACCATGGCGGAGCAACCCTGCTTCTCGGCTTCCACCGCGTTCTTGATCAGGTTGCGCCCGATGCGGTACTCGGTGACCGCGTGCGTGGTCGTCGCCGGCGGCGTGGTGGTGTGGAAGGTCGCCGAGAACTCCGGATCGAGGACGCTTTTCAGGTGGGCCTCGACCTTGGCGATGTATGGCGCCATGAACTGGCGGTCGGTCGCGCCCTGGAACCAGAGTTGGTATTTGCTCATTTGCTCTCCACGAGGGCGAGGACGCGCAGCGGGCTGCCGCTGCCGTTCCTGATCTTGAGCGGCGCGGCGACGACGATCGCGCCGCTCGGCGGCAGCTGGTCGAGGTTCTTCAGGCACTGCAGCCCATAGCGCCCGGCGCCGTGCATGTAGTAGTGGCAGGGGTAGGGCGGGCGCAGGTGATAGGCCTGGCCCGCGTCGGTGCCGATCGATTCGGTGCCGAAGCCCAAAATATCCCTTTCTTCGACTAGAAATTTGACCGCATCGGTGTCCGGCCCCGGCGTGTGCTGGCCGGTCTCGTCGTAGTTCTGGTAGGCCGCCGCGTCGCCGCTCTTCTTCGACCAGTCGGTGCGCATCAGCACCCACGAGCGCGGAGCGATGCGCCCATGCTTCTTCTCCCAGTCGGCGAGGTATTTCTTCGTGAGCAGGAAGTCCGCATCCTTCGCCGCTTCCTTGCTGCAATCGACGACGAACGCGGGTCCCACGAATCGGTCCGGCGGGATGGTGTCGACGGCGTTGTTCGGCAGGTCCTTGCCCGAGACCCAGTGGACCGGCGCGTCGAAGTGCGTGCCGGTATGCTCGCCGCACGAGAAGTTGTTCCAGTACCACGCCGGCCCGCGCTCGTCGTAGCGCGAGACCTCCTCGATGCGGAACGGCCACGCCTGTCCCATCTCCGGCGGCAGCGAGATGTACGGAAACTCGGGCGAGAGCGTCTCCGTCAGGTCGACGACGCGGATCTTTCCCTTGGCGAGACCCTGGGCCAGCTCGGCCAGCGCGCTCATGTCGACAATTCCTTTTCCAGTGCCTTCGGATTGTCGCGCCAGCGGGCGAGCCATTCCTGCGCCACATCGCCGGGATAGACGTCCTCGACGCCCTCCTGCAGCGCCTTGACGAGCGCCCCGGCGAGCGCGGCGGGCGCGACCTTGGGCGGCGGCAGGAGCTGGTTCCACTCGTCGTCGATCGGCCCCGGGAAGAGGTTGATCACGCGCACGCCCGCCGGGCGCAGCTCGGCGCGCAGGCACTGCGCGAGCGAATGCGCCGCGGCCTTGGAGGCCGAGAAGGTGCCGTGCGGCGGGAAGTTGGCCAGCGCGTAGATGGAAAGGACATTGACCCACGCCACGGCGCTCGCGAGGCCGTCGGCGCCGCGCGAGCGCATCGCCGGGCCGAACTCCTGCGCGAGGCGCAGCAGCCCGAAGTAGTTCACGTCCATCTCCGAGCGTGCGGTCTCGATGCCCGATCGATTGCCGATGCCGTAGGCGCGGTGGTATTCGGCGTTGTTGATCAGGATGTCGACCTTGCCCCCGATCTCCGCCGCCACCTCGCGCACATTCTTCGAGTCGGTGACGTCGAGGGGGAGGAGGGTGACCTGCTTGAGCGCTTGGAGCTCGTCGAAGCCGGCGAACTTCTTCCACGGCTCCGAGTGGCCGACCCAGATCAGGTCCGCGCCCGCTTTCGCCAGTGCCTTGACGATCGACTGGCCGAGCGCCGTCTTTCCGTCGGTCACGAGCACTTTGCGGAACCGGGGATCGCAGGTGAATTCACGCAGCTGGCGGTCTTCTGCCATGTTCGTCTCCTTGCTTGGGGTCGCGACCAGCACGGCCTGGCCGGCCCGGTCGAGCTTGGCGCTGACATGCACTCTTGACTGCGCCGATTCATGAAGATGCGCCACCACGGTCGGACCGCAGGCGAGCTTCACCAGCCCGAGGCGCCACGGCAGCCGCTCGCGGAAGAAGAGGTCGTTCGAGTGGTGGAGCACGGTGTCCGAAAGCAGCTCGCCGTCCTGCGGCTGGGCCTTCCACTCGAGCTTGATCGAGAGGCATTTCTGGCAGGCCTCGCGGGGCGGGTATTGCACGGTGCCGCAGTCGCGGCACTGCTGCAGCTCGAAGCGCCCGAGCGCGGCGGCGGCGGTGAGGCCGAGCGCGATACGGCTGCGCGCCGCAGGCGGCAGCGTCGGCAGTCGCGTGCGCAGGACCGGGTTCTTGCGCTTGGGGCGCTCTAGCACGAGAGGATTGCCGCGCCCGAGCCCAGGCCGCGGTCGAAGTTGATCATGCCGAAGCCGCTCACCAGAGCGAGTTTCGCATCCCTGACCTGGCGGCCCTCGGCCTGGCCCGTCAGTTGGCGTATCGCCTCGACCATGCCGAGGAAGCCGCCCGCGGCGCCGGCCTGGCCGACCGAGAGCTGGCCGCCGGAGGTGTTGAGCGGGAACGTGCCGTCCCATGTGAACGTGTGCTCGCGCACGAAGCGCGGCCCGTCGCCCTTGGCGCAGAAGCCCAGGTCCTCGAGCTGCATGAGCGAGATGACCGGGTAGTCGTCGTAGGTCTCGACGACGCTCATGTCCTTCGGCCCCACGCCGGCCTGCTCGTAGAGGTCGCCCTTGTCGAGCGTGCGCATCTGGACCGGGTCGGAGGCGAAGGCGTTATGCCGCTCGACGGTTCCCAGAAGTCGCGCGTGCGGGACGCCCATGCGCTTCGCCCGGTCTTCGGTCGTGACCAGGAACCCGTCCGCTCCCGCGCAGGGCATGACGCAGTCGAACAGGTGAAGGGGTTCTGCGATCGGCCGCGCGGCGATGTACTCCTCGAGCGTCAGCGGCTTCTTGAACAGCGCGGCCGGGAACTTGAGGGCATTGGCGCGCTGCGCGACGCAGAGCTTGCCGAAGTCCTCGCGCCGCGCGCCGTAGGTGCGCATGTAGTACGCGGTGAGGAAGGCGAAACTCGCGTTCGGCCCGCCCGCGCCGTAGGGATACACCGCGTCGCGCGCGAACTGGCTGAAGTTGGCGAGCGTGAGGCGGAAGGAATCGACGTGGTTGGTGTCGCCGGCGATGCAGGCCACAACGTCCGCGTCGCCCGCCTG
>Ga0075434_100004480_pt1 | contig 12608 bp, 13 predicted proteins | sample RhiMethybrSRZTD3_FD_75298 | JGI IMG/M metagenome (GOLD analysis project Ga0075434, IMG submission 75298) | Populus rhizosphere microbial communities from Tennessee, USA - Rhizosphere MetaG P. TD hybrid SRZTD3 | ecosystem: Host-associated > Plants > Roots > Rhizosphere > Soil | place: USA... | reverse complement strand
CATTCGCGGCCGCTTTCGAGTTGCGCATTCGGCAAGCGCGCGAGATACGTCTCCACGGTCAAGGCCGGATCGAGCTCCAGCGCCTTGGCGAGCGCGGCGCGTGCCTCGTCCATTCTCCCCTGGCACACGAGGGCGATCGTCAGCGCCCGCCAGGTCGATTGGTGCATGCGGTTGAGGGTCAGCGACGAACGCGCAAGCCTTTCGGCGTCCGCGTATTGCTGCGCGGAGAGGGCAGCCGTCGCGCTCAGGGATTCGAAGTAGTAGCGCTGCGGATCGAGCGGGGAGAGCTCCATCGCGCGACGCGTCGCCTCCACGGCTGCTGCCCCGTCGCCCTTGAACGCGTTCACCGTGCCGAGATAGAGCCAACCGAGCGCGTGGCTCGGATTGGCATTTACAGCCTCGTTGCAGCGCTTGTGTGCGGTATCCAAGTCCTTCAGCATGTGACAATAGGCAAACCCCTCGGTCGCCAGCGCGAGCGCGTCCGACGGATCCCGGTCGAGGGCCGCATGTGTGGCGCTCAGGGCTTCCGCCGCATCCTGCTTGCGGTCCTCGGACCAGCCGCGCGTCACCCGGAGGATGTACCAAAAGCCAAGCCATGCGCGGGGCGCGGCGATGCGGGCATGGCGGTTGATCAACTCATCGAGGATCTTGCGCGTTTGGATGAACTCATTCCTGCTGGAGCGGTGAATCAGCTTGATGCAGCCAAGCAGGAGCGAGTAACTCGCCAGCGTCGGCAGCGGTTGGGTGAGGATATGTTCGACCTCGGCGTCAAACACGGCGAAATGCACCGCCTGCGCGATACGATCGGCCAGCTCGCTTTCGGGCCGAAGCAGATCGCCGATTTCCGCGTTCAACCGGTCCGTCCAAATCACCTGGTTGTCGCGTGCCGCGGAAAGCTCGGCGGTGACCATGATTCGATTCGCGTCGGCGACATAGGCGCCACTAAGAACGTAGGCTGCGCCGAGATGGGCGGAGACCTCGCCAACGTCGTCGCTCCGGCCGCGGAATACCGCCGTCGACAGCCGCGAAATCACCTTCAGGTTTGTCGACTTCGACAGCCGCCAGATGACGCTGTCGGCGATCAAATTGCCAACGTCGAAAAGCCCCGGCGCGTCGCTCCTTGCTGAGAACGGAATCACGGCAATGGCGGGCTGCATCGCCGTTGCATAATCGCGACGCCCCGTGATGGTTGGATGCGGACTTGCCGGGCCGACCCGGTACGCGCGAACCGGTTTGTCAAAGTGCTTGAGAATGCAATCGCCGAGGTCCTCGCAGGACGCGTCCACCCCATGCGTCAGTTCGTCGCGCGCAGTTGCGCTGCCGATCGTCTCGCCAGGATTCGCAAGTGCCGCCAGCGCCGCCGCCAGCTGCTCATGTACCGACGCGCTGGCGATCGTCTCGCCGGGGCCGGCCAGCGTTGCCAATCGCGCTGCCAGGTTGACGCCCGTCCCGTAAATATCGACACCGTCGCTCCACGCGATGGCGGCGTTGACGCCGGCGCGAAGGTGGAAATGCTGATTCTCCGGGAAGCCCACGTTCTGGGCGGCGACGGTCCGGTGCATCTCGGCGGCTGCATTCACGGCGTCGGGCACCGTGTCGAAGCGGGCCATCAGGCCGTCGCCAAGGCTCTTGACGAGCACACCATGATGACGCGGCAATACCTCGGTAGTGATGACGCGGACGAAGTCCGTCCACCGGCGAACGCTGAGGGCCTCCTGCTCTCGCATGAGGCGCACCGATTCGACGAGATCGACCAACAGCACGACGGTTTCTTGCCGCACCAGGAGCACGCCCGCTTCCGGCGCAGCCGATCGCTCGGTCCGGGCGGTCTGCTCTCCGTCTTCATCGGTCATGTTGATCTGGCTACGCGGCCACGAGACATTCATCTTAGATGCTGCAAAGCTGTGAGCCAAGCGGTTGGACGCAAACGAGCGTCACAGCCAACCTGGCGGGACGGCTGAGCGTAATCTGGTTCGGTCATTTCCAATTGTTAGATTTTTCACAACGGGTCCTTATTAGAGCGCGACAAGTCCGCCCGCCTCAGCTTGGGCGCCGCCGCACCAAGAACCTCTGCATGCCATCCAGCACCAGCTCGCGGCGCTGGTTGTGCACCGTGCTGCGTAAGGTCACCACGCCCGTGCTGCTGCCCGCCGTCAGCTCCGTAACTTCGAGGGCGGGATAGAGCGTGTCGTCGGCGTAGACGGGTTTCAGGAATCGGCTCGATTGCTCGAGGAAGGCGACCAGCGCCTCCTCGATGAAAAAAGGAAACAGGCCGGCGCCGGGCGCAGTGTGGATCAGTGTCTGGAAGCCGTGCGCCAGCAAGTTGGGCATGCCGCGGGCGCGGCAATATTCGACGTCGTAGTGGATGGGATGAGTGTCGCCGCTGGCGGTCTGAAAGGCCGCGAAGATGGCACTCGTCTGCGTGCGGCTCGGCAGCACGAAGCGCTCGCCAATCACAAAATCCTCAAACCAGCGCTGCCGGTCTATCATGCGATGGGTTTGCGGATCGAACTCGGCCATCTTGGGAGCCCCTGCGCCGTTTAAACGATGCTCTATCGCTATCGCGGCGAGGGCGCCGCGGCAATCGGCTCCCGTGCTGTCGATATCCCGGGCAACCTTGCGGCCGTGAAATCCCGAAAATCCGGGCTCGATATCCTGCCGCGGCACGGAATGGCTCTGGAGTGAGCCGCGCCGAACTGATAAGCGGGCGGCGACACGCGGTTACCTTTTGATGTCCCTTCTCGCCAAGATCTCGCCCCACACCGACGCGCGATCCGCACACCTGGCCGGAATCGGCCTGATGCTCTTGTCGGTCTTCATGTTCTCCTTTGGCGATGCGCTTGGAAAATTCATCGTAGCGACATATTCGGTCGGGCAGCTCTTGTCCTTGCGGGCATGCGCCGCGCTGCTGGTCCTGTCGCCGATGATATGGCGCCAGCGTGCGCAGTTTGCCTCGATCGAGAGGCCGCGACTGCAGGCGCTGCGCGTGGTGTTGTCCACGGTCGAAGTCGCGGCGTTCTTCATGGCAACCGTTTACCTGCCGCTCGCCGATGTCATCACTTACTATCTCGCCTGTCCGATCTTCGTTACCGCGCTGTCGGCGCTTATTTTGCGCGAGCGCGTCGGCTGGCGGCGTTGGAGCGCGATCCTGATCGGCTTTTGTGGCGTGATGATCGCGCTAAGACCGTCGGCACAAAGCATCAGCGCACCAGCGATGATTGCGCTGGGCGGCAGCCTCTGCTTTTCGGCTCTCATGCTGATCACGCGCTCGCTGCGCGCGACGCCGGACATCGTGATGGCGACGTCGCAATTTGCAGGTACATTCCTGCTCGGTGCCATGATGGCGCCGGTCGGCTGGGTGACGCCGAGCCTGAGTCACCTTGCATTGTTTGCCGCCGCGGGATGCATCTCGGTCAGCGCTCTCTTGTGCGTCAACCGCTCATTGAAGCTGGCGCCGGCCAGCGTGGTCGTGCCCTATCAGTATTCGATGATCGTGTGGGCGGTGATCTTCGGCATTGTTGTGTTCGGCGACGTGCCACGGCCGGCGACGATAATCGGTGCTGCAATCATTATCGCTGCCGGGCTTTACATCTTCTTGCGCGAGCGCAACCTGGGGCGTGAGGAGACGGCGGTCAATCCGCCAGCATAAAGGCGCTTGGCGTGTACATAGGGGGCGGCAGCTTCACCCTCTCCCACAAGGGAAGTGGGTCATGCTATCCAACCCGCCTGGTCGCGCTTGCCCAGGATTTCAGCGACGACCACACGCTGCGGGTAAGGCGAAAGCAATCGACCGGGCTTGACGATCCCAACGCTTCGAAGCGATGGAGCTCGACGCCGCTCCACTGGAAACCGCACTTCTCCAGAATGTTGCGCGACATCGGATTGGCGACGCGTGCACCCGCGACCAGATGGTCATGGTCGTACTCTTCAAAGAAATAATCGATCACCGCGCGAGCGGCTTCGGTGCCGAAGCCGCGGCCCCAATGTGCGAAGCCAAGCCAGTAGCCCAGCTCCGGCGCGTTCGGCCCACTGAAGTTGATCCCGATCATGCCGATCGGCGCAAAATCGTGCTCGATCAGAAACGCGATCTCATTGAGGTCGGCAGAGGTGGCGCGCACGAAGGCCGCAGCATGATCCTGCGAATAGGGGTGCGGCAGGCGCCGCGTATTTTCCGCGATACGACGGTCATTGGCGAGTCGCGCAATCGCTTTTACGTCCGCGAGCGTCGGCCGTCGCAAGGTCAGCCGTTCGGTCTCGAGGACGCAAGGACTGGCCTCGCGCAATGTGGGCGACGGGATATCCTGCAGCATGTCGGGCTCCATAAAAAATGCATCAAACGAAAAAGGAGAGGCCGGTTTCCCGCCTCCCCTTCTGGAGCCCTTAACTAAGCTCCGCCGGTTCGTCAGGAGCCGGCGGATTCACATTGTCCACCGTCTATTCGGCCGCGGCATCCGTCATCGGGCGTACCGATACGAGCGTGCGGCCATTGGCTTTTGCATGAAACTCGACATGGCCTTCGATCTTGGCGAACAAAGTATGGTCGGTCCCCATGCCGACATTAAGGCCCGGATGCCAGGTCGTGCCGCGCTGCCGTGCAATGATGTTGCCGGGAATCACGTGCTCGCCGCCAAAGATCTTGATGCCAAGGCGTTTGCCCTTGGAATCACGTCCGTTTCGCGATGATCCGCCTGCTTTTTTGTGAGCCATGGCCCGTCTCCAACTTAACTCTTCTCTTAGTTCAATTCCTTGAAGGAATCATTTCACTTTTTCTCACGCGAAAGTTGACGCGTCACTTGCTCTTGCCTTTGCCCTTGGCCGCTTTTGCGGCGGGCTTCTTCGTGCCAGCCTTGGCGCGTTGTTTCGCCGCAGGCTTGGCAGCCGCCGCCGCTTTGGCAGCCGGCTTTTTCGGTGAAGCCTTCTTCGCAGTCGCGGGCTTGTCATCCCCGGCTTCGTCTGTGGGTGTCGTCACTTTTTCCTTCTTCGGCCGCGGCCCGATCGAAGGTTTGGCGTTGTCGGCCAGGATCTCGGTGATGCGAAGCACCGTGATCTCGTCGCGATAGCCACGCTTGCGCCGCGAGTTCTTGCGGCGCCGCTTCTTGAATGCGATCACCTTTGCGCCGCGCTTATGCTGCAGCACTTCGGCCGCGACGGATGCACCGGCCACCGTCGGGGTGCCCAGTAGCGGCGTATCGCCGCCAAGCAGAAGCACCTCGCCAAGTTGAACGATCGTACCGATCTGGCCGTCGATCTTGCCGATCTCAAGCACGTCATCCGGAACGACACGGTACTGCCGGCCGCCGGTCTTGATGACTGCGAACATCGTTTGGAGTCCTTCGTGTGTTCGATCCCGTCCTCGGAACGGTTCCGGGCCGGCTTTTTGTTCAGTCGTTATGGGTTATGTCTTGCGCGCGTCCGTCGGATTCTGCGCAAAAGCAAGCGGCGCGAGAGACCCGCGCCGGAATGCGCCGGACTTATAGCCCGCTGCGGCCTTAAGTCAAGGAAAACAGGGGCAAAAACCGGCGAAAAGCGAACGGATTTCGCCAAAAAGCTGCAAAATCGATCAGCACACCGCGGACACAGAGTTCGAGATCTTCATTCGCTTTCGGGCCGGGTAACCTTGAGCGGTCAGGTTAACAACGGGATCGCGTTGCGGGCGATCAAGCGCCCGGTAGCTTTATTCTCGCCGCTTAGCCGACCGGTGCTTGCGTGCCGGCCGGCACGTGCAAGAAGGCGGCACGGGACCGCCAAATGTGTTCTCGCGTATTGGCGGTCCCACCTCGCCTCGGTTTCGGCGGGACGCGCCAATTCGCCTGCGTGGAATAATGTCCTCCCCGCCTTGTTTGCCCGGCCATCCTCGCCTAGAACACCGCCCCAACCACGCCGCGTCCCGCGTATTGATTTGGCACCTGAGGAGAGGTGGCAGAGTGGTTGAATGCACCGCACTCGAAATGCGGCATAGGTGCAAGCCTATCGGGGGTTCGAATCCCTCCCTCTCCGCCATTGATCTGTTCTCCGCTGTTCGCGGTCGTTCAACAACCCGCTGAATTGCGGTGGAAATCGCGTTCTCTTTTCTCGCCACGGCTTGCAGGCATTCGTCAGCATACTCATATCAAACGGGGGTACGCACGGGGGTACGCATGGCGCGCACAATCCACCGCCTTTCCAGCCTAAAGGTCAAGAACGCCAAGATCGGCATGCACTGCGACGGCGGCGGTTTGTACCTTCAGTGCACATCAGGAGCTGGAGGATCGATTCGAAGGTCATGGCTCTTTCGATACGCCATCAAAGGCCGCGAACGGCAGATGGGCCTCGGCGCGGTCGATGAGGTCAGCCTTGCAGAGGCTCGGGATAGAGCAGCGGAATGCCGCAAGCTTCGTGAGAATGGAATTGATCCAATCGAGCATCGCAAGGCGGCGCAGGTGCAGGCCGCGCGGAAGGCCGCTAAGTCGATGACCTTCGATGAGTGCCGGGACGCATATATTAAGGCCCACGCACCAAGTTGGCGCAACACCAAGCATCACCAGCAGTGGCAGAACACACTCAAGACCTACTGTAGCCCCGTATTCGGGAAACTGCCGGTTCAGGCCGCTGATATCCCGCTGGTCCTGAAGGTGCTCGAGCCGGTCTGGTCGAAAAAGCCCGAGACAGCCAGTCGGTTGCGCGGCCGGATCGAAGCCATTCTCGATTGGGCCAAGGCCCGGGGGCTTCGGACAGGCGAAAATCCCGCAAGATGGCGCGGACATCTTGACCACCTGTTGCCGGCGCGAGCGAAGGTGCGCAGGGTCAAGCATCATGCGTCACTGCGTTACTCTGAAATATGTACACATTTGGAAGCCCTCAGGTGCCAGAAAGGCGTTGCAGCGAAGGCGTTGGAATTTCTTATCTTGACAGCCGCTCGAACAGGAGAAGTCCTTGGCGCTCATTGGGAAGAAATGGATCTGCCGGCAAAAGTCTGGACCATTCCCGCCTCTCGTATGAAGGCCGGCCGCGAACACCGCGTACCTCTCAGTGCTGCTGCGGTTTCAATACTGAAGGAAATGCAATCCGTTAGGCAGAACCCATTTGTCTTTCCGGGCGGCCGTCGTGCGCAACTGTCCAACATGGCCCTGTTGATGGTTCTGCGCCGCATGAAACGCAGTGAAATCACTGCCCATGGTTTTCGTGCGACGTTCCGGACCTGGGCGGCCGAGCGCACGAATTTCGCGCGAGAGGTCGTCGAAGCCGCGCTGGCGCATATGGTGGCGAACAAAGTCGAGGCGGCCTACCAGCGAGGCGATCTGTTTGATAAACGCAGGCGCCTGATGGTTGCTTGGGCGGAGTTTTGCACGAAAAATACGGCGACGGCAGAGGTCTTGCCCCTGCGCAAGGGTTAGCACCGTGCGCCCCTCAATCCTCACCACCATGGACTGGATAGATTAGGAAGGCGTTCTGCTCGAGTTGCTTCAACGGGTGGCGTCGCTCATGGGTTTCTGAGCCGTCGCAGTTGACGAGCGAGCATATTGAGGTGTCGGATTAGAGCCAAACCCTCTTTGGTGGAGGTGCCTGTTCTGAAGTTTCCGTTCCGTCTTCCGGTTGGAGCGCCACTACCCTTAGAGCCGCCGTGCATTCTGCAGACTCTTTTGCCTCGTACTGCCGGGCCTCGGCAACGCTCACCCGAGCGCTTTGAGCGGGCCGTACACCGAAAAGCGGCGTTCAATCGAATTGTATCAAATCTTGCTAACTTCGTCGGGCGCATGGGGTTGATTACGGCTCACCGGCAAGCGCGGGGCGGTTTGCCCAGCATTTCGAGCAAGAAAATATATCAGTAATTTTTTATAGAGAAATATTCCGAAGCCATATTTCCATGAAAATTTGCTCTCCCATCTCGGGAAGAGATCGAAACGGAATATGCACTTAATTGGCTCTTCTAATATCGAGCCAAGCGCGATTGGCTGATACAACTGCTCAACCTCCATGATTTCATTGCAGCACCAACTTAGGTCGACTCCGGATCATTTTGTCTGAATGAAATGGTCTGCCGAGATCCAAGAAGTCGACGTCTGAGCTTTTCATAAAGCTAGTTGCGAGTCGTTCTTGGTGTAGCTCCAGTCCCATTGATCAATCCCAGTTTTTGGTGGGGTCAGCGTGGGCACACAAATTCGCCGGACTCGGACGCGTGATTTGCGACGGACACCAAAATTAGCATCTCTGCTTGATGTCCGCGATGATTCGCCCACATACACCCTCGTTCCCCCAGCAACGAGGAATTCGCGATGCTTTCTTTCTCAAAAAAATTTCCCGCCTCCTTGCAGGCGCGGGCTTCGGCAATGCACGCCCAAGCATTCCAAGCGGAAAACAGCATGAAGGCGGCGCTGATTGAGCGGCTGGCCTCGGATTCACGGATGGACACCGTGTGGGTCGAGCTAACCAAGTGCAAGCGCGATTATTCGAGTTATCAATCCAGCACTGAGTATTTTCATCCTGCTCGCGCGCCTGAACAAGCCACCGCATCACTGGTCACGGACCCTCAGCCGACAGCCATTGAAGAGTTTTTCCGGTGGATCGTGTCCGCGGTCGAGTGCGCCCAGCTTTTGGCGGCAGCGAACGATGTTCCAGTTGCCGATCTTCTGCTCCAGGAAGCGGATCGCTTGCGGGGCGCTGATTCTCGCAGAAATAAGAGTACAGTGGACCAGTTGTCAAAGGCAGCGGCGATCTGCGCTTCAATACAAAAGCCCAACTTGGCCCCGCAGGTAGTGATTGAGCTTGCTACATATTTAGAAGAGCGTTTCGGTAGCGCGATGTATGGCATGCTCAGCACTGTCGCCAGTGTCGCGTTAGACCAGAACATCACGAAGGCGATGGTCAGGAGGTTTCTCGCCCCGTGACCAAAAGCGGTCAAAATGACCAGAACGGCACATACTCCTAAGAAATTCGTTCGCTCCGTATCTTGCTCCTTCGCCCCTAGTCGGGGGATTCGTTTCAAAGGAGCAGGCCAATGCACCAAAAAACTGATTCGCAGCCACCGGTACTGGTTACAGTGAAAGAGGCTCGAGCCCTCACCGGTTTGGGAAATACCAAGCTTTACGAACTGATCGGGCAAAAGAGGCTTAAATCCATCACGGTCGGCAGGCGACGACTGGTCGTGTTTGCTTCGATTCAGGACCTCGTCAAAACTAGCGCTGAGGCAGTATGAAAAACCTCGGCCGCTCGATGAACTTCGGCCAGGGCGCCAGTTCGGATATTAAATCAACTCACTTCTATACTATCCGCGCTGCGAGCCGCTCCGCAATCACCTCGCGAACAGCTCCTGAACTCGCAGAAGACCGACGCCTGCTTGCTGCCGAAATCTGCCGAGCGCTCGGCGGACGCCAGTCGGGTGGGGGCTGGATAGCGTGTTGCCCAGTGCACGACGACCGCACGCCTAGTCTCTCGATTCGTGACAATAAGCACGGCAAATTGCTGGTGCACTGCCACGCTGGTTGCGGTCAACAGGATGTCATTGCAGGGCTGCGAGACCGTGGTCTGTGGCGCGAGGACTTTTCGCGCTCGATTTTGCGAGGTGTGAACTGCGCGCCGGTAGAGAGCGAGCCAGATCAGGACAATTCGAGGCGTACTCGATCCGCGCTTGCGATCTGGCAATCAGCGATTCCCGCAGAAGGAACGATAGTTGCGGCCTATCTCAGGTCGCGCGGCATCGATCAGCCTGTGCCGGACGCGCTGCGCTTCCATTCTGGACTTAGGCATCCATCAGGGGGTCTTTGGCCCGCGATGGTGGCGCTTGTCACGAACGGCGCGGACGGCATGCCGCTTGCGATCCATCGCACATACCTCGCCCACGAAAGTGGGGAGAAAGCGCCGATCATACCGCAGAAGATGATGCTTGGTCCGTGCAGCGGTGGCGCGGTGCGCCTTGCGCTGGCGAGCGACGCGCTGATGGTCGGCGAAGGTATCGAGAGCTGCCTCGCGGCGATGCAGGCAACCGGCGATGTCGCTTGGGCTGCATTGTCAACGTCGGGCCTGCGTTCGCTGGATTTGCCGGCGACAGTGCGCGACGTGATCGTGCTCGCCGACGGCGACGATCCTGGCGAGGCGGCGGCGAGGCATTGCGCGCGGCGCTGGCAGCGCGAAGGTCGTCGAGTGCGTATCGCACGTCCGCCAAAGGGTATGGATTTCAATGACCTACTAACAAGGCAACCGCCTAAGGTTCACCCGCAATGACTAACGAATGCAGCAGCGCCGGCGAGACCGCCGTTCGTGACGCGATCAACGCAGCTAAAGAACCGCCAGATCATCTTGATTGTCCGTTCGCGCCGGATCAAGCCAGCGCTCCTTGTGATGAGGACTCAAGTGCGAGCAAGCCAAAGCAAACGGACATCCTGATCGCAATCGCGGAGTTCGCGGACCTTTTCCATACGCCGGACCACAAAGCTTTTGCTGATATTGAAATCAACGGTCACCGCGAGACATGGCCGATAGACTCGCAGGAATTCGATCACTGGTTGCTTGGTCGCTTTTTTGAAGCGACCGGAAGTGCACCAGGTTCCGAAGCACTCCGTTCTGCCCGCAACGTGCTCAAGGCTAAAGCGCATTATGCTGCCCCCGAACGCGCGGTCCATATTCGCGTGGGCGAGCATGGTGGAAAGCTCTACCTCGATCTCGCCGACAAAGCATGGCGAGCAGTCGAGATTGACGTCACAGGTTGGCGGGTTACCAACAAACCGCCGGTGCGCTTCCGTCGCACGTCCGGAATGCGGCCCTTGCCGGCGCCGGTCCCGGGTGGCTCGATCGAGGCGGTGCGCGCTTTTGTCAACGTCAAGTCCAACGCCGAATTTGTGCTGGTAGTCGCGTGGGCGTTGGCCTGCCTGCGTAATGTCGGTCCCTATCCGGTGCTCGTGCTGTCGGGCGAGCAAGGGTCGGCGAAGTCGACTTTCTCTAAAATCTTGCGGGCCCTGCTCGATCCAAACGCCGCGCCACTGCGGGCGTTACCGCGCGAAGATCGCGACCTGTTTATCGCCGCCAACAACGGCCATCTGTTGGCATTCGACAATGTCTCCGGCCTGCAGCCGTGGATTTCAGACACACTTTGCCGCCTCGCCACCGGCGGCGGCTTCGCTGTGCGCCAGCTCTACACCGATCAGGACGAGGTTTTGTTCGATGCCTGTCGCCCGGTGATCTTGAACGGCATCGAGGACATCGTTGCCCGGCCCGACCTCGCCGACCGCGCGGTGTTTTTGACGTTGGAGCCGATCCCAGAGGAGCGCCGGCGGCCGGAACAGGAACTATGGGCGGTGTTCGAGGCTGAGCGCCCGCGTATTCTTGGCGTCCTGCTTTAGGCGGTGGCGAAGGGCCTCGCAATGCTGCCGCAAACCAAGCTGGACAAGCTTCCGCGCATGGCCGACTTCGCGCTGTGGGCGACGGCCTGCGAACCCGCGATTTGGCCCGCCGGCACGTTCTGGTCGGCCTATTGCGGCAACCGCGACGAGGCAGTGGAAGGCGTCATCGAGGCCGACCCGATTGCCGCCGCGATACGGGCGCTGATGGCGACGCAGCCCAAGTGGACGGGAACTGCCTCGGAGCTGCTACCGGTCCTTGAGCAGGCGGGTGAGCGCGTCGCCAAGTCCAAGAGCTGGCCGGATAGCCCACGCGCGCTGGCGGGCCGGCTGCGCCGGGCGGCAACCTTTCTGCGCAACGTCGGCATCAACATCGAGTTCAGCAAGGAGGGCCGCGCACGAACCCGGATTATCCGCATCACAGCCACGTCGGCTGATCCTTCGTCGGAAAGGCAGGGGGCGCGACCGTCCGCACCGTCCGCAGCGTCCGCTCTGGCGTCAAACTCCAATTCAGCCAATGCCTTCATACCAACTGACCTGCGGACGGATGCTACGGATGCGGACGGTCGAAGCGAATCGGCCAGCTCCAGCGTTCGCGCTAACCTGTTGAAATCCAACGGAGCGGACGCTGCGGACGGTGCGGACGCAAATCCTCCGGTCCACTCGGCACCTCAGAAGCCGGGTTGGAGCGCAAGACTGTGAGCGCTTTCGACACGCTGGCGTTGGCAAGGACTGCCGGGATTGAGATTAAACTCGATGGTGACGATCTTGTCCTGCAAGCTTCGGCTGAGCCACCGGAATCAATCATCCAACTGCTTGCGCGCGACAAGCCGGACATCGTGGCGATCCTGCGACCAGACCAATCCGGATGGACAGGTGAGGATTGGCGGGCGTTCTTTGATGAGCGCGCCGATCTCGCCGAATTCGAGAACTGCCTGCCACGTGACGAGGCCGAGTTGCGCGCGTTTGAGGGTTGTGTAACCGAATGGCTGAACCGCAATCCGGTCCGTTCTTTGCCCGGGCAGTGTGCAGCTTGTGGCGGTCCAAACCATGAGCACGATGTATTGCTGCCCTACGGAGTCGAACCGGCCGGGCTCACATGGTTGCACTTACGTTGTTGGTCGGCTTGGCATCGCGACCGCAAGGTTCAGGCCGCGGTGGCATTGGCAATGATACTGAACATGCCCCAGACGAAGACCAATCATCTCTCCAAAGAAAACGCGAGAGTTGATTCGCTCAGGAGGAACTAATGCCGAACGCGGATCCGTACGTTCTGGTCGAGATGACAGATGAGCCCAA
>Ga0075434_100004479_pt1 | contig 12608 bp, 10 predicted proteins | sample RhiMethybrSRZTD3_FD_75298 | JGI IMG/M metagenome (GOLD analysis project Ga0075434, IMG submission 75298) | Populus rhizosphere microbial communities from Tennessee, USA - Rhizosphere MetaG P. TD hybrid SRZTD3 | ecosystem: Host-associated > Plants > Roots > Rhizosphere > Soil | place: USA... | reverse complement strand
CATTGTCACAAGCAATAGCGTTCTAAACGGTGTCGTCAATACCGTCCGGCCTGACGTGACCGGTCCGGTAACAATAATCGGCAGACCAGATCAATGGTTTGACCCTTCCGTGTTCACCCCGGTCCAGCGTTTCGGCAACCTGGGTCGAAATGTGGTGATTGGACCCCGTTTTAACAACACAGATGTTGCCGTGTCCCGGACGTTGGCTGTTAACGAGACCGTGCGAGTTCAGTTCCGCACGGAGTTTTTCAATCTCTTCAATCATCCGAATCTAGGTCAGCCTGGCAACATGGTCTCCAGTCCGAATTTCGGGCGCATTACAAGTACGCGTTTCCCGACAGGTGAATCCGGTTCGTCCCGACAGCTGCAGTTTGCTTTGAAGCTTCTGTTTTGAACTGAAGCAGGAGAGTACATATGAGATCCGCGGCGCAAACACGCGTGGCAGCGGGTTCTACAGCAATTTTTGTGGTCGTCGCGTTGTGGATCACAGCGTTCCCTCAAAGAGCATCGGCTGCACAGAACGTGAAGCCCAGGCGTGTAATGGCGCTCTACTGGTATGGAAAGGATTTCCCGGCGAATATCGATTTCGATCGGGGTGTTCAAAAAGCGTTCAACGCGACCGGGGTTGAATATTACGCAGAATACTTCGAACCGAATCTGTTTCCCGGTGAAGACCAGGCCATCGGCTTGCGGGATTATCTGCGTACGAAATATTCCGAGCGAAAGCTTGATGCCGTCATAGCGTTCTCAGCGGAGTCAGCTGATTTTCTGCTGAAGTATCGCAGTGACCTTTTCCCGGATGTTCCGATTGTTTTAGAAACGGTCAACCTGACTCAGTTGATGGAGAGAACGGCCGGAACGAGCCTTAGGGGTGTGATACCCGACAACGTACATGCAAGAACGCTGGATTTAGCCCTTCGCCTGCACAAATCAATTCAGCATGTGTTTGTGATCAACGGCACAATCGCGCGAGACAAAAGTGCCGAGGCCGTGCTGAAGCAACAGCTGAGAGATATAGAAAATCGGGTGGAGATTACGTATCTTACCGACCTTCCGTTAGACGAGCTTTTGACGCGAGTGGCAAACCTGCCGGAGAACTCACTGATCTTCTATAGCCGTCAGGATTATGAGCAACCGGGCTTGAGCATGTCGATGTTTGATGTGCTTTCACTGGTCGCTGCGTCCGTAAAGGTTCCGATTTACAGCAATGGGGTCTTCGTGGGCTACGGCACGATCGGCGGTTATGCCATCAACAACTACGAGTGCGGCGTTCAGACAGCGGGCATGGCGTTGCGCGTCATTAATGACGACCCGATTAAACAGTCCGAAATCATCGAAGTGCCGAGTATTCCTACGTTCGATTGGCGACAGCTCCAGCGCTGGGGAATCAACGAGTATGACCTGCCTTCCGGGAGCGACATTCGCTTTAGAGAATTGACCCTGTTCCAAAGGTACCGCTGGGAAATCATCGGTTTTCTTGCACTCTGCATCATCCAGTCGTTCTTCATCGCCGCTCTTCTGATCGAACGCCGGAGACGTCTCGAAGCTCGCATGGAGCTGCGCGAGCGGCTCGAATTCGAAACCCTGCTTTCCGAACTTTCAGCCGACTTCACGACGTTGCCTCCTGACCGAACCGACCAAGGCGTCGAACGGTGGCTCACGAAGCTCATTAGATTCCTTGGCGCTGAGTCTGCAAATCTCTTCGAACGCGCACCGCATGGGCGGTCCCTGCACGCGCGATTGGCGGACGATGAATCAAAACCCGCCGACTCTGTGCGTAATCTGAAGATACCGATAGATATCAATGGCTCGCGATGGACACTCGCATTTTGGGCGGTGCCATCAAGTCGAGCCTGGTCTGCGGATTTCCTGCCACGCCTTCGTCTGGCCGGGGAGATGCTTGCCGGCGCACTTGTCCGCAAAGCCAGCGAGCAAGCGCTGCGAGAAAGCCAGGAGCGATACAAGCTGGCGACTGGATCCGGACGAGTCATCGTCTGGGAGTGGGACCTGGAGACTTCGTCTTTCTACTTCGATCCGCTGCTGAAATCTCTGCTTGGCTACGAAGACGGAGAGATCGGGAATCATTTTGATGATTGGATCCGGTTGAGTCACCCCGACGATGGCAACTTCGTCAGACGCATCGAGGAACGCGTTCTTCGCGGCGAACTCCGGTTCGATGAAGAACACCGGCTACTTCAAAAGGACGGCAGTGTCCGCTGGTTCCTTGCAAGTGGCACGGTCATTGACGGGGTCCGCATCGTCGGAACGGACACCGACATCACCGAGCGCAAGTTCGCTGCGCAGGAAATGCAAAACCTCTCGACGCGTCTTATCAATCTGCAGGACCAGGAGCGGCGGCGGATTGCAAGGGAACTGCACGACGTGACAGCGCAGAACCTGTTGGTCATTTCACTAAACCTGCAAGCGCTGAAGTTGAAATGTCCGGTTACCCTCGAGGAAGAGATGTTGGAGAGCCAAGCGCTCTGTGAACAGTGTCTGCAGGAGATCCGTACGCTTTCGTATTTGCTGCACCCGCCGATGTTGGATGAGGGTGGCTTGGTTGCTGCTCTCCGATGGTATCTGGCTGGATTTACCAAGCGGAGTGGAATTCATGTGGACTTACTCGCTCAGGATGTCGGACGCCTTCCTGAAGCAATCGAAATGGACCTGTTCCGCATTATTCAAGAATGTCTGTCGAACATCCATCGCCACTCGGGGAGCCGGACGGCCAGGATAAAGCTGGAACGGACGACGTCTCAGATTATCTTAACTGTCCAGGACTGGGGCACGGGAATGCAGTTACACGGACGATGGGGTGGACTGACGGATCCCGACTTGCAGGGTGTCGGGTTATCGGGAATGCGACAGCGCTTGCGCCACCTTGGTGGTCGGCTGGAAATCTTATCCAGTACCGGCGGTACGACGATTACAGCCATCGTACCTCTAATCCAGGAGACCCGTGCTTTGCCGTCCTCGGAGCACGACGCCGCCCACAGCTGACCAGAAGCCTCATCCGAAATTTTTCCTTGAGAATGCGTCTTTCCGATGATTACATATGCGGAAATTCACAAGCGGACATGAAGAAGGATTGCAACGTTTAGAGGCGCGTCGTATCTGCTGCACAAAAATCCTATAAGGAGTAACAACATGCGAAGTCGAATCATCGTTATGGCCGCTGCCTTACTGGTAGTGGCTTTCCCATCCGGTGGCTGGGCTCAAGACGGGCCCGCCGATGCGGCACGCCGTTTCGGTAACGAACAGGCCGCTCCCTCCGTACCTTTTCCTCCGGGATGGAAACAATGCCCGCGATGTCAAAACAATGCGGATCGGGCGAAGGACAATGTGACCTACAAAGTGGAAGGTCATCAGTACAATCCGCGCGATCTTACGGGGACCTGGGGTTGGGACGGCGTTTCGAACGCGTTCAGGGACGGGAAAAGCGCACCACCGTTTACACCGGAAGGAAAGAAGCTGTTCGATGCGACTATCGGTGACAAGTCGGTTGATGGAAAGCCTCTCCACTCCAAAGACACTTCCGGCCGCGGCAACACCGCCGTCGTCAACTGCGATCCTTATGGGTGGCCGCGCTTGTTCCAGTACAACTACGGTTTCGAATTCGCGATGTTCCCCGACCATATCGTGCAATTCTTCGAACTGAACCATACCTTTCGCACGATCTGGACCGATGGACGGAAACTTCCGAACCCCGACGAATTACCTTTCCAGAGGTGGATGGGCTGGAATGTTGGTCATTGGGAAGGTGACACTCTCGTCGTCGAGTCCAACGGTTATGAAGACAGAAGCTGGCTCAGCCAGGCAAACCCGGATGGCGGCTGGATTCACAGCGACGAAATGAAGGTTGTCGAGCGGTGGCGCCGATCCAAATACAATGTACTGGACGCGGAAATCACCGTGACCGATCCCAAGATATACACCGGGCCCTGGACGGTTAAGGGAAGTGAATATCTGGTTCCAGGCGCTGAACTCGGAGAAGAGTTCTGCATACCTTCCGATTACCGCATATTTAACGACAAGGTGACGGGGAACGCTGCCAGCGGCGGCGCGAAGAAGTAAAGACCGGCATCGATCGGTTCCACAAAAACGCGCAACAGGCCGAGAGGTTTGTTGCGCGTTTTTCGCGTAGAGCTGAAATCGTAAAACCGCTGCTAGTCCCCTCCTCTAGAGGAGGGGTGGCTGCGCGATCAAGAAAAGCTGCGAAGCCACCTCTGACGCGCAGACGGGGTGGTCAAAAACATTTCTGACCACCCCGTCCGCTCCTATCAAAGGATGCCTTCGGCGATATTTTTCTTGAGGTCGCGTCCACCCCTCCTCTAAAGGAGGGGAATCGCGGCATCCCTACCAGTTTCATTTCATTGGGAAACAGCCATCAAGTCAGCGCGTTACCAAGACCCGCGAATCAAGAATATTCCATGTCCCCGCGCTAAGCTGTCGGGCGTTTGCGAAGGAGGTCCTGGTGACACTCAAAGTTGCGACGCGCGTCGTCCTACTGAGCGTTCTTACTCTTGCCCTGGCGGCCTGTGGAGGGAGACGTTTAAACGTGATGTACACGCCTCAGCAGACGCTCCTAACAATTGGATATTCCGCGGATCGTTCCCAATCGATTTTCCGAGCCGACAACGAAGCCCAACTATATTGTCAACGCCGCCACTTGACCGTCATGGCCCTCAATGAGGAGACAATTTACCAGGGCCGTTACAATGAGGACGTCACTGCCGGTGTCCGCACCGCCGGGCGGGTCGCCGGCGCTTTGGGCAGCCCGAGGGCGTCAGCAGCAAGCCGAGCGCTGTCCTCTCCGACCGACTACAAGACCACCTTTGAATTCCTCTGTAGGTAGGGCTGGTTCAATCTAAGCGCGGGGTCGCACCACTGACACCCTTGGTTTCCGTTGCTTTTGTAGCGCCGAACTTGTGCGCACTGTGGCGAAGGATGTATATCGCCGCGGCAAGAGCGACAACGGTGGCCGCGAGCAGCGCCAGCTCGACAAGCATGTTATGGAATTGTTCGGGATGGATTTCCTGCTCTGTAGAGGTGGCAGTAATCACCAGCATGCGCCGGATTGCCGCGATCACGCCGATGATCAGGAACGGTTCGGCATTCAAGGTATGCGACTCCAGCGAGATCGCCACCGTATAGACGATCTCCATCGTCATCATAACCAGCAGCACGACATTCAGAATCTCAACGGATTTGTGCTCTATTTCAGCAGGTCCACCCCTCACTGCTTCGTTCAGGTCGTGCATGCTCGAATAGAGAAGCAACAGTGCAACGATCACGAGCGCAACACCGATCAAAACCAGCACAACACTCTCGGATCTCCCGAGTAGCTTTGCGGCAGTTGAAGTCCAGTGTTCTTTCTTGCCGACTTGTTTTTCGTTGGTCATCTGGGCTTTGGCCTCTATTCAGGGAGTGGTTTGTTTCGCGTTTCCGGAAAGAATGGAGCGGCAGCGATTCCGAGAACATAGATCGTGCTGACAATCACCGCAGCCCTGCCGTAGTCGCCGAAATACGTGATGAGCGTGCCGGCAAGCAGCGGCCCTGAAAAAGCGATGAACCGCGGCGCGTTGAAGCAGAAGCTGACTGCCGTTGCACGGACGTGAGTCGGGTAAGCTTCCGGCAGCCAGGTCGGGCACCATGTGTACTGGCCGAGCGTGAAAATTGCATTGATGGCGGCGACGATGAGTATCAAATTCAGATTGTGCGTCCAAAGAAAGAGAACCGGCGTCATCAGCCACGCAAGCGCGAACCATGCGATCGTTACAGGCTTTCGCCCCCAGGCATCGGCACAGAAACCCAGTGCGATGTATCCGCATACCGCGCCGAAGTTGTATGCCATGCCTGCGAAGCTTGCCCACTGAGCCGCAGGCAATCCCTCCTTCGCTGCCAGTGAAGCGACATACGGCGGCACCCAGCTCGAGATTCCCCACCACGCCAGCGTTGTCGTCGTGGACATCAGAAATGCCGCGATCGTGCGCCGGCGCAGCTTAGGGTCGGCAAGCACCTCGCTCAAAGTGAAACGAGAAAAGTGTCCTTCGCGTCGCCGCCTGTCCGAGTCAACCCATTGCTGCGGTTCTGCAATGCGGCGGCGGATCCACCAGGTCAGGAGCGCCGGAAGAACTCCGATGACGTACATCCAGCGCCACGCCGACGGCCCGAGTCCTCCGACAAAAAACCAAACGGCAGACGCGATGAAGAATCCGATACCAAGCCCACACTGCATCAGCCCCGCGCCTTTGCCCCGATGTTTGGCCGGCCACATCTCCGCCATCATCGCCGTTCCGGTGCCCCATTCCGAACCGAGGGCAAGGCCAACAACAAAACGCAAAATCAGGAATGAAGTCCAGTTCCACGCGAGCCCCGTGAGCCCCGTCGTGAACGAGTACGCCAAGATCGCGTACAGCAATGTGCGCTTACGGCCGATGTAATCCGCGAGGATGCCGCCGATGATCCCCCCAACCCCCCATGCCAGCAGAGTGACGGCGATCGTCACCCCGGCATAGAACGGGATCGCGCCGAACTGTTGCGGTTCCAACAACTGTTGGAACGTGGCAGGCATCGTGAGGATCAGCGCGTAGGTTTCGTACCCGTCAAAGACCCAGCCCAGGTTTGCAGCAAACAGCGTGTACCACTGCTGACGATCGAGCGCGCGATACCAGCGGGATTGTCGGCGGTCTTTGGAGATGTTATAAATCCCAGTACTCATGGCTTTACAGACCAACGGCCAGGTTCGTGTCGACGTAGACCGTATCACAGCCTTCAATTTCGTTCGAGACCCGGTAAGTCTGGCGGCTTGTATTCCGGGATGCAAGGAGTTGGTGGAGGTTTCTCCGGGAATTTACTCGGCCGTACTAACGAATGAAGTTGCTTTCATTACACTGAGCTTCAAGGTCAGAGTCGAAGTCCTCAAAATTGAAGCGCCCGACACCATCGAAGCGAAAATCAGCGGCGAGACAATCGGCCTGGTCGGCCGCGTAACCGCCAATGCGGCATTAGGGCTGTCGGAAGTTGGTCCTGCTCAAACGGACATACGCTATACGGCCAACATCAGCCTTGCCGGAAGACTGGGCGGACTGGGCGAACCCGTATTTCGCGCGAAGAGTGCAGAAGTCTCAAAACAATTTGGTGCAAATTTGAGAAAAGCAATTGAACAAGTAGCTGCCAAGGCGGCGGGTTCATGAAATCCTTCGAACTGGTCGAACCCTCCACGCTCGACGAGGCTATCCGCCTCCTTGATCCACAGGACCGAAGCGTGCGTGCGATCGCAGGCGGGACTGCCCTCATGCTGATGATGAAGACGCGCCTGTTTCAACCCACGCGTCTCGTCAGTCTCCGTCGCCTCAATGGAGATCTTCGCGGAATTCGTGCGACCGACAAAGGTGGCCTGCGCCTCGGTGCCATGACGTCTCTTGCGGAGCTGGAATATTCGCCGATGCTGGCGAGCACTCACCCGGTCATGAGCCGTGCCTTGAGAACGCTTTCAAATATTCGAGTGCGCAACGTCGCTACGCTTGGCGGACACCTGGCTCATGGAGATCCGCATATGGATCTGCCGCCAATTCTGCTGACGCTCGATGCGAAGGTTTCCATCGCCGGCAGCGGTGGCAGCCGCTCGATTGGCATCGCTGATCTACTCGTCGGCTACTATCAAACGTCGCTTGAGAAAAATGAGCTGATCACCGCCGTTGACGTGCCGGCGCTCACACCTGACGTTCACAGCTGGTATGAAAAGTTCACCGGACGTTCAGCCGACGACTGGCCGACAGTCGGAGTTGCGGTGTGGTTCCGCGTGAATTCGAACGTCATCACCGAGGCGCGTATCGCCGTGAGTGCTGCGACCGATCGCCCACTGCGTATGGCTGCTGCAGAGAACCTGCTCATGAATGGCGCGCCGACACAACAATCTTTTTCAAAGGCGGCAGACGCGGTTGCCGATGAAGTACAGCCGCTGACAGACCTGCACGGAAGCGCGTCATATAAACGCGAGATGGTGCGCGTGCACGTGCGCCGAGCCCTGGAACACGCATGGCAAAGATAATCGAACCACCTCCGGAAACAAGACGTAAGGCGCGCGAGTCAACGCAGGTCAAACGATCTGTCCGCCGCCTCGAAGGCAAGTCCAAGGTTGATGGCAGTGCCGAGTACATCCTCAACCTGAGCTTGCCGGGGATGCTTCACGGAAAGATCGCGCGAAGTTCTGTTGCGCATGGAAAGATCGTCCGCATCGATGTGACCGCGGCCCTGGCTCTCGAAGGTGTGCACGCGGTTATCACGGGTGAAGATGTTCGTAGATTGATCCCGGATCCTTACTACGGGCCGGCCTTTCATGATCAGCCGATTCTCGCCATTGACAAAGTTCGCTATGCCGGAGAACCCGTCGCGGTAGCGCTGGCAACCGATCCTCACATTGCGGAGGAAGCCGCGAATCTGATTGAGGTCGAATATGAGCCGCTGGATCCCGTGTTCAACGAAGTGGAAGCCGCGAAGGCGGGCTCACCGATCGTGCACGACACGCTCAGGCCGGCAGCGACGTTTGCGGACCTGAAATATCTCAAAGGCCGTTCGGGGACGAACGTTGCATTGAGCGGCAAGGTGCGCCGTGGTGATTTGGAGAAAGGATTCAAGGAATCCGATCGAATCTTCGAGCACACATTTCGGAACGGCAAGGTCATCCACGCGCATCTCGAGCCATTCGTGACGCTGGCGGAAATGACGGGCGCGGCCGCATTGACGATCCACACGGCATCACAAAGTCCCTCCTTCGTGCGCACGGAAGTGAGCCGCCTGCTGGGATGGTCTGAGAATCAGGTTCGAGTTCGAACGGCATTTCTCGGTGGCGGATTCGGCGGCAAGTTGTACATCAAGCTGGAAGCGCTGGTAGCGGTTTGCACGCTCCTGGTTCGAAAACCCGTGCGCATTGCGATGACAATGGAAGAGCACTTCTACACCATCACCAAGCATGGAGCGACGGTGCGGCTGAAAACCGGAGTCAAGAACGACGGACGCATTGTCGCGCGCGAGGTGGAAATATGGTGGAACGGCGGCGCATACGCGGATATCGGTCCACGCGTCGCGCAGAAATCCGGATTCACTGCGGCCGGTCCTTACGACATTGAGAACATCGGTATCGAGAGCCACGCCATCTACACCAACGAGCCTCCGGCCGGAGCGCTCCGCGGGTTCGGCATATCTCAGGTCGTCTGGGCATACGAATCTCAAAGCGACATGATCGCGCGCGAACTCAAGATGGATCCGCTGGAATTCCGGCGGCTGAATTTGCTGCGCGAAGGACGGCCGCACGCGACGGGGATGATCATGGCCGATGTCGACCTGGATGCCATGCTCGATCTTCTGGAGAAGAAATTGGACTGGGATCGTCCGCTGGATCGCGGTACCGGAACAATTCGGCGCGGCCGAGGGATTGCAATCGCAATCAAGGCTTGCGTCTCGCCGACAACTTCCGTCGCCCAGGTGAACATTTCCGGTGACGGAAGCTGCAGCGTTTTTTGCAGCACGGTCGACATGGGTCAGGGTTCCGATACGACCATGGCTCAGATTGCCGGCGAAGTTCTGGGAATACCGGCCGAGACCGTTCGCGTTATCCATCCCGATACGGACGTGACTCCTTACGACATGGGCACGCTCGGCTCCCGCTCCACCTATCACATGGGTAATGCCGTGCGCAGCGCCGCCGAAGACGCACGCGCGCAGCTGCTGCGGATTGCTTCCACGTCGCTCAAGATCGACGTTGATGACCTGGAATGTCGTGACGGCGCAGTTTCCGCTCGTTCGGGACGCAGTATGACGTTCCGGGAAATCATGGTGGCGCGGTTCGCAATGCAGGCCGGAAACATCATTGGCGTGGGATCGTTTCTGCCGCCTTACGACAAGCCGGATCACGAAACGGGGCAGTCTGAAAATATCACGCCGTTCTGGATGCTCGGCGCGGCGGGCGCCGAGATCGAAGTCGACACGGAGACGGGACGCATCCACCTTACGAAACTCATCAATGTGGGCGATCCCGGGTCTGCAATCAATCCCGATAGTGTGGAGCGGCAGGTGGTGGGTGCGGCGACGATGCAGATGGGCTTCACGCTTTTTGAAGAAATGATTTTCAACGACGGCCAGGTCGTGAATGCCAGCTTCGCCGACTACAAGATTCCCGGAATGCTGGACCTTCCGAACGAACTGACGGGAGAGATCATTGAAGTGCCCGACCGGCTCGGGCCATTCGGTGCGCGTGGAATCGGTGAAACGGGAATGTTCGCCGTTTCGCCGGCGATTGGAAATGCGCTGTTCGACGCGACGGGGGTGCGCATCATGGAAATGCCGCTGACGCCCGAGCGCGTGTTGCGGGCGCTGCGCGAGGCGCAAGGCCGCCCGTTGGAGACTGACTAATGGAACCGACTCACCGGAGAACGATTCGATTCACGCTGAACGGCCGGCCGGCGACAGCCGATATTGGGACGCATGAAACGCTGGTCGATGTGCTGCGCCGTGATTTCGGTCTGTTCGGAGGACGAGAAAGCTGCGGCCAGGGCCTGTGCGGCTGCTGCACGGCGCTCGTCGATGGTTTGGCTGTGAGCGGCTGCTTGTATCTCGCGGCGTTTGTTAACGGGAGTGAAGTCGTGACTGTCGAAGGGCTCGCCCGTGGAAACGAGCTTCATCCAATCCAGCAATCCTTCGTCGAAAACTGTGCGTTCCAATGCGGATTTTGTACGCCGGGTTTTATCCTGATGACGAAGGAACTTCTGGAACGGAACCCGCAGCCCTCGACGGATGATATCCGCCATTACTTATCCGGCAATCTGTGCCGCTGCGCGACGTACCCCGATATCATCCGCGCGGTTAAAGCCGCATCGCAATTGAAGGCATAGTGTCAGCCGCGGATTGCGCGGATTACACGGATTCAATCAGCGTAATCTGCGTAATCCGCGGCTAATTCAGAACAGATCTTTCCACTTCGCGCGCACCTTCTCCTGGAGTTCCTTGCTCGCTTCCGCAACCGCGGGGAATTCATCCAAATGATCGTAAGGCCGGCAGGCATCGATGATCGCCTTCGAGCTGAATGCGGCCTTGTACGGATACGCGACATACATCGGGTCATTCTTCGATCCCATGCCACGCTGGATGATGTCGATACCCGTCGCGGGATCCGATCGCGTCGCGACGGCCCACATCACTTCCTGGATGTCGGACGGATCGATGTCTTCATCGACCACGATGGAATAACGCGACATGTACGCGCCGACACCACACTGATTCAGGATGTGTCCCGCCTGACGCGCGTGCCCCGCATACCGCTGCCTGATCGAAACGACATTGAACATACGTGCCCCACCGATTTCGTGAGCCCACACGCCCTGAACTTCCGGCACGCCGGCTGCAATCAGTGCATCGAACAGCAAAGCCGAACGCATCACAGCTTTCGAGTATGAATAATCGTTCGGAGGTTTGGCCGGCGGACTTCCCAGGAGAATCGGATCATTTCGGTGGTAGATCCGTTCAACCGTCACCACCGGCGCCTTGCCTGCCTTTCCGGGATAATATCCGTGAAATTCTCCGAATGGGCCCTCAGTGCGTTCGTCGCCCGGTTGAACGAATCCCTCCAGCACGATTTCCGATGCCTGCGGAAAGGCAAGTCCCGTAACTTCGCCATGAGCCACCGCAACCGGCTGCGTCAGAATCGCGCCGATATAGTTGTACTCACACATGCCGAACGGAATCTCAATCCCCGAGATGAGATAACCCAGCGGGTCGGCACCGAGCACGATCGCAACGGGAAACGGCTTTTTCGCTGCTTTGTATTTCTCGTACTGGATGCGCCCGTGTTTGCCCTGCACCATGTCGATCGCGACGTGATTGGCATCGTGAACCATTACTCGATAGGTGCCCACGTTTATCCAGTCCGAATCCAGGTCCTTCGTGACGACGCTGCAACCTGTCCCGATGTAGCGTCCGCCGTCCAGTTCGTGCCAGAACGGCGCGGGAAAAGTGAGGACATTCACTTCACGGTCGCGCTGAACGTTTTCGAAAACCGGTCCACCTTGGACGACGACGGGATCATATTGCGCAGCCTGCGTCTGCCAGACACGCGGCTTTCCTCTCAGTTCTTCGACCAACTCTCGATGAGTCTTCCTTACCGGGAGACGCAAAATGGACGACAGGCGTGCCGGGCTGCTCGTGCTGCAAGTCAGGACCCGGAAACCTTTGCGGTAACCCGGAATCTCATCGAAGAGCAGCGCCGCCGGCTTCGCCTTTTTCACGTTGAGTTCGCTGATCGCACCAAGCTCGAGATTCCAGTCGGCACCCTGTAGCTTCGTCAGTTCTCCCAGGCGCTCGACCTCGTCCAACCAGGCGCGCAGGTCAAGAGGGTTCCCAAGAGTCTGATCTTTCGTCTCCACGGTCTTATGCTTCATGCCGCGATTATCGCGCGACTTTCGGGTGGTGTTGCCGTTGAATTTGGATAGCGGTAGTCAACGCGCCGCACTGTAGGGGCGGTCTATGACCGCCCGCGATGGTGAGGCCTCAACATGTTGGGCGGTCATAGAAGCTGTGAACAAATTGGAATGGAGCCAATAGTCCCCTCCTTG
>Ga0075434_100004478_pt1 | contig 12608 bp, 7 predicted proteins | sample RhiMethybrSRZTD3_FD_75298 | JGI IMG/M metagenome (GOLD analysis project Ga0075434, IMG submission 75298) | Populus rhizosphere microbial communities from Tennessee, USA - Rhizosphere MetaG P. TD hybrid SRZTD3 | ecosystem: Host-associated > Plants > Roots > Rhizosphere > Soil | place: USA... | reverse complement strand
TGCGTGCCGAAGCGGCAGAACTCGGTGCCGACGCAGGTCTTCACCATGCGCACGCCTTTGGTGTACGCCTGTCCCGACGGCATCCCGAGATCGGCCCACACCGCGGGCAGATCGGCTTTCTTGATCCCGAGCAGATCGATCCGCTGGCTGCCGGTGATTTTCACCATCGGCACGCGGTACTTATCCGCGACATCGGCGATGCGCCTCAGCTGATCGGGACTGGTGACGCCGCCATGGATGCGTGGCACCACCGAGAACGTGCCGTCCTTCTGGATGTTTGCGTGCACGCGGTCGTTGATGAAGCGCGCCGACTTGTCTTCATCGTGATCGCCGCACCAGAGCATATCGAGCATGTAGCTCAACGCCGGCTTGCACACTTCGCAGCCGATGCCGTTGCCGTAGATCTCGAGCACCTCCTGTACCGATTTCAGCTTCTGGCTCCGCAGAATGTCGCGCAGGCGATCCTCGGCAAACGGCACGCACGCGCAGATCACTTTCTTCTTCTCGTCCTCGAAGTCAGGAGAGACGGCACGCAGCAGTCCCTGGCACACGCTCGCGCACGTGCCGCAACCGGTGCTCGCGCGCGTGCACTCCTTCAGCTGCGACAGCGTGTTGATTCCTTGCTCGTGAATCGCGCGGATGATCGCGCCCTTCGTCACGCCGACGCATCCGCACACGGTGAAGCTGTCGGCCATCGCGGCGACGTCGCCGCCGGCATCGGACGAGGGCGGCGGAAACAGCAGCTCGCGCCGCTGGGCACCGAGCTCAGTGCCCGTCCGCAGCCAATCGAGATAGCGATGACTATCGGACGTGTCGCCGACCAGAATCACGCCGGCCAGCTTCCCGTCCTTGATCGCGACACGGCGGTAGCAACCCTGACCTGGATCTTCGAAGCGCACGTGGTCGGGTGCGTTGGCCCAGTCGCCGGCCGAGAACACGTCGACGCCCATGATCTTCAGCGTCGCCGCCTGCACCGTGCCCGTGTACGTGGGACCGCGATGACCCGTGATCGTTGCCGCGAGCACTTTGCCCTGGTCGTAGAGCGGTGCAACGAGTCCGTAGCAGACGCCCCGATGTTCGACGCACTCGCCGACTGCGAACACGTCGGACGACGAGGTCTCCATGTAGTCGTTCACGACGATGCCGCGCTTCACCGTGACGCCGGCTTTGCGACCGAGCTCGGCATTCGGCCTGATCCCCGCCGCCACCACCACGAGATCTGTGTCGATACGCTCGCCGTCCGAGAACTCGACGGCCTCGACGCGCTTCTTGCCGACAATGGCCGTCGTGCTGCGTCCGAGCAGCACCCGCACACCGAGCTGCTCCATCTTCGCGAGGAGATACTGCCCGCCCGGCGGATCGAGCTGCCGCTCCATGAGCGTCGCCATCAGGTGCACGACGGTCACCTGACATCCGTGGACCTGCAGCCCGCGCGCGGCTTCGAGCCCGAGCAGACCGCCGCCGATCACCACCGCCTTCGTCTGCGGAGTGGCGCGCGCGAGGAGCGCGCGCGTGTCGTCGAGCGTCCGGAAGGCGAACACGCCATCCTTGTCGAGACCTGCGATCGGCGGCATCCACGCCGAACTGCCAGTAGCAATCAGCAGCTTGTCGTACGACGTCGTACTGCCATCGTCGCCAATGACGAACTTGCGCGCGGGATCGACATCGACGATGCGAATGCCGACGCGCAGGTCGATCTCGTTGCGCGCGTACCACTCGCGGGTGTGAATGACGATCTCGTCCGCGCTCTTCTCGCCGGCAAGCACCGACGACAGCATCACGCGGTTGTAGTTGACGTGCGTCTCGTCACCGAACACGGTGATCTGGAACTTCGGGCCGTGCTTGAGAATCTGCTCGACGCAGGCCATTCCCGCCATGCCGTTGCCCACGACAACCAGCCGGCTCATCGCACGCTCTCCGCGTCGCGCGTCGCCGAGGCCGCGCGCTCGACGCGCGCCGCGGCCTGCTTGTAGTTCGGCTCGCGCGAGTAGGGATCGAACGCGCTTTGTGTCACTTCATTCGCGTTGGCCTCCGCGTAGTGGAACGGCACGAAGATCTGGCCGGGCGCGACGGTTTCGGTGACCCTCAGCTCGATGCCGCGGACGCGCCCGCGTGCCGATATCACATCCACGCGATCCTGCGGCTTCAGTCGCAGCGTCCTCGCATCGCGCGGGTTCATCTCGACCCACGCCTGCGGCGACAGCCGTTCGAGGATCGGCACCTTACCGGTCTTGGTTCGCGTGTGCCAGTGCTCGACGGTGCGGCCGGTGTTGAGTACGAACGGGAACTGATCGGACGGCTGCTCGGGGTACGGCTCCCACGCCACTGGAATCAGTCGCGCGCGGCCGTCATCGGTTTGAAATTCGCCGCTCGCATAGAGACGCCGCGGCGCCGCCGGATCGGTGTCGCCCGTCGGGAACGGCCACTGCACGCCGCAGTGCTGTTCGATCAACTTGTACGAGAGGCCCGAGTAGTCGCAGAGCCTGCCAGCAGAGACTCGCTTCCATTCCTCGAACGCATCCGCTGGCTTGGTCCATCCGGGGAAGATTTCGTCGCGGACGCCAAGGACCTTGGCGACATCGAGAAAGATGTCGAAGTCAGCGCGGGCTTCGCCGGGCGGCGCCACTGCGCGATTCACCTTGCTGACGCGTCGCTCGGTGTTCGTGTAGGTGCCCTCCTTCTCCCCCCACATCGCCGCCGGCAGCATCAGATGCGCATATTCGGAGGTTGGCGTCGGGTGATACCCGTCCTGCACGACGAGGAAGTCGAGGTTCTCGAGCGCCTGCTGCAGCGCATGAAGATTGGGAAACGAGACGATGGGATTGGTGGCGATGATCCATAGCGCGCGAATGCGGCGCTCGAGTGCCGCTTCGATGATGTCGGGATACGCCAGGCCGCGCGCGGTCGGGATGCGATCGACAGGAACGTTCCACAACGCCGCCAGCTCTTCGCGATCGGCCGCACTCTCGAACTTGCGATAGCCCGGCATGATCGACGCAAAGCCGGCTTCGCGCGTGCCCATCGCGTTGCATTGGCCAGTGATGGACAGCGGCGCCGCGCCGGCGCGGCCGATGTTGCCGGTGATGAGCGCGAGGTTGTTGATCGCGTTCACCGTCTCGGTCCCCTTCGTGCTGTGATTCACGCCCATCGTCCACGCGATGAGGCCGGCCTCGGCACGCGCGTAGGTCCACGCGGTGCGCACGATGACTTCCGGCGAGAGTCCCGTGATCTCCGCCACGCGCTCGGGTGTGTACTCGCGCACCGACTCGCGCAGCGCCTCGAAGCCAGTGGTGTGCTGCTCGATGTAGTCGCGGTCGATCAGGTCGTGGTCGATGACGACGTGAATGAGCCCGTTGACGAGCGCGAGATCGGATCGCGGCTGCAGTGGCAGATGGAGATCGGCCATCATCGCCGTCTTCGTCACGCGCGGGTCGACGACGATGAGCGTCGTTCCCGGATTGGAGCGGAGCCGCCAGCAAAGAATCGGATGGTTCTCGGCGATGTTGGCGCCGATGAGGATGATCACATCGGCACGTTCGAAGTCCTCGTAGGCGCCAGGGGGACCGTCGCTGCCGAAGGATCGCTTGTAGCCCTGGACCGCGGTGGACATGCAGAGCGTGGTGTTGCCGTCGTAGTTTGGCGTTCGCAGACCGAGTTGCACGAGCTTACCGAGCGCGTAGAACTCCTCGGTGACGAGCTGTCCCGTGCTGATCACGCCGACCGCGCCGGGGCCATGCCGCTCCTGCACCTCGCGAAACCGTGCCGCCATTGTCTCGAGCGCGTCATTCCAGCCGACGCGTTCCATGCGACCGTGACGACGCAGAAGCGGATACCGCGCGCGGTTGTCGGCAGCGATCGCGTGATGTTCCGACAAGCCCTTCGGACACAGCATCCCGCGATTCACCGGATGATCGGGATTACCGCGGACGCTGACCGCGCGTCCATCCCTGACGCCGATGAACATGCCGCAGCCCACCGAGCAGTAACCGCATGTGGTCGGCACCCAGCGATCGGGAATCTTCTGAGCCGAGACGTAGCCGGCCACCGGATCGATCTCGTACCGGTAGCGGTCGGCTCGGGTGTCGAGTCCGAGCATTTCCTTGAGGGTCATACGGCCTCGCGTGCCGACGCGATGTACGGCGCGGCCATGTGTCGTGGAACGACGCTGACGAAGAACAGATAGCGCTCGAGGAGTTCAGCGACGACCGCAAGAATCAGCGATGCAAGCATGACGAGTTGAAGAGAGGTACCCACGATGCCGGCCGGAGTGCGAAGCCACGTCCCCGCCGCCATGAGCGGCAGGACCACGGCGCCTAGCGCGAGCAGAAGGGCACGCAGTAGCAGACGGCCGGCAAGAACGGTCGAGAGCAGACGCGCTGTCCCTTTGAGCTCGAGACTGTCCGACGCAATGCATCGGAAGAAGCGCAGCGCGAACACCGCCGCCTGCGCGCCGGCCATCGACGCAGCGCCAATCGCAAGCCAGCGGCTGTCACCAACGCCCGCGGCCGCAGCGAACAACGGCCCGAGAATGCCGGCGGTGAGACTGAACTGCAGCAGCGTGTAGGGCGTGTTCCACGCCGGCCGCGCCGGCACCCGATAGATCGAAGCGCTTGCGAGCACTCCCGCAACGCCGCAGGCGACGGTGAGCGCACCGACCCACACGCTCCACATCACACCGAGCCAGAGCAATCCGGCATACGCGGTCGCCACGATCGAGAATGCGGCGAACAGCAGCACTTCGCGACTGAGCCACGATCGACGCCACATCTTCAACGCGCGATAGGCGTGAATCGGCCGGCCGAGATGCAGTGTCGCAGCCGACAACGCAAGACCACCAACCGTCAGCGACACGGCGGCAACAATGCCGAGTCGTGTCGACGCACCGAGCAGCTGCAGCAGCCAGATCGTCACGAACGCGCCGACCGACATCTGCGTGAGCACGGTCATCACGATCAGCGACCAATGCGGATGCTCCGGTTTGACATGTGTGATGTCGCGAGGCCGGGCGTTGGGCGGCGTATCAACCGGAAGCGTGATGCGCGTGGTCGAGAGGCTGCCGTCTTCCATCGGCACCCCTGGCCGCTCTGTGCTTGTCGTGGCGCTTGTCTTGGCACGCCACTCGGCGACGTTCACGATCTCGATTTCCAACGCACCTTCCGGACATGCGCTCACGCACGCGGGCGCCTCCCCCTGCGTCAAGCGCCCGTGACACATGTCGCACTTGCCAACCACGCCCCGCTCCGGGTTGTATTGCGGCACCCCGTACGAGCAATTCCAGGTGCAGTACTGACAGCCGATGCACGCGTCGGCGCTGTGCGACACGATGCCGGTAATCGGATCTTTCGTGTACGCATCGACCGGACAGCCGGCGAGACATGTGGGCTCGAGGCAGTGATTGCAGCCCATCGAGAGATACGAGCGGGATGTATGAGGAAAGAAGCCGCCCTCGATCTCTCCGACGCGGCGCCAGTTGATCGGCGCCGGATTGCCGTTCTGCTCGTTGCAAGCGACGACGCAGCACTTGCAGCCGATGCACTTGCGCATGTCGACGTGAAAGCGGTACTGCTCGCCGGTCCGCAGCGGACGCGTCGGCATGCGCGACGACGAGTCCGCTGGACGCCGCTTCAGCAGCGGCACGATCACGGGGCCGTCATCGCGCCGCGACCGCGGCGTCATGCGCGCGAGCGTCACGCCATCCTCGGCGGCGCGCTTCAACAGGGGCAACGACACCAGATACACCTCAAGCTGCGAGCGTCTAATGCATCCTGCGGGCCGACTTCGATCGCGATGCCACGAGCGCACGTTTCACGGCGAGAAAGGCGCCAAACCGCTCGATGTCGCGTCGATCGATGGCTACGCGATTGTTGAGAGCAAGGTGTGGTTCGACATTTTTGGAGGAGACGTGCGAACGCCGCTCAAGTCATTGAGCCGCAAAGGCGATCGTCGAGATCTCACCCGCGATTCGCGTTCCTGCGCACGCCCCACATGCGTCGATCTCGAGCGAACGAGGCAACGATTCGCGCATTTCTCGATCGCAGCGCGGGGTCATGTGGAATGGCGACCAAATTGTGGGGACTCAAACCGAGTGCAACAGATTTGGCGCGAGCTGAAAGGCTGAGCGATCACCGCGACGCGGCGCGCACGCAGACCAAATCACCCCCGATTCGCGGCGCAGACGCGTCTGCGATCGATCGAGATCGGATCGCGCACACGCACACGGAACGCAGCTTGCTCTTACGGAGCGTGAACACGTGGTCGTAGGGCGCGGGCTTTCAGCCGGCGCGTGATCTCAACGCGGGGGGCTCAAGCCCCCGCTCTACGGACAACCGAAGGAGCGTGCGTGGGATCGATCAAAGGCTTTCTCAGAACCGGGCATACGCCGACGTTGGTATCGGCGCTGTTGTACTTCGACGTGAGTTTCATGGCGTGGGTGCTGCTCGGGCCCCTCGCCCCGTTTCTCCGCGACGAGCTCGGCCTGAGTGCCACGCAACAAGGACTGCTCACTGCGATCCCGCTGCTGGGCGGATCGTTGTTCCGTCCGGTCATGGGCATCTTGAGCGATCGCATCGGCGGCCGGCGCACAGGTTTGTTGGGTATGGTACTGACGTTGCTGCCGCTTGGGTTCGGCTGGCAGTATGCGACAACGCCCACGCATTTCTATGCGCTCGGGTTCTTGCTGGGTGTTGCCGGTGCCAGCTTCGCGGTGGCGCTGCCGCTCGCGAGCCGATGGTATCCCGCAGAGTACCAGGGCCTCGCCATGGGTATCGCCGGTGCGGGCAATTCGGGGACGTTGCTGGCGACGCTGTTCGCGCCGCGACTTGCCGAGCGATTCGGATGGGCAGCCACCTTCGGGTTCGCGATCGCACCGCTCGCCACGGTGTTCGTGATCTTCGCGTTGCTGGTGAGGGACAGCCCACGTCCGCGCGCAGCGGCATCGCTGCGCGGCTACGCTGCGCTCATTCGAGAATCTGATACGGTCTCGCTCGCATTTCTCTATTGCCTCACGTTCGGCGGCTTCGTCGGACTCGCCAGTTTTCTCACCACGTTCTTCCACGAGCAGTACGGGCTTTCGCGGGTCGCCGCCGGTGATGTCACGACGCTCGTCGTCGTGGCCGGAAGTCTGCTGCGCCCGGTTGGTGGTTGGCTGGCCGATCGGCTCGGCGGCTTTCGGATGCTGGTTGGCCTTCTGGCCGGCTTCGCGGTGTGTCTGGCATCGGTGGCCATGGAACCATCGGTACGAATCGCCATCGCCGCGCTGACCGCAGGCATGGGCCTTCTCGGGATGGGCAATGGCGCCGTCTTTCAGATCGTGCCGCAGCGTTTTCCCGATCGCATCGGCATCGTGACTGGTATCGTCGGCGCCGCTGGCGGTCTCGGCGGCTTCTTCTTGCCGACTGTGCTCGGCGCGGCGAAGGATCTCACGGGCGGCTACGCTGCCGGTCTGTGGGTGTTTGCGGCCACGTTCGTGGTCGGCACACTCGTGCTGTTGGAGCTTGGCGCGCGATGGTCGGCCGAGTGGACGCCGACAGCAGTCCGCCAGGCGGGAATCTACTCGTATCGAAATGCGCTGCGCCAGCTTGCCGACGAGGCATAGCGATACGAACACTATCGAAACGATCGATTGACGCCCGCAGCCTGCGTGAGGCTGCGGATGCGATCGAGCTGATGGCTCGATTGCGACCTGGCAACAGGCCAGGTCCACCGGGAACGGCCACGTCGCCTCCCTTGTCATTCGTAGGGGCGGTCTTCAGACCCGCCCGCAAGAGAAGGAGCGTGACGTGATCCGTACATCGCATCGACATGCGCTGCTCTGTGCAGCGGCGCTCGCCGCCCTCACTCCGTCGATGGCGCGAGCGCAGGCACAGCCCGACAGCAAGCCGCCAGCCCAAACGGCTGCACCCGCCGCACAAATTCAGCAGGCACCAGCACCGCCGTTCCCCAATCGCGCCAACGCCGTGCTGCCATCATGGCTGCGCGTGCGCGGCGAGTTCCGCGAGCGATTCGAGGGATTCGACAGCTCCGGATTCGTCAATGGCCGCGACGACTACTACGCGCTCAGCCGCGTGCGACTGAACGCCGCGATCACGCCGTCGCCGTCGTTTTCGTTTCAAGCCAACGTCCAGGACGCCCGCGTCGCCGATAAGACCGTGGGCCCCACCACCGCGCCGTTCCGCGGACCGTTCGATCTCCGCACCGCGTTTGCGGATGTCGGCAGCGCCAAGGCGCCGATCGCCTTCCGTCTCGGCCGGCAGGAGTTGGCGTTCGGTGAACAGCGTCTGCTCGGTCATCTCGCATGGGTGAACACCGGGCGCACATGGGACGCCGCGCGCGTCATCCTGCGCTCGAAGCTGTTTCAGGCCGACGTGTTCGGCGCGTCGTTGGTGCGCAGTCTGCCCGACGAGTTCGACAAGAGCGGCAACGGCAACCGGCTGGCGGGTGTGTACGCCACCAGCACCAAGATCGTGCCGCAGGCGTCGGTCGAGCCGTTCGTGATCTATCGACGCGACGTCAACCTGCGCAGCGAGCTGGCCACGATCGGCAATCTGCATCAGACGACGGTCGGCACGCGGCTCGCTGGCAAGCTGCCGGCGCGCCTCGACTATAGCGTCGAGATGGCGATGCAGCGCGGTTCGCTGGCCGCCGATTCCGTGGACGCATGGGCCGGGCACTGGCAGATTCGCGAATCGCTGCCGGGCGCTGGCGCGGTGAAGCTGCTCTCCGAATACAACTTCGCATCGGGCGATAACAACCCGACCGACGGCACGCGCCACACCTTCGATCAGCTCTATCCAACCGGGCATGACAAGCTCGGGCTCTCCGATCAGGTGGGCTGGCGCAACGTCCATCACGTGCGCGAGGGATTCGAGTTCACGCCGATCAAAGCGACGCCGATCTCAGCGAGCTATCACACGTGGTGGCTCGCGAGCGCCAACGACGCACTCTACGCCGCCAGCGGCGCCGTGCTCGCGCGCGTTCCCGGCGGCGCCGCCGATACCCACGTCGGCCAGGAGATCGACGTGCAGGTGACGCGCGCGTTGACGCCGCAGATCCTGGTCGCTGCGGGCTACGCGCATCTCTTCACCGGTGCGTTTCTCAAACAGGCCACGCCGGGGGCGTCGTACAGCCAGCCGTACGTGATGGTCACCTACGTGTTCCTCGCGGAGAAATAGATGAAACGACGAGAGTTCCTCACGACCGCGGCAACGACCGCCGGGGCACTGCTCGCCGGCGTGCCGACAGGCTGGGTCGGCAGCGTCTACGCCAGCGACGCACCCGAGACGAGCGCCATTCGCTTCGGCATCATCGCACTCACCGACTGCGCGCCGATCGTCATGGCGCACGAGCTCGGTTACTTCAAGAAGTTCGGCATCGAGTCGACGATCTCGAAGGAGGCGTCGTGGGCGGTCATCCGCGACAAGCTGTCGCTCGGTGAGAACCAGGCGACGCACATGCTGATCGGCATGCCGATCGCGTCGACGATGGGCCTGGCGGGATCGCCAGTGAAGCCGATGGTCATTCCGTGGCTGCTCAATCGCAACGGGCAGGCGATCACGCTGAACAACAAGCTGAAACAGGCTGGCGTGCGCACACCGAAGCAGCTCAAGCCGATCGTCGATCAGGCCAAGGCGAAGGGCGATCCGATGACGTTTGCGATGACGTTCCCGCCGGGAACGCACGCGATGTGGATCCGCTACTGGCTGGCCTCGGGCGGCATCCATCCGGACAAGGACGTGAGCCTCATCACGATTCCACCGGCGCAGATGGTCGCCAACATGAAAGTCGACAAGATGGACGGCTTCTGCGTCGGCGAACCGTGGAACAACCGCGCCATCGAAGACGGCATCGGATTCACCGCCATCACGACGCAGCAGATGTGGAAAGACCATCCCGAGAAGGTCTGTGCCTTCACAGAGGAGTTCGCGACGAAGAACCCGAAGACGGTGAAGGCGATCCTCAAGGCGCTGCACCTGTCCAGCGTGCACCTGGACGATCTCGGCAATCGCGCAAAAGCGGCCGACGTGATCTCCCGTCCCGCGTACATCAACTGTCCGCCGGCGATCATCCTCGAGCGCCTGCTTGGCAAGTACGACTACGGCGATGGACGTTCGGAGCAGGATCCCAACTACATGATCTTCTCGCAGCGCCGCGCCAACCTGCCGCAGCGCATCTACGGCGCGTGGTGGCTGACGCAGCTGCGGCGCTGGGGCTTCACCAAGGGCGCGCCCGACTACATGGGCGTGCCGGCGCGCGTGCTTCGGCCGGACATCTATCTGGACGCGATGAAGGAGATGGGCGTGAAGGTCGACCCATCGGAAGAGAAATCGATCACGCTCTTCGACGGCGTCTACGACGGCAAAGACCCGGACAAGTACGCACGGTCGTTCGCCATCAACAGCCTGGCTGGGTGATCGCGCAGGCTGAAGCCTGCGCTCTACGTTGGGCTCGTCGAGCGGTGGCTTCAGCCACCGCGAAGGAGGTTGGTTGACGAAGCGCATCATCAATCTGGTTCTGCCGCTGTGCGGCATCGCACTCGCCGTCATCGCCTGGTGGGCCGCGAGCCGCATGGTCTCCGATCTGCCGTCACCGGCGCGGACGTGGGAAGAAAGCAAGCTGTACATCCTCGAGCCGCTCAGCAAACGCGGCGAAACCGACCAGGGCATCCTGCTGCTCGCCTACTACAGCCTGCTGCGCGTCGCACGCGGCTTTCTTCTCGGCATCGCGATGGGGACACCGATCGGATTCCTGCTCGGCGTCTCGAGGACGCTGACGCGCATGTTCGATCCGATCATGCAGGTGCTGCGGCCGATCTCACCGCTGGCGTGGCTGCCGCTCGGCCTGGTGCTGTTTCAGAAATCCGAGCCGGCGGCGCTGTTTGCGATCGCGGTGTGCTCGATGTGGCCGACGGTGATCAACACGATGATGGGCGTGCGCGCGATCCCTCAGGACTACTGGAACGTCGCCAAGGTGCTCCGCCTCTCGCGCGTCACGACGTTCACCAAGATCATCGTCCCCGCCACGCTGCCGTATATGTTTACCGGCTATCGACTCAGCCTCGGCATCGCCTGGCTCGTCATCGTGGCCAGCGAGATGCTGACCGGCACACCGGGAGTGGGCGGGTTCCTCTGGCAGGAATACAACAGCCTGGTCTACGCGCACATTCTGCTCGCCATCATCACCATCGGCGTCGTCGGCTTCGTGCTCGATCGCCTGATGGGCATGGCGGAAACCAAGCTAAGGACCATTTAGTGTCATTTATCAAAGCCGAGGGAATCTCGAAGTCCTTTCAGACCGCTGCCGGGACGCGCGATGTGCTTCGACACGTGTCGCTCGCGATCGATCGCGGCGAGTTCGTGTCGATCGTCGGAGCAATGGGCAGCGGCAAGTCGACACTGCTTAGTCTGCTGTCGGGGCTCACGCAACCGGACACGGGAACGGTCAGCGTCGGCGGCACCGTCACGCGCGGCGTTCGCAACGATTCTGCCGTCGTCTTCCAGAACTATTCGCTGTTGCCGTGGTTCACGGCGCTCGAGAACGTACGACTGGCGGTCGAAGCCGCCTGCCCTGAGTTGTCGAAGCACGAGCAGCGTGCCCGGGCGACGCAGACGCTGGAGCGAGTCGGCTTGAGCAATGCGCTGCACAAGCGGCCGCGTCAACTGTCGGGAGGTATGCGGCAGCGGGTCGCGATTGCCCGCGCGTTTGCGACCAGACCCGAAGTGCTCTTTCTCGACGAACCGTTCGGTGCGCTCGACGCGCTCACGCGAGAAACGCTCCAGCAGGAGCTCGCGCGCCTGTGCCGCGACGATGACCGCCAGGTCACGACGGTGATGATCACCAACAGCGTCGAAGAAGCGATCCTGCTGTCCGATCGCATCGTGCCGATGATCCCCGGGCCCCTCGACTACGCCCGGGGCGCCCGCGGAGCGCCAGCCACGCTCGGCACGCCTATTCCCGTGGACCTGCCGCGCCCGCGCACGACCGCGCAACTCGCACACGACGAGCAAGCCACGCAAGCCCGCGCCCACGTCGTCGCCGCATTGACCGCGGCACTTGGAAAGAAGCGCTCGAACAGCGCGCCGCAGCCAGACGCCGCAGCGGCCGTGCTGCGACCGGTTGCCGAGGAGCCGCGATGAACGTTCCGCTCGAGCTCACCGGTCTCACGAAGGTCTTCCCAACCGCGTCGGGTCCGTTCATTGCGGTCAAGGACGTCAACGCCCGCATCGAGGCTGGCGAGTTCGTCGCGATTCTCGGGCACTCCGGATGCGGCAAGTCCACCGTGCTCTCGATACTCGCCGGCCTCGATCGCGCGACGTACGGCGGAGTTGTCATCGACGGTCGAGAAGTGACCGAGCCGGGGCCTGAACGCGCGATCGTGTTTCAGTCGCCGTGCCTGCTGCCGTGGCTCACCGCGCGCCAGAACGTCGAGCTCGCTGCGGGCCGCTCTGCGTCATCGCGAGCGCATGGCGATACGCCGCCGTCCGATCATTACCTGCAACTCGTGGGCGTCGATGATGCATCGCGTCAACTGCCGGCGCAGCTGTCACTCGGGACCCAGCAATGTGTGTCCCTCGCGCGCGCCCTTTCCGTGGAACCGCGATTCCTGCTGCTCG
>Ga0075434_100004474_pt1 | contig 12611 bp, 11 predicted proteins | sample RhiMethybrSRZTD3_FD_75298 | JGI IMG/M metagenome (GOLD analysis project Ga0075434, IMG submission 75298) | Populus rhizosphere microbial communities from Tennessee, USA - Rhizosphere MetaG P. TD hybrid SRZTD3 | ecosystem: Host-associated > Plants > Roots > Rhizosphere > Soil | place: USA... | reverse complement strand
TCGAGCACGAAGCCGCGGTGCGCGAGGGCCAAGGCGTGCTCCGTGTTCTGCTCGACGAGGAGGACGGTGACGCCGGTCCGGTTGATCTCGGCGATTACGTGGAACATCTCCTGCACCATGATGGGCGCCAGGCCAAGCGACGGCTCATCGAGCATGAGGATGCGCGGCCCCGCCATGAGCCCGCGACCGATGGCAACCATCTGCTGCTCGCCGCCCGAGAGCGTGCCGGCAAGCTGACGGCGCCGCTCGGCGAGGCGAGGGAAGATCGTGAAGACCTCCTCGAGCCGCTGGGGTCGTCGGGCTCGCGCGGCGGGTGGATAGCCGCCGACGAGCAGATTGTCGAGAACCGTCATCTCGGGAAAGAGCTTGCGGCCTTCGGGCACGTGAATCACGCCCCGCCCCACGATCTCGGCGGGGGAGAGCGCATCGAGTCGGTGTCCATCGAGGACGATGCGCCCGGATTGTGGCCGCAGGAGTCCCGACAGCGTCTTGAGCGTCGTGGTCTTGCCGGCGCCGTTGGCGCCCACCACCGCGACGATCTCGCCTAGGGGGATCTCGAAGGTGATGCCCCACAGGGCCTGGATCTTCCCGTACGTGACCTCGATCGCCTCGACGCGCAGCAATCTGAATTCCCCCTCACCCTCCCCTCTCCCCCTCTGGGGGCGAGGGGTCTTGTTCAGCTATGCGTCACCCGCGTACCGAGATAGGCCGCGATGACGCCTGAGTCCTGCACGACGCGCTCGGGCGCACCGTCTGCGATCTTCTCGCCGTGGTGGATGACGACGACGCGATCCGAGATCCGCATGATCGCCTTCATCACGTGCTCGACCAGGATGACGGTGACGCCGTCCGCACGAATCTGGCCGACCAGGGCGCACGCGCCGTCCACCTCGCGCGGATTGAGCCCGCCCATGGGCTCGTCGAGGAGCAGGAGCTTGGGCCGGGTGGCCAGCGCTCGCGCGATCTCGAGCCGCTTCTGCTCGCCGAGCGTCAGGTCGGCGGCGGGCACGTCGAGCTTGTCGCCGAGCCCCACGCGCTCCAGCATCTGCGCGGCGAGCGCTTCCGCGCGGGGACGCGACGCCTCGTGGCTGAAGGCGGCCAGCGTCACGTTCTCCCTGACGGGGAGCTTGGGGAATGGCTTGACGACCTGAAAGGTTCGCGCGATGCCCCGGCGCGTGACGACATGCGGCCGGAGCCCGACCACGCTCCGCCCTTCGAGAGCGATGTGCCCGGCGCTCGGCGGCAGGAAGCCCGTGATCAGGTTGAACACCGTGGTCTTGCCGGCGCCGTTGGGCCCGATCAAGCCGAGGATCTGGCCCGGCTCTACGTCGAAGGAGAAACGGGACACGGCGCGGAGGCCGCCGAAGTCTCGTGTGAGATCGGTCACGGAGAGGAGGGCCATGATGCGCTAGCGCCGCCCCGCCCACGCGCGGCGGGCGCCGCCCCAGATGCCCTCGGGCAGGTAGCGGATGACCAGCATCATGAAGAGGCCGTAGAAGATCAGGTGGCCGACGAGGAAGCGCTCGCGGAACGTCTCGCCGATGGTGGTGAGGAAGATGGCGCCGATGACGGGACCGGTGACGGTGGCGAGCCCGCCGACCACGGCGATGAACACCATCTCCACGGAGAGCGCGATGGGGAAGACGGCGTCCGGATCCACGTAGCGGTAGTAGAGGCCGTAGAATCCGCCGCCCAGCCCCGCGAAGAAAGCGGACAGCGCCAGCGTCAGGACCTTGGCACGCACGGTGGCGATGCCGATCGATTCCGCAGCGTCCTCGTCCTCGCGGATGGCGAGCAGATAGGCGCCGAGCCGCGCGCGGGTGAGCCAGTAGGTGGCAAGCATCGCGCCCAGGGCGAGCACGGCAATGATGTAGTAAAAGGGCAGCTTGCTCTCCCAGTTGATCGTCCGTCCGGCCAGCGTGACCCGCGGCAGGGTGGTGATGAGCAACCCCACGGGGCCGTTGGTCAGCGCCTCCCAGTTGAGCGCTACCAGACGCACGATCTCCGCCACGGCGAGCGTCGAGAGCGAAAAGTAGGGTCCGCGAAGACGGAAGCAGATGAGGCCGATGGGCAGCGAGACGAGCACGGCAACCAGGCCGCCCATGACCATGCCGTACCACGGGGCGAGGCCCGCCTTGAGGAAGAGGATCATCGTCGTGTAGGCGCCCACGCCGAAGAAGGTCGCGTGGCCGAAGGAGACCTGCCCGGCGAAGCCGCCCAGCATGTTCCACGCCGCGCCGAGCAGCGTCCAGAGCAGCACGGTGATGCCGAGGTGGACGAGGAACTGGTTCGACGTGACCAGCGGGGGCGCCAGCACTAAGAGCGGGAGGGCGACGAAGGCCGCGGTGCGATTCATGTCCGCCCCACGCCGAAGAGCCCCGCGGGGCGGAAGAGCAGGACGAGCAGGAAGATGACGAAGCCGATGGTGTCCTTGTAGGCGACGGAGACGTAGACGGCGCCGAGCGACTCCACGAGCCCCAGCAGGATCCCGCCCGCGATGGCGCCCGAGACGGAGCCGAGCCCGCCCAGCACCACGATGACGAAGCACTTGGCGACGAGGAGCTCGCCCACCGTGGGATAGAGGTAGAGCGACGGTGCGAGAAGCACGCCGGCCGCGCCGGCGAGCGCGCTGCCGAGGCCGAAGGTGAGCATGGAGATGCGGTCGACGTCGATGCCCATGAGGGCGGCCGCTTCGGGATTCTGACTGGTCGCGCGGATGGCACGGCCGGGATCGGTTCGCGCGAGGAAAAGATAGAGACAGACCGTGATGACGATGGCGAGGAGAAACGCGATGGCGAGCGGAATCGGTACGGCGATCCCGAAGGGACGGAGCGGCGTGAGCGCGTAACGGAGCTTGATCGTCCGGTAGTCGCCGGTCCACGCGAAGAGGGCCACGTTGGCGATGAGCAGGGAGAGCCCTGCCGTGTAGAGCAGGGTGTTGAGCTCGCCGCCCGGAATGATCGGCTTGAGCAGGAAGCGGTAGATCATCATGCCGGCCAGGAACATCAGCGGCACCCAGAGCACGATGGACACGAAGGGATCGATCCGCAGAAGGGCGTGCGCCCAGAACGCGCCGAACATGCCGAGCATGACCAGGTCGCCGTGGGCGAGGTTGATGATGCGCATGACGCCGAAAACCACGGTGAGCCCCACGCCGATCATGGCGTAGAGCGAGCCGGTCAGGACACCGCTGACGACGCTCTGGACGAGGGTTTCCACTCAGCCGATCTCGACTATGCGGGGAGACCCACCCTCACCCCAGCCCTCTCCCTCACTGAGGGAGAGGGAGCCCACCGATCCCCTCTCCCCCTGGGGGGAGAGGGTGGGGTGAGGGGGTGAGCGGGTTCGCCAGGTGGAGTTACCGCTTCACGGTGTTGTCTGGAAAGACGTAGTTGGTCTCGGCGTTGGCCTTGGGCCAGACGTTCAGCAGCTTGCCGTCCAGCCACTGCGCGAGCACGGAGTGCTCGGGAGAGTAGATGTTCTGGTTGGTGTACTGGTCGCCGAGCGGGCCGGCCCAGTTCCCGAACTTGAGCTTGCCGAACACGGTGGTCATGTCGGTCTTGAGCAGGGCCTGGCGAATGGCCTCGCGGTCAGCGTCCACGTTGCCGGTGAGCTGGGCGCGGCGCATGGCGTCGGCGATGACGAACACGATCGCGTAACCCTCGACCTCGTGCTCCTTGGGCCAGATGCCGTACTTGTCGTGGAACTTCTTGTAGAACTCCTTCACGGCGGGGTCGTTGGGGTTGCCCGACCACGCCGCCGAGGAGAACACGTTCTGACTGAGCGGTCCCAGCTCCTTGGCAAAGTCCTCGACGCCGAAGCCGCCGCCGAAGCCCACGAAGGCGCGCGGAGCCACGCCGATCTCCTTGGCGTGCTTGGTGAGCAGGATGGCATCCGTGGTGGCCACCGCGACCATGAGGAGGTAGTCCGGATTGCTCGCCTTCACCTTCGTCATGACGGGCTTGAAGTCGAGCGAGTTGACCGGGTACGCCTCGTCGTTCACGATCGGCACGCCCTTCGACTTGAGAAAGGTCATGGCCGAGTTGGAGATGGTCTTGCCGAAGACCGAGTTGTCGTAGACGACGGCGGCGGACTTCGGCATCGCCCCCGGCACCTCGGTGATGAACTTGTTGAAGGCCTGCGGGTAGATGGAGCCCGTCGGGTTATTGCGGAACACCCACTCGAAGCCCTTGGCCGTGATGATGTCGGCGGAGGGGTGGTCGACTACGTAGGGGGTCTTGAGACGCTGCGCCACGGAGGCGATCTCGACGGCCTGCCCGGAGGCGCGGCCGCCCGTGAGCACCAGCACCTTGCCCTGGGTGATGAGCTTTTCGGCCACCGTGGCGGCCAGCGCGTTTTTTGCCTGGTGGTCGTCGATGATCACCTCGATCTTCTTGCCGTTGACGCCGCCCTTGGCGTTGATCTCGTCGACCGCCATGCTGTAGGCCTTCTTGAACTTGTCGCCAAAGGGCGCGTCGGGGCCGGTCATGGGCTGGGGCGCCCCGATCTTGAGCGTGTCCTGCGCCAGCGCAGGCAGGGTGGCGCCCGCGAGGAGCATCCCGAACACGAGGGAGCAGCCGAGCAGTCGTCGCATGGTCGAACCCTCCATTGGGTATTGACGAGTGGTGGGGCAGGCAGACTCTAGGGTCCCGCCGGAATCCTTGTCAAGATTGCCGGTCGAGCTCACGGCGGACCATTCGTGTCCCCTCCACGAGGGCGGCCATCTTGGCGCCCGCCGCCTGGCGCGATCGCGGCACCAGGCCGCAATCCGTGCAGGGGTAGAGGCGGGCGGGGTCCACGTAGGGCAGGGCCTTCCGGATCCGCTCGGCCACGAGGGCGGGCGACTCGACCTCCTCGGTGCCCACGTCGATGACACCGAGGAGGATGTCCTTGCCCCGCGCGCCCTCGAGCACGGCGGGATCGACGCCGGAGGCCGCGCACTCTACGGAGATCTGGTCGATCTTCGTCTGGCGCAGGAGGGGCAGGGTGACGCCGTACTGTCCCCACTCCGTGTTCTGCTTCTTCCAGGCGAGCACGCGCGGAATGCCGTAGCTGTAGCAGATGTGGATGGCGGTGGTGCAGGCCACATCCTCGATGGCCTTCTCGAGGGCGCGGATGCCCCACGTTCGCACCTTGTCGAGGTAGATGTTGAAGCACGGCTCGTCGAACTGAACCACGCCCGCGCCCGCGGCGGCGAGCGCCTTCGCCTCCGCGTTGAGGAGGTCGGCGAAGCGCATGGCCAGGCTCTCCTCGTCGGCGCGATAGAACTCGTCGAGGGTGGTGTCGACCATGGTCATGGGGCCGGGGAGGGCCACCTTCACGGGACGGCGCGTGTGGGCGCGAGCGAAGGCCAGCGCGTCGGCCATGACGGGGCTCCGCCAGGTCACCTCGCCCACGATGCGCGCCACGGCCTGCTCGGCCACGTAGCGGCCGCCGCGGGTGCGCTTGCTGCCGAGCCGCTCGGTGTCGGTCCCCGTGAGCCCGTCGAGGAATCCCCAGATGTAGTGCCGCCGGCGCTGCTCGCCATCGCTCACGATGTCGATGCCCGCCTCTTCCTGGTCCGACAAGGCCAGCCGTACGGCGTCGTCCTGGGCCTCGCGCAGGCGATCGGCGGGCGCCACCCACGGGGCGAAGAGCTGATGGCTCGGATCCGCGAGCCAGGAGGGCTTGGGCAGGCTGCCCGCGATCGTGGTCCGGAGCATGGCCGCGTAACGATAGCGGGCATGGCCGCGGCCGTCAATGCAGCGAAGCGGCAACGATGCCGTCACGAAGCCCGCGCTATAATCCCGCTGCTCACCGCGGCCACGCGAGGGCCGCCCGCCGAACACCCGAGGCCGGAGGAGAGAGAGGATGCGACGAGCGCTGGCGCTGGTCCTGATCGCGGGGCTCCTGGGAGCGGCGGCGCCGGCCGCGGCGCAGGGTCCCGTCGTGGCGCAGTTCTGGTACTCCTTCGGCGGCACGAACCGCGAGGTGACGGAAGCCCACATCAAGCGCTTCAACGAGTCGCAGTCGAAGTACCGGATCGAGGGGACCTTCCAGGGCGACTACTTCGAGGCCCTCGCCAAGATCCGCGCAGCCGCCGCGACCAAGACGGCGCCCGCGGCCTTCCACGTGATCGGCGAGGCCATTCCCCAGCTCGCGGCCTCCGGCCTCTTCGAGAACCTCGAGCCCTACGCCAAGGGTCCCAACGGCGCGGACCTCGCGGACTACCTGCCCGGTCAGACCCAGGACACCTACTTCGACTACCTCGGCAAGCCGCCCGCGCCCCTCATGGCGCTGCCCTTCTTCCGCTCCACGCCGATCCTCTACTACAACGCCGACATGCTCGCGGCGAAGGGCGTGAAGGTGCCCAACACCTGGGACGAGCTGCGCGATGCCGCGGCCAAGCTCACGGTGCGCGAGGGAACGGAGACGAAGGTCTACGGCTTCGAGGTGCCCGTGGACTGGTGGTTCTGGTTCGCCCTCCTCCACGAGGCGGGTGGATCGCTCGTCACCCCCGACGGCAAGAAGGCCGCCTTCCGCGAGAAGGGCACGGAGGCGCTCCAGTTCTGGGTCGACCTCGTCAACAAGGACAAGACGATGAAGCGGCCGCCCGGCAAGGACTACAACGCCTGGACGGTGACCAACACGGACTTCATCAACGGCAAGACGGCCATGATCTTCACCTCCACCGCGTTCCTCAACTACATGACCGAGAACGCCAAGTTCAAGCTGGGCACCGCCTTTCTGCCCGGCAAGGTCAAGCAGGCCGTCCCGACGGGCGGAACCTTCTTCGTGATCGCCCGCGATGCGCCGGCGCCCCAGAAGGAAGCGGGCTGGGCCTTTATCAAGTGGATGACGGAGCCCACGCAGACCATCTCGCTCTCCAAGGCCACGGGCTACATGCCCATCCGCACCTCCGCGGTGAACTCGCCGGAGATGCAGGCCTTCTACAAGCAGAACCCGAACTACAAGACGGCCATCGACCAGCTCAAGACCGCGCAGCGCTTCCCCTACACGCCCGCCCTCATCGAGATCCAGCGCGAGGTGATCCAGCCGAACCTGGAGGCGGCCGTGCTCGGCATCAAGACGGCCGCGGAGATCATGCAGGCGGCGGAGGCGAAGGCCAACGAGATCCTCGCCAAGCAACCCTAGAGCGCGCGCGGAGGCGCGACTGGGCTACGCCCTCGTCGCGCCTTCGCTGCTCCTCTTCGCCCTCGTCTATCTCTATCCCGTCGCCTACTCGGCCTGGGTCAGCCTCTACGAGTGGGACCTCGCCATGCCCGCGCGCTGGGTCGGCGCCGCCAACTACCGCGCCCTCGCCTCCCCTGAGTTCGCGGAGGTGGTGGCCAACACCGTCAAGTATTCCGTGGGCGTGGTGCTCCTCTCCCAGGCCCTCGGGCTCGCCCTCGCCGTGCTCCTGAACGAGCGCACGCGGCTGGGCGCCGTGCTCCAGGCCTCGATCTTCAGCTCCTACGTCGTGTCGTGGGTCGCGGTGTCGCTGCTCTGGATCTGGCTCCTCGACCCGCAGTACGGCCTCGTCGCCTATGTCTTCCGGCTTGCGGGCCTCCCGGCGCTGAACTGGCTCGGCGACCATCGCCTCGCCCTCTGGTCGCTCGTGCTCGTCACGGTGTGGAAGAGCGTGGGCTATCCGATGGTGATCTACCTGGCGGGGCTCCAGGCCATTCCCGGCGATCTCTACGAGGCGGCCGCCCTCGACGGGGCGGGGGCGTGGCAGCGCTTCCGGCACGTCACGTGGCCGCTCCTCACGCCGACCACGCTCTTCCTCCTCATCACCCTGACCATCACGAGCTTCCAGGGCTTCGACATCGTGAAGATCATGACCCAGGGCGGGCCCGTGACCTCCACGGTGATCTACGTCTACTACATCTACGAGCAGGCCTTTCAGTACTTCAAGCTCGGGCGGGCCTCCGCGGCGGTGGTGCTCTTCTTCACGGTGATCGTGGCCCTCACCTTCGCCCAGTGGCTGGTCTTCCGCCGACGCGTCCACTACACGGCGTGAGCGCCCGTCGCCTGCTCACCCTGGCCGCGCTATGCGTGGTCGCCGTCGTCGAGGTCTTCCCCTATCTCTGGATGATCAGCACCTCGCTCAAGGACATGGCGGGCGTGACGAGATTTCCGCCGGCGCTCTGGCCGGGGACGCTCCACTGGGAGAACTACGCCCGCGCATGGGCCTCGGGACCGTTCCTGCGCTACGCCGTGAACAACGCGGTGCAGACGGCGGGCATCGTGGTGTGCCAGCTCTTCTTCGGCTGCCTGGCGGGCTTCGCCTTCAGCAAGCTGCGCTTTCGCGGGCGCGACGCCTGCTTCCTCGTGGTGATCGCCTGCCTCATCGTGCCGACCCAGGTGCGCTTCGTCCCCCTCTACATGCTCTTCAGCAAGGTCGGCCTCCTCAACACCTACGCCTCGCTCATCGTCCCCTACGCCGTCTCCGCCCTCGGCACCTTCCTGATCCGTGAGGCCTTCCTCCAGGTGTCGGACGACATCGTGGACGCGGCCCGCGTGGACGGCGCGGGTACCTTCACCCTCATCTTCCGCGTGCTCGCGCCCATCGCGCGGCCGACCCTGGTCGCCTTCGCGCTCTTCAGCGTGGTCTATCACTGGAACGACTTCTTCTGGCCGCTCGTCATGACCACCAACGAGGCGGTGCGCACCCTCCCCATCGGCGTCGCCATGCTGCGCGAGGAGGGTACGGGCGACAAGTGGCACGTCATCATGGCGGGGAGCATGTTCGTGGTGGCGCCCGTCCTCCTCGTCTTCGTGATCGCCCAGCGCCACATCATCCGCGCCTTCACCTTCACCTCGCTCAAGTAGGGACCCTCGGCGCGAGACGGCCCGTGACCTTGACAGGTCCGTCCAAGCTTGCTAAAAACAAGGTTAATTTCCGCAGACCATGGTCCGCCCCGGGGCCACCTCAGGAGGATTCCAATGTCCACATTGCTGTGGAGTCTCGCCGGCGCCCTTGCGCTGGCCTGGTCACTGGGGCCCGCGCTCGCTCACGCGCAGGCCCCCGTCAAGATCGGCGCGTCGCTCTCGCTCACCGGCACCTACGCCAAGCCCGGCACCTATCAGAAGGAAGGCTACGAGGTGTGCGCGGACGAGCTCAACGCCAAGGGCGGCCTGCTCGGGCGCAAGGTCGAGTTCGTGATGTACGACGACCAGTCCTCGACCCAGACCGCGCAGCGCCTCTACGAGAAGCTCATCACCGAGGACAAGGTCGACGCGGTGATGGGACCCTACTCCTCCGGCATCACCGAATCGGTGGCGGGCATCAGCGAGAAGTACAAGAAGGTGCTCGTCTCGCCGCTCGCCGCCACCACCTCCATCTTCCGGCAAGGACGCAAGTACATCTTCATGGTGATCTCGCCCGCCGAGGTGTACCTGGAAGGCTTCGTGGACATGGCGGCCAAGCGCGGGCTCAAGACCATCGCGGTGGTCAACGAGGACACGCTCTTCCCCAAGGCCTCCACTCAGGGCACGGTGGAGCAGGCCAAGAAGCGCGGGCTCCAGGTCGTGCTCCAGGAGTCGTACCCCAAGGGCAACACGGACTTCTCCGCGCTCCTCGTGAAGATCAAGGCGGCCAACCCCGACATCATCGCCGCCGCCACCTACTTCGACGACGCGGTGGCCATCACGCGCCAGATGCGCGAGCTCAATGTGAACCCCAAGATGTTCGCGGTCACGGTGGGGGGCGACATCCCGGAGTTCTACACCCTGCTCAAGACCAACGGCGAGTACGTGTACGGCTCCACCCAGTGGGACGAGGCGCTGCCCTACCCGGGCCAGAAGGAGTTCCTCAGCGCCTACACCAAGAAGTTCAAGCACGAGCCGTCCTACCACGCGGCGGCGGGCTACGCGGGCTGCCTCATCTACGCGGAGGCGGTGAAGCGCGCCAAGAGCCTCGACGCCGATCTCGTGCGCGCGGAGCTCCTCAAGCTCAAGATGCGCACGGCCTTCGGGGATTACGCGGTGGACCAGGACGGCTTCCAGATCGCGCACAAGATGGTCATGATCCAGTGGCAGGACGGCAAGCGCATTGTGGTGTGGCCGGACGACCTCGCCAACGGCAAGCCGCGCTTCCCCACGCCGCCGTGGAATCAGCGGTAGCCTGATCCCTTGTTCGTCATCACGCCCGCCATGCTGGGCCAGGTCGTCATCTCTGGCCTGCTGGCGGGTGCGCTGTACTCGATGGTGGCTCTCGGTCTGGGGCTCATCTTCGGCGTCATGCGCGTGCTGAACGTCTCGCACGGGCCGCTCCTCATGCTGGGCGCCTACACCACCTTCTGGCTCTTCCAGTGGTTCGGGCTCAATCCCTATCTCTACCTCGCCGTCTCCATGCCGCTCCTCTTCGTGGTGGGGATGGCGCTGCAGCGGCTCTTCGTGCGCCGGGTCGTCGACGCCCCCGAGCTCTCCACTCTCCTCCTCACCTTCGGCATCTCCATCGCCCTCGTGAACCTCGCCCAGCTCGCCTTCACCGCCGACCTGCGCTCCGTCGAATTCCTCACTGGCTCCTTCGTGCTGGGACCCTTTGCCTTTTCGAAGTCGCGGGTGGTCGCCTGCGCCTTCGCCGTCGTCATCACCGCGGGCGCTTTCCTCTTCCTCAAGGTCACGCGGCTCGGCAAGGCCATGCGCGCCGTGTCCCAGAGCCGCGAGGTGGCGCAGGTGTGCGGGATCGACGTGGGGCGCATCCACATGCTCGCCTTCGGAATCGGCTCGGCCCTCGCCGCGGCGGGCGGCACCCTGGTGGCCGTCATGGTCGCCATCCAGCCCGAGATGGGGCAGGTCTACACGTTCAAGTCCTTTCTCGTCATCGTGCTGGGCGGGGCGGGGAACTATCCCGGCGCGCTGCTGGGCGGCCTGCTCCTGGGCCTGATCGAGCAGATCTCCTCGCTCTTCCTGACCACGCAGGTCAACGAGGCGGTGGCCTACGTCCTGCTCGTGCTCGTCCTCCTCGTGAGGCCCACCGGTCTTCTCAAGGGCCGCGCCTCGTGAGACGCCTCTTCCTTCTGCTCGTGCTCGTCCTCCTCGTGAGGCCCACCGGTCTTCTCAAGGGCCGCGCCTCGTGAGGCGCCTCTTCCTTCCGCTCCTCGTGGTTGCCCTCGTGATCCTCGCCCTCTATCCCATCAAGGGCACGGGCTACGGCGTGCGCTTCATGCTCCAGCTCTTCATGTGGATTGCGCTGGCCCAGTCGTGGAATCTCATCTCCGGGCTCACGGGCTACGTCTCCTTCGGCCACATCGCCTTCTTCGGCATGGGCGCCTACACCGCGGGCATCCTCATCGCCAAGCTCGGCTGGCCGTGGCTCCTCGCCTCGCTCGCGGGCGGGCTGGGCGCCGTCGTGCTCGCCCTCGTGATCGGGTTTCCTTGCCTGCGCCTCAAGGGCCCGTACTTCGCCATCGCCATGCTCGGGCTCAACGAGGTGCTGCGGGTGGCCGTGTCGTACTTCGAGCGGCTGACGGGCGGGGGGAGCGGCCTGTCCCTGCCCGCCCTCTACGCGAGCGTGCCCATCTACTACGCCATGGGGCTCACCGCTGTGGCGGTGACCGCGCTGGCCTACGTCATCGTCACCTCGCGCTTCGGCCTCCGGCTCATGACCATCCGCGAGGACGAGGTGGCGGCGGAAGCCATGGGCATCGACACCTTCCGCTACAAGCTCTACGCCTTCCTCCTCTCCGCGGTGGCGCCCGGCATCGTGGGCGGCCTCGCCGCGCGGGATCAGAGCTACATCGAGCCCATCTCCGTCTTCCCGCTCATCATGACCATCACCATGATCGTCATGGTCCTCTTCGGCGGGAAGGGGACGATCTGGGGGCCCGTGCTGGGCGCCGTGCTTCTCTTCACCCTTCAGGAGATGATCTGGGCTCGCTTCATCTATCTCCACCAGCTCCTCTTCGGCGCCATCATCGTCACCGTGGTCCTCCTCATGCCGCGCGGGATCCTCGGCGTGCTCCAGCAGAAGTACAACCTGCCGCGGACCATCTGATGGAACCCATCCTCGTGGTGGATGGCGTGGTGAAGCGCTTCGGCGGGGTCACCGCCGTCAACGGGGTGTCGCTCTCCCTGGAGGCGGGGCACATCTACGGCCTCATCGGCCCGAACGGCTCGGGCAAGACCACCCTCTTCAACTGCATCACGGGGGTGGAGCGCATCGACAACGGGCAGATCCGCTTCAAGGGCCGGCGCCTCGACGGGCTCAAGCCGCACCGGGTCTTCCACGAAGGGATCGGGCGCACCTTCCAGGTCATCCGCGTCTTCCCCGAGCTGACCGCGCTGGAGAATCTCCTCGTGGTCACCACCAACGACTACGCGGCGGCCCGGGCGCGAGCCCAGGAGCTGCTCGCCTTCGTCAAGCTCGAGCGCCTCGCCGGCGAGTTCGCGGGCAATCTCTCCTACGGTCAGCAGAAGCTCGTCGAGTTCGTGCGCGTGCTCATGACCGACCCCGAGCTCATCCTCCTCGACGAGACGGCGGCGGGGGTGAACCGCACGCTGCTCAACGATCTCCTCGACGCCGTGCGCACCCTGCGCGACCGCGGCAAGACCATCCTCCTCGTGGAGCACGACATGAAGATGGTGATGGGGCTCTGCGAGACGGTGTTCGTCCTCGACCACGG
>Ga0075434_100004472_pt1 | contig 12613 bp, 10 predicted proteins | sample RhiMethybrSRZTD3_FD_75298 | JGI IMG/M metagenome (GOLD analysis project Ga0075434, IMG submission 75298) | Populus rhizosphere microbial communities from Tennessee, USA - Rhizosphere MetaG P. TD hybrid SRZTD3 | ecosystem: Host-associated > Plants > Roots > Rhizosphere > Soil | place: USA... | reverse complement strand
GACGAGGCCGCCGCCCTCGTGAAGAAACGAGCGCAGGCGCCCTTCGGCCGCGCCGGAGAGCGACGCGACGTCCTCGAGGAGCACCGCGTCGTGTCTCGCGCGGGAGAGCGAGAGGAGCGCTTCGGGCGCGGACGTCTCGACCGAGAAGCCGGAGCCGCCGTCTCCCGACGGGTCGAGCGCGAGCGCCGCATAGCGCGGCGGCGGCGCGCCCGCGCGGCTTTCGGCGATGCGAAGGACGCGAAGGCGCCGCGGCGCGCCGAGGACGGCGAACCATCGGTCGTCGAGGGCGTACGCGTCCTCGTCGGTCTCCGCGACGACCGGCACGTCGCCCGAATCCCGCGCGGCGCCCCACTCGAGCGGCATCGAGACCCACTTCGTTTCGCCGGCGCGGAGCGTCGCGTCGCCGCCCCCGACCAGCGCGTCGCCCCGCCTCACGCGGATCGCGAGCCGATCGCTCGGCGAATCGCCGTGGTTCGCGAGGCGAGCGCGGACCTCGAGGCCGCGCCCCTCCGGTCCCGGGCGCGTCTCGGGGTCCACCGCCTCGAAGCCGTGATTCGGCGTTCGCCCCTGCACCACCGGCAGCAGATAGACCCGGATCCCGGCGCGGACCGCCTCGCCGAGTTCGGCGCGCGCTTCCGGAGTCATGTTCGAGCGCTGAAAATCGGTGATCCAGTAGAGCTCGCGCTCCCGGAGCGCGCTTCGCCCGAGCGCCAGGCGGAGTGCCCGCGCCGCCTCCGCGAGGCGCGCGGGGACCGGCGACGGCTCGAGACGCTCCAGCGCGCGGGCGAGCCGCACCCGATCGCGGGCGCGGCCGGTCTCGGGGTCCTCGGGCCGGGTCGCGCGGGCCAGGTAGAGCTCGTCCCCCGCGCGCGCCGCCTCCGAGAGCGCCACGGCGCGGGCCAGGGCGCCCTGCATCCGGGGGCGGGCCTGCTCGTCCAACGCGGTCATGCTCGCGGAGTCGTCCACCAGGATCCCGACGGCGGCCGCGGCGTGCGTGACCGCGCCGCGGGGCGTGAGCGACGGCCGCGCGAACGCGAGAACGAGGAAGAGGAGCGCGAGCGTCCGGAGAAGGAGAAGGAGCAACTCTCGGAGCCGAAGCCGCCGGACCTCGTTCGGTTCGAGCGCCTTGAGGAAGCGCGTGGTCGGAAACGAGATCTCGGGGAGTCGTCTTCGGCTGAGGAGATGGATGATGACCGGGATCGCGGCGACCGGAAGCGCCCAGAGGAACGACGGATTCAGGAACGAGAAGACCGGCATCGGCTAGTCCGCGCCGCCCCGGATCACAGGAGACGCGCGCGCTTCGACAGATACTCGAGCAGCGCGCGGTCGTAGGGCTGGTCCGTCGTGAGCGGGACGTAGTCGGCCTGTTTCTCGATGCAGACTTGCCGCAGCCGCTCTTTCCACGCGGCGACGCGGGCGCGGTAGTCGCCGCGGAGCTCCTGAGGCCGCGTGGTCACCCGATCGCCGCTCTCCGAATCGATGTAGACGGCCTCGCGCTCGAACGAGAAGAGCAGCTCTTGAGGATCCAGGATGTGGAAGACGAGGACCTCGTGCTTCCGGTGGCGAAAGTGATGGATCGCGGCCTCGATTCGCTCGGGCTCGTCGAGCAGGTCGGAAAAGAGGACGATGAGGCCGCGGCGCGTCATGCGCTCGGCCAGCGAATGGAGCGACGCGGCGAAGTCGGTGCCCCCCGCGGGAGCCAGGCGCTCGAGAAGGAGGAGGAGCGGCCGGAGGTGCCCCATCGTGGAACGGGGCGGAATCTGCTCGCCGCGGCCCTGCGCGAAGGCGAAGAGGCCGACGGCGTCGTTCTGCGTCAGCATCAGGTACGCGAGCGCGGCGGCGAGCTGCCGCGCATAGTCGAGCTTCGTGATCCCGGCCGACCCGTACGCCATGCTCGCGCTGGTGTCGACGAGGAGCGAGGCGCGGAGGTTGGTTTCCTCCTCGTACTGCTTCAGGTATTTGCGGTCGGACTTCGCCAGCACCTTCCAGTCGAGGTGCCGGAGCGGATCGCCCGGCATGTACTGGCGGTGCTCGGCGAACTCCACGCTGAAGCCGTGGTAGGGGCTTCGGTGGAGCCCCGTCAGGAAGCCCTCGACCACGAGGCGCGCCTTGAGATCCAGGCGCGACAGCTTGGATACGAAGCGAGGGTCGAGGAGGCGGGCGCGGTCCTGGCTCACGGCGCGTCGGCCCTAGGCGCGCGTGCCGTCGGCGCTCGGCGTGGCCTCGAGGAGCTTGGCGATGATGTCGAGGCTCGAGATCCCGTCCGCCTCCGCGGTGAAGTTCGGGATGATCCGATGGCGAAGAACCGCGGGCGCCACCGCCTTCACGTCGTCCGCGCTGGGCGTGGGCCGGCCGGAGAGCGCGGCGCGCGCCTTGGCGCCGAGCACGAGGTATTGCGCCGCGCGTGGGCCGGCGCCCCAGGACACCCAGTCGCGTATGAACGATGCCGCGCCGTCATCGGGCCGCGTCGCGCGCGCGAGGCGAACCGCGAAGCGAACGACGTGCTCGGACACGGGAATTCGGCGAACGAGGCGCTGCAGCTCGAGGATTCGCTCGGTCGACAGGATCTTCCGCGGCTCGGCCTCGTAGGCGCTGGTCGTGTTCGTCACGATCTGCTCCTCTTCCGACGCGCTCGGGTAGCCAACCGAGATGTGGAACATGAAACGGTCGAGCTGCGCCTCGGGAAGCGGGTACGTGCCCTCGAACTCGATCGGGTTCTGCGTCGCGAGGACGAAGAACGGGAGCGAGAGCGGATAGGTGGTGCCGCCCGCGGTCACGCGGTACTCCTGCATCGCCTGGAGAAGCGCGGCCTGGGTCTTCGGCGGCGTGCGGTTGATCTCGTCGGCCAGCACGATGTTCGCGAAGATGGGCCCGTGGATGAACTTGAACGCGCGGCGGCCCGTCGCGGCCTCGTCCTCGAGGATCTCGGTGCCGGTGATGTCCGAGGGCATCAGATCGGGCGTGAACTGGATGCGGCTGAACTTGAGATCCAGGATCGTCGCGAGCGTCGAGACCAGGAGGGTCTTCGCGAGTCCCGGCACGCCGACCAGCAGGCAGTGCCCGTTCGCGAAGAGCACCGTCAGGAGCTGCTCCACCACGACGTCCTGCCCCACGATCACCTTCCGGAGCTCGGTCAGAACGGCCTGGCGTGCGGTCTTCAGTTCCTCGAGAAGTGCGACGTCTCCCTGCGTGGCGGGTTGGGTCATGGTCGGCGAGCCGGATCGGCCTCCTGGGGTAAGTACTCCTACGGAAAACCGCGCCCGTATGCCCTGAACTTGCGTCTGTGCATAACCGAGCGCGACGCCATCGGTAGCTGTTTCGTAAAATTATGAAGCGGCTACATTTATCGAATTATCCACCGCAACCATCGACTTATCCACATGCGCATCCGGTGCAACCAGGACACGGCGCCTCAGTGAACAGGTCCTCCTACATCCCGTAGGATGCCCAGGATGCGCTCCAACTCCCCTTCGGAGTGGTAGTCGATGAGGACGCTGCCGGATCCGCCCCGACGCCGGGTGATTCGAACCTTCGCTCCCATGAGGCGCATCAGCTCGTCTTCGAGCGCCATCAATTCCGCGGAAAAGGCGCGGCGAGGTGTCCGTCGCGTCTTGGCCACCCGAGGAACCCCGGCACGCTTGACCCGCTCCTCCAATTCCCGCACGGACCAGCCGTTCGAAGCGGCGGCCGCCGCCATTTCGATCTGTTGCTTCTCGCTTTGGATGGAGAGAAGAGCGCGGGCGTGCCCCGCGCTCAACTTGTCCGACTCGAGAAAGCCTTGGACTTGACTTGGTAAATTGTTGAATCTAATTATGTTGGAGATGGTAGATCGATCCTTCCCGACGCGCTTGCCGATTTCCTCATGCTGCAGTCCATACTCCGTGGCCAGGCGGTAATAGGCCCGCGCCTCGTCGATCGGGTTCAGGTTCTCGCGCTGGATGTTCTCGATGAGCGCGATGAGGAGTGCCTCGCGATCCGTGAGGGGTCGGACGATCGCGGGGATCGAGTTGAACCCGGCCTCGCGGGCGGCGAGAAAGCGCCGCTCGCCGGCGACGAGCTGGAACCCTTCCCCCGACGGCCGGAGCAGCACCGGCTGGAGCACGCCGCGCTCGCGGATCGAGGCGGCCAGTTCCTGAATGGCGGCGGGGGCGAACTGGGTCCGAGGTTGCGCCGGGTTCCGGACGATCTTGGCGAGCGGCACGTGCTGGATATCGCCGGCCCTGCCGATTTCCGAGGTCCGGGTCCCCGGGACGATCGGCACTTCGCTTTCGACGGCCGCCGGAATCAGCGCCTCCAACCCTCTACCGAGCGCTTTCCTAACCACGTTCGATCACCTCCCTGGCCAGGCTCATGTAACTGCTCGATCCGGCACAATGCGGATCGTAGACGACGACCGGCTTTCCAAACGACGGAGCCTCGCTCAGGCGCACGTTGCGAGGAATCACCGTACGGTAAACGCGCTCCGCGAAGAACCGCCGGGTCTCCTCCAGCACTTGCTGCGACAGATTGAGGCGATTGTCGTACATCGTCAACAAAACCCCTTCGATCTGGAGCGAAGGGTTGAGCCCTTGCTGAACCAACCGGATCGCTCCGAGAAGGTGGCTCAACCCCTCGAGCGCGTAGTACTCGCACTGGACCGGAACGAGCACCGACCTCGCCGCGGTTAGCGCGTTGAGCGTCAGGAATCCGAGCGATGGCGGAGCGTCGATGAAGATGAAGTCGTAGCGGTCCTCGATGTCCTGAAGCGCCTCCTTGAGGCGGTACTCCCGTCGCTCCACCCCCGCCAGCTCCACTTCCGCGCCCACCAGCCGTTGACCCGACGGCACGAGGTGGAGGCCGGCGACCTCGGTTTCGACCAAGGCATCGGCCAGAGAAACACCCCCCGTCAGGACCTCATAGATCCCTCGGGTGATCTTGACGCCGGGGTGGCCCAACCCGCTCCCGGCGTTGCCCTGGGGATCAAGATCGATGAGGAGAACGCGCTTCTCACTGAGTGCCAGACCGGCCGCAAGGTTGACCGCGGTGGTGGTCTTGCCGACCCCGCCCTTCTGATTCGCTATGGCAACCGTCCTGGTCATGTTTTCTTGCCCTCGATTGAGCCCGAAGGGGGCCGTCCTTGTCGAGGAGGCAGCAGTCTACGAGACGGGCCCGGTGCAACGCCAGCGGATTCCATGTTTCACGTGAAACGTGGCCATAAAAGAATGTTAAAGCGTCGGTTATCCAGGGGCCTGCAAATCTAGGCGCCCCCTCGAGGAGCGGGGACCTGAGGCAACAAGGGCTCAAGTCGCCGGGGGTCGATCGACGGAAACCATCTTGTGAGCGACTCCTAGAAGGATCGGCGGCGTGAACCAACGGTTGCTTGATCTGAGAGGGCATCGTGGACTGCTCCGCGGCGGTTTCTCGCGCCCACGCTCTCACGGGGCCCAGCGTTGCTCGGTGGCCCCTCCCGCCGGGCGTGAAACACGAGGTTAGTTTCCGCGTGTCAGGGATATCTAACGTGTTTGCAATAGATTGCGGCCACGTTTCACGTGAAACATCGGCCCGAGGACCCTATTGCCTGGCAAAGCCTCCGGTGAGCAACCTCCCTCCGAAGGCGCCTGGCTCGACCCTGGCCGTGATCCCGAGTGGGGCGAGCGCGGACACCAAGGCGGTCTCGTCGGTCGCCGCGCCGAGGAAGTAGACCCAGGTCGCGTCGGGGGCGGCGCGCCGGGCGGCATGATGCAGCACGTGCGGCAGGTCACCGACGGCGCGAACGAAGACCGACTCGGTCGGGCCGACGCGCCAATCGCCCCCCTCGTCCTCCAGCCGCGCACAGACAACTCGTACGTTCTTGAGGCCGAGCTCCCGTACCGCCCGCTCTAGGAAGCCGGCCTTCTTCTCGCGCGACTCGAGAAGGACGACCGTCGTCGTGGGCCAGGCGATGGCCAGCGGGATCCCGGGAAAACCAGCGCCGCTTCCAATGTCGAGCGCGGAAGCCGGCGGTCGCTCGAAGAGCGAGAGGGGGCTAAGGGAGTCGAGGACGTGACGCGTGTAGACGGAGGGGCGGTCGCCGTCGGAGATCAGGGCGAGCGACGCGGAGGAATCGTGCACCAGGCGGCCGTAACGCTCGAGGAGGGAGAGCAGGTCCGGCCCCGCGAGCCCCTGAGCCGGGCTCGCGGATACTGCCGACTCAAACTGGCGGTAGTCCCACGCTAGGGTGGGCGGCTGGTTGCTTGGCGTCGAGGCGTCGCTCGCGTTCGGCATAGATGGCGAGGACGGCTACGTCCGCTGGGGATACACCGGGGATGCGGGCCGCCTGCGCCACGGTGCGGGGCATGAACCGGCGGATCTTTTCACGTCCCTCCCTCGATAGTTCAGCCAGCGGCCGCTCGAAAATCCTATCGGGCAACTCCATGCGCTCGTTTCCCGAGGCACGCTCGACCGCGCGGCGCTGTCGCTCGATGTATCCCTCGTAGCGCACTTCGATCGAGGCGGACTCTATCGCCTCCGGTCCCACCGAAGCAAGGAGCGCGACCAGCTCCGGGCGAGAAGCGATCTCCTCGATGGAGACCGATCCTTCCCGGAGCGCCTGGGCGAGCGACGGGCGAGGACCGCTCGCGGCCGTTACACGAGTCTCACCGAGCGCCCGGACCGCGGCGACGCGGCGCGCGGCCAGCTCGTCGAGACGAGCCAGTTCGTCGGAGCGGAGCAGGCCGAGCGACCGCGCATGGCCTGCCAGCCGTTCCGGCGCGTTGTCCTGGCGGAGGAGCAGGCGGTGCTCGGCGCTCGACGTGAACATGCGGTACGGCTCCTCGGTTCCCTTGACGACTAGATCGTCAATCAAGACACCAATATACGCCTCATCACGGCCGAGAACGAACGGGTCGCGCCCTTGGAGCGCGAGGGCAGCGTTGACCCCGGCCATCAGGCCCTGGGCCGCCGCTTCCTCGTAGCCTGACGTCCCGTTGATCTGTCCGGCCAGGTAGAGCCGCGGCACGAGGCGGGTCTCGAGCGTGTGGCGGAGTTGGGTCGGCGGGACGAAATCGTATTCCACCGCGTAGCCCGGCCGGAGCATCACCGCCGACTCGAGCCCAGGGATCGTCTCGAGGATCGCTTGCTGAACCTCCTCAGGCAGACTCGTCGAGAGCCCGTTGATGTAGTACTCGCGCGTCGTCCTTCCCTCGGGCTCGAGGAAGATCTGGTGGGACGCCTTGTCCGCGAACCGAACCACCTTGTCTTCGACGGAAGGGCAGTAGCGCGGACCGACGCCTCGAATTTTTCCCGTGTAGAGCGGGGAGCGATGGAGGTTCTCGCGAATCACGGCGTGCGTCGCGTCGGTCGTGCCGGTCAGGTGGCAGCAGATCTGGTCCAGCCGAAGCGACTCCGTGAAGTGGGAGAAGGGACGCGGCGGCTCGTCGCCCGGCTGCTCGGCGCAGCGCGAGAAGTCGATCGACTCGCGCGCGATTCGCGGAGGAGTCCCCGTCTTCAGGCGGATGGTCGTGAAACCGAGGTCGGTGAGGCATTCCGAAAGGCCGCGCGACGGCGCTTCGCCGACGCGACCACCCGGCGTCGAGCGATCTCCGATGTGGAGGAGCCCGTTCAGGAACGTCCCGGGGGTCACGACGACCGCGTCCGCCCCGATCGTGGCGCCTCCGGCCGTGGCCACGCCGCGGACCGCGCCTCGGTCCACCAGGAACGCCGTCACCTGCGCCTCGATCAGCGTGATTTCGGGAGTCGCGTCGAGGCGCGCCCGGGCGAGGGAGCGGTACAACGCCTTGTCCTCCTGCGCGCGAGGCGACCAGACGGCCGGGCCGCGGCCCCGGTTCAGCATCTTGAACTGGATCCCGGCTTCGTCGGCGAGCCGGCCCATGATCCCGCCCAACGCGTCGATCTCGCGCACCAAATGTCCCTTGGCGAGGCCGCCGATCGCGGGATTGCAGGGCATGTGCGCGATCGCGTCGAGGCTCATCGTGACGAGGCCGACCTCGACCCCCATCGCCGCAGCGGCGCACGCCGCTTCGCATCCGGCGTGCCCGGCGCCCACGACGAGGAGTGGGTAGCGTGCCCGCGCGGCCGGTCGGTCCGTCACTTTCCGATGCAGAAGCGGGCGAAGATTTCCGCGATCACGTCGCGACCGACGCCGCGACCCACGATCTCTCCCAGAGCGCGGCGCGCGTCGGTCAGGTCGACCGCGATCAGATCATAGGAGGCGTCGGCCTCGAGCGAGGCCTCCGCGCGCCGAAGCGCGGAGAACGCTTCCGCGAGGAGCGCCTCCTGTCGCGCGCTCGTCGTGGGCAATTCGTCGCCGGCCACGTCCTCCAGCACGTGGGGAAGGGCTCGCCGCAGAGCGCCGAGGAGCGGATCCGCGCCGCCGGGGTGGATCGCGATCGTCTCCACCTCGGCGAGAGCCCCGACGACGCGAGCCGCCACGGCGAGACCGCCGCCCGCGGCGCCCGAGCGGGCGCCACCGGCACTTGCGAGATCCGCCTTGTTCCACGCCACCAATACGGGCAGGCGTGTCGCCACCGACTCGCCGGCCGCGGCGCCGGCGGCGACAGCCGCGCCCGCGCCGACGATCCCCGCGGCCCACGCCGCCTCGTCGTCCGTCCGCGTCGAATCGAGCACCAGGACCGCGAGGTCCGCCTCCGCGAGCGCGCGCTCGGCCCGCTCGACGCCGATTCGCTCGACCGCATCCTCGGCGCCCCGCATTCCCGCGGTGTCGAGGAGTCGAAGCTCGACGCCGTCGATCCAGATCGAGCCCTCGACGGTGTCGCGCGTGGTTCCCGCGACGTCGGTCACGATCGCGCGGTCATATCCGACGAGCGCGTTCAGGAGGCTGGACTTTCCGACGTTGGGCCGCCCGACCAGCGCGACGCGCACGCCCTCCTCGCGCCGGCGCGCCGACGGGATCCGCGTGAGCCACGCCGAGACCTGCCGGGCGATGTCCCCGCACGCGCGGGCCAGCGCGGCGCCGTCGATACGCTCCCCGACGTCGCTCGGGAAATCGATGCGCGCCTCCACTTCCGCGAGGAGCGAGACGAGGGCGTCGTCGAGCGCGCCGATACGGCGCGAGAGTTCTCCGCCGAGTGCCGCGTTGGCGGCGCGCGCCGACCGCGCGGATCGGGAGCGGACGAGCGCCGCCACGGCTTCGGCCTGCGCCAAATCCAGCTTTCCGTTTCGGAACGCGCGCTCGGTGAATTCGCCGGGGCGCGCGGGTCGCGCGCCGGAGGCGATCAGCGCCTCTACGATCGTGTGGGGAATCGCGCCGCCGCCGTGGGAGGAAATCTCGACCATGTCCTCGCCGGTGTAGGAGCGCGGCGCGCGGAAGACGGAGAGCAGGACGGTGTCCACCGGCGATCCGTCCGCGTCGACGAATTGGCCGAAAAGGATCCGGTGGGTGGGGCTTTTCTCGGGGGAGCGGTTACCGCGAAAGTGGCGTGCGGCCAGCGCGAGCGCGCGGGTGCCGCTCAGCCGGGCGACGGCGATGGCCGACTCGCCCGGCGCCGTGGCGGGGGCGACGATCGTGTCGTCTGCCACCGTCGATCACGATCCGCGCGCCTCGTCGCGGGCGGGCTGGGCCTGTCGCACGATGACGCGCTTGAAGTAGCCGTCGCCGATCGTGACGGTCTCCATCCCGGGGGCTTCCGCCACCTCCAGATGGACGATGCGGCGTTCGTTCGCCGGCAGAGGATCCGTCGTGACCTCGCTGCCGCTTTGACGAGCCTCGTTCATGAGCTCGCGCGCGAGCTCGCGAAGCCGCTCGATCTGGCGATCCCGGAATCCGGCGACGTCCACCTCGAGGCGGGGCGGCGGGTCGTCGGGATGGCTGGCGCGAATCATCCGCCCCAAGAGATGCTGGAAGGCGGCCAACGTGTCTCCGTCCTCGCCGATGAGGAATTGATCGCGCTCGCCCGCGTCGACGGCGACGCGGATGCCATGCTTCGTCTTTTCCGCCACGACCGAGGACGGGAACTCCATCGCGCTCAGGATCCCCTCCGTGATGCCGCGCACTTCGTCGACCAGCTCCGCCGTGATCCGTTCCGGGTCGAGCGGAGGCGGAGGAGGCCCGTACGAAACCGGCGCGGGCCCCCGCCGAAACCCACCGCCACCGCCGGCACCGCCGGCACCGCCGGAGCCGCCGCGCATGGGCCGCCGGTCGCCGTCGCCGTAGGAGGACCGTCGCGGCGCCCCGAGCCCGGACTTGCGCGCGCCGTCGGGCGCCGTGTTCGTGTCCCGGAGCCACGCCCGCACCTTCACCGGACGAAAGCCGAGGCTCGAGTTGGCCGAGGAGCCCGGATCCACGATCTCGACCGCCAGATCGCCGGGCTTCAGACCCAGCTGCGCGGCCGCCGTGATCACGGCCTCGTCGAACGTTTCGCCTTCAACTTGTATTCCCTTGATCTCGCTCATGATGTTCGATTCCGTTTCGGGTGGATGGAGGGGCGGCGTCCCGTCACGACGTCGCCGCCGCCTTGCGGTCCTCTGAGACATTGACGATGTACTGCTGCAGCGCCGATATGAGGTTGTTCACCGTCCAGTATAGGATCACGCCCGAAGGCAGGCCATACATGATGTAGAGCATCATCGCGGGCATGAAATACATCATCATCCGCTGCTGCGGGGCCACCGGCGTCTGCGATTGAAGCAGGTAGGTGCTTCCCGTCATGAGGAGCGGCATGAGGCTGAGCGGGAACCCACCGATCCGCATCAGCACGTCGGGCGCCGAGAGGTCCGTGATGTATCCGACGAAACCGGCGGCGCGAAGCTCCACCGCGTGGAGCAGCACCTGATACAGCGCCAGGAAGACGGGGAGCTGGAGGAGCATCGGGAGGCATCCGCCCAGCGGATTCACCTTGTGCTCCTTGTAGAGGGCCATCATCGCCTGGTTCAGCTTGGTCGGATCCTCCTTGTACTTCTCCCGCATCGCGTCGAGCTGCGGCTGGAGGCGGTGCATCACCTTCATGGTGCGCAGGCTGGAGTGCGAGAGCGGGTGAAAGATCAGCTTGGTCAGGATCGAGATGAGGATGATCGCGATGCCGTAGTTGGGGATGAAGTGGTGGATCCAGAGGAGCGCGCCCAGGAGGAGCTTGCTGACCGGCACGATCCACGGCCATCCCAGGTTCGCGGCCTCGTCGAGTCCCGCGCCGATGCGGGAGAGGTCCTCCACCTCGATCGGACCCGCATAGATCCGGGCGTGCCGCACGATCTCGGTCCCGGGCGGCGCCGCGCCCGCGAGCCAGGCCGTCGGCTTCTTGTCCCGGTCCGGTAGGAAGACCACTTCGGGGACCGTCGCGGAATCGGGAATCACCGCGGCCAGGAAGTACTTGCTCCGCTCGCCGGCCCAGCGGACGTTGCCTTCGAAGCGCTTCATCCCATCCTTGGTGAGATGGGCGGCGGTGATCGTCTCGAGCTTCGCGCCCAGATAGGCGACCGCCGTGAAATCCTGCGGCTTCACGATCTGCTCCGTCTGGGGGAGCGGGCTGCCCCAGCCGATCCGGTAGCGAACCGGTCCCAACTCGGGTTCCGCGACGATTCGCACTTCCACGTCGAGAATCGCGGGATCGGTCGTCTTTCGGTAGGTCTTGGTGACTCGAATGCCCGTCGAATCGACCGCCACGAACGAGATCCGGCCCTCTACCTCGTTCTGGTCGGCGACCTGGAACGGGGCCCGCGAGTAATCGAAGGCACCTCCGCTGAGCCCGACCACGACGTGGAGCGCGCTCTGCCCGGGCGAAATCAGGTCCACCGCCGCCTTGGTGAGCGGATCGCGATACGAACCGAGGATCCACGAGGAAACCGCCGCGCCCTCGCTCGAGATCGTCGCGTCGAACCGGTCCGTCTTGAAGCGGTGCTGGGTCGCCGCCGTAACGGGGACGCGGGGGCGGAGCATCGTCTCGCCCGGGGCCCCGGGGGCGCCTCCGACCGCTCGGAGCGCCGCTCCCGGCGGGGCAGACGCGGGAGGCGTCACACCCGGAGCGGTCGTGGGAGTGCCGGCCGGCCTGCCCGCCGTCCCGGAACCGGTCGTGATGACCCCGGAATTCGCGGTCCCGCCGCCGTTGGTCGAACCGGCGATCGAGTCGGCTCCGGCCGGAGGGTTCGTGCCGCGCGGTTTCGTCCATCGGGACCAGAGCACCTGATCCACCATGAGGACGGCCATGATCAGGAGGACGGCAAACAGGGTTCTTCGATCCATGAAGAGCGAGCCGGGCGCCGCGCTACGGCACCGGGTCGTAGCCTCCGGGGTGGAATGGGTGACAGCGGGCGACGCGACGTACGATGAGCCAGGTGGCGCGGAGGACTCCGTGACGCTGGAGCGCCTCCTCGGCGTAGGACGAGCAGGAAGGCTCGAATCGGCAGGCGCGCGGCAACGAGCGCGACAAGGTCAGGCGGTAAAGGCGGACGAGGGCCAGGAGAAGCGGACCGACTCCGAAACCGGAGCGGACCACTCGATCCGCAAGCGCGGCGCCGGTCATCGTCCCTCCTGATTCAAGAGCCGCGTCATCTCCCCCAGCACGTCGCGCAGATTCGACCGCGAGCAGGCGGCGCGCGCGATCCAGATGCGCCACTTGGGAGCGTCGCGGCGTTCGGCCGGCGTCGCGCGAAAGGCTTCGCGAAGCAAACGCTTCGCGCGATT
>Ga0075434_100004470_pt1 | contig 12613 bp, 8 predicted proteins | sample RhiMethybrSRZTD3_FD_75298 | JGI IMG/M metagenome (GOLD analysis project Ga0075434, IMG submission 75298) | Populus rhizosphere microbial communities from Tennessee, USA - Rhizosphere MetaG P. TD hybrid SRZTD3 | ecosystem: Host-associated > Plants > Roots > Rhizosphere > Soil | place: USA... | reverse complement strand
CAAATGGAAGGCGGAATCCCGCCCGGTCGAGAGCGGGTCTGCGAAGGGATATCCGGCCGCACGCTTTATGGCCAGGCCGCGGCCGGGTTTGTTCGTCGACAAGGCCGAAGTATCGGCGGTGCTCGGAGATCGCGGCACCGCGATCGTCAACGCGCTGGGGCCGCAATTTCATCAGGGACTGGAGCCCAGCCGTTATGGCCGGCCGGGGCGGATACCGGGCAGTGTGAATGTGCCTGCCGCACAGCTTGTCGACGCCAAACGCAAGGACTTCGTTCCTCTCACCGATGCGGCGGCCAAATTCGAGCGCCAGGGCGTCCGCAAAGACAAGCGCGTGGTGTGCTATTGCGGCGGCGGCATCTCCGCCACCATCGATCTCTTCATGCTGCACCAGCTGGGCTACGACAATCTTACGCTTTACGACGGCTCGATGGGAGATTGGGCGAAAGATCACTCGCTGCCGATCGAGACGGATGCGAAACCGTGAGCGGGATAGGCCGTGAGCGGGGCCAGGCCGGGAGCAGAGCCAGGCCATGAGCGGAACCATGAGCGGGCAAGCGTTGCCGGCGGGGCTCCTCGCCGCCATCGCTCGGTTGCATGCGGCGATGGCCGAGGTGGCCAACGGCGACACGTCCGGCATCAAGGCGCTCTATGCGCACAGCGACGATGCGACCAGTTTTTACGGCTGGGGCGGTTACGAAAAAGGCTGGGAGGCTGTCTCCAAACGCTGGGACTGGGCGGGCCAGCAGTTCAAGGGCGGGACCGTCAGCTACCGGAACGTGACCTCGGTGGCAACGGCTGAGCTCGCCTACACGACCGACATCGAGACGTTTTGCGTGCGCATGGACGGCATGGATCAGCCGGTGCAATGGTCGAACCGCGTAACACACATCTTCCGCTTCGAGGACGAATGGCGCTTGGTGCACCGCCATGCCAATCGCCTTGAGGAGCGATACGAGCCAGCGCGCGTGCTCAAAGCGCGCCAAGGGCAGGGCTAAGCAAGAGCCGGACTAGGCAAGAGCGAGCTGGGCAAGTGCGGGCCTGGGCGAGTGCGGGCCTGGGCAAGTGCGGCGTCCGTTGCCTTGGCGGCATTCGCAACGGCACCACCTGCAGCGGGTCAAAGCCCGGTCGATCCAGCTGTTGCGTATGCCGGGCGGGAAGGTCGTCCTGGTCCTGGGTCTGGTCCTGGGTCTGGTCCTGGGTCTGGCCCAGGGTCTGGCCCAGGTCTGGCCGAGGTCTGGCCGAGGTCTGGCGCAAGTGTGGCCCAGGTCTGGAGTCGAGGCCTGGAGTCCAGGTCTGGTCCTGGGTTTGGCCGGGGCCTGGACCAGGGATGCCGACGATCGCCCGCACGATGGCAAAAATCAATTTTCTTCTCTGCGGCTGGTGTGTCAGATTGCGGCTTCGCAAGCCGGCACCTCGGAAGCGCCGCGTCGTCCTTGGGGACCCTGGCCGATGGTCCATGGCTCACGCTGGTGAATTCGCCGGTCATGCGCGAGAGCATTCAATTCCTCCTCAATGGCCGGCTTGAGACGCTGCGGAACGTTCCGCCCGCCACCACGCTCCTCGACTACCTGCGCAAGGTGAAGCGGCTGACCGGCACCAAGGAAGGGTGCGCGGAAGGCGATTGTGGAGCATGCACCGTCGTGATCGGTGAGCTCAACGACGGCCATGTGCGCTACCGCGCCGTCAATGCCTGCATCTTTCTGTTGGGAATGCTCGAGGGCCGCAGCGTGACGACGGTGGAACACCTGCGCGGCACCGATGGCCGACTGCACCCCGTGCAACAGGCCCTCCTCGATGCCCATGCCTCGCAATGCGGCTTCTGCACGCCAGGCTTTGTCATGTCGCTCTATGCCCTCTACCTCGGCGACAGCGAACAAAGGTCCCGCGCCGGGTGCATCGACGATGTGCTGGCCGGCAATCTCTGTCGCTGCACCGGCTACGGGCCCATCGTGCGCGCGGCGCAATCCATCTGCGATCTGCCGGCGCACGACGCCGGCGTGCAGGAAGGCTCCGATCTTGTGCAGCTCCAAGCCATCGCCCATCGAGAGAGGGTCGTCCTCGAGTGGCGGGGGCGGCGCTTCTATTCGCCGGGCTCCCTTGAGGACTTCGCGCGGCTCTGCGCGGAAAACCCAGAGGCAACCATCGTCTCCGGTGCGACCGATGTTGGCGTATGGATCACCAAGGCGCATCGCGACATCGCTAGCTTCATTTGGACCGGACGGGTGAGTGAACTCAAGGTCGTCAGAGCGGAGGGAGCCCTGCTCCGCGTCGGTGCGGCGGCGACGTGGAGCGACGCGGAACCGGCGCTCGGGCAATACTTTCCGGATTTCGGCGAGCTCGTGCGCCGCTTCGGTTCGGTGCAGGTCCGCAACACCGCGACGATCGGGGGAAACATCGCCAACGGTTCTCCCATCGGTGACGGTGCGCCGGCGCTGATCGCACTTGGCGCGCGCGTGGTGCTGCGAAGGGAGACGAACCGGCGCACGCTGCCGCTCGACGCATTCTTCATCGCCCAGGGCAAGCAGGACCGGCAGCCCGGCGAGTTCGTCGAAGCGATCGAGGTGCCGCTCTTGGCCGATCCCGAGCGGCTCAAGTGCTACAAGCTCTCCAAGCGGTTCGACCAGGATATTTCCGCCGTGTGCGGTGCTTTCAACATCGACGTCGTTGATGGCACGGTGCGCGAGGCGCGCATCTGCTACGGGGGTATGGCGGCCACGCCCAAGCGCGCGGGCAACGTCGAGGCAGCACTCAAAGACCAGGCCTGGACGCTCGCCACGGTGATGGCGGCCCTGCCGGCCTTCGATCACGACTACACGCCGCTTTCGGACGTGCGCGGCTCGGCCGGCTACCGAACTCAGGCGGCCAAGAATCTGCTCGTCAAATATTTCCACGAGACGCAACGGCCGCTGTCAGAAACGCGCCTGATAGGGCGCCAAGCGGCCTTTAACTGAGGGATCGATGCACGCGCCCAAAGTCACCGCGCCGAGCCTCGTCATCGACGGCGGCGTGCGCACGCCCGTGCGCCATGACAGCGGTGAGAAGCACGTATCGGGCGAGGCGATCTACGTCGACGACATCCGCGAGCCGCCGGGCACCCTTCACATCTACATCGCCATGAGCGAGCGGGCGCACGCGGTGGTCAAGCGCTTGGAGCTGGAGAGGGTGCGCGCCCATCCGGGCGTGGCCATCGTCCTCACCGCAAAGGATGTGCCCGGCGTGAACGACGTTAGCCCGTTTGCCGGCGACGATCCGGTGTTTGCGGACGGGCTCGTGCAATACCATGGCCAGTCCCTGTTTGCCGTCGCCGCCGACACCATGGCCGAGGCACGCGGTGCCGCGCGCCTCGCCGTCGTGGAATACGAGGACAGGTCGGCACTGCTGACGGTGGACGACGCCATGCATGCCAAATCCTTCCTGGGTCCGCCCTACACCCTGGAGCGTGGCGACGCCAAGGCGGCAATCGCTGCAGCGCCGCACGTGCTCGAGGGTCGCTTCTACGTCGGTGGCCAAGAGCACTTCTATCTCGAGGGCCAGGTTGCCTTTGCCGTGCCCGGCGAAGACGAGGAGGTGGCGGTCCACTGCTCCTCGCAGCATCCAAGCGAGATCCAGCACAAGGTCGCGCGGGTGTTGGGCGTGCCGAATCACGCCGTCACCGTGGAAGTGCGGCGCATGGGGGGCGGCTTTGGCGGCAAGGAGAGCCAGGGGAACCTGCCTGCCGCGGTGGCGGCGCTCGTTGCCAAGCGGACCGGCAGGCCGGCAAAGTGCTGCTATGACCGCGACGATGATATGATGATCACCGGCAAACGGCACGACTTCCGCGTCGACTATCGTGTCGGCTTCGACAGCAAGGGCCGCATCCTCGGCATCGAGTTCGATCAAGCCGCCCGCTGTGGAATGTCCATCGACCTTTCACTGGCGATCGCCGACCGCGCCATGTTCCACGCGGATAATGCCTACTATCTGCCGGCGGTGCGCATCACGTCCTATCGGTGCAAGACGCACACCCAGTCCAACACCGCATTCCGCGGTTTTGGCGGCCCGCAAGGCATGGCGGCCATGGAGCGCGTGATCGAAGAGATCGCACATATGCTGGGTTGCGACCCGCTCGATGTGCGTTGCATCAACTTTTACGATCCTATGGACGCCAGGCCTGTCGCACCGCGCAACCTCACCCCCTACTACCAGACGGTCGAGGATTGCGTGATTGGGCAGATCGTTGAGGAGCTCGAGGCCACCTCCGGGTATCGCCGGCGGCGCCGGGAGATTCGTGAGTGGAACGCGCTGAGCCCCGTTTTGAAGCGCGGCATCGCGCTCACGCCGGTCAAATTCGGCATTTCTTTCACCAACACGATGATGAACCAGGCTGGGGCGCTGGTGCACGTCTATGCTGATGGCTCGATCGCGCTCAATCACGGCGGCACCGAGATGGGGCAGGGTCTCAACACCAAGGTGGCGCAGGTGGTGGCCGAAGAATTCCAGGTCGACATCGCCCGCATCAAGATCACCGCCACGCATACGGGCAAGGTGCCCAACACGTCGGCGACGGCGGCTTCCTCCGGCAGCGACCTCAACGGCATGGCCGCGCGCACGGCTGCCCAGACCATCAAGGGGCGGCTCGCGGCGTTTCTCGCCGAGTGCTATCAAGCTCAGCAGAGCGACGTGCTGTTCGGTCCCAACCGCATCCACATCAAAAACCACGAGCTGTCATTCGACGAGGCGGTGGCCGAAGCCTATCGGGCGCGGATCCACCTCTCCGCCACGGGCTTTTATGCCACGCCCAAGATCCATTGGGACCGAGCCTCTGGCCGAGGGCGACCGTTCTTCTATTTTGCGTACGGCGCGGCCGTTTCGGAGGTGGCGATCGATACGCTGACGGGCGAGAACCGCATCCTACGCACCGACATCCTCCACGATGTGGGCCAGTCGCTCAATCCGGCCATCGATCTGGGGCAGGTCGAAGGCGGTTTCGTGCAGGGTGCCGGTTGGCTCACCATGGAAGAGCTGGTGTGGGACACGCGGGGGCGGCTGCTGACGCACGCGCCTTCGACCTACAAGATCCCGGCGTGCTCGGACCGGCCGATCGATCTGCGCATGAAGCTGTGGGACAAAGGGCGCAATCCCGAGGAGACGATCTACCGTTCCAAGGCCGTGGGCGAGCCGCCGCTGATGCTCGCCATTTCCGTGCTGATGGCGCTCAGCGATGCCGCCGCGAGCGTCGGTGACTACCAAGTCTATCCAGCGCTCGATGCGCCGGCGACCCCCGAGCGCGTGCTCGCTGCCATAGAGCGCCTCAAGCAGCAGACGCCGGCGCGCTCAGGCTGAGGCAGCAATGATGTCCTGGATCGTCAACATCGTGCGCCAACTGACCGAACACGACGCCATCGTGCGCGTGACGGTGATCCGGGCCGACGGCTCCACCCCGCGCGAAGCGGGTGCCGCCATGCTGGTCGGTATCGACCACACCGTGAATTCGATCGGCGGGGGCGCATTCGAACTTGCAGCCATAGGCCACGCGCGGGCCCTGTTGCGTCGGCTTTCGGAGGCGGACCCGACCTCTCCCTGTTGGCAGCGCGATGTGCTGGATCTGGCTCTCGGCCCCTCACTCGGTCAGTGCTGCGGGGGCCACGCGCGGCTGTTGTTTGAAGCCTTCACGGCGGGCGAGCGCCACGCGCTTGAGGCGTTGGTGCGCACCGCCGATCCGGCAGCGCTCGTTGTGCGACCGACCGAGAGCGGCGGTGCACTGCAAATCGTCTCCAACCGCAAGGAGCAGGCAGAGCGACCGCTTCCCGTCACGCGGGCGCTGCGCGAGATGCTGGCGGGCGCGCGCCCGCGCGCGCCGCTTCTGATCCGCACCGCGAAGGACCACAGCCCCTGGTTCGTGGAGCCCCTGGCGCGCTCCATGGTGCCGCTCCACATCTATGGCGCGGGCCACGTCGGCCGGGCGCTGGTGCGGGTTCTAGAGGACTTACCGTTCCGGGTGACGTGGGCCGATACGGCCGCCCAGCGCTTCCCCGATGCCGTTCCGCCGTATGTGGGGGCGCGCGTCTCGCCCGACCTGCCGGGGCTCGCGGCGGCTGCGCCGGCGGACGCCTACCACATCGTCATGACCTATTCGCACGCACTCGATTTGGCGATCTGCCACGCCGTGCTGCGGCGCGGGCAGTTCGGCCACCTGGGGCTCATCGGCTCGGCCACCAAGCGGGCACGTTTTTTGCACAGGTTGGCGGGCCTGGGGATTGCCCCGGCGATGTTGCAACGGCTGACGTGCCCGATCGGCCTGCCGGGCGTGGGCGCCAAGGAGCCCGCCATGATTGCCGTCTCGGTGGCCGCCCAATTGGTCGAGCTGGCAACGCCCCAGGACCATCTGGTGACGGGCTATCTCGTGACGGGCGATCTGGTGACCGGCGATCCGGTAACCGGCGATCTGGCGACGGGCGATCTGATGGCGGGGCAGACGCGCGTCACCGAGGCCGGTGAACGATGACGTCGGCGCTCCTCGAATTGCACGGGCTAACCAAGCGCTTTCCCGGCGTGCTGGCCAACGACGCCGTGACCCTTCGCGTCGGTCACAAGGAGATCCATGCCCTCTTGGGAGAGAACGGTGCCGGCAAGTCGACTTTGGTGAAGATGATTTACGGCATCATGCGCCCCGACGATGGCCACATGCGTCTCAATGGCGAAATCTATGCGCCGCACAAGCCCGCTGAGGCGCGCGCCAAGGGCATCGGCATGGTGTTCCAGCAGTTCTCGCTGTTTGACGGCCTCACCGTCGCCGAGAACATCGCGCTCGGCATCAGCGCCAAGATGGCTCGCAGGGGACTGCGCGAGCGCATTGCCGCGGTGTCGACGGCCTACGGCCTCAAACTCGACCCCGATCGCCGCGTGGGCAACTTATCGGTGGGCGAACGCCAACGGGTCGAGATTGTGCGCTGTCTGCTGCAGCAGCCAAAGCTCATCATTATGGACGAGCCGACGTCGGTGCTCACCCCGCAGGAGATCGAGGCGTTGTTTGAGACGCTGCGGCGGCTCGTGTCGGAGGGCTGCTCGATCCTCTACATCTCCCACAAGCTCGAGGAGATCAGGGCCCTGTGCGACCGTGCCACCATCCTGCGGGGCGGCAAGGTGGTGGGCGATTGCGATCCCAAGCGGCAGTCGGCGCACCGTCTAGCAGAGATGATGATCGGCACCACCCTCGTGCCCCCGCAACGGGCCACGTTCGGCCTGGGACCGGTGCGGCTCAAAGTTGCGGACCTGACGCTTGCGAGCGAGGAACAGTTCGGCGTCGATCTTGAGCGTGTCGGCCTCGAGGTGAAGGGTGGGGAGATTTTCGGCATCGCGGGCATCGCGGGCAACGGTCAGGCGGAATTGATGGAGGCCCTGATCGGAGAGCGCCTCGCCAACACGCCCGGCGCCATCGAGATCGACGGCGTGCCCGTCGGCGCTCAAGGCCCATTGGCGCGCCGTGCGCTGGGGCTCACGTGCGTGCCGGAAGAGCGTACGGGGCATGGCTCGGTGCCGGACATGACGCTGTGGGAGAATGCGGTACTCACGGCCAAGACGCGCATGAAGCTCGCCACCTCGGGTTTCATTGGCATGCCGCGCGCCAAGAGCTTCGCCAGCAAGGTTGTGCGCGATTTCGCGGTTCGCTCGCGGGGCATCGAACACGCGGTGCGCAGCCTCTCGGGCGGCAATCTACAGAAGTTCGTGATGGGCCGAGAAATCCTGCAGGCGCCCGCGGTGCTCATTGCGGCGCAGCCAACCTGGGGCGTGGACGCCGGCGCGGCCGCGACCATTCACAAGTTGCTGCTCGCCCTGGCGCAATCCGGCACCGCCATCCTCATCGTATCGCAGGACTTGGATGAGCTCTTTGCCATTGCTTCCCGCATCGCCGTGATCGCCGGGGGTCGGCTCTCGGCTGCGCGACCGCTCGATCGGCTTACCACCGAGCAAATCGGGCTCGCCATGGGCGCCCATGGCGGTTGGGAAGCGCCGCCACCGCAGGCGGAGCCCGCCGATGCTTAGGCTCGAACCCCGCCGCGAGCCCTCGCGGCCCATGTTCTATGTGACGCCGTTCCTGGCGATCGGGCTCACGCTGGTGGCGGGCATCGTGTTGTTTGAGGCGCTGGATAAGCCGCCGCTGGCGGCCATGCGATTGATCTTCATAGAGCCGTTGACCTCGTTGCGCGGAGTGGCGGAGCTTTTGGTCAAGGGGACCCCGCTCATCCTGATCGCCATCGGCCTTGCCATCTCCTTTCGGGGCGGCATCTGGAATATCGGCGCCGAGGGGCAGTTCACCATCGGCGCGTTGGCCGGTGGCGCCGTCGCGCTGGCATTCTATCCGGCGACGGGCTGGTGGCTCTTGCCGCTGATGAGTTTTGCCGGCATTGCCGGCGGCGCCGCCTGGGCCGCCATTCCAGCGCTGCTGCGCACCCGCTGCAATGCCAACGAGATCCTCGTCAGCCTGATGCTGGTCTATGTGGCTGTCCTGCTCCTGGGCTCCCTCGTGCATGGCGCGCTTCGCGACCCGGACGGCCTCAACTTCCCGGAGAGCCGTTTGTTCCAGACATCGCTGCCAATCCTCATCGAGGGCACCCGCGCGCACGTGGGGTTCCTGGTGGGGCTGGCCGCGGTCCTCCTTTCCTGGGTGCTGCTTGAGCGGCACTTCCTGGGATTTCAGATCAAGGTGCTGGGCCAAGCGCCGCGGGCCGCTCGCTACGGCGGTTTTTCCGACAAGGGGCTGACCTGGTTTTGCTTCTTGGTGTCGGGCGGGTGCGCTGGCCTCGCCGGCCTGTTTGAGGCGGCGGGCCCGGTGGGACAACTCGTCCCGGCGCTGCCCTCAGGTTACGGCTTCACGGCCATCGTCGTCGCGTTCCTGGGCCGGCTCAATCCCATCGGCATCCTGCTCGCGGGGCTGCTATTGGCGCTCACCTACATTGGCGGCGAGACGGCCCAGATCGCGATGAGCCTGCCCAGTGCCACCACCGCCGTGTTCCAAGGCATGTTTCTGTTTTTCCTGCTTGCCGCCGATGTGCTCGTCAATTACCGCCCGCGCTGGATCTCAAAGCGCTCGCCCGCGACCGACCCGCGCGCTCACTCCGACGCGCAGGTCGGGACCATGCGGCACCTGCCCACTCCCTAGAGCTTGGCCCGTGGAACTCCTCGCCAACATCCTCATCAGCGCCATGATCGCCGCAACGCCGCTCCTCTTCGCTGCCACTGGCGAGCTGGTCGCCGAGCGTTCAGGTGTGCTCAACCTGGGCGTCGAGGGCATGATGATCGTCGGGGCGATTGCCGGTTTCTCAACCATCATCGCCACCAAGAGCGCGACGCTGGCGCTGGCGGCGGCCATCGCCAGCGGGGCCGTGATGGCGGCCCTGTTCGGCGTGCTAGCGCTGACGCTGCGCGCCAACCAGGTGGCGTCAGGACTGGCGCTCACCATGTTCGGTTTGGGCCTCTCCGCGCTGTGGGGCCAGGGCTACAGCGGGCTATCTGCGCCGGCCTTCCCGCGCCTCTTCATACCCGGCCTCACCGACATTCCCTTCCTCGGCAAGCTGCTGTTCGGCCAGGACGGGCTCATCTATTTGGCGTTGGCCATGGTGGTGGTGGTGGCCTGGGTGCTCGACCGCACGCGGCTCGGCCTTATCGTGCGCGCGATCGGCGAAAACCACGATGCGGCACACGCCATCGGTTATCCGGTCCTCGCCTACCGCTATCTTGCCCTGATGTTCGGCGGCGCCATGGCCGGACTGGGCGGCGCCTACCTTTCGCTCGTGCAGGCGCCGCTCTGGGTGGAACGGATGACGGCCGGCCGCGGCTGGATCGCGCTTGCTCTCGTGGTGTTCGCGGCCTGGCGCCCCTGGCGCGTTCTCTTGGGCGCTTACCTCTTCGGCGGCATTACCATCCTGCAACTGCACAGCCAGGCGCTCGGCGTAAAGATCGACGCACAGCTCCTCTCAATGCTGCCCTACCTTGCCACCATCATCGTGCTGGTCGTCATCTCGCGCGATGCCATGAAGGTGAAGTTGACCGCGCCTCAGTGCCTCGGCAAGCCATTCCATGCCGCGGCCTGATGGTCGCTTGATGTGCCATTGCTTGAGCAGGAGGAGGGAGTTCATGGGACCGTCTCGATTGGCCAAACTGGTGGCCACCAGCGCAGTTGCTGGGGTCATGGCGCTGTTAGGGCCTGCGGCCCACGTCGGCCCTGCGGCGCTGGCGCAAACCAAGCCCAAGGTCAGCTTCGTCTACGTGGGACCCATCGGCGATCACGGCTGGAGCTATCAGCACCATCAGGGATTGCAGGCCATCAAGGCAGAATTCGGCGACAAGATCGACACCAACTACGTTGAGAATGTTCCCGAGGGACCGGACGCAGAGCGCGTCATCGATCAGCTCGCCGCATCCGGCAGCAGCATCATCTTCACGACCTCGTTCGGCTTCATGAATCCCACGATCAAGGTGGCGGCGCGCTATCCCAACGTGAAGTTCGAACACGCTACCGGCTTCAAGCAGGCGCCCAACGTAGCGACCTACAATGCGCGCTTTTACGAGGGTCGGCACGTCATCGGTCTCATCGCCGGCAAGATGACCAAGACCAACACCATCGGATACATTGCCTCCTTCCCGATCCCCGAGGTGGTGATGGGCATCAATTCGGCCTATCTCGCCGCCAAGTCGGTCAACCCCAACATCAAGTTCAAGATCGTATGGGTCTCCACCTGGTTCGATCCGGGCAAGGAGACTGACGCGGCCAAGGCCCTGGTCGATCAGGGCGCGGACATCTTGATGCAGCACACGGATTCGCCGGCCGCGATGAAGTTCGCCGAGGAGAAGGGGATCTACGCCTTCGGCCAGGCGTCGGATATGGCGCCGTTCGGGCCCAACGCGCAGCTCACCTCCATCGTCGACAATTGGAACCCCTACTACATCAAGCGGGTCAAGGCCCTGCTCGACGGCACGTGGAAGACCAGCGACACCTGGGACGGCATCAAGGAAGGCACGGTCACGCTGGCACCCTGGTCGAAGAAGCTGCCTGCCGATGTCGTAAAGCTCGCCGAGACGGCGCGTGACAGCATTGCCGCCGGAACGCTGCATCCCTTCACGGGCCCGATCAACAAGCAGGATGGCAGCCCTTGGCTCAAGGAAGGCGAAAAGGCCTCCGACAAGGACCTCTTGAGCATGAACTTCTACGTTGCCGGCATCGAGGGCTCGCTGCCGAAGTAAAGGGGGGGCGATGGTCCCCTCCCCCGCGCTTGCCTCCTGCGCCAGCAGGGAGGGGAGAAGGCCTTGCGGGCGGCCGTTGGGTCAAGCAGCGGCATCGCGGGCGGGGTGTGGGGGGCCAGCTCCGGTGCGGACGGGGATGAGGGGGATCGTGGCACGTCCTCGCCGGTAGCAGCCAGGAGAGCGTCCTTGGGTGGGGCGACCCCAGCCACATCTCCTCCCCCGAAGGAGGGCCAGCGCATGGGACTTCCCGCGCAGGATTGCGGCCGCGCGACAGCCGATGAGACCGTGAGCCGCATCACGATCTTGCGCGGCCAGACGCTTGCGTTTCGCGATGATCCTTACAAGGTCGGCCCCGACGCCGCCGTCGCCTTCGACAGCGACGGGGCTGTTGCCATCGCCGGCGGCAAGATCGTCGCCGTCGGGCCGGCGCTCGAGGTGATCGCCAGCCACCCTGACGCCCTCTTGGAGACCTTTCCCGATCATCTGATCATGGCAGGCTTCATCGATTCCCACGTGCATTACCCGCAGATCGACATCATCGCCTCGTGGGGTGAGCAGCTGCTTCAATGGCTCAACAGGTACACCTATCCGGCCGAGGCCAAATGTGCCGATCGCGCGCACGCCGAAGCGACTGCTCATCGCTTTCTCGACGAGTGCCTGCGCAACGGCATCACGACAGCTTCGGTCTACTGCACGGCGCATCCAACCTCCGTTGATGCGTTCTGCGCGGCCGCACAATCGCGGGCATTTTGCATGGCGGCGGGCAAGGTGATGATGGATCGCAATGCGCCTGACGCGGTCAAAGACACGGCCCAGAGCAGCTATGAGCAATCCAAGGCACTGATCGCGCGCTGGCATGGGGTCGACCGGTTGATCTATGCGGTCACTCCGCGCTTTGCGGTCACCTCCTCGCCGGCCCAGCTCGAGGCGGCAGGCGCGCTCTGGCGCGAACACCCCACCACCTTGATGCAGACGCATTTGAGCGAGCATCCAAGCGAGATCGCCTGGGTCAAGGAGCTCCATCCAGGAGCCCCAGACTATCTGGGCATCTATGATAGACATGGGCTGTTAGGGCGGGGCGCCAATTTCGGGCACGCCATCCACTTGACGGCGCGCGAGAAGGCGCGCCTCAGAGAAACCGGCGCGGGGCTGTCGCACTGCCCGACCTCCAACCTGTTCATCGGCTCGGGGCTCTTTGACATGCGCGCCGCCAGAGAAGGCGATGCGCCCATACCCGTCGGTCTCGGAACCGATGTCGGCGGCGGCTCCTCGTTCTCGATGTTTACGACCATGAAGGCCGCCTACGAGGTGAGCCAGCTCAAGGGCTACAGCCTGCATCCCGCCGATGCGTTCCATCTAGCCACCGTGGGAAGTGCCGGCGTGCTGCAGCTTG
>Ga0075434_100004469_pt1 | contig 12614 bp, 10 predicted proteins | sample RhiMethybrSRZTD3_FD_75298 | JGI IMG/M metagenome (GOLD analysis project Ga0075434, IMG submission 75298) | Populus rhizosphere microbial communities from Tennessee, USA - Rhizosphere MetaG P. TD hybrid SRZTD3 | ecosystem: Host-associated > Plants > Roots > Rhizosphere > Soil | place: USA... | reverse complement strand
GGCCGGTCCGACAGCGCCGAGATCGGCGTGTCGTTGCCCATCGAGCCGACCGCCTCTTCGCCGGTCGTGCCCATCGGCGACATCAGGATCTTCAGATCTTCCTGGGTGTAGCCGAAGGTCTGCTGGCGATCGAGCAGGCTCAGGTTGGACAAAGCAGGCCGGCTCTGTGCGGGCGACAGGTCCTCGAGCACGATCTGGGTGTTGTGCAGCCACTCCTGGTAGGGATGGCTTTTTGCGAGCGCGGCCTTGATCTCCTCGTCCGGAATGAGCCGGCCCTGCTCGAGGTCCACCAGCAGCATCTTGCCGGGCTGCAGGCGCCACTTGGTGACGATATCCTTCTCCGGGATCGGCAGCACGCCCATCTCGGACGCCATGATGATGCGGTGATCGCGGGTGACGAGATAGCGCGCCGGGCGCAGCCCGTTGCGGTCGAGCGTCGCGCCGATCTGGCGGCCGTCCGTGAAGGCGATCGCGGCCGGACCGTCCCACGGCTCCATCAGCGCGGCGTTGTACTCGTAGAAGGCGCGGCGCTCCTCGTCCATCAGCGGATTGCCGGCCCACGCTTCCGGAATCATCATCATCACGGCGTGCGCGAGCGGATAGCCGCCTTGCACCAGGAATTCGAGCGCGTTGTCGAAGCAGGCGGTGTCGGACTGGCCCTCATAGGAGATCGGCCACAGCTTCTTGATGTCGTCGCCGTAAAGAGGCGAGCGCGCCGAGGCCTGGCGCGCCGCCATCCAGTTGTTGTTGCCGCGCAGCGTGTTGATCTCGCCGTTGTGCGCGATCATGCGGTAGGGATGCGCCAGCGACCAGGTCGGGAAGGTATTGGTGGAGAAGCGCTGGTGCACGAGCGCGAGCGCGCTCTCGAAGTCCGGATCGCGCAGGTCGGGATAGTAGGTGCCGAGCTGGTCGGCGAGAAACATGCCTTTGTAAATGGTCGTCCGGCAGGAGATCGAGACCGGATAATAGCCCGAGGTCCGGCGCTCATAGCGGCGATAGAACGCGCCCGAGATCGTCTTGCGCAGGATGTAGAGCCGGCGCTCGAAATCATCCTCGGAGAGTTTTGCCTTGCCCAGGCCGATGAATACCTGCCGGTGCACCGGCTCGGTCGGCTTCACCGACACGCCGAGCGTCGAATTGTCGGTCGGCACGTCGCGCCAGCCGATGAGGCGCATGCCTTCGCCGGCAATCACCTCTTCGTAGATGTCCACGATCTCCTTCCGCCGCTCCTTCTCATGCGGCAGAAAGAGGGCACCCACCGCGTATTCGCCCGGTGCCGGAAGCTTGAAGCCGAGCGCTGCCGCTTTTTTGGCGAAAAACTTGTGCGGGATCTGCACCAGGATGCCCGCGCCGTCGCCCGCGCGCGGATCGGCCCCGACCGCGCCGCGATGCTCCAGATTAAGCAGGATGGTCAGCGCATCCTTGACGATCTGGTGCGACTTGCGCCCCTTGATGTCGGCGATGAAGCCGACGCCGCAGGAATCCTTGTCGAGCGCCGGATCGTAGAGGCCGCGTGCGGGTGGCGTGCCCGGATCGGCGGTCGCGAGACCATAGGCCGCATCGCCCGCGGCGGGGCCTGCGACATGCTCCGGACCGATCCCAGTCGCGCTCATCCTCATCCTCGCGCCCTCGTCGGCGGCGCTCGGCCGCCGGCGCACCCGCCTCGCTCGCAGCGTCCGCGACGCCACGGTGCGAGACCGGACCAATGTTCATGACGGGCAGCCCGGTCGCCGTTCCGGCGGTTTCGTCTGGCCGCTCGTTTCAGCGCCACGATGCCTAGGGGCATCGTCGAGCGCCACTTCCCCGCGCCGGCCGGGCATTAACGAGCCTGCCGCCAAAGGCGCGGACCGTCCGTTTGGGACAGCAATGCTGTCCTAACTCACCTTGCCAAAATTCTGCCATGGAAACAAGGGCCCGCCACCATAAAAAATCGCGTTGTGCCGTGCTTTTATTGCCACGCGCGTGGAGTTGCGCCGCATGGCGCCAGCGCGCGATGCCGGGCCTGCGGATCAACGGCCAGGACCGGCCATGGTTTCAATCCGCCGCGAACCATGCGAGCCGGATTCGCCCCGCGATGCAGGCTCATAGACGTTCCCTTCCCGTCGCGGAGCCTCCAAGATGAGCTTGCACGAGGGCCACAAATCCCGATGAATTTTGCCAGCGACAACACGGCCGGAGTCGCGCCGCGCATCCTTGACGCGATCGCGCGCGCCAGCTCGGGCTTCGCGCTGGGCTACGGCAATGACGATCTCACGCGCCGTGTCGAGCAGCGCATGGCGGCGCTGTTCGAGCGCGCGCTTGCCGTGTTCCTGGTCCCGACCGGAACAGCGGCGAATGCGCTTGCGCTCGCACAGATCGCGCCGCCCTGGGGCGCCGTGCTCTGTCATTCGCAGGCGCACATCGCGACCGACGAATGCGGTGCGCCGGAATTTTTCGGTGGCGGCCTCAAGCTGATCGGGCTGCCCGGCGAGGGTTGCAAGCTCGCGCCGGCGACCGTGCGCGCCGCCATCGAGCGGCACAGCGGTCATCGGCCGCATTTCGTTCAGCCGGCCGCCTTGTCTCTCTCCCAGGTCACCGAGGCCGGCACGATCTACTCGCTCGCCGAAATCGAGGCACTTGCCGATATCGCGCACGCTCACGGACTGGCGGTGCACATGGACGGCGCGCGCTTCGCCAATGCGCTGGTGCGGCTCGGCGTCACGCCGGCCGAGATGTCATGGAAGGCTGGAATCGACGTGCTGTCGTTCGGCGCGACCAAGGGCGGCGCTCTCGCCGCCGAGGCGATCGTGATCTTCGATCCGGTGCGCGCCGATGCGATGGCCGAGCGGCGCAAGCGTGGCGGACATCTGCTCTCCAAGCATCGATTCCTGGCCGTGCAGTTCGAAGCCTTTTTGAGCGATGATTATTGGCTTGCCTTGGCGCGCCATGCCAATGCCATGGCGGACCGTCTTGCCGGCAAGCTCACGGCCGCCGGGCTTGTGCCGGTCTGGCCGGTCGACGCCAATCTCGTCTTCGTGGTCCTGCCTCAGGCGGCGGATGCGCGGCTGCGCGCCGCAGGCGCCGGCTATTACGCCCGCAATGCCGACGGCCTGGATGGTATCTCGATCACGGCCGGCGACGTGCTGGCCCGGCTCGTGACCTCCTTCGCCACCACCGAAACGGAAGTCGATTCCTTCGTCGCGCTTGCCGCGGGATAACCGCCGCAGCACCGCCGCAATTCGCGCGCTGTCATCATCACGACTCGGGGAACGCGAAATCAGCACGGGGGAGCCGATCGTGAAAACGCGCGTCTTACTGATCGCGTGGATCGCATCTGCCGCGATCGCGCATTCCGCATCTGCCGAATCGATCGGCGCGGCGCGGACGGCCGGCGCGCTGCCGCCCTACGAAATCCTGACCATCATACGCTCCACCGGATTCCAGCCGATCGGCCAGCCCGTTCGCAACGGCCAGACCTACGTGTTGCACGCCGTCGATCCCTACGATCTCGAGGTTCGCCTTGTCATCGATGCGCACACGGGACGGATCCTGTCGGCCGGCGATCCGCCTCAACGCTACGCCGCGCCCTATCGGGGAGCGCCACCGTATGATCCGTCCGATGCGCCGGTCTACGGACGGATTTTCGGAACGCCGATGATCGACGACGGATTCGGCCCGGTGCGACCACCCGCCGGCGTGCCGAACGTCAGGCCGCAGGCGAAGGCGGCCGCCGCGCCACTGCCGCGCCCGCGGCCTTACATCCTGGATGCGACGGGCTCGATCGGTTCGCCGCCGGCGCAGAAGAATCCCGAAGCGCCAAAGGACAGCGCACCGAAGGATGCCGGCACCTCGATGCCGCCGGTTGCGCCGCTGGAGTGAATTTATCCGCCCTCATCCTGAGGAGCCGCGCAAAGCGCGGCGTCTCGAAGGATGCGAGCGGCCCCTTGGTTCGAGACGCGTCGCTGCGCGACGCTCCTCACCATGAGGCCGGGTAAGTCCAAAATAAAAGCGCCCCGGAAATCCGGGGCGCTCCACCTCGTTCAGAGGCCGCGGCTTACGCCGCCTTGGCGTCGATCACCTTGGGCTTGCCGTTGCCGATCGGGATCTGGCGCGGCTTCATCGCCTCGGGGACCTCGCGCACGAGGTCGACGTGCAGGAGACCGTTCTCGAGAGCGGCGCCCCTGACCTCGACGTGCTCGGCGAGCTGGAAGACGCGCTCGAAGGCGCGGGCGGCGATGCCCTGATGGAGCACTTCGCCCTTCTTCTCCTCGGTCTTCGCCTGCTTCTCACCCTTGATGGTCAGCGTGTTCTCCTTGGCCTCGATCGAAAGATCGGACTCGGAGAAGCCGGCGACCGCGACGGTGATCCGGTAGGCGTTCTCGCCGGTCCGCTCGATATTGTAGGGCGGGTAGGTCGAGCCGCTGCCTTCGAAGCCCGCTACTTGATCGAGCATCGAGAACAGCCGGTCGAAGCCGACGGTCGAACGATAGAGGGGAGCAAGATCGAATGTACGCATGGCATATCCTCCTTCGGTTGAGCGACATGCGGTCGGTCCGCCGTGATGGCCGGACCTGCCGTTCGCGCAGGCCGGATGGGCCCTGCGCGACTTCGATATGGGAAAGGTCGGCGCGGCTCGCAAGAGGGTGGGCATGGCCGCGACGGCCAAAAATATATTATATTTTACAATACGTTAACAAGAGTTTCGGCGGGTCCGGCTTGCGCCGCGCCGGTGCGGTCCGAAACGTTTCGAGCCGTTGAGCCCCGGCGGTGTGCTGCTATAAGGCCCGCTGGAATTATTCACTGGCGCATGGTCTTGTCAGCGAACCGGTGCTTACTGCGCCGGAACATGCGCGAGTGCCCCGCCCCCCGATGAGACTGATTTCGATTCCCGCCAGTCCGGTCCCCGAAGATGCGGCGACCGCGATGCTGAAGACGCCCGACGGCGTGCTGTTGCGCTATGCGCGCTGGGCTCCGCCGCCGGGCCGCAAGGGAACGGTCTGCATCTTTCAGGGGCGCACCGAGTTCATCGAGAAATATTTCGAGGTCGTGCGCGATCTGCGCGCGCGCGGATTCGCGGTCGCGACATTCGACTGGCGCGGGCAGGGGCTCTCTCAGCGTCCGCTTTCCGATCGCTACAAAGGGCACATCGAGAGTTTCGCGGAATACGCGACCGATCTCGAGACCTTCATGCGCGAGATCGTGCTGCCCGATTGTCCTCCGCCGCTGTTCGCGCTCGCCCATTCGATGGGCGCGAGCGTGCTGATCCAGGCGGCTGCGCGGGGCCATCGCTGGTTCGACCGCATGGTGCTGACCGCACCGATGATACGGCTGGCGCGCCGCCGCCTCCTGGGGCTCGCCCCCGGCCTCGCCCGCATCATGCGGCTCGCCGGCGTGGGTGCGCAGTACGTGCCGCAGGGCAGCGCGACCGTGATGGCGTCGCTGCCTTTCACCGGCAATGTCTGCACCTCCGATGCGGTGCGCTATGCGCGCACCGCCGCGGTGCTCGAAGCGGAGCCCGCGCTGGGTCTCGGGTCGCCGACGATTGCCTGGGCCGACGCCGCCTTCAAGGTGATGTCCCAGCTCTCCTCGCCGTCTTTTGCGGCGGGCATCCGGCAGCCGATTCTCATTGCCGCCTCCGGCCGCGATCAGCTTGTCTCCACGCCGGCCATCGAGGCATTCGCGATCCACCTGCGCGCCGGCTCGCATCTCATCGTCCCGGGCGCCGAGCACGAGCTCATGCAGGAGCAGGACCAGTTCCGCGCGCAGTTCTGGGCCGCCTTCGATGCCTTCGTGCCGGGGTCGCCGCTGTTCGGGAGCTAGGCGAGTAGCGAGTAGTTGCTATTCGCTACTCGCCATTCGCGCGGCTTCACAACTTCAGCGCCGCCATTGCGGCCGCGTGCACGCGCTTGTCGCCGGCCGCGATGATGCGGCCGCCGGCGCTCGCCGGACCGCCCTCCCAGGTCGTCACGATGCCGCCCGCGCCGGTGATGATCGGCACGAGCGGGATGACGTCGTGCGGCTTGAGCTCCGTCTCGATGATGATGTCGATGTGGCCGGCGGCGAGCAGGCAATAGGCATAGCAGTCGCCGCCGTAGCGCGACAGCCGCACCATCTCCTCCACTTGTGCGAAGGCCTTGCGGTCGCCCGGGTTCATCAGGCGCGGGCTCGTGGTGTAGAGCACCGCGTCGGAGAGATTCGCGCAGGGCCGCACCATCAGCGCGCGCTCTCCTGCCGGTCCGCGATAGTGCGCGCTCGCGCCGTCGCCGCTGAAGCGCTCCCCCATGAACGGCTGATGCATCATGCCGAGCACCGGCACGCCCGAATGGGTCAGCGCGATCAGGGTGCCCCAGGCCGGCATGCCGGAGATGAAGGACTTTGTCCCGTCGATCGGATCGAGCACCCAGACATACTCGGCGTCCGGCCGTTCGGCGCCGAATTCCTCGCCGATGATGCCGTGGTTCGGAAACGTGCGGCGGATCACGACGCGCATCGCCGATTCGGCCGCCCGATCCGCCGCCGTCACCGGATCGAACGTGCCGCCTCGGCTCTTGTTCTCGACGCTCAGCGCTGTCCGGAAGAACGGCAGGATCGCCTCTCCCGCGACGCTTGCCAGCTTGTCGATGAAGGCCCCCAGATCGACCGCGGTCATGACGCCGGTCCTTGCCCCACTTCCATCCGCCGCACTGCTCCTATAGCGCATGTTCTGCCGAATTGGTCCGCAACGTGACGCGCGCCTTCGCTCCTGTTTGCCTGAAATGATCCGCTCGGAGGCGACTGTGGATCATGGAACTTATCGCCCAAAAACCCCCTTGCATTTTGTGCGGCGCGGTGGCACATTGTTGCGGTGCAGCGACGCGATCGCTCGCGTTGCTGCCGCCCTCCTTGGGCGTTTCCTCCCTAGACTTGGGCCGCTGGCATCGCTAGCGGCCCTTTTTTTCGGCTGATCCGCGAGTTAGCGGCCGCGCGTGCCCGAGCCGCTTCACCGCTACCTGCAAGTTTCAGCGCCCGGTCAAACACGCCCATGTGTTGGCGGAATTGCTGCTTTGCAGCAAACAAGGCTCTGCTATTCGGCCGCCGCGCGATACGGCCGCAGCTCGTCGGGCGCGATGGCGGCGAGGCGATTCGCCAGCATTTCCATATCGGCGGCGAGCCGCTCGAACGCGGGAATGCGCTCATAGCGTCGCTCGTCCATGTAAAGCCCACGATTGATTTCGAGCTGGATCGCGTGCAGGCCCGCCGGCGGATTGCCGTAGTGTTCGGTAATGAAGCCGCCCGCATAGGGCTTGTTGCGGCTCGTCGAGTAGCCGCAATCGTGCAGACACTTCTCGATCGCGTCGGTGATCGCGGGGCCGCAACTCGTTCCGTAACGGTCGCCGAGCACGATGTCGGCGCGCGGCCGCTCCTCGCGCGTGCCGGCGATCGAGGGCATGGAATGGCAGTCGACCAGGATCGCGGCGCCGAACTCGCGATGCACGCGCGTCACCAGGCGCCGCAAGGCCCGGTGATAGGGCTTGTAGAGGCCTTCGATGCGGCGCAGCGCGTCATCGACCGGAATGCGCTGGTCGTAGATTTCCTGGGCATCGCCGACCACCCGCGCCACCGTGCCGAGCCCGCCCGCGACCCGCATCGAACGCGTGTTGGCAAAGGACGGCAGGCGGCCCTCGAACATGCGCGGATCGAGCTCGTAGGGCTCGCGATTGACATCGACGTAGCAGCGCGGGAAGTGCGCCCGCATCAAGGGAAAGCCGCGCTGCACGACGCCGGTGAACAGCGCGTCGACGAACGAATCTTCCGATCTGCGCAGCTGCGCGAGATCGAGTCGGGCGCCGGCCAGGAAGGCGCGCGGATAGACGTTGCCGCTGTGGGGCGAATTGAACAGCACGGGCCCCTGCCACTCCGCGGGCTCCAGGACTTCGAACGGCAGATCGAGCTCGTCGCGGATTTCACTCATGGCAGGTGGTTCAATCGCTCGCTGGGGGGTGACGTCGGGAGGCCTCGGGACGGATGTTTACAACCTCTTAAGACCGGCATTGTCCATGAGTTGCGCTTCGCTGCCAAGAGAGATTGCGGCTTCACCACATGTTTACCCGCGATGCTGCTTATGGAATCCATGGGGAATGGGCGTGGGGCGACGGCTCCGGCCCGCATCTTGGGGGATCGGACGGGCCGTGGAATCTATGAGTAAAATCCTCCTCGCCGAAGACGACACCGACATGCGCCGCTTTTTGGTCAAAGCGCTGCAGACCGCCGGCTACGAGGTCATTTCCTACGACAACGGGCTGTCCGCATACCAAAGGCTTCGCGAGGAACCATTCGAGCTCCTGCTCACGGACATCGTGATGCCCGAGATGGACGGCATCGAGCTCGCCCGCCGCGCCGCTGAGCTCGACCCCGACATCAAGATCATGTTCATCACCGGCTTCGCGGCCGTGGCGCTCAATCCCGATTCGTCCGCGCCCAAGCATGCAAAGGTGCTTTCCAAGCCGTTCCATCTGCGCGATCTCGTCAACGAGGTGCAGAAGGTGCTGGCGGCGTGAGGCCGGTTCCTGGAGCAGGCGGAGACGCTTGCCGGCCATGAGGCGAGCCGATATAGCAAAGTCACCCCACGGCATTCGGGCGCGTAGCTCAGCGGGAGAGCACTACGTTGACATCGTAGGGGTCGCTGGTTCGATCCCAGCCGCGCCCACCATCAAAAACGCTTTTGCCGATTTTGAAGTTCTCGTTGCGTGGCTCGGTCCAGCCGGCGCGACAGCGCTGGTCATTCCCCGGCTGCGCCCGCAATGGCTTCGGATCGGAAGTCGCCGCCGAGGCGTGACCCGCCCATGAGCTTGGGATAGTGGGCGCGGAAGTCGGCCTGGATGGTCTCGAACGGAACGTCGGCAAATGTGCCGCGATCTTTCAGATATTCCATGTGACGCCGGCCGGACCGATCGAATGGCTGAAAGAGCGAATCGACGCGTCCATCGAATTCGAGCGGCTTCAGTCCCACCCGATCGCATAGCGTGCTGTCGAAAACGGGAGTGGCCTTGACCCATTTTCCGACCAGAAAAAGATCCGTGTATGAGTGCCACGTGAAAACGTCGCTGCCGATGCGCTCATACAGCCGTCGCGATGTGAGATGATTGCGCACGTCGGCATATCCCACGCGCGCCGGCACGCCGATCGAGCGCGCGGCTGCCGCCAGCAGCGCCGACTTGCCGATGCAAAACCCCCGCCCGGCCGCGAGCATGCCGCTCGCCCGATAATTCGCGGGATCGGCGAAGTCCACATAGGGATCGTAAATGATTCCGTCCCGCACGGCGCGGTAGAGCGCAAGGACGCAATCGAGCTCTTCGGTCGCGCTTGCGGCGATCCCGCGGGCGAAGTCAATGACGGCGGGCGCGTCGCTGTCGATGAAATGACCCGGCGAGAGGAAGTCCGTCATCGCCATTCTCTGGGTCCGGCGGCTTCTGCCTGTGAGATCATATGGAACGCGTTCCTTGTGTGTTGAGCTAGGCCAGTTTTAGACCTTGTCGCCGCGGGTGCTTGCTTAAAAAAGTCGATCCTATTGAGGCGACACGACGCCGATCTAGGCGACCTCCAGCAGGATTTCGGCCGTCCGCTCCGGCATGTCGATCATGGTCTCGTGGCCGCAGGGCATTTCGAAGGTGCGCCACGTTGGCTCCGACTTGGCCTTGGCATAGTAGGCTTCGAAATTTGGATTGTCGTAGCCCTTCGCCCTGACGTAGGTCTTCTTTGGGATGCGATCGCGGGCGCCGGTGAGGCGGATCGGCGTGAAGGCAACACCGATCGGCTGCGCAGTGAACTTCTCTGCTACCCAGGCTTGGTCCTTCTCATTGACCTTCCACACGGAGGGATGGGGTGCGGGCCGCGAGACTTCGGCTCTCTTCAGCGCCGCCTCGATCTCGCCGCGGCTGCGCGGGGAGTTCGTGTCGAGCACTTTCATGCCGTTCTCCGGCATGAAGGCGTCGAGCATCACGAGCGAGGCGATCTTCTTCTCAACCTGCTCGCAGACGCCCGACACGATCCAGCCGCCGTAGGAATGGCCGACGAGGACGAAATTTTCGAGATCTTCCCAGCGGATCAGGTTGACGACGTCGGTGATGTGAGTATCGAGCGTGATCATGCCGCTCATCAGGTGGGAGCGCTCGCCGAGGCCTGTCAGCGTGGGTGCATAGACTTTGTGGCCGCGCTTCTCCAGAAGATCGGCGACGCGCCGCCAGCACCAGCCGCCCGCCGAGGAGCCGTGCACGAGGACGAAGGTCTTGCGTTCGCTCTGTGCCTGAGCTTGCGCCGGCGTCGCAACGACGCCGCCCAGCACCGTATTCGCAAGCCCGGCCCCCATCGCGATGCTCCCGATGGCAGCGCGGCGTGTCATGCCGTCCGTCATTCGAACCTCCATGCTATTGAGACCGAAACGATATCTTCCGTCGCTCTCGTTGTGCTACGGAAACGAGATCGCGCCATGGCACCAACATAAACTATGGACGCCCGCATTTGGGGAGACCGATGAAGAACAGCCTGCAACCTGGCATCTCGAAGGTCCGGCGCCTCACCGTCGACCGCGACCGCACCATCAGCTTCATGGGTGAGGAAGGCCGGGTCTATGCGACTCCCTCGCTTCTGCGCGACATCGAGCATACCTGCCGCGATCTTCTGCGCGAGCACGCCGATTCCGGGGAGGACTCGGTCGGCCTGGAGGTCGTCCTGCGGCACACCGCGCCGGCGCTGCTCGGCTCGGATGTCGAGATCACCGTGAAAGTCACCGGAGTGGAGGGCCGCAAGGTTACGTTCGAGGTGTCCGCAAAGGACTCGATCGAGCCGATCGGGGGCGGCACCCATACCCGCTTTGTCGTCGACGTCGCGAAGTCGCAGGAGCGCCTGAAGGCGAAGGCGTCCAAGCTGGGCGCCCACCGTTAAGTCGCCGTACACGAACGGTGACCTGGTTTAATGCGGCCTCGGAGCCGATTCCGGCCAAGCGTTGCAGCCGTCCGCGCTACCTGACATGCTCGTGTGTCCGGGTGCCTTGCGAGCATCCGGTTCGGACAAATGATTTCCCGAATGCATCTTTTGGCGCGCGCGCCGTTTGATGTGTTCGGCAAGAATAAGACCGATGCCCGGCCTAAGGTCCGTCTCATGCCCGTGAACAAAGCGCCGAGCGAACGAACCGTCTCCACGTATTGCTACCAATGCGTGGCGGGACCGGACCTGTTGACGGTGCGCATCCAGGACGGGGTTGCGACCGAGATCAATCCGAACTTCGCGGCCGCTGAGGTTCATCCGGGCGGCGGCAAGGTCTGCGTCAAGGCTTACGGGCTGCTGCAGAAGGCCTACAGCCCGGACCGCGTCCTGCACCCGATGAAGCGGACCAATCCGCGCAAGGGTCGCGGCGAGGATGCGGGCTTCGTGCCGATTTCCTGGGACGAGGCGCTCGATCTGGTCGCCGACAGGCTCAAGGCGGCGCGCGCCGCCGGCGTATTGGACGAGACGGGCTATCCGCGACTCGCCGCGAGCTTCGGCGGCGGAGGCACGCCGACCGCCTATATGGGGACGCTGCCGGCCTTTCTCGCCGCCTGGGGACCGGTCGACCTGAGCTTCGGCTCCGGCCAGGGCGTCAAGTGCACCCATTCGGAGCATCTCTACGGCGAGCTCTGGCATCGCGCATTCACGGTGACGTCGGACACGCCGCTCTGCGAGTACGTGGTTTCGTTCGGCGCCAACGTCGAGGCGTCCGGCGGCGTGTGCGGCGTCAAGCGCCACGCCGATGCGCGCACGCGCGGCATGAAGCGGGTGCAGATCGAGCCGCACCTGTCCGTGACCGGCGCTTGCTCGGCGCAATGGATTCCGATCAAGCCGAAGACCGACTCCGCATTCCTTTACGCCATGCTCCACGTATTGCTGCACGAGCATCCGCGCGAGCGGCTCGATGTTCCATTCCTGAAGAGCCGGACGTCGTCGCCCTACCTGATCGGCCCGGGCGGGTTTTTCCTGCGCGACGCGGACACTCGCAAACCGCTGGTGTTCAATCGGACCGCCGGCAAGCCAATGCCTTTCGACACGCCCGGGATCGATCCCGCGCTCGAAGGGGAATTCACGGCCGACGGCGTCGAAGTCGGTCCCGACCAGGAGATCACGCGCCATCGCGCGGTGCAGGTCAGCCCGGCCTTCGCGCACCTCGTCCGTCACGTGAAGGATTATTCGCCCGAATGGGCGGCCGCCATTTGCGACGTCGAGGCGCAGACGATCCGCGGCGTCGCCAACGAGTTTCTCGACCACGCCCGCGTCGGCGCCACGACCGAGATCGAGGGCGAGACGCTGCCGCTGCGGCCGGTCGCCATCGCGTTCGGCAAGACCGTGAACAACGGCTGGGGCGGCTACGAATGCTGCTGGGCGCGCACGCTGCTGGCCTGCCTGGTCGGGGCGCTCGAAGTGCCGGGCGGCACGCTCGGCACCACCGTGCGTCTCAATCGGCCCGCCGATAACCGCTGGTCGAGCGTGAAGCCGGGTCCGGACGGGTTCATGGACTACCCGATGAACCCGACCGGCAAGGACGATTGGGTCGCGCGACCCACGGCGCGCAGCGGCCATCGCACGCTCGTTCCGCTCGTCGCCAACTCGGCCTGGAGCCAGGCGCT
>Ga0075434_100004468_pt1 | contig 12616 bp, 13 predicted proteins | sample RhiMethybrSRZTD3_FD_75298 | JGI IMG/M metagenome (GOLD analysis project Ga0075434, IMG submission 75298) | Populus rhizosphere microbial communities from Tennessee, USA - Rhizosphere MetaG P. TD hybrid SRZTD3 | ecosystem: Host-associated > Plants > Roots > Rhizosphere > Soil | place: USA... | reverse complement strand
GCGGCCAGGCGGAGCTCACGGTGGTGTTGTAGTCGTAGATCGACCAGCCGATCGCGCGCTGCTTCTTCACCGCCCGCACGAATCCGGCGTAGTCCTTGAGCAGTGCGGCGTCGGCGATGCCGCCGATCGCGTGCACCGGTGCGTTCCTCTCATTGAGGTTGCTTCGCACGCGGCGGATGTTCTCGTCGGTGTACTTGAACCCGTCCTTGTACCCGGAGTCGGAGTTGCGGTTGGTCCAGTACGACGTGGGGAGCCAGACGTCGTACAAGGACGCGAGCTGACGCCACGGGAACTCGGGCCAGAAGTCGGGGCTGACGTCCTCGAGGAACACGGGCTCGAGCACGATGGCGCCGACGGGGCGGTCGCCGGCGAGCTTGCGCACGCGCTTGGAGAGGTCGACGAGCGCCGCGTTGCGCTCCGAAGAATCGGGCACGCCGCGGTTCCACTCGATGTCGACGGCGAGCCCGTCGAACTGCTGTCCGTTGGCCTTGAAGTTCAACAGCGCGCGCTCGCGGCGGAAGTCCGCATTGACGTCGGTGAAGTGCGGGAGGTACCACGCGACGACGCGGAGCTTGGCGTCGTGAGCGGCGTGCAGCATGCGTCCGAGCAGCTTCGGGTCGATCGTGTCGCCCGGTGAGCGATCGTCGTCCTGCGCCGCCTGGAGATACACGGTCTTGACGCCGAGGCGGGACATGTCGGCGAAGCTGCCGGTCGTGACGGCCGGATGGTCACCGGCCTTCTGGAACGCGGGGACGTAGTCGAACACGTCGACCCACGTGCCCAGTCCCCGGTAGGCGGCGAGGTCGGTGCGACCCGAGCTGCGTGGGAGCGCGTCCGCCGTTCCGACGGACACGGCGGCGAGAGCGAGAGCGAGCGCGAGCGCGACGGCAAGGGGGATGAGCCGGCGCATGGGCACACGGTAGGCCGCGACCTCGGGGCGGCGAGGTCGCCGGCGGTCCGTCACCTACGCGTGCTCCGCGGCCCCGGCCACCTCGAGTCGAGTCGTCGCGCGGAGGAGCGCAGTCTGAGCGTCCTCGTTGTCGGGGTCGGCGGCAAGCCTTTCCTCGGCTCGCTCCCCGGCGCGACGCGCGCGGTCGACGTCGATCTGCTCGGCAAGCTCGGCGACGTCCGACAAGACGATCACGCGGTCGTTCGCCACCTCGACGAACCCGCCGTGCACGGCCGCGGCCTGCTCGCCCTGCTGCGGGAGCAGGATCCGTACGACGCCGATCCCGAGCGCGCCGAGGAACGGCACGTGCCCGGGGAGGAACGCGATCTCACCTTCCGACGTCCGGCACACGACCATGTCGCCGTCGCCCGTGTACAGCACCCGCTCGGGCGAGACGATGTCGACGGTGAGCGGCACGCGCGCTCAGCTCTCTTCCAGCGTCTTCGCCTTGGCGAGGACGGTCTCGACGCCGCCCACGTTGAAGAACGCCTGCTCGGGCACCTCGTCGAGCTCGCCGTTCACGAGCGCCTCGAAGCTCTCGACCGTCTCCTCGATCGGGACGTAGATGCCCTTGACCCCGGTGAACTTCTCGCCCACGAAGAACGGCTGCGACAGGAACCGCTGGACCTTGCGGGCGCGGGAGACGACGACCTTGTCGTCCTCGGACAGCTCGTCGATCCCGAGGATGGCGATGATGTCCTGCAGCTCGTTGAATCGCTGCAGGACCTCCTGAACACGGCGGGCACAGTTGTAGTGGCGGTCCCCGATGATCTCGGGCGCAAGGATCGTGGACGACGACGACAGCGGGTCGACCGCCGGGTAGATCCCGAGCGCCGCGATCTGCCGGCTCAGCTCGGTCGTGGCGTCGAGGTGCGCGAACGTCGTGAACGGCGCCGGGTCCGTGTAGTCGTCGGCGGGCACGTACACGGCCTGCAGCGACGTGATCGAGTGGCCCTTCGTCGACGTGATGCGCTCCTGGAGCTCGCCCATCTCGTCGGCCAGTGTCGGCTGGTAGCCCACCGCCGAGGGCATCCGCCCGAGCAGCGTCGACACCTCCGAGCCCGCCTGCACGAACCGGAAGATGTTGTCGACGAACAAGAGCACGTCCTGGTTCTTCACGTCGCGGAAGTACTCGGCGACGGTCAAGGCGGCGAGCCCGACCCGGAGTCGCACGCCGGGCGGCTCGTCCATCTGCCCGAAGATCAGTGCCGCCTTGTCGATCACGCCGGACTCCTGCATCTCGAGCCAGAGGTCCGTGCCCTCGCGCGTGCGCTCCCCGACACCTGCGAACACCGAGACGCCGCCGTGCTGCGTGGCGACGCGGTTGATCATCTCGAGGATGATGATCGTCTTCCCGACTCCGGCGCCGCCGAACATGCCGATCTTGCCGCCGCGGACGTACGGCTCGAGCAGGTCGATGACCTTGATGCCGGTCTCGAACATCTCGCTGCGAGGCTCGAGCTCGCGGAACGGCGGAGGCTCGCGGTGAATGTCCCAGTGGTCGTCGATACCGGTGAGCTCGTCGGCGGAGACGTCGAGCGGCTCGCCGAGCACGTTGAGCACGTGGCCGAGGACGCCGTCACCGACCGGCATCTGGAGGCCGTGCCCGAGGTTGCGCACCTTCGTGCCGCGGCGCAGGCCGTCGGTCGGCTTCATGCAGATGGCGCGGACCCGGTTCTCGCCGATCTGCTGCGCGACCTCGGCGACGATGCGAATGGCGTCGCCTTCGAGCTCGATCTCCATCTCGATGGCGGTGTTGATCTCGGGCACGCCATCGGGAGGAAACTCGACATCGACGACCGGGCCGGCGATGGCGACGACGCGCCCGTCCTTCAGCTCCGTGCCGGCGCGCTCCTCGGCGGTCATGGTCATCGGGAGTACTCCTTTGTTTGCTCGTCGCTCACTCTGCGGACACCCGGACGCGGAGGTCCTCGCCGAACGGCTCCTCCGCGCCTTGCTGTCCGTCGTGGCGGAGCGCCTCGGCACCACCGACGATCTCGGTGATCTCGGTGGTGATGGCGTCCTGCCGGGCCCGGTTCATCACGCGCGTCAGGCTCACGGTGAGCTCGTCGGCGTTGTCGCTGGCGGCCTTCATCGCCCGCTGGCGGGCGGCGTGCTCGGACGCCGCCGCGTTGAGCAGCGCGGCGAAGATGCGCGCCTCGACGTACCGCGGCAGGAGCCGCTCCAGGATCTCCCCCGGTCCGGGCTCGAACTCGTACGCCGCGCGTGGGGTCTCGGCCTCGCGGGCCCGCTCGTCCTCGTCGCGGACGATCTCGCGCTCCAGCGGCATCAGCGGGCGGACGACGACCTCCTGGCTCCCCACCGTGATGAAGCGCGTGTAGATGACCTGCACCATGTCGATGCGCCCGTCGAGGAACGGGTCGCGCACGGCGGCGGCGATGCGGCGGGCGTCCTCGTACGACGGCTGGTCGCTGAAGCCGGTGAACGAGGCCTCGACCGGAAGGCCCCGGTAGCGGAAGTAGCTCTCCCCCTTGCGCCCGACCACGTACACCGAGGACTCGCGCCCCACCTCTCGATGCTCCGCGACCTCACCCTCGGCGGCGCGCAGCACCGACGAGTTGTACGCGCCGCACAGCCCCCGGTCGGCGGTGATCACGATGTGGCCGACGCGCCGGATCTCGGGCCGCGGCACCAGGAGCGGGCTCTGGACGGCACCACCGGCGTCGGCGAGGTCGTGGACGACCTCGGTGATCTGGTCGCTGTACGGGACCGCCGCCTCGACCCGGGCCTGCGCCCGCACGATGCGGCTGGCGGCGATGAGCTCCATGGCGCGCGTGATCTTCTTGGTCGACTGCACGCTCCGGATGCGTCTGCGGAGGATGCGCTCCTGACCGCCGGCCATATCCCTCTTACCTCGATCCCTCGGTCACTCCGTCGCCAGGGTCTTGTCGGACTCGGGCTCGCCGAGCGCCTCGCCTTCGAGGGCCTCGATCGTGGTGTCGCCGCCGTCGCCGGACGGCTGGAACATCGTCTTGAAGTCGTCGACGGCCTGCTTGAGCTCGGCCTCTTCCGGGAGCTGTCCGGTGTCGCGAATCGTGGCCAGCAGGCCCGCGTGCCGGGTGCGGAAGAAGTCGTGGAGCTCGCTCTCGAAGCGGCGGACGTCCTCGATCGGGAGGTCGTCGAGGTAGCCGTTGGTGCCGGCGAAGATCGAGACGACCTGGAGCTCCACCGGCATCGGCGCGTTCAGCGGCTGCTTGAGCAACTCCGTGAGCCGGTAGCCGCGATCGAGCTGGGCCTGCGACACTCGGTCGAGCTCGGATCCGAACGTCGCGAACGCTTCGAGGTCACGGAACTGGGCGAGGTCGATCTTCAGCGTCCCGGCCACCGACTTCATCGCCTTGATCTGCGCGTCCCCGCCCACCCGTGACACCGAGATGCCAACGTCGACCGCGGGCCGCACGCCGGCACGGAACAGGTCCTCGACGACGTAGATCTGGCCGTCGGTGATCGAGATCACGTTGGTCGGGATGTAGGCGGAGATGTCGCCCGCCTTCGTCTCGATGATCGGCAGCGCGGTGAGCGAGCCGGAGCCGCGCTCCTCGCTGAGCTTGGCCGCGCGCTCCAGCAGTCGGGAGTGGAGATAGAACACGTCGCCCGGGTACGCCTCGCGGCCGGGAGGGCGGCGGAGCAACAGCGACAGTTGCCGGTACGACTCGGCTTGCTTGGACAGGTCGTCGTAGACGACGAGCGCCGCCGAACCGTTGTCCATCCAGAACTGGCCGATCGCGCACCCCGCGTACGGCGCCAGGTACTTGAACACCGCCGGGTCGGCGGCGGGCGCGTTGACGACGACCGTGTACTCCATCGCGCCATGCGACTCGAGTGTGGCGACCGTCTGGGCGACGGTGGAGCCCTTCTGACCGACGGCCACATAGATGCACTTCACGCCCTGGCCGCGCTGGTTGAGGATCGTGTCGACCGCGACCGTGGTCTTCCCGGTCTTGCGGTCCCCGATGATCAGCTCACGCTGGCCGCGCCCGATCGGGGTCATGGCGTCGATGGCTTTGATCCCGGTCTGCAACGGCTCGTGCACGGGACGGCGGGCGACGATGCCCGGCGCCTGGATCTCGAGGCGGCGGTACGTGTCGGTGTTGATCGGGCCCTTGCCGTCGATGGGCTGGCCGAGCGCGTTGACGACGCGGCCCAGCATGACGTCGCCCACCGGGACCGAGAGGATCCGTCCCGTCTCCTGGACCGTGTGGCCCTCTTCGACCTCCTCGGCCTCGCCGAGCACGACCGCGCCGATCGAGTCCTCGTCGAGGTTCAGCGCCAGCCCGAGCGTGCCGCCTTCGAACTCGAGCAGCTCGTTGACGGCCGTCTCCGGGAGCCCCGACACCCGCGCGATCCCGTCACCGACCTCGAGGACACGTCCGACCCGCGCCTTCTCGAGCGTGGCGCTGAAACCGCCGACGTGCTTTCGCAGCGCCTCGGCGATCTCGTCGGCGTTGATGGACAACTCAGCCATTACAAGCGTTCCTTCAGTTGATCCAGGCGGTGGCGGACGGAGCCGTCGATCACAGTGTCGCCGATGCGGGCCACGACCCCACCGAGCACGTTCGGGTCGACGACGACCTTCACCTCGACCTGCTTGCCGGTGGCGTGGCTCAGCGCCTGCGCCAACCGGTCACGAAGCCGGTCGTCGAGCGGCACGGCGGCGCGGACCTCGGCCACCTCGTGCTGTCGCTGCTCGGCCGACAGCTCGAGGAATCGGTCGACAATCCCCGGCAGCTCGCCGGCCCGGTCGGCGCCGACCACCATCGACACCAGGCCCACGCTGACCGGCAGCGCGGTGCCGCCCATGAGCTCCTCGACGATCGCGATGCGCCGTTCGGCCGGGATTGTCTTGTCGCCGAGCGCCATCCGGAGGTCGTCGTTGGCGTCGAGCGCGCGCGCGAACCGGAAGAGGTCGTCCTCGATCGCGCCGCCCTTCTTCTCGGCCCGCGCGACCTCGAAGAACGCCTGGGAGTACGCCTCGACCCGATCTGCCTCCGCCATGCCCGTTACCGGCTCCCGTTCCCGTTCCCGACCTGTCCGATGTAGCTCTCGACCAGCGCGAGCTGGGTATCGCGGTCCAGGTTTCGCTCGACGATCTTCTCGGCGAGCTCGATCGACAGCTCCGCCACCCGTCCTTGGAGATCGGCTTGGGCCCGCTCGGTCCCGAGCCGGATGTCCTCCTGGGCGCGCGTACGAGTCTCGGCTGCATCCGCCTCCGCTTGCGCCTGGATCTGGCGCTTCACCTCGTCGGCAGACTGGCGAGCCTCTTCGATTATCCGCGCCGCCTCGCTGCGGGCGTCGGCGACCTGGCGCCGGTAGTTCGCCAGCTCCCCCTCGGCCTCGGTGCGCGCCTGCTCGGCACGCTCGAGGTCGTCCCGAATGCGGTCCTCCCGCTGCTTCATCATGTTCCGCACCGGCGGCAAGGCGTACTTCCACATGATGAGGAGCAGCACGACGAACGCCGCCCCACCCCAGATGATCTCGTTCGACGCCGGGAGGATCAGGCTGGGGGCCTTCTGGCAGTCGTCGATGCTGTTGCCTGCCTCCAGCTTCTTGATGCACTCCTCTTCGGCCGTGCCCTTGGGCTTGGCCTGGGCGACCGCGGGCGTCGCGATGACGCCGAGCACGCCGACGGCCACGGCGGCGATCAACAATCGGATGCGCATGGAGAACTCCTAGCCGCTGATGATGAATGCCAACACGAAGCCGAAGAGCGCCAGCGCCTCGGTGAACGCGATCCCCAGGAACATCGTGGTCCGGACTGTTCCGGCCGACTCCGGCTGTCGCGCCATGGCGGTGATGGCGTTCCCGACCACGAGGCCGATGCCGATGCCGGGGCCGATGGCCGCGCCGCCGTACACGATCCCGCGACCGATGGCGGTGAGGCCCTTGGCCAGCTCGCCGGCCTGTTGTGCTGCAAGCAAGAAGTCGTGCAACGAATCTCTCCTCCGTTGGGGGCTCTAGTGCTCCGGGTGCATGGACAGACCGATGTACACGCCGGTGAGGATCGTGAAGATGAACGCCTGCAACGCCGAGACCAGGATCTCGAACGCGGTCAGCGCGACGAGCAGGGCGAACGGGAACGCGGCACCGATCCTGAAGTAGACGGCCGCGCCGAAGATGGCCGACGACAGGATCGCGAACGTCACCAGGATGAGGTGACCGGCGAGCATGTTGGCGAAGAGCCGGATCGCGAGCGAGAACGGCCGAACCAGGAACACCGAGATGAACTCGATGAACACGAGCAGAGGCAGGATCGGCTTCGGGACATCGGGCGGTACGACCGAGCTCTTGATGTAGTGGCCGAAGCCCTGCCTCGCGATGCCGACGATGTTGAACATGAACCAGACGAGGATGGCGAGGAACATCGGCACCGCGATGCGGGCGTTCCCGGGGAACTGGATGAACGGCAGGATCTCGAAGATGTTGATGAAGAAGATGAAGAAGAACATCGTCGTGAGCAAGGGCAGGTAGCCCATCCCATCCGGACCGATGGTCTGCAGGATGATCCCCTCGCGGACGAAGTCGATGCTCGACTCCGCCATGTTCTGCACGCCCCGGGGAACGAGCTCACGCCGGCGCGCGGCGTAGAAGAAGAAGCCCAACGTGATGAGCACCGAAGCGAAGTAGATGAGGACGGTCTTGTTGATGGCGAACGGGGTGCCGTCGAAGAAGATGTCGGGCCACCGCGTCACATGGGAGATCGGCGGGAAGTCGAGGCCGAGCAGCGTCACTGCGCGTCGTCCTTTCGTGCGCTCGTCGTCAGCTGATCACGCCGCAGACCGGGTGCGGCCAGGGAGAAGCTGACGGAGCGTAGCTCCCAGAACAACAAGCCCAGGTGGGCGACGAAGAGCGTCAGGCCGAGCACGAGCACGTCTACCCAACCGAACAACGCCTGCGCCACGACGATCACGAGCACGATCGACAACATGCGGAACAGGAACCCACCGAGCGCGACCGCCATCAGCGCGTTCCCGGACCGGCGCGCACCCCACTCGAGGGAGACCGCGGCGGCGAAGAAGTTGAGCACGCAGACGCCCAGCCCGAGCGCGGCGCTCGCGGCGCCATCCACGCCGCCGAACAGGCCGGCCGCAAACACGACCACCGGCGCGACGAGCAGCCCGTGGCGGGCGAGGTCGAGGGCGATGCGCTTCTCTACCGGGGGCGGCGCGTCCACGGCTTGCCCTCCTCGTCGCGTTCGACCTTGGCCTTGTAGTGGTAGATCGTGCGGAGGAACACGCCGACGAAGCCGAGCGCCGCCAGCGCCACGAGCACGATGGGCTGCGTCCCCAGCCGGTCGTCGAGCCACCAGCCGAAGGCGGCGAACAGCACCGGGATGGCGGCGAACTCGAACGCCTGGGCGAGCGCGTCGCCGAATCCGCGGTTGAGGTCCCGCCGCTCCGCCCAGCGCCTCTCCCTCTGCCCCTCAGCGCCCGGATGTGCCGTCACGCCACTCGCCCCACTCGCGCCCAGACCCCCGCTCGAGCTTGTGAATGTAATCACAATGTAGCTGGCGCCCGGGAGGGCGTCAAATCTGGAGTCTCGTCCGAAGCGCGCCGCCGAGGCCAACGGCAGCAGTTACGTCCCCGAGCGCTCTTCCTGCTGCTGGCGGCGGGCGGCGAGGTCGACGACGTCCTCGCCCAGCGCGGCGGGGTCGGCCGCCTCGACTTCTTTCAGGTCCCGCGCTGAGCGGACACCGGGATGGAACACGACGTAGAGCGCGAGGCCCAGGGCTGCGATGCCGAGCGGGACGATGGCGTTCCCCTGGTTCGTGTACGTGGGCAGGAGGACGAGCGCCGACAGCAACGCCGTCCACAGCCAGAGGATGGCCACGGTTCTCCGGGTGGTGTGACCGAGCCGCATGAGCCGGTGGTGCAGGTGATCCTTGTCGGCGACGTGGAAGGCGGTGCGCCGGTAGACGCGCCGGAAGAACGAGAACACCGTGTCGAGGATCGGGATGCCGAGGATCACGATGGGGATGAACAACGGCGCGAAGAAGAAGTAGGTCTGCCCGCTGAACTGGTCGGCGGTGCGACCACCCACGGTGATCGTCGTCGTCGCCATGAGTAACCCGAGGAAGAGCGCGCCGGCATCGCCCATGATGATCTTCGCCGGGTTGAGGTTGTGAGGCAGGAACCCGACGCACACGCCGACGGCGATGATCGCGACGAGCGGTGCGATGTTCGATCCCTCGAGCAGTCCTGCTTTGAACAGCCGGTCCGCGTACAGGAAGAACGCAAATCCCGCGATGGCGACGATGCCGGCCGCGAGGCCGTCGAGGCCGTCGATGAGGTTGATGGCGTTGGCCATCACGACCACCGTGAGCACGGTGACGAGAGGGGCGAGGTCCGTCGAGAGCACGACGTAGTCGTAACGCGCGAACGGGACGCGGAAGTAGAGCATCGTCACGCCGAGCAGCGAGAGCACGCTGCCCGAGAGCACCATCCCCGCCACCTTCGCCGGCGGCGACACGCCTCCCTTGCGCTCCCAGAGGTCGTCGACGCTGCCGACGACGAACATGACCGCGGCGGCGAGCATGAGCCCGAGGGGCTCGGTGGCGCCGGCGAACATCTCCCGGAACTGCGGGATCTGCGACGCCACGGCCATGGCGACGAGGAACCCTCCGAACATGCCGGCGCCGCCCAAGGTCGGGGTGGCGCGTTCGTGGACGCTGCGGCCTTGCGGGACGGACACGGCGCCGATGTGCACGGCGACGCGACGCACCACGAACGTCAGCAGAAACGTGGTGACGGCCGCGACGGCGAGGACGATCGAATAGCCCGCCACGCGTCAGGCCCGTTCCCGCCTCATGTGCCGGCGAGCTCGGGATACGGCGTGTACTTGGAGCACAGGCGAGCGGCGGCGTCGCGCACGTCGCCCGCCACCGTGTGGTCCTCGACCTTGCGCAGCACGGTCGCGATGAGGCTCGCGATCTCGGCCATCTCGGGCTCCCCCATCCCGGCGGTCGTCACGGCCGCGGTGCCGAGACGCAACCCGCTGGTCACGAACGGCTTCTCCGGGTCGTTCGGGATCGCGTTCTTGTTGACGGTGATGCCGGCACGGTCGAGCCCCTCCTGGGCCTGTTTGCCCGTCACGCCGAAGGGCCGCAGGTCGACGAGCATCAGGTGGTTGTCGGTCCCGCCCGACACGATCCGGAAGCCTTCGCCGCCGAGGCCTCCCGCCAGCGCCTGCGCGTTGCGCACGATCCCGGCGGCGTACTCGCGGAACCCGGGCTGGGCGGCCTCGTGGAACGCCACCGCCTTGGCCGCGATCACGTGCATGAGCGGACCGCCCTGGAGACCCGGGAACACGGCCTTGTCGATCGCGGCCGCGTACTCCTCGCGGCAAAGGATGCAACCGGCGCGGGGGCCGCGCAGGGTTTTGTGCGTGGTCAGCGTGATGATGTCGGCGTACGGCACCGGCGACGGGTGCGCGCCGCCGACGATGAGGCCGGCGATGTGCGCCGCGTCGACCAGGAACAACGCGCCGACCTCGTCGGCGATCTGGCGGAAGGCGGCGAAGTCGATGATCCGCGGGTACGCGGTCGCGCCGGCGACGATCATCTTCGGGCGCTCTCGTCGAGCAAGGTCGAGGATCCGGTCGTAGTCGAGCGTCTCGGTCTCGTCGTCGACGCCGTACGCGACGAAGTCGTAGAGCCGGCCGCTGAAGTTGACCGGCGAGCCGTGGGTCAGGTGGCCGCCCTGGTCGAGGCGCATGCCCATCACCTTGTCGCCGGGCTCCAGCAATGCCATGTACGCGGCCATGTTGGCGCTGGCGCCGGAGTGCGGCTGGACGTTGGCGTGGTCGGTCCCGAACAGCGCGCAGGCGCGATCGCGGGCGAGCTCCTCGGCGTCGTCGACCACGTAGTTGCCGCCGTAGTAGCGCTTGCCCGGATATCCCTCCGAGTACTTGTTCGTGAGCACGGATCCCTGCGCGGCGAGAACCGCGAGCGAGGTGAAGTTCTCCGACGCGATGAGTTGGATCGTGGTGTTCTGTCGCTCGGTCTCCCGCCGGACGATCTCGGCCAGCTCGGGATCGGCGGCCACCAGGGCAGTGAACAGATCCGTCATCTCTCCCCTTGTTCGATCTCGGCGATCTCCTTGATGCGCCGTTCGTGCCTTCCGCCTTCGAAGGCGGTCCCCAGCCAGAGGCGCAGGATCTCGTCGGCGAGCCCGTCGGCGACGATGCGCCCGCCCATGGCGAGCACGTTGGCGTCGTTGTGGCTCCGGGAGACCCGGGCCGTGAACAGATCGTTGCACAGGGCGGCCCGAACGCCCCGGACCTTGTTGGCCGCGATCTGCTCCCCCTGGCCGCTGCCGCCGAGCACGATGCCCCGATCGGCCCGACCGGCGGCGACGGCGCGGCCGACGTCGGCACAGATGGGCGGGTAGTCCACGGGCTCCTCGGAGTGGGTGCCCATGTCGTCGACCGTGTGCCCGTCCGCCTTCATGACCTGCTTGAGGTGCTCCTTGAGGCGGTAGCCGGCGTGGTCGGAGCCGATGACGATGTGCACAGGCACCTCCCGATGCCGACGTCACGGGCCGGCGGCGCGCCCAGCCTACCGGCGGGATCGCTCGCTACCGCGCGGGTACTACGCGGGCCGGCCCGGCTCACGCGGGCCGGCCCTCTTGTTCTTCGCGGCCGGAGCCGGAGTCAGCTCAGCAGCTTGCGGCGGCGGCGGTTACGGGCGAGCAGCAGCGCGCCAGCGCCGAGCCCGAGCAGCAACGCCGCGATCTTGACCAGCATCGCCGTGGGCGAACCGGTGAAGGGCAGGGTGCCCACGCGGGCAACGCTCTCCGCGCCACGGGTCACGCTGATCCCTCCGACCTCCACCGCGTCGAAACGATTGGTCACCGTGATCGCATGCGTCGGGGTGTTGACGGTCAGGGTGAACTTGCCGTTGTCTTCGGGCGAGAACGACACGTTCGACGCCTGCCCGGTCTCGGGCTCGGTCACCGTGCAGTTGGTGCCGTTGTCTTCGATCTTGATCCCGTTCACCTGCTTGGTGCCGCCGTCCGAACCGAAGATGAGGTCGGCCTCGGTGCCGTCGGTGCAGCTGACGTGCACCGTGAACTGCACGTCACTCGGACGTGCACCGTCGCCTGTCACCGCCTTCGTGACCGACACACTGCCCGTCGTCCCAGCGCTCGGGTACGAATTGGTGACGGTGAACAACGGCGTCTGGCTCGTAGTGACGCTCTGTGCCGAGTTCGGAGTCACCGTCACCAGCGTCGGCGGCGGGGTGCCCTGATCCGTCTCCGCCACACTGCACGAGTTCGACCCGTTGGCGAGCGGGATGCCCGTGACGGTCTTCGGCCCCAGGTCGTTCGGTCCGAACGAGAGGACCGTCGAGAAACTGGGGCTCGTGCACGTCACAGTGACCTGCCAGGAGGCATTCGGCGGCACTTCGCCCTCAGTGGCTTTTTTCACCTGCAACGAACCGGTCTCGGGCGCGTTGTAGGTGTTCGTCACCGTCACCGACGACTGCTGGTTCGCCGCGATCGTCACCGTCGGCGGGTTCGCGCCGCCCGGCGAGTACGTGACGCTGCTCGCCGAGCCGGTACCCGTCTCGGTCACCGAACACTGCGTCCCCGCCGGAATCCCCGTGATCGGCAACGGGCCACCGCCCGTGAGCGCGCCGGACGAGTCGAA
>Ga0075434_100004467_pt1 | contig 12617 bp, 13 predicted proteins | sample RhiMethybrSRZTD3_FD_75298 | JGI IMG/M metagenome (GOLD analysis project Ga0075434, IMG submission 75298) | Populus rhizosphere microbial communities from Tennessee, USA - Rhizosphere MetaG P. TD hybrid SRZTD3 | ecosystem: Host-associated > Plants > Roots > Rhizosphere > Soil | place: USA... | reverse complement strand
ATTTCTATAGTTGTAAGAAGAGATGAGCTTGACAAGGCGATAACGACCCTTGAGCTGAATTTACTGGGTAAGATAGTAAAACGAGTTAATATAAATAACGATGTAGCGGTCATCGCGGCTGTAGGATCAGGTATGCGTGGCATAAAGGGCGTGGCAGCCAGAGTATTTAATGCAGTAGCAAAACGAAATGTCAACGTCATAATGATTGCCCAAGGATCTTCTGAACTCAACTTGGCGTTTGTAGTTAATGATAGTGATTGTGAACAAGTAGTAATAGCACTACACGATGAGTTTGGACTAGGCAAAACAGATTAACTAGCTTTTTGTTTATGGATACGCTTAGATATATAAGGACTTAGCAGAAAATTAATTAATGATTTTTGTTGTTATTATATTATATATTATGCTTGTATGAGAACTGAGCTGTGTAGTCCACAAAATTCTCATTTTGTGGATCATCAAGCAAGTTACTTATCAAGAGGACAAAGATGGAACTTCTCAACAAAAAGTATAATAAATTGGGTTCATTCATTTCCGTCAAATGAATAAAGGCAAAGGCAAGTTATTTATTGTAGGTGTTGGTCCAGGCCGCCATGAACATATGACCTATAGAGCAATGCAGGTCATTAAAGAAAGTGAAGTTATTATTGGTTATGATACATATGTCTCATTAGTTGAAGACCTAATTACTGGTAAAGAAGTTTATCGATATGCCATGACCCAAGAGGTGGACAGAGCTAACCAAGCAATTCATTTTGCCGAAGAAGGAAAAATTGTATCACTTGTGTCCTCAGGGGATCCAGGTATTTATGGAATGGTAGGTTTGGTTTACGAAATCCTGGTCGACCAAGGATGGAATAGAGAAAATGGCATATATATTGAATGTGTTCCGGGTGTCTCTTCTTTGAACTCGTGTGCTGCTTTAGTTGGTTCTCCGTTGATGACTGATTTTGCAGTAGTTAGTATGAGTGATCTCCTTGTTCCCTGGGATGTGATCGTAAAACGTGTAGAGGCAGCAGCTTTGGGTGACTATGTTACTGTGATTTATAACCCCGCAAGCAAAAAGCGTGTCCATCAACTAAGGGATACAAGAGATATTTTTCTAAGATATAGAAAGCCGTCCACTCCTGTAGCAATAGTCAAAGGTGCCTATAGAGAGAGCCAAGATATTGCTTTAACTACTCTTGATAAAATGCTAGATCACCAACACATGCTAGGGATGATTACAACCGTAATTGTTGGTAATTCATCTACATTCATCCATAATGGCATGATGATAAATCCGCGTGGATATAGATCAAAGTATGAACTTCTCAAAGATGTTTCTGCAAGTGCATAACTGCCAATTAAAACATACAATTATTAAGAAAAACTCGGTTCTTTGTCTTCAAAGTATCTTCTAACAGGCTCGACTATCTTATTAATATATACGGAAGTAGCATTTTTTAGATCAATAGGGTGGACCTTCTTTTCTATAAAGTCCCTTTCGATATCAGTGTACTTTGTATACGTGATATTACCTCCATACTTTGCAGGCCTCTCCACAATAAATTCGTCAAATTGATGAAATACAATATATCTGATGAGCTCAAGTATAGGATTTCTATCTACAATACCAATAGGACAAAATGCTGCGGTTATTTTATTTCTTATGGTTTTTTCATCATCATGAATTGTAATTCCACTAGCTGGTTTGCTTTTGCTCATTTTGCTTGATATCTTTATCTCTTCAAAAGGTTCTACCCCAGGCAATGATAGATTAACAGGATCTGATAGGCCAGGAAGTAAGTGATGGTGTACAGAAACCGGCACTTTCCAGCCCAACTTGGGAAAAATCTCCCTAACCAACATATGTATTTTTCTCTGATCCATACCTGCATGAACTATATCTAAATCCAAGGCCTTGATATCAGTAGATTGCATTATTGGATACAATAACTGTGAAAAATCTAGACTTTCTCTTTCGCTTCTTCCCATAATAGTCAGTGAACGCATTATTCTCGACATATTCATGTGCTTGCTGAATCGTATGAAATTTTCCCAATAACTGTCATAGGTTTCATAAAGCTCACTTCCTAACACGATACTAACACCAGGGCAGAAGAACCTAAATGCTGAGGAATAATATTTAGAAAGCTCTTTGATCTTATCCCAGTTTCCACTTAGTTTATTATTAATATATGTATGCCAATCAGCTAAAAATACGGTAGTATGAATCTGTGCTTTGATGAAATCGTTGATTTTAAAACCTGTCAGAACGAGGCTACCCAGATGTAACTTTCCGGAAAGCTCTAGCCCTATATAGTGTTTGGGATAGGCGTTAGTTTCCAAGAGAGTTTTCAATTCATTTTTTGTTACAACTTCTTCTACAGGCTCACGAGTAATAAGAAGCAGTCTCTCCATTAGATCCATTTTATAAGAAGCAAAATAGACAATATGCCTATTAATTTTTGTATTTGTCACCTGCTCATTGTATAAAGCTTTTTTCTTTTCAATTTATTTTCTAATATTTTTCAAGAAACTAATTCTTTAATCATTCAGTCGGTGCCAACAGTCAAATCATCCGCTGAAATAGTAAATTTCTAATGTATATTTCTAATCTATATAAGATATCAACATCTCCGTTTCCAGCTAATGCGTTCCAACTAAATCTTGACTGAGAATATAGTTTTGTGATCAATGGTATGGTATAAAAAATTATTAAATAATTAAGATAGAAATTAGATCTGATGTCAAAATCAGTCTATATATTCGTATCCAAGTAACCGCTATGTCAAAAAATTTCCTGTAAAAAGTTAAATTGAGTACTGTAAAAAGTTAAATTGAGTATTATACTAGTGTTGTCGTTTGGTTTGAAATCAAATGCTAGTGTGGAAACTACTGCCGAACATATCAGCTTGCAGGCAACTGTAACCTCGGTTCCACGCAATAGCAAAGGCAAGGTTCGATATAACAGAAAAGCCGAATCAGAGTTCTTTGTTGATAATTCTGCTCTTGCGGGCTTTACTGGTGAGCGGATCTTATACATGGCTGTAAGAGAATTAATTGAGAATTCTCTTGATTCTTGCGAAAGTAGCCAGGCTTTGCCAAATATTTCATTATCATTGAAATTATTAGATCCGATGAACGATATATGGTTTATTTCTTGTGAGGATAATGGTATTGGAATTCCGTCTGATAAGGTACCTGTTGCAGTCTGTTCTTTTTTAACATCCGGAAAATATGTTGAAAAACAGCAACGTGGCCTATTTGGTGTCGGCTTGAAAATGATAGCTGCCTTTTCCACCAAAGATACGGATCATCCGCTAATGGTCTGGACAAAATCTCAAGAAGAAGGGTCTGAATATTATTTTGAACTTAGAACTGATATCGGTACAAATAAACCTATAGTTCTCGACAAGAAGATACTGAAAACAGACCAACGTCACATTAAAACTGAATCTGGTTTTATGGTTCAGGCTGTTTTGCGCGCGCGCTTGTCTCCAATAACAAAAAATAAAATTTATGATTACATAAGCCAAACTAGTATTGTCAATCCTTATGCAGTATTGACATTTCAGACAGATGAAGGAAAGGTTGTATTCGACAGAAGAACAAAGATCATGCCCCAACCTGCAAAGGAAGTTTTACCTCATCCATCTGATATGGATCTGAAAACTCTAAAAAAAGCAATACTAAATTTCACGAATCAAAAGACAACACTGACAGGTGTGTTATGTAATTCATTTCAGAAATTGTCTAGCGAAAAGGCGAAGGAAATTGTAGCCAGATCAGAAGTAGGATTGAAGGTAGCTGACAAGTATAATGAACATGAGTTAATCAAGGTTGTTAATATTTGCAAGCAGACTAAATTCCAAATACCTAATACTGACCACCTAAGCCCAATTGGAGAACATATTCTAACTGCAGGCATGACATCAGAATATACCATCGTTACAAATAAGCAGCAGACTCATGCCGTTGAGCAGTCACAGCAACAATTATCAGTCAAGGTGTTAAAGCCTGCATTGACAACATACTCATCGAGAGTATGTGTCGTCAACAATAGACCAACTATTGTAGAATGCGGCATTGCTTATGGTGGTGATATTCCATCATTTAAGCTGTACAGGTTTGCAAATAAAATCCCTTTGTTATACGATGAAGGTTCAGACGTGGCTAGGGAGGTCGTATCCGAAGTAGAGATTAACAAAATGGGGATCTCAAAAAAAGAAGTAAAGGAACAATTTGCAAATCCTGAAGCTAAAGGCGATAGAGCTATAGAACTACTTCCTATTCACATATTCTTTCATATTTGCTCGACTAAAATTCCGTACAAGACCGCAGGAAAAGAGAGCATTGCGTCAGAGGGAGATTTGAAGCGGAACATGAAAATATGCTTATCTGATCTATATAGGAAGGTAAGCGCTCAGATTCGCAAAGAATTGCGGCAGAAAGAAGCGGAGAGCAGACTGCATCTATATAAATATTATATACCATTAATAGTTAACGCAATTTGTGAATCGATCAAGATTGATGCAAACAAGCTGTCAGAAGCGTTTGGAAGACTTGCCGAACGACATGTAAAAGGTGAAATCATATACAGCCAGACTATTAGAAAGGAAGACAAAATTACAGGGGATAAAATTGAAGAAGAGATAAATGAGAAAAGAGAGTCTAAAATCGTGAGACAAAACGCAATTCAAAATGATAATAATAATCATGGCGCAATAAAAAAAGGATCACTTAAATCAGACCCCAAAAAAAATATAGGGTCTAAGAAAAAGGCGATTGGTTTAAAACCCAGGGGAGGAACAGCTGGCACTGGAGGACGGCAAACAACTCTCGACACATCAGAGTTTTCAAAAAAGCGGAGCAGAGGATAATTGCCTGCAAAAGATAAGCGCCATCAAGAAGTTGTAAAAAAAATAAAACTAATAATGAGAGATATTAGCAATGACATAATAACTGGAGAAGCAATGCCTATCCTGGACGTCCCAAAAGTTGGTTATGACAATACAGTTTGGTCTGATCAAAAGAGAATGCTTACAATAGGAGACAAGAAAGTTCAAGTAAGTCCAGACAGCACTAAAAAGATCCCTACCTTTACTCAGTATATTGTTATGGCTAGTGCAATTAGAAGGCTTCTTGATGAAGAAATGGAGAGCACGATTAGAGGAATGTATTACGCTACACTTAGTACAGTAGGTGATGAAAAAAACAAACAAAAATTCTGGAATAGCCAAGAAAACTCTGACGATGCGATAAAAGCGGTAGAATTGCTCACAGGAGTACCGAGAGAAGAGTTTTCTGTTACTTCAAAACCAAAGGGAATGATCTCTGGACCAATTACTCTTCGTGTCGGAGGAGATCTTATAGACTGTAACCTTGGAAGTAGAGCTACATCACAATTAATACCTACTAATATTCGCGACGTCGAAATTGTGAACGTTAGAGCAGACTTTGTAATGGTGGTAGAAAAAGACACAGTACTTAACAACATAAGAAAATCTGGATTCATACAGAAATATAATGCAATCCTAATGACAGGTTCAGGAGAACCAGACAGGGCCACAAGGATCATGGTAAAAACACTCAATGAGGAATGGAAAAAACCAGTTGTGATCTTTGCTGATGCTGATCCTTGGGGTTTGGGTATTGCATTGCGTTACAAAATCGGAAGCGAATCACTCAGTTATGACAGCCATAGGCTGGTCACTCCAAACGCACGCGTATTAGGTATGCTATTCTCAGACATATATGAGTACAATATCCCAGAAGTAGCAAGATTGGATGCTTCTGATGAAGATATTAACAGAGCAAATGATATGAAAAATAAACCCTGGTTACATGACAAACACTGGCAGAGAGAGTTAAATCTTTTCTTACAACGTAAAGAGAAGTGCGAACTGGATGCCTTCTTTAAGCATGGATTCAAATATCTAGCAGATACTTATCTTCCACAAAAGTTGCGGCAGGCAGGGCTAATTTGATATACATATATATATATTAATATGTGTCATACGTTATAAATTGGCTCTAGGAAATACGATCGTCATAATTTCAATAGGCATTTTTCTTAAAGTAGTCTATATCGAGCACTCATTCATCACAATCAAAGCAGAATGGCAGACAGAACGGTTAAATAAGTTAAACTAGTCAAGAAATCTTGTACTTTATAACTGATCTTTTCTCAATTTTAAATGAGGTCTTGTACTTTAGACGACAACACATAATAATATTGCAAATCTGAGAAACAAAGCTTTTCATGACGATCCTTTCTTGATGTCTACTAGGAGTTGTTCTCCTACCTGAGGACTTCCCATTATTTCATAGCGTCTTCTTGGCATTGTAATCTGAACAAGTGTTTGTGAATATGATTTGATCACAGTCTGAGGTTGAGATCTGAGAATAGCTTCTAAAATTGGCTTAATCTGCCCTTTAACTTCAGTATCTGTGATAGCCGAATCAACAGCCTCTAACATCAATTGTTGCTGAGAAACAGATTCAAGATCTACGTCTTCGCTAAGACTTAGGGTCACATTCACTCCATTGTCTACCATCTGATTAATTCTGTAACGAATTAGTGAATTATCCAATATACAAGTATATGTAGTACAAATAATAATTATTATTAGTATCGATTACATTTTACATGATAACAAAGCTAAACTACAATAAAGGTCGCTAACTAATTATTGAAGAGTAGATTGTACCGATTGTTACTTATTATCAAGCAATGTATAATTCTCACCGCACTATGAATTCTAAACTACACCTAATAACAAGTCCCCAAATCGCAATTTTTGTCCTTTGCAACAAATCTTTATTATATAATGATTAAAGATCGTATCAGTAATTACAAACCTAGGAAGCTATATTTTGTACAAAATTTGCCAACCAAATTTGCGTTTCATATGTCTTGACCTTTAGTGTCAAGGATAAAATGTGATTATGATGCTGCTTTACCATTAATATAATTAATAAAACTATATTAATTATATTAATATATAATTGTGCAATTCTATCCGTAATGCACCAAAATTTTAAGTAAGCAGCATATCATATACGTGTATATTGTGTGTCGAAAATCTCCAACCTTTAATCAAAGATTGGAAAATAAGTGTAGTTAGCTCTGCGGTCGTGTCGAATAACTCAGACAGATTAGCTGAATATGCTCTACACATGTCAAGAATTCTCGCATACCCTGATCTAGATGTCAAATCTGCTCTGAAAGATATAGATGTCATGGGAGAGGAATTCAGGCGATTAATCAAAAAATTGATGCCTCTACGGCCTACTCAGATGATAGAACAAATTAATAATTTTTTATTTAAAGATAAGCAGTTCAAGGCAAATGTTCAAGACTACTATAATCCATTAAATAGCTACCTCAACGTTGTACTACAACACAGATGTGGAATACCCATTACACTATCGATATTATACATGCGAATTGCGTTTTCGGTGAATTTCAAACTTTATCCTGTTAACTTTCCGGCTCACTTCCTGATTAAACACATCTTGGATGATGATGATGTTGAAATTATTATAGATCCATTTTACGGTGGCAGGATAATGGATGATTACTCACTTAAAGCATTGCTCGATCAGTTCTATCCTCATCAAAATGTCGCCCTAACCCGCGCGATTGTTGAAAAAGCGAATGTAGGACAGGTTCTGATACGAATGTTAAATAACCTCAAGACAAGCTATTATGAATCGCAAGATTTGGACAAAGCAGAGATCGCAAATGAGATGATAATTTCCATCGACCAACATAATGCAGATGCTATGAGAGACAAAGGGCTGATATTACTAAAAAGAGGAAACCCTCTTGATGCAGTGAAAATGCTAAATTTGTATCTAGAGCTAGACCCAGAGGCAGAAGATGCTGATGAGATTTTGGATATAATCAGAAATAATCGTACCATCAAATAGTCCTCATCTCGTTGTAGTACTACGTATACCATATTAAGAGGCTAAGAACCAAGGACTGAACTACCAAACCTAGGCAAACTGACTCGCAACAGTCGCTATAATAATTTAATAACAAATATTATAGGTATCTTTTTTGAGCTAGCCGCTAACATTTATCGATTTACAATATTCTCCACTAGAGAATAGAATTGAATAGTATTAAGGAAGAGATATACATAGAAAGAAGTGAAGTGATCGGTATAATATATGCAATACCACAAGGCAGCGATTCTGGGCCAAGAACGGGCAAGAAAAGCACAAATGAAGCTTTTTGACTACGCAGGCTTTGCAATGCTAACTTTTACTATTAAACAGCAAAAAACAGGCTTTGAACCTGTAGGTGAAGAAATGCTTGCAGGTAAAATTACCAAAGGTGATGAAGCAATGTTGTTTATTTGTGACAACGACGGGTATGCGAAGGCGCAATCAAAACCTTTTCCATTACAAAAGGGAGAAGAAATTTATAAAGATATGATAAAAAATGGACTAGAAGAATTCAAGGGTGATATTAAAACCGTTTCTTGACTGGTTCAATTTCAGTACCTATCCAATGTTTACCATTAATTGCATTTTTAATATTAGATACATCTGAACGTAAAACTCTAGTGGCAATATTTGAGCGTTCTATCACTTTCAAAGCAACTATGTCCATGAGGTCGTATGTTCCAGCCATAGAACTTCCACGTTGGAGAATCTTCAGGCATTGTTTTATGGTAACCTCTTTGAATAATTTTGCATTTTTATTTGTGTTCGGATCTGTATCATAAATACCATCCACATCAGTAGCATTCAGAAATTTCGATGCCTTTATCTTTTCCGCTATTAATGCGGAAGTAGCATTAGTACTTTGTCCAGGATGTAAGCCACCTACAACGACTATTTTACCACTTTGTACCGCCATTGCTACATGTTCGAGATCGGTTGGAACTTGCAAATATGCCAGATCATCTAGTGCTGCAATTAGCAACCTTGCATTTAATCGTGATACCTCAATGCCAATAATATCAAGTGTAGCTTCATCTGAGCCAAGACTTCGTGCGAGGTTAATGTATAGACGAGCAATTTTACCACCACCTGCAATGACTATTGGATGTACTTTTTTGCTAATGTGACTAAACATTTCAGCGTACTCCTTAATAGAATTATTGTGGAGATCTTGGCTGAAAACACTCCCACTTAATTTGATAACTACTTTTTCTCTTCCGTCAGTCATTTTATTACTATAGTAAGACAATTTACAAACCTTTTCTACGCAAACCCTTCATTACCAAGCACATTTTTAGTGGATTGCTCTACAGCGCTTCTATTTTCGGAAGTTGTGTATACTCGCAGCATATCAAGAAAACCAGTGATTGAATCTATGAGTGGAATTTCTGAAATAGGTGTTTCATATGCCCAATCTTTATCAACAAGCAATACAGAATTTATTTCACGTTTAGTAGGAGTAAGTGGCATAGAAGGAGCTCTTGATGCATCTACAAAAACAGTTTTTTCTTTAACTTTCGCTGCATCAGCTATTTGCAATCCTAAATTATCTAGTGCTTGTCTATCCATTTTAGTATACAGCTTGTCACGTTTATGTACAAATTTTTCATAAACACATTTTAACAACTTTCTATCCTTATAATCTGTTGCCAGCTTAATTGCAATCTTATCGCCATTCTTTGGCGAACACATAAGCCCCAAGATAGCTTCATCTGTCATATCTCGGTAACTATTAGTAGACGTATTGGTTAAATTCAAATATTCATCAGACATCAACATTGAATTTAATAGCATTACTTCTGCAGATCTTACAGTTTTATGGAAATAGACCGCCTTGAACATTTCATATCTAGAGATCAACATAGATTCAAATGAGTACAAGGCGGACCTATTGATGGCTAAGCGGCCATTTTGTACTACCTCAAACGAGCTTATTAATCTGTGATAGTCAATTTTCCCGTATTCTACTCCCGTAAACAATCCGTCTCGTGACAAATAATCCATTAGGTCTGAGGAAAGTCCTCCAGCAATGATCTCATTCAAAAATTTTATCTTGGATTCACCAAATGATAACCGGCATACATCAGACGGATTGTAACCATGTTTTTTTAGAATATCACTTAGAGTGCTGTCGGATATCATTTGCTTCCCAATATCTTCATGGCTTTTATTACGCCTCAAGTCCAATACCTCTTCAAATAGGTGAGAAAATGGCCCATGACCCACATCATGTAATAAAGCAGCAAGCCGCAATTTTTGAACCTTGTCTTCATCGCGAAGATAACCCTTAGCGAGAAGAGTTTCCCCTGCATAACCAGCTATATGCATTGTGCCAAGCGAGTGTTCAAACCTAGAATGCTGCGCACCGGGATAAACAAGGTGAGCTCCTGCAAGCTGTCTGATTCTCCTCAAACGTTGAAATATTGCCGTGTCTATGAGGTCTTTCTCTACTTCAGAGAATCGAATGTATCCATGAACGGGATCAGTGATTTCACCATCAAATCTCATTATTACTATGCAAGCAATTGTTTACAGAGGGATAAAATTAAAGTTTGGGCGACTACAAATTATTGTTTTGATCCACATTGTTGCTTTAGGTTTTCAAAGTCCTTTTTATAATTTTCATTATGTCATCATGAACTCGTTCTTTAGTTTTTTCACCGTTTACTATTTTCCATTTGAATTTCCTTGCAAGTTTATGATAGTTCTTATTTACTTCCAACAGCAATGTCCGGTTCATTTCAAATGAATCACGACTTTCAGATACTGCGCGTTGGAATGAGATATTTGGATTAACATCAAGTAATATCACTAAATCTTCTTTTGGCAATCCCTTGTCTAAATTCAGCAACCAGTTAATGTTAAGACCATTAGATATGCCATAAACAAGATTTGAGTGATAGTATCGATTCAATATCACTATTGTACCATTGTCTATCATGCTTTCTATCTCTCTCTTCTTTTCCCATCTGTTGGCCGAAAGAAGCATGTGTTTTAGTTCATTAGGGTAATCTCGCTTTCCATCCAAAAATGCCCTGATCTCCGCTCCAATCGGAGTTGTATAATCGGGCAAATCAATTACTACACAAATTTTACCTAGAACTTTTAGAGCATCGAGGAGTAGTCGTGACTGAGTCCTCTTGCCGGCCTTGTCCGTGCCTTCGATGACTATGACCTTACCTTTACTCACTATCTACAGCTGCAAATAGGCAACAATAAAAAGATGCTGAAATATTTTATGTATATCATTATATATATTCTCGTTATGGATAATGTATTTTATAAGTCAAGGCACTAAATTCAATAGATTGCTTGCAGCAGTTCATTCTTACTTATTCATCATCCCTTCTTCATTTTATGACTTAGTTAAACAGGTCTTCTGCAGCTTCAGATTGTTCTTCTCATTCTCCTCGTCCAGGAACTATAATGAATTGCTTGTCTTTATTTGCATCATAATCTACAAGTCCCTACCTACTGCCACAGCTATAGAACAGGATATTTTTTCCTTATAAATCTGCTTATCTCACTTGACGAAGCAGCACCTCCTAATTCTTTGAATAGTTGCATTACTGTTTGCTCGCTCATTATGCTTCTATGTCAACCTCTTGCAAGCAGTGATTTCTTCGGATTTGATCTAACAGCTGTTTACTATGCTCCTTTGGATCTGACTCGGTCTCTTTCTTCTTATTCATGTTCTTTATTTGCTGTTTTTTCAGAAAATGACCTATGAATATAGTAAACTCTGTAGGCTTTTAATATAATGAAGACCAAACATATTTGATATAAAATGAAGCCACTAGAAACACTATTTTGGTTAGGTACAGCCGGTGTGTTGTATATGGCTGCCAATAACATAGTAAAAAATGTAGCAAAAGACGTGGTAAAGGATGTGTTCAAGGAGACTGAAAGGCCTAGCGACCATAACCGTTGTTTATGGTGGTAGTATCTAACTAACCAACCAATCAATCAACTAAGCTATGCTCCCAGAACGGCGCCTATCTCTTGTGGATACCCGTTATACTTTTTATTTACTCAAAATCAAACGTGCATTTGATATATTGGACACCTCACACAATAACACAGACCTGTAAGAAGAAACCGTCGTTGGATGATAGGGATATGTCAAGCAATTCCAACACTAAGCAAATATATAGCTGCAATCTAATATTACAACATAGTTAGCTATAGCTTTTATGTACTAGACGACAGTTATAGATAGTGAAGTAAAGCTATCACAAGAGTTTATTTCTAAGAAAAATAATACCATGGCTGCATATTGCCAAAATCATCTGGTAGATGAAGGTACGATTTTGTATATAGTTCCATCGATGATTGATAAAACATATAGGAATCCGTCTTTTGGCCCAGTCTTTATATCGCTAATCCCACCAAAGCCAGTACCAAATGTTGCTGCCGATAGTTGGTTGTCATTATCTACTACCAAACCAGATAATCTAGCATCTGGTTTTATTCCTGTTCTGGAACCGTTGACTTTGAAATAATATAGGTTACCATTATTGTAGTCACCAACAAAAATATTATTTATATAGTTCTGCCCTAGCACTGGTGACTTCATAAATTCTATACCTGTAACGGCTACAGAATTCTTCCAACTAAATACCGGATCCGCATAGTGAGAGCCAGGATAATTCACTAGTTCATCGGCAATATTG
>Ga0075434_100004465_pt1 | contig 12618 bp, 6 predicted proteins | sample RhiMethybrSRZTD3_FD_75298 | JGI IMG/M metagenome (GOLD analysis project Ga0075434, IMG submission 75298) | Populus rhizosphere microbial communities from Tennessee, USA - Rhizosphere MetaG P. TD hybrid SRZTD3 | ecosystem: Host-associated > Plants > Roots > Rhizosphere > Soil | place: USA... | reverse complement strand
CGTCGGCAGTGGCGCGTCGAGCCCAACCGCCGATGCTGCTCACAACCAGAGCGCCAAGGAGAATGAGCCCTCCCTGCAGCATCAGTTTCTGGGTTGTCGTGTGCATAGCCCTCTCTTGTAAGTCCAGGCGGTCCCGATACTGGCACCGCCCCATCAATTCGTCGTCAATCCGCCGAGTCGCGCCGCCAGTCCCCGCGCGTGCCACCCGTTTTTTCGAGCAGTCGGACCGTCTCTATCTCCATCCCGCGGTCCGCCGCCTTCACCATGTCGTAGACCGTGAGCAGGGCGACCGACACCGCCGTCAGCGCCTCCATCTCCACGCCCGTTCGCCCAACCGCCTTTGCCGCGGCGCGTACCCGCACCCCCGGAAGCCCCTCGTCCAGCGTCGCGTCCACTTCCACGTGATCCAGGCCCAGCGGGTGGCACAGTGGGATCAGCTCGGCCGTCCGCTTCGCCGCCAGCGTTCCCGCCACCTCGCTCACCGCCAGCACGTCGCCCTTGGCCACCTGCTGATCGGCTACGAGCCGGAACGCCTCGCGCGACATCCGGATCGCGCCCTCTGCCACCGCCGTGCGCACCGTGACGGGCTTATCGCCCACATCCACCATCCGCGCGCGGCCCGCTTCGTCCACATGCGACAGCTTCATGCCCGCTCCGCCAGGTCGTCCGCCAATACGGCCGCAAGGAGCTGTGGGTTCACGTTCCCTTGCGCGAGGTCGCGCGCTTCGAGCACTCGCGCGATCGCCTCGACCACCTTCTCGGTTTCGTCGCCGCTCCGCGCCTGCTCGCGCAACTGCTCGAGCAGTGCGTCCAGCATGTCCGTGAACCCGCCCCGTGCCTGAAAGGGCTGCAAGCCGAGCGCGACTTCGTAACTACGCGCCGGACCTGCCTCGAGCGCGGCGAGGAACCGCTCGGCGGTGTCCGCCCCCCTCGCCCTGCGGGCCCCATCTGCAAGGAGCCTGCCTATCCGCCCGTCCGCGAGTGCAACTCGTTGTGCTAACTCGCGTTGCCCATTCTCACCAAGCTCGCGCTGTGCGAATGCTGCCACGACGCTGTCGGCCAGTCGTGCAACTCGGACACGCACTACGCGAGACAGAATCGTCGGGAGCAGGGCGTCAGGCGCTGCCGTCGTCAGGACGAACACCGTGTCCGCCGGCGGCTCCTCCAACGCCTTGAGTAACGCGTTGGCGGCCGCTTCTGCTCCCGTCTGCGGCACCAGACGCTCTGCATCTCCGATCAAGAACACCTTGCGCCGACTCAGCGCCGGCGTAAGCACCAGGCGTCGCAGCAACAACCGGACTGCGGCGATTCCATGGCTCGCCAACCCTGAGGGCGGCTCGTACAGCGGCTGCTGACGCCGCGCCGCGATCTCTTCCCCCAACGCTTCCTCAACCAGGTCTACCTGCTTGTCCGCATCGCCCTTCTTGGACAGCTCGAGCGGCACGAACCAGTGCACGTCCGGGTGCGACAGGCTCTGGACCAGCCTGCATTGCTGGCACTCGCCACACCCTTCCCAGGTGTTATCCCGGGCCTTTCCCCCCGCTCTCTCACACACCAGCGCCTGCGCGAGCCAGAGCCCTAGACGTTGCTTCCCGACACCTGCGGGGCCCTCCAACAGGAGCGCTTGTGGCAACCGGCCGGAGGCGATGGCGCCTACCAGCCGGCTTCGGATCCCCTCATGGCCGTACAGGGGGGGGATTGGCATGGCGGGAATCTAGTCTGGGGTGGGAATCGGGGTCGGTATGCAAAACGCAACACACTATTTACCAAGCTGTTAGCGCGTGTTCTTGGGTCTTGTGCTAGTATAACTGTTTATTTCACATCACCGTACAAAGAAAAGTGAGCACACACTCGCGAGATAATGCCCAATTTTCTTACGTTTTCGGCGTCTATTCGGGCTGCGACGACGCAACACCCAGCCACCCTACGGGGGCGCTGGCGCAACGCGGTCACCCGTCACCAACCGAGCGGCCGCCCGCAGTTGAGGCGGCTGACCCACGACGACGAGAACATCGTCGGCGGCGAGACGGAATTGAGGACCCGGTGTCGCGATCTCGTCCGCGCCTCGAGCGACCGCGAGAACCAATGCGCCCGTCTGGGTGCGCAGACCGGTGGCGGCGAGAGTCTTCCCGACGAGCGGCGAGTCCGCCCGGAGCCGCAGCCGCTCCACCGCCATCTGCGGGATGCCGGCCACATCGCCCAGGCTCAGGCGTCCGGCTCCGTCGCCGCCGCGCAGCGCTTCATAATGAGACGAGCGGATCTGATCCACCAGGCGCTCGATGTCGGCGCGGGGGACGTTGTAGTGTGCGAGCACGCGGGCGAAGATCTCGATCGAGGTCTCGAACTCCTCGGGGATCACGACGTCGGCGCCCAGCCGGCCCAGTTCGGGGATTTCCGTCACGTACCGGGTGCGCGCGATGATGTGAAGGCGCGCGTTGAGACTGCGCCCCACCCGCACCATGCGGCGAGTCGCCGCGGGGTCGGAGATCGCGACCACCAGCATGCGGGCCCGCTCCGCCCCGAGGGCGCGGAGGATCTCTTCGCGAGTGGCATCACCGTAGAAGGCGGGCTCGCCGCGCGCGCGGGCCTGCTGGACGGTCTGGGCGTTGAGCTCGACGATGAGATACGGCGCCCGGATGGATCGCAGGGCGGCCGTGAGGTTGCGCCCATTCAGGCCGTAGCCCGCGACGATGACGTGGTCCGTGAGTGGCTGGTCGGCAACCGCGATGGCCCCGGGGCGGAGCCCCGGCAAGAGACGGTCGAGCGGGACCAATCGCTCGAGCCCATCGAGCAGCGCCGGGCCGCCCTGCAGCAGAAAGGGTGTGACGAGCATAGTCAGCACGGCGACCGCGAGAAACGTCTGGTACAGGCCCTCCGATAAGAGCCCGGTTCCACGGCCTTCACGCGCCAGCACGAAGGAGAACTCGCCGATCTGCGAGACGGCGAGGCCGGCCAGCAGGGCTACACGCCCCGAGTACCCCATCACCGCCGGGCCGACCGCCGCCAGCAGGGCCTTCCCACCCATGATCACGGCGACCCCGCCCAGGGCAAGCGCGGGGTGCTCACGCAGGAACTCGACCTGCACGAGCATGCCGACCGCGACGAAGAACAGCGAGATGAACACGTCGCGGAACGGCAAGAGCTCAGCCATCGCCTGGTGGCCGTAGTCGGACTCCGAGATGACGAGGCCCGCCAGAAACGCGCCCAGGGCGAGCGACGCGCCCGCCGCCGCGGTTCCCAGGGCCGTGAGGGTCCCGACCAGGATGACCGCGATCAGGAACAACTCCCGGCTCCGGGTCTTGAGGATCTCGGCGAGGGCGCGCGGGACCACGGTCCGGGCCAGCACCAGTACGCTGATGACGACGAGCACCGCCTTGCCGAGGGCCAGGAACAGCGCTCCGGCACCGCCGCCGGACCGCCCAGCGAGGAACGGGAGGACGAGCATCATGGGCACGACGCACAAGTCCTGGAAGATCAGCACGCCGGTGGCGAGGCGACCGTGGGGAGCATCGATCTCGCCCTTATCGGTGAGTCCCTTGAGGACGATGGCGGTGCTGGAGAGCGCGACGAGGAACCCCACGAGCAGGGACACCCGCCAGCTGAGATGGAGGGCCATGGCGAGCACGCAACTGAGGGCCACCGTCAGGCCGACCTGGGCACCGCCCCCGACGATGACCTGCCGTCCCATCTCGCGCAGCCGGCTCAAGGAGAACTCGATGCCGATCGTAAAGAGCAGCAGGATGACGCCGACTTCCGCCAGGCTCTCGACCTGGTGCACGTCCGACACCAGGCCGAGTGCGTTGGGGCCGAGCAGGACGCCAGCGACGATGAACCCCGGCAGAGCGGGGAGCTTGATACGATGGAACACCAGGATGACGAGCAGGGAGACGGCGAAGATGATCGCCAGGTCTTTGAGGACGTGGTATTCGCTCATGGCGGCTCGCTGTATGTCATTGCCTGGGGCCTAGTTGGGGTTGGCGGTGATGCAGGGCACACACCTCGTGTGAAGACCATAATGGAAAGCCGCGTCACCGGGTGCAAGGTTGTGGCGCGCATTTCGCGCATTACTCCCGAACACCCCCGGGGATCATTAGACGTGGGCACGAGCCGGTTCAGACTCCTGCGGCAGGACGACGCCGTTCGCGACGCCGAGCTGTCGCGCACGGAGGCGCAGCTGCGGGCCACGGCGCGCCAGCAGGAAGCGGTGGCCCACATCGGCCAACGCGCGCTGGCCGGCGCGCCGCCGGACGAGCTCATCGCGGGTGCCGTGGCCATCGTGGCGCGCGTGCTCGAAGTCCCCTTCGCCAGCGTGCTCGAGCTGCGCCCGGAAAGCCGCACGCTGCTGCTGCGCGCCGGGGTGGGTTGGCGTGTCGGCGCCGTCGGGCGCGCTGTGTTGCCGACCGATGCGGACTCGCATGCGGGGTTTGTGCTCCGCTCGACGGGCCCGGTGGTGGTTGAGGACCTGGCCACGGACGCCCGCTTCGGCAGCGCGCCGCTCCTGACGGCGGAGGGCGTGGTCTCGAGCCTGAGCGTTCTCGTGCACGGCAAGGGCCGCCCCTTCGGAATCCTGGGCGTGCATACGGCGCAGCCCCGCGAGTTCACGATCCACGACACGCATTTCCTCCAGGCGGTGGCGAACGTCCTGGCCACCGGGATCGATCGCGCGCACGCCGAGGAGGCGTTGCGACGGAGCGAAGAACACTTCCGCTCGCTCATCGAGAACGCGTCGGACATCGTCACCATCGTGGGCGAGAACGGCGTGTTCCGCTACGCCAGCCCGTCGGTGGAACGCGTGCTGGGGTACGCGCCGCGGGACCTGCTCGAACGCAACGCCTTCGACTACGTCCACCCGGACGACATTCCCGTGGTCGCGGAGGCGCTGGCGGGCGCGATACACCATCCCGGGGTCCCCCAGGCCGCGCAGTTCCGGTTCCGGGCACGGGATGGCGTCTGGCGGGTGCTCGAGGCGGTAGGCCAGGCGCGCGTGGGTCCGGGGGACGCTGCCCAGCTGATTGTCAACGCTCGGGACGTTACCGAACGGCGACGCCAGGAGCGGGCGCTGCGCGAGAACAAGGAGCGGCTGCGGACGGTCATCGCCGGCGCGCCGCTCGTGCTGTTCGCGCTCGACCGTGACGCGGTCTTCACTATGGTCGAGGGGCGCGGGCTCGACGCCGTCGGGATGCGGCCTGCCCTGCTCATCGGCCGCTCGGCGCTCGAGCTGTTCGCGGACCTGCCGCAGGCGCTCGCGGACGTGCGCCGCGCCCTCACGGGGGAGACGTTTTCATCCACCGTCGAGATCTTCGGTGTCGTGTTCGAGGCGTGGTACTCGCCGGTTCGCGACGCGGATGGGTCGGTGGCCGGGGTGATCGGTGTCGGCACCGACATCTCCGAGCGGTGCCGGGCGGAAGCCGCGCTGCGCCGCTCGGAGGAGAGCCACCGCGCGCTGGTGCATCACGCCTCCTACGCGATCTACCGGTCCAGCGTCGACGGGCGGTTCCTCACCGTAAACCCCGCGCTCGTGCGGATGCTCGGCTACGAGTCCGAGCAGCAGTTGCTGGCCGTCGACCTCGCCGTCGACATCTACGCGGACCCGGAGGAGCGCCAGCGGCTCCTCGGGCGCTTCGAGGGCGCAGACGTGGTCGAAGGAGTGGAGGTCACGTGGCGGCGCCGGGACGGTGGAGAGATCCTGGTGCGCCTCTCCGGCCGCGCGGTGCGGCGCCCCGGGGGCGCGATCGACTGCTTCGAGACCATCGCGGAGGACGTGACGGAGCGGCGCGCGCTCGAGGAGCAGCTGCGCCAGTCCCAGAAGATGGAGGCGATCGGCCAGCTCACCGGCGGCATCGCCCACGACTTCAACAATCTGCTCACCATCATCCTCGCGAACGCCCAGCTGGTCGCGAAGGCGCTCCCGTCCCGCGAGGAGGATGTCCACGCCGATCTCCGGGACGTGATGTCGGCGGCCCTGCGGGGCCGGGTGATGGTGAAAGAGCTGCTCGGTTTCGCACGTCGCTCGCGCCTCGAGCTCCAGTCGATTGACCTCAGGGGCCTCGTTGGCGATCTGTCCGGGTTCCTCCGACGTATCCTGCCGGCCGACGTCGAGATCGTCACCGCGAGCGAGGAAGACCTGCCCGACGTGCGTGCCGATGTCCACGCCACGGAGCAGATCCTCTTCAACCTCGTGACCAATGCTCGCGATGCGATGCCGGACGGGGGCGTGCTGCGGATCGACACCAGGCGCGTGCACCTGACCGAGGATCAGCGCCAGGCGTGGGGGTCGGTGCGGGCGGGCGAGCACGTCTGCCTCTCGGTGGGTGACACTGGGATCGGCATGGACGAGGAGACGCGCACGCACATGTTCGAGCCCTTCTTCACCACCAAGCCGGCGGGGAAGGGGACCGGCCTCGGGCTGGCCACGGTCTACGGCCTGGTCAAGCAGCACGGCGGCGGCATCGATGTGGACAGCGAGCCCGGGAAGGGAACGCGATTCCGGATTTATTTCCCCACGGCCGACGGGGTGGCCGCTGTGGTGCGCCCCCTCCCGGGCGTCGCCGAGATTCGCGGAGGCCTCGAGACGATCCTAGTCGTGGAGGACGACGACCAGCTGCGCCGCTCCGTCAAGCGCATTCTCGAAGCGGCCGGGTATCAGATCGTCACCGCGGCGGACGGCCTCGAGGCACTCGAGGCGCTGCGCCAGACGACGGGCGTGCGGCTCGTGTTCTCGGACCTCGTCATGCCGCGACTGGGGGGCCGCGCGCTGTACGACGCCGCGCGTCGGGAGGGCCACGCCACACCGTTCCTGTTTGCCAGCGGCTACTCGGACCCTGACCGGGCCGCGAGTCTCGACCCCTCGGTTCCGCTGCTCCACAAACCGTGGACGGAGGAAGACTTACTGGGGCGCATCAGGGCGATTCTGGACAGGGAGCAAGGAGCCGAGAGCAGGAAGCCGTAAACGGCCGGCACCGGCCGAACCACGTCGTCAGCCGTCCAGCACTTCCCTCACCTTCCGCGCCAGCGTGTCCGGCACGAACGGCTTCTGAAGGAACGCCACGCCGGCGCTCAGGACCCCCTGGCGCACCATCGCGTCATCGGTATAGCCGGACGTGTACAGCACCTTCATGCTGGGCCGCTCGGGGGCCAGCCGCTCCGCGAGCTCGCGGCCGCTCATGCCGGGCATGACGACGTCGGTCACGAGGATATCGATCCCGGCCCGGTGGCGGGTGGACAGCAGCAGGGCGGAGGGCCCGTCGGCGGCCTCGAGCACCCGGTAGCCGCAGGCCTCGAGACTGCGGCGGGCCAGCGTGCGTACCGGCGCCGCGTCCTCGACCAAGAGCACCGTCTCGTCGCCTCCCCGCACCTGCTGCGGCTCCGCGGCGGGCACGGGACCCTCGGCGACGCCGGGCACGCGGGGGAGGTAGATCTTGACGGTCGTGCCGTGCCCCGCCTCGCTGTAGACCCAGATGTAGCCGCCGCTCTGCTTGACGATTCCGTACACCGTGGCGAGGCCGAGGCCGGTGCCCTTCCCGACTTCCTTGGTCGTAAAGAACGGCTCGAACAGGTGTGCCTGGGTCGTCTCATCCATGCCGACGCCGGTGTCCGCGACCGCCAGGCAGGCGTAATCGCCGGCGGGCATGCGGTGGCGCCGCTCGACGTGCTCCTCGTGGAGCATGACGCGCGTCGTCCCGATGCTCAGCCGGCCGCCGCCGGGCATGGCGTCGCGGGCATTGACGGCGAGGTTCAGGAGCACCTGCTCGAGCTGCCCCGGGTCGGCGTTGACCGTGCCCGCGGCGGGATCGAGCGAGGTGGCGAGCTCGACGTCTTCGCCGAGCAGCCGCCGCAGCATCCGGTCCATGTTCGCGACCACGGCATTGACGTCGAGCACTTTGGGCGCGAGCACCTGGCGACGGCTGAATGCCAGCAGCTGCCGGGTGAGCTCCGCGGCTCGAAGCCCCGCGTGCCGGATTTCCTCGGCGTCCTCGCGCCGCGCGTCGCCGGCGGGGGTGTTGTGCAACAGCAGCTGGGTCGAACCCAGGATGGCGGTCAACAGGTTGTTGAAATCGTGCGCGATGCCGCCCGCCAGCTGCCCCACGGCTTCCATCTTCTGCGACTGGCGCAGCTGCTCCTCGAGCTGGCGCTGCGCGCTCACGTCCCGGGCGAGCACGAGCCGGGCGCGCCGGCCCGCGAACTCGAGGGGCCGGGCGACGAGGTCCACGTCGAAGCGCTTGCCCTGCTTCGTCCAGTGACGGACTCCGGCGCGCACGGCACCGTCATCCGGCTGGCGCGCCAGCTCCTCGTCGAGCCGGCCCTGCTCCTCTGGTGGGCAAATGTCGTGCAGCGTGAGCTCGAGGAACTCGGGCTCCGTGTGCCCGTACCGGGCGACGGCGGCCCCGTTCACCGCCAGGATGTGGAGCGTCTCGAAGTCGTACACGAACATCGGCTCGGGATTGGTCTCGAACAAGAGTCGGTACTTGCGCTCGCTCTCGTGCAGCTGCTCCTCGGTCCGCTTCCGCTCGATCGCCATGGCGACCTGCGTGGAGACGAACTGCAGGATGTGCTTCTCCGTATCGCGGTAGCGGACGCCGGGGGTGTAGGTCTGAGCGACCAGCACGCCGATTGTGCGGTCGCCGATCTTCAAGGGGACGCCGACCCAGTCGATGGAGGGTGGCCCGATCAGCTCGACCTCGCCGCGCCGCTCGAGCTCGGCGTGCACCTCCGGCGTGACCAGCAAGGGTTGGCCGGTCCGGAGCACGTATTCGGTCAGTCCCTTGCCGGGTTTCTTCGACGGGAAGTCCGAGTCGTACTCGTCCACGTGGTACGGGAAGGTCAGGTGATCGTTCGCGGCGTCGTACAGCGCGATATAGAAGTTCTTCGCCGGCATCAGCCCACCCACGATCCGATGGATCGCGCCGAACAGCTCCTGGAGGGTGCGCGCGGCGTGGGCGGCTTCGGAGATCCGATAGGTGGCGAGCTGAATCTGCTCGGCCCGCTTCGCGTCGGTGACGTCGCGGAAGGTCCACACCCGTCCGACGCTCTTCCCGGCGATCCGCTGGGGTTGGGAGAAGCGCTCGTAGATGCGGCCGTCCTTGAAGGTCAGGACGTCGAAGCTGGACGCGTCCGGGCGCGCGTACAGCTCGCGGATCTTGTTCAGGAATCCCGCCGGGTCGACGACCTGCTCCAGCACGAACGCGAGCGTCTGGGCGCTGTCCTTGGACTCGAGGATCGAGTCGGGGATCCGCCACAGCTCGGCGAAGATGCGGTTGAAGCTGATGATGTGGCCCGCCAGATCCACCACGAGGATCCCGTCGGTCGTGGATTCGAACGTCGCGTTGAGCAAGGAGAGTGTCTCACGCAGATCCCGCTCCGTACGCTGCCGCTCGGTGATGTCGCGGTAGGTCACGACGATCGCGTGGATGGCCGGGTCGTCCAGGCGGTTCACGCCGACCGCCTCGAGGCGGCGCCAGCTGCCGTCCTTGTGCAGGGCGCGCAGCTCTGTCTTGACGAGGTGGCCGGGTCGTTGCATGAGCTCGCCGAACAGCTCCAGGGCGTCGGCGCGGTCGTCGGGGTGGACGAGCTCGAAGGCGCTTCGTCCCACGTTCTCCGTCGCCCCATAGCCCAGCACCGGCTGGGTGGATTGGCTGGCGTAGATCACCGCCCCGTCCGGCCCGAGCAGCGTGATGACGTCGCTCGAGTGCTCGACCAGCGCGCGGAACCGCTGCTCACTCGCGCGCAGCCGCTCGGCCGCCCGCTTGCGATCGGTGATGTCGCTGCCCACCAGAACCACCTGATCGCCGTTCATGGGCGAGATCGCCCCGGAAAACCACACCTCGCGGCCCGCGATCGGCAGACTGTACTCAAAGTGGACCGTCGTCCGGGTCGCCAGCGCGGTGCGGATGTGCTCCATGAATTGCTCCGCTTGGGCGGGGTCGAACACTTCCCGCAGCGTCTTGCCGAGCAGTTCGGCGGCCGGGCGATACAGCAGCGATGGATTGGTGGGAGCGATCTTGACGTAGCGACCCTCGGCGTCGAGCACGAGGATGACGTCGTCGATCGCCGCGAACAATGCCTCGAGTTCGGCATCGGCGTCGCGGGCCACGGGTGCTGCGGGCTTCGCGGTGGTCATTCTCCGGGGCACCAATACTCACCCGGCGACCACCCGGGGGCAACTCCCTCGGCGAGCGGGGTGACGGGCGTCACCTGACGCGCCGTCTCGGGCCGTGCTCACTTGTCGAGGACGTCACGCACCTTGCGGGCGATGGCATCTGGGGTGAACGGCTTCTGCACGTAGGCGGAGCCGGGCTCGAGCACGCCGTGCCGAGTGACGGCCTCGTCGGTGTAGCCCGACATGAAGATCACCCGGGCGTCGGGGCGCAGGTCCGCCAGCCTGCTGGCGAGCTCGCGGCCGTTCAGCCCCGGCATCACGACGTCCGTGAGGAGGAGGTGGATGGTGCCCGAGTACCGGGTCGCGATGTCCAAGGCGGCCTCGGCGCTGGCGGCTTCGAGCACGATATAGCCGTGGCGTTGGAGCACCTGGCGGGCCACGTTCCGCACCGGCGCCTCGTCCTCGACCACCAGAATCGTCTCCGTTCCCCGCGCCGGGCGCGCCCGCGGCTGCGCGGGCGCGGCCGCGCGCTCCGCCAACTCCTCCACCCGCGGCAGGTAGAGCTTGAACGTGGTGCCGTGCCCGACCTCGCTGTACACCCAGATGAATCCGCCGCTCTGCTTGATGATGCCGTAGACGGTGGCGAGCCCCAGACCCGTGCCTTTGCCCTTCTCCTTGGTCGTGAAGAACGGCTCGAACATGTGGGCCTGCGTTTCTTCGCTCATCCCGGTGCCGGTGTCCGAGACCGCGAGCATCACGAACGGGCCCGCGCGGGCGGGGTAGTGGTCCGCGGCGTAGGCCTCGTCCAAATCCACGTTGGCCGTCTCCAGAGTGAGCTTGCCGCCGTTCGGCATTGCGTCGCGTGCGTTCACGGCCAGGTTCATGACCACTTGCTCGAGCTGGCCTGGATCGGCCTTGACCCGCCCCGTGGTGGGTGCGAGCCGCGTGCTGAGCTCGACGTCTTCGCCCAGGAGCCGGCGCAGCATCTTCTCGAGGTCCGAGACCAGCTTGTTGACCTCGAGCACCGTCGGCTGCATGACTTGCTGGCGGCTGAACGCCAGCAGCTGGCGGGTCAGCCCGGCGGCACGATCGGCGGCCTTGTGGATCTCGTCGGCATCCTGGCGCCGGGGATCGGTGGCGGCGAGGTCCTCGAGCAGGAGGTCCGCGTAGCCCGTGATCGCCGTGAGGATGTTGTTGAAGTCGTGCGCGATGCCGCCCGCCAGCCGGCCGACCGCTTCCATCTTTTGGGCTTGCCGCAGCTGCTGCTCGAGCTGGACACGCTCCGTGACATCGCGCCCGATTCCCAGGATACCGACCAGCCGACCCTCGTGGAGCTGGGGCGTCGCAGAGAACTCTCCGACGCGGTAGTCGCCCTTCGCGGTCCGGACGCGGAACTGGCTGGCGGGGCGGACCTCCCCGCGGACCACGCGCCCGAGTAGCTCGAGCGCGAGCGGCAGATCCTCGGGATGCACCAGCCGCTCGAACGGCTGGCCCACCCATTCCTCGCGCCGCCAGCCGGCGATCGTCTCGAACGCCGGGTTGAGGGAGGCGATGGTGCCTTCGGGAGAGAGTGCGAAGATTATGTCGCGGACGCCTTCGACGAGCGTCCGGTAGCGCTCCTCGGACTCCCGCAGCGCCGCCTCGGCCGTGCGGCGCTCCGAGACGTCGCGGAAGTTCACCACGATGGCGCCCACCGCGGGCTCCGCGAGGCGGTCGACCGCCACGGCGTCGATATGGCGCCACCCGCCGTCCTTGTGGCGCCAGCGGAGCTCCAGGCCGGCGGGCGTGCCCGGGCTCGCGACGATGTCGCGCAACGCGGCGTTGATCCGCGGCAGGTCGTCGGGATGCACGCGGTCGAACGCGGGACGACCCACGAGCTCGGCTGGGGCGAAGCCCAGCAGGCGCTCGATGGAGTGGCTGGCGAACAGCAGGGTCCCGTCGGGGGCCATGAGGGCGACGACGTCCGCGCCGTGCTCGATCAGCGCGCGAAAGCGCTCCTCGCCCTGGCGCCGGGCCTCTTCCGCGCGGGCCTGCTCGGTCCGCGCGCGCCGCAGGTCGAGGGCGCGCAGCACGGCGGGGCCCACGCGCTCGAGGTGGTGCTTCACGACGTAGTCCGCGGCGCCCGCTTTGATGTACTCCGCCGCCGTTTCTTCGTCGAGGCTGCCGGTCACGACGATGACGGGCGTATCCGGCGCTTCGAGGAGCGCGATGCGCAGCGCGTCGGCCGCGCCGAACGTGGGAAGGGAGTGGTCCGTCAGAATGATGTCGGGGGCGAAGGTCTCGAGCGCCTCCCGGTACGCGCGTTCGGAGTCGACTCGGCGCGCTGCCCCGGTGATGCCGGCGCGGCGCAGCTCTCGCTCGATCAGCGCCGCGTCGTCCGCGACGTCCTCGACCATCAGGACGCGCACGAGATCCGGCATCAGATTCAGCGCGGCTGCTCGTTCAAGAGCAACCAGTAGAGCCCGACCTCGGAGACGGCGCGCGCGAAGGCCTCGAAGTCCACCGGCTTGACGATGTAGCTG
>Ga0075434_100004463_pt1 | contig 12619 bp, 14 predicted proteins | sample RhiMethybrSRZTD3_FD_75298 | JGI IMG/M metagenome (GOLD analysis project Ga0075434, IMG submission 75298) | Populus rhizosphere microbial communities from Tennessee, USA - Rhizosphere MetaG P. TD hybrid SRZTD3 | ecosystem: Host-associated > Plants > Roots > Rhizosphere > Soil | place: USA... | reverse complement strand
GATCACCTGCAGCGCCACCTCGCGCACGTCCTGCTCGAGACACCCCCCGCTCACGTTCCCGGCGGTGCTGCCGTCCTGGGCGACGACGAGCTTCGCCCCCTCGTGGCGGTACGCCGAGCCGCGCACCCGGACGACGGTCGCCAGCGCGGCGCGCTTCCCCGCGGCGCGGGCAGCAGCCAGGAAGTCCAGGACCTCGCGCGTCTCACGCCACTGTTTCATTCGCTTGAAATCTAGCTGGTGCGCCCCGCGGCTCCCTCGCCGACACGCGCCGCGAACTTGTCCCAAAAGCTCTCCGTGAGCTTCTTGGCGGTGCCTTTCAACAGCCTGGCCCCTACGCTCGCCACCGTGCCGCGGACCTCCGAGCTGGCGCTCCACTTCAGGCGGGACCGGTTCGGGGGGATGGGCTCGATCTCGAGCGTGGTGCTCACCTCGACACCCGAGCCGGGCGCCTTGCCCTGGGCGGTCATTTTGAGGCTCTTGGGCGGGTTCACCTCCGACAGCTCGACGTCAAGCTGAAATCGCACTTTCACGGCCCCCACGCCGAATCCCGAAATCACCTTGAAGTGCCGGTCGTCGATCGGCTCCACCGACTCGACTCCCGGCGCCACCGACGCCACGAACTGGTGATCGAGCAGGCGTTTCCACACCTCGTCGGGGGGCGCCGCAATTTCCGGCGCGCCGGAGAAGTCGAGTTTCATCGCGCTAATATGCGCCCTCGAAGAGGAGCGGCAACTTGGCTTGCACCTTGGTGTCCCGAGCGTAGCTTCGCTGGACCAGATCCGTTACTGAGGAGGTACCATTGTGAACCGCACTGCTTTGCTGTTGCTGTCCGCCGTCCTGCCCGTGGGGCTCGTGATCGCCCCCGCGCCGAGCGGCCCGGCGGACGAGTCGGTGTTCGTCCGGAGCCTGCCCGCGGGCCAACACGAGTCCGTGCTGTACGTCTGGACCAGCGACGCCGATCAGAAGGACCCCGACTTCCTGTCGGTGCTCGACGCCGATCCCGCATCGCCGAGTTACGGCAAGGTCATCACCACGGTGCCGACGGGATCGCCCGCGAACGAGGCGCACCATTTCGGCTACACCGCGAACGCCGATCGCATCTTCGCCGGCGGGCTGTTCTCGAACCGGCTATTCATCTACGACGTCGCCACCGATCCCAAGCACCCGAAGCTCTTCAAGACGATCCCCGACCTCGCCGCCAGCACGGGATACTCGGGTCCGCACACCTTCTACGCCGTACCGGGTGGCGTGATGATCGCGATGCTCGGCTCGAAAGAAGGCGGCGCGCCGGGCGCGCTGGTGAAGCTCGACAACGACGGCAACTTCCTCGAAGCGCATCCCGCGCCCGACTACATGTACGACGTCGGGGTCAAGCCGGAGCTGAACCTGATCGTCACGTCGAGCTGGGCGCATCCCCACGCCGTGAAGGCCGGCAATACCCCCATGGACCAGGTGGGGGACGAGGTGGTCGCGTGGGATTGGAAGACCGGCAAGGTGCTTCAGGTGGAGCACCTCGACAAATCACCGCTCGAGGTCCGCTGGCTGCACGGCCCGACGGCCCGCGGCGGGTTCATCAACTGCGCGTTCGGCAACAGCGTGTGGCATTGGCAGGTCGGACCGGACGGCAAGCTCGCCTTCCACCGCGTGATCAAGCTGGCCGACGGCTCGCTGCCGGCGGACATGCGGATCTCGTACGACAACAAGTTCCTGTTCGTGTCGCTGTTCGGCGGGGGAGCGGTGCAGCAGTACGACGTCGCCGATCCGATGCAGCCGAAGCTGATCGGCAGCGTCGCCATTCCACAGGCGCAAATGATGAAGCTCACGCCCGACAACAAACGGCTGTACGTGAGCAATTCGCTCTTGTCGAACCTGGACGGGAAGGTTCCCTACCGGGTGCGACTCGTGAACTTGGGTCCGAGCGGCATGACGCTCGATGCCAAGTTCGACGTGGACTTCGAGCACTTCCCGACGGGGCAGGCGCGGCCCCACGACATGTTGCTGAAATAAAAAAAGGCGTCACGCAACACCGTAGGGGCGCAGCATGCTGCGCCCCTACGTCGTCCACCATTACATTACCGCACCATGCCCTCGGGCCCCGCTTTTCTATTCGATCTCGACGGCACGCTCGTGGACAGCGTGTACCAGCACGTGCTCGCGTGGCGCGAGGCGCTCGAGAGCGTCGGCATCGAGCTCTCGGTGTGGCGCATCCACCGCCGCATCGGCATGAGCGGCGGCCTGTTCGTCAACGCGCTGTTCCGCGAGACCGGCCGCGAGCTCAAGCCCGAGCAGGCGGCCCAGATCCGGCGGGTGCATGCCGCAGCCTACGCCCGCCAGGTGTCGCAGGTGCGTCCCCTCCCGGGAGCACGCGAGCTGCTTGCCTTCCTGACGGAATCAGGCGTCCCGTGGGCGATCGGCACCAGCGGGCGGATGGAAAGCGCTCAGCCCAACCTCGACCTGCTCGACGTCCCCGCCGCGGTTCCGATCGTGACCCGCGACCAGGTGGAGCACGCCAAGCCCGACCCCGATCTGTTCCTCGCCGCGGCGCAGCGGCTGGGGGTCCCGATCGACGAGTCGATCGTTGTAGGGGACAGCGTGTGGGACCTGCTCGCGGCGCGCCGCGCGCGGGCGCTCGGCGTGGGCCTCTTGTCTGGCGGCTATGGAGAAGAAGAGCTCGAGCGCGCCGGGGCCTACCGGGTGTACCAGGACCCGGCCGACCTCCTGAACCATCTCGACGAGGTTGGCGTGCGCATTGGCTCTTAGGAACCGCGGATCATCCGCGCGATCCTCCAGTCCGCACCGACCCGGAGCATCCAAAGTTCGTCCGGTGGCCCGCCGCGGCACGGGGTCACGAATACGCGCGCCCAACGGTCATCGATCAGCGCAATGGACAGCACGTGCTCCTGCCGGGCCACGCACGCTAAATTTCGCGCAACGGGATGCGCTCCCACCCAGGCCGGATCGGACGTCGGCGCCGTCCACCGGGCGCTGATCTTCCCCACCCAGAAATGGTCGAGCACATCGGGCCAACGGTGGTCCCGATCGTCGCGGTAGAACCCCTCGACCTGCGCGCGGATCACCTCGCGAGGCGAGGGAGCGAGCTGGGACACGACGGGCGTCCCCCAGATGAGTGCCAGTACCGCCCATGTCGCCGCACGACCGATCATCGCCATCGATCAGTGTATCGAGAGGCGGCGGTTGCTCGCTATCCGATTTTGAGGGGTAAACCAGGCGCCGAGTCGCGGCTTCAGCCGCGACCCTTAGAAGTGATCCTCTTCCGCAGGCGTGGTCCCCCGGGCGGGTAGCTTGACCACCCGGTCCCAGGCACTCGTCTGCCAGTTGTCGGGACGTTCGACCTCGCGCACCCAGGGCGGCAGCGGCACCGTGAGGTAGTGCGCCAGCGCCCCGACATACGGCTCGTACATGCGGCGCAGCTCGGTGAGCCGCTCCTCGAAGTCGGGCCGGTCCCGCAGCGCGAGCCCGCCGCGCGTCAACCGCTCCCGGAGCTTGGCCAGCTGAGCGGACCCCAGGCGCTCCCCCTGCCGCTCCGGCGGCGTGCTGAACACCTGCGCCAGGTCGACGACGGCATGACGGGCCATCGCGAATGTCAGCTCCGCCTGCCGCGCGCACCAGCCATCGAGCCCGATCATCACCACGGCGCTCGTGTCGAGGATGGTGGTGAGGGCGGCGAGCCACGACTCGTTGTAATGCTGGGACCGGAAGTAGGCGAGCGGAGGGTACGAGAGGTGACTCTCGAGCACATCGGCCGCCCAGCGTTCCCAATCACGCAGCAGGTCGGTGAGCGCCGTGGCGCCTGGATCGAAGCGGTGTCGCCACAACAGCTCCGACGCGCTGGGCGGCGACCCGGCGCGGGCATCGAGCAGTGAGATCGCCACCTCGCGCCGGGAAAATGCCTGATAGATCACCGGGAAGTAGCCGATCACCACCGCGAGAAACGCGAACCCCATGCCGGCCTCGACCGCGGTGAGCGCTTTTGCGAGCGGACTGCTGGGCGCCACGTCCCCCAAACCGAGCGTGACGAACGTCGTGCCGCTCATATAGAGATCGGTGCCGAAGCTGGGCGCGCCACCGGTGACGCTGAGGGCGGACCCAGCGGCCCACTGCAGCAGCCCGAACGAGACGACGATCCCCACCGCCCACAGCGCGAGCAGCAGGATGAGGGAGAGGGGACCGAAGAACGAGAGGAAGGCATCGCGCCGCCGACCCGAAAGGACGCGCGCGGTGGCGCGCCACGGGATCCAGGTGAAGCGGTAGAACAGCCTGGTGATGCGGATCCGCCCGCTCACCCGCCGCGGCAGGATGATCGTCTCGAACGCATCCCATAGCACGATGGCGAGCAGCACGGCGCCGACCACACCACCCAGCAATCGCATGGTCATCTCCACGACTGGGTCGGCACGTTGGCCGGCGGCTCGAGCAACTGGAGATAGGTCACGAGCTTCCAGACGGCCCCGGGCGGCAGTAGACCGCCGTACGCCGGCATGCCGTGCGGCCGGCCGTAGTAGACGGACTGGAAGATCGCCCCATCGGATCCGCCGTAGCGCCAGCGGCCGTCACGCAGGCTGGGACCCACCCAGCCCGCCGCCCCGCCGCCGTGACAGCCGTCGCAGTTCATCACGCCGAACGTCCGCTCACCCTCCGCCGCCGACTGCCGATCTCCCCGGAACGGATTCTTGTCCACCTGCAGAGCGCCCGCCGGCGGCGCGACGCCGCCCGCGAAGACGCGCGGCTCCTCTCGCGCAACATCCGAAGGTCGTGCGGCTTCACGCCCGCCGCATGCCGCGGTGACGAACAGCAGAGCGACTACAGGGCGAAGATCCACACGATGCCTCCCTGACTGGTATGCCGTGCGATGTCCGGCACGAAGTCCGCCGGCGCCCGCACGTCCGCCGGGTCATCCGAGCGGACATCTCCAGCCAGCAGGAACCAGTCGCCGCCGATCCCGACGTACACCGCGACGTATTGCTTGCCGTCGGCGCCCGTGTAGGTAATCGGATTTCCCACCACGCCCGACCCGACCTTGAACCGCCACAGGACCTTGCCGGTCCTCGCGTCGGCCGCCTTGAACCAGCCGTCCAGCGTGCCATAGAACGCGACGTCCCCCGCGGTGACGAGGGCGCCGCTCCACACGGGGTAGGGCTCCGTCGTCTGCCACACCTTCTTCCCGGCGCCCGCATCCCACGCGATGAACGCCCCCATATACCCGCCCCGACCCGCGTGGTACGGAGTGTTCGCGCCTATGAACGGCGTTCCGGCGATGCGGGTCGCCTGCGTCGCCTGGTAATCCATGCACATGTTGTTCGTGGCGAGGTAGAACAGGCGCGTGCGCGGTGAGTACGCCGCCGGCGACGCCGGGCTCTTGCCGCCTTCCAGCGTCGGGCAGACGTGCTTGACGTTCCCGCGGGACGCGCCCGTCAGTTTGGTGGAGTCGACCACCGGACGGCCGGTCGCGACGTCCACCCGTTTGGCCCAATTGACGTCCACGAACGGCTGGGCCACCAGGACCTCGCCCGTGGCGCGGTCCAGCGTGTACGCGAAGCCGTTCTTGTCGAAGTGGACCAGAACCTTGCGCGGCCGGCCACCGACCACCAGGTCCGCGAGGATCATCTCCGAGGCGGCGTCGTAATCCCAGCTATCGTGCGGCGTGAACTGGTACGCCCACACCAACGTCCCGTCGTCCGGACGGCGGGCCAGTACGCTCGCGGTCCATTTGTTGTCGCCGGCGCGCTGCTCGGGGTTATAGGGCGCTGGATTCCCGGTGCCGTAGTACAGGAGATCGAGGGCGGGATCGTAGGACATCCATCCCCACACCGGCGCGCCGCCGTTCTTCCACACCTCGGCGGGCCAGGTCGTGAGCGCCAGCTCGGCGCCCCGATCGTAGAACGGCTGGAAAATCCCCGGCTTCGCCAGCACCTCGCTGTCCGGACCGATGTTATAGGCGGTCCAGACGAGCCGGCCCGTTTCGAGATCGAGTCCCTTCAGCCAGCCGTGGATGCCGAATTCGCCGCCGGACGCGCCCACGATGACGCGGTGCTTCACGACGAGCGGGGCGACCGGCGTGGTCTCGCCCTGCGCGAGATCCGCGATCCTGGTCTTCCACAGCTCCTTGCCCGTCGCCGCCGCGACCGCCACGGTGTGCCCGTCCAGCAGGTTGTACACGATCTTGCCGTCGGCGTAGAAAGCGCCGCGATTGACCGCGTCGCAGCAAGCGATGCCGAGGGCGTTGGGATCGACCGCCGGACGGTACTTCCACTTGAGGGGGTACCCTTCCCGGGTGAGGTCGAAGGCGTAGAGCACGTTCGGATACGGCGTGACGACGTACATGGTGTTCTCGACCACGAGCGGCTGCCCCTCGTGCCCGCCCAGCACGCCGGTCGAGAAGGTCCACACCGGGCGCAGGCGGCCGGCGTTGGCGCCCGTGATCTCGCTCAAGTCGCTGTAGCGGGTAGCGGCGAAGTCCTTGCCCGGCATGGGCCAGTCGCCGCGCTGCGCGGCGCCGCCGACCGGCAGCGCCCCAAGCAGGATCAAGACCGTCAGTCGAGTCATGCGCGCTTCCCCCCTCCCCTTGAAGGGAATATGCAGGCACGTAGACTTGCTGCGTGAGCCTGGACCGGGTGATGCACCGATCTTGGGGTGGGGCTGCGCTTACCGCCCTGGCGGCAATGTGCGTAGCACCCCGTACGGCGACCGTCCTCGAGGCACAGGCCGCGGACCGGCAGGCGTCGCCCGACTCGACCGAGCCGTCGGCTTCCCGGTTGTTCGACGCCGCGGAGCCGCTCGGGCTCACGCTGACGGCGGATTTTGGGACGGTCGGCAAGCAGCGCGGGCCCGATAAGAAGAACCAGCCGGGCATTCTCGCCTACGCCACGCCCACGGGCGACTCGGTCAAGCTCGACGTGCAGCTGCGCACGCGCGGCCATTTCCGGCTCAAGATCTGTCAGTATCCGCCCCTCAAGCTGGTGTACGACAAAGCACAGGCGGCGCGGACCATCTTCGCCCACACGGGCTCGAGCCTCAAGCTCACGGTGCAGTGCCGCGGCGGTCGCGGGAACCAGAACTACGTGCTGGAAGAGTACCTGATTTATCGTGTCTACAACTTGCTGACCGAGCGGAGCTTCCGCGCGCGGCTCGCGCGCGTCACGTATGTGGATGCGCAGGGCAAGCACCCGCCGGACATGCGCTACGCGTTCTTCGTGGAAGACGACGACCGGATGGCTCGGCGCGCCAAGGCCGACGTGTTGGAGCAGAAGGGGGTGTCCCAGAACGACGTGGACCCCGAGCAGATGACATTGGTGGCGGTGTTCCAGTACATGATCGGCAACACCGATTTTGCGGTGTCGGCGCTGCACAACATCGTGCTGATCCGCGATTCGACCGGGGTCGTCTATCCCGTCCCCTACGACTTCGACTGGTCCGGGGTGATTATGCCTCCCTATGCCCTACCCGACCCGAGCCTCGGCATCGCCACCGTGCGCCAGCGCATCTACCGCGCCGTATGCCGCAGGCCCGAGGAGCTGGCGCCTGTGTTCGCGAAGTTCAACGCACAGAAGGACGCGATTTACGCGTTGTACCGCGGTCTCGAGAGTGAGGGACTCGAGCCCAAGCGCATCGCGCAGGCCCTCGACTACTACGACCAGTTCTACAAGATCATCAACGATCCCGGCGCCATTCGCCGCGAATTCACCCGGACCTGTCAGGGCGGCTGAGCCTCAGGGGCCTTCGTCGTATCGCATTTCGTTAGTGGGCGTGAAGCCGAGCTTTTCGTAAAGCCGTCGTCCCTCGGGCGACGCGTGCAGCACCACGCTCTCGATCCCGTTCTGGCGGCACCACTGCAACAGCTCCCGCATCAGCGCATCGGCGACTCCCCGGCGCCGCCACGCCCGCTCGGTGTAGACGTTCATGACCAGCCCTTGCGGCCCGCGCACCAGCCGACCGCGAGCCCCGTAAGGTCGGGGCAGGAGCTCGCGCAGCTGGAGGCCCGCGCCAGCGACGATCGCTTTCGACTGATCGTCCAGCTCCGCGACCCAAGCGACGTAGCGGCCGTCCGCGACGGCCTGGGTGAAGTACGCGCGGGCGGCCTCGATCAGGGTGTCGTGCAGGGCGTCCGGCAGCTCCCCCATGTCGCGGAACATCTCCGCTCGATGGCGCGCCAGGACGCCCGCGTCGGCGGCGGTGGCTCGGCGGATCCGGTACACGGCTAGTGTTGCTTGTCCGTCCATACCGCCAGCTCGTTCCCGCTGGGATCGGTGAAGTGAAACCGGCGGCCCCCGGGGAACGGGTAGGTTTTGCGGACGATCTTCCCGCCCGCCTGCTTGATCTTCGCTTCGATCGCTTCCAGCTGGGCGGCGTAGATCACCACCAGTGGATTGGCCGGTCGGACGGGCGCGTCCTTGGTGAAGCCGCCGCTCAGACGGCCATCCTGGAAGCTCGTGTAGTCCGGTCCGTAATCCTGGAACCGCCAGCCGAAGACCTGCTCATAGAATGCCCTGGTCCGGCCCACGTCGGTCGCGCCGAACTCGATGTAGTCGACCCGCCGGTCCTGATCGCTCTGCGTCATCGGGCTGCTCCTCCCGCTGGTGTCGTCCAAGATAACTTCCGGTTTGACTTCCCTGGGACCGCTCACTAGCCTTCATCGAGCGTTGTACGTCAAGGCGGGACTTGGCCAATGCGCCGGTCCCGCCTTTTCGTTTCCTCCCTCACGCGGGCGGACCGATGCCGAAGGAAGAAGCGATCGAGATCAACGGCACCGTCGAACAGGTGCTCCCCAACACCACGTTCCGTGTCCTGCTCGAGAACGGCCACTACGTGCTCGCGACCATCGCGGGCAAGATGCGGCGCTTCCGCATTCGTGTGCTGGCCGGCGATCGGGTCACGCTCGCGGTGTCCCCCTACGATCTCACACGCGGGCGCATCACCTACCGGTACAAGTGAACCGGGCGCTGGCGCGGACGGGCCTCGTCAAGGACGGCGGCCCGCCCCGCTGCCCCCAATGTGCTCAGCGGCTCGCGTTCGGGACCGATCGGCTCGGGCGCACGACGGAATCGTGCGGCTGCGGATACCGGGCGTACGTGCAGGTGCGGGAGAGCGAGCCCGCCGTTCCGGCCGTCGCTAGTGGCGGTCCGACCCCTGCGGGGTCCGAAAGTGCAGGGGGTCTCGCAGGCTCTGTAGCTCCCGGTAGTAAAAGAGCGCTGTAGGCCGCTTGCCGGTGAACCGCAGGCGCTTGAGGAGCGCGATCTCCTCCGCGGTCGCGGTACCGCTGAGCGCAGGGTCCCGCAAGAACTCCGTCAGCCCCTGCTCCTCCATGACGCGCTCGTCGAATTCCCGTTCGACAAACTCGAAGCGCTTCACATGCCCGGCCGCGACCCGTCGGTTCAGGACGATTTCCAGAGCGAACGTCGCGAGATCCACGTCCCAGGACTCTATCAGCGGATCCAAAAACGAGACGCAGTTCTCGGCCGACACCTGGAAGATGTCCGTATCGAGGAACTCGAGCACCATCACGCGCATCGCTTCGTAGCTGCGGCCCCCGAGCTCGGCTATCATCCGGACCCAGTACTCGTTGTCCAATTCCTGTCGGGCCACGTGCTTCGCTACTTCCAACACCTTCGAGGTGACCAAGCGCTCCAGCTCCCCGAGCGGTTGGCGCTCGAAGATCGCTCGAATCTCGGCTTCCTTGTCGGGGGCACACTTGCGCAGGATCAAGTCGCGGACTCCACCGAGCAGCGCGGTGGGTTCGTCGCCCAGCTCCCGCTTCAGCTGCTCTTTGCGCTGGAGCTCCGCCAGCTTCGCCAGCTCCCCGCTGGGCAGCCGCAGGAACTTGTCCATCCGGTCGTAGATGTCCGTGCGGTTCGGGGCGGGGGGCGCCTTGCGCCGTGTCAGCAGTTGGGAAATGTAGGACTCGGTCACCCGGGCGGCGCGGGCGAGGTCGCGCTGCTCCAACCCCAATTCCTCCAACCGGTGACGAATCACAAAGGGCACGTCCACGCGAGTTGCTCCTCGACTGCTCGTTAACACACAACGGTGAATCAGCAATACCGCAATGAGAAATACTTGACAAATCTAGTAAAGTATGGTACGTTGGGCAAGCTCAAGCAGTGCCAGTCGGTTGTCGAGGTTCATGGTGGTTGCCAAGGAGTCGCAACATGTATGCACGCAACGTCACGATGCAGTTGAAGCCCAACACGGCGGGTGAGTTCACGCAGACGCTCGAGAAGGACATCCTGCCCTTGCTCCGGAAGCGGACGGGCTTCGCGGACGAGATCACGTTCGTCGCGCAGGACGGCAAGGAAGCCCTTGCCATCAGCCTGTGGGACCGCAAAGAGAGCGCGGAAGCCTATGAGCGCGAGACGTATCCCGACGTGCTGAAGGGTCTGGCGAAGGTGCTCGAGGGAACGCCCCGGGTTGCCAGCTTCGACGTGTCCAACTCGACGTTTCATAAGATCGCCGCTCGCAGCTAAAGTCGACCAGTCGGCTGTCTCGAGACTGCTCTGTTTCGAAGGAGGGGGGCGGCTTAGTCCGCCCTCTTTCTTTACATGGAAGAGGTGAGCAGCTGATGGAGATTCACTGGCACGCATCGTCGCCCGGCATCCCGGTGCTCCCCACCGCACATCTTGCGAACCAGCGCGCTTGAGGGCACTCTAGCCCGCCCTCTTCAGGATCTCCTGTTGCGCTTCGCGATGGTCGCTCCGCTCATTGCCGCCGCGTTGGCTTTCCGCGCGGCCGCGCAAGACTCCCCCCCCTCAGGCCCCCGAGTCGAGATCACCGTGCCGGCGGCGCTGCGCGGCGCACCGCTGACCGGCCGCATGTACGTGTTCGTCACACGGCACGATGACGTCGAGCCGCGCCTCCAGGTGCGCCACGAGAGCGACTGCACGCCGTTTTTCGGCGTCGACGTCGCGCAGCTCGCGCCCGGCGCGCCCGGCGTGATCGACGGCACGACCCTCGGCTATCCGGTGGCGAGCCTCAAGGAAATCCCGGCGGGCGACTACTACGTGCAGGGGTTGCTCAGTGTGTACTCCGAGTTCCACCGCGCCGACGGGCACACACTGTGGCTGCACGACGATCAATGGGAAGGCCAGCAGTTCAACAAGTCGCCGGGGAATCTGGTGAGCGCGGTACGGAAGGTGCACCTCGACCCGGCGCGGTCGGACACGATCCGGCTCGAGCTCACGCGCGTGCTCCCGCCCATCGACCTGCCGCCGGACACGAAGTGGGTCAGGCACATCAAGATTCAGAGCAAGCTGCTCACCGCCTGGTGGGGACGTCCGATCTACCTCGGCGCGACGGTGTTGCTGCCGCGCGGGTACGACGCGGATACCGCCCGCCGCTATCCCACCGTGTACCAGCAGGGGCATTTCAACCTCAACCCCCCGTTCGGATTTTCGACCGACAGCAGCTCGGAGACTCCTGCGGAGCGAGCGGCCCGACTCGCACGCTCGGCGCGCGAGCCCGGGTTCGAGTTCTATCGGGCGTGGAGCGCTCCCAATTTTCCCCGAGTCATCGCCGTGACGTTCCAGCATCCCACGCCGTACTTCGACGACTCCTATGCGGTGAATTCAGCGAACAACGGTCCGTACGGAGATGCCCTGCTACAGGAGCTCATTCCCTATCTCGAAGAGCATTTCCGGATGATCCGCCAGGCGTGGGCGCGCGGGCTGACGGGCGGCTCGACCGGTGGCTGGGAGGCGCTCGCGCTCCAGGTGTACCATCCGGATTTCTTCGGGGGGACGTGGGTCCTGTACCCGGACCCGGTGGACTTCCGGCACTACGAGATCCCCGACATCTACAGCGACACCAATGCGTTCGTGCATCAGGTGGCGGAATGGATGACCGCCGATGTGCCGGCCGAGCAGGAGGTCACCGGCCAGCCGCGCATCAGCATCCGGCAGGAGAGTCAGTTCGAGGCGGTGCTCGGCAGCCGCGCCCGCTCGGGCGAGCAGTTCGCGATCTGGGAGGCGACGTACGGTCCGGTGGCGGCGGACGGGTACGCGGCCGAGCTGTGGGACCTGCGGACGGGAACGATCGACCGCAGCGTGGCCGAGTACTTTCGGGCCCACGACTACGACCTGCGCGACTATCTGGAGCGCAACTGGGCGAGGCTCGGGCCCAGCCTCAAGGGCCAGATCCACGTCTTCACCGGGGACATGGACACCTTCTACCTGAACCTCGCCGTGTACCGGCTGGAGGAGTTCCTCACGCGCGCGCGGCCGGCAGCCGACGCCGAGTTCGTCTACGGGCGTCCCATGAAGCCGCACGGCTGGCAGCCGTGGACCAACGCCGAGCTGGTGCGGATCATGGCCCGGCACATGGAGCGCCGCCGGCCGCGGCGCTGAGACCTAGAACGTCGCTGGCCGCCTCGCGTCGAGGCTCAGGGGGCCTGCGCCGAAGTGCGTGATCAAGAGCGCGGCGCCCAGCATGGACACGTTCTTCCAGAACATCGCCATCTGCATCCCGCGCATCATCGGGTCGGTTACCGCCCAGAAGTTGTGCATCATGAACGTCACGGGCACGAGGAACAGCACGATCAGCCAGCCGCCGATTTTGGCCTTGTAGCCGAGCGTGATGCTCAAGCCTCCGAGGATGGCAATCACACCGGACAGCG
>Ga0075434_100004461_pt1 | contig 12622 bp, 26 predicted proteins | sample RhiMethybrSRZTD3_FD_75298 | JGI IMG/M metagenome (GOLD analysis project Ga0075434, IMG submission 75298) | Populus rhizosphere microbial communities from Tennessee, USA - Rhizosphere MetaG P. TD hybrid SRZTD3 | ecosystem: Host-associated > Plants > Roots > Rhizosphere > Soil | place: USA... | reverse complement strand
CGTCGGGCCGTCTGAGGGGTACGGCTTTTCCGATTCGCGTCTCGAGGGCGACTGTGTCTCGGCTGCATCCCTTTTCGCGGGTGTATGGGCCATGCTCCATGAGAGAGTGCGCGGATCTTTCGTCGGGGCTGGATTTTCCTTCGGAGTCTCGTCGAAAAATCCCGCGACACATTGGTCGCAAATTGGGGTTCCGCGCGCCACGTGACACTCTGCGGGTTTTCCGCAATGAGCGCAGAAAGAATTTCGTTTGCGCCTCATCTTCCGGCGTACCTGGAAATCATGTAGAGGAGCAAGCTCATGAGAGCAAGCCACGCTACGCCGATGATGATGCGCCAAACGGTTTTCATTCGGGCAATTCCAAATGCTCGCGAATGAATTTCCAATCAATGGGGTCCTTTGGGGAGTTGTTCTCTTCCATGTGGGCTACGAGTCCACGAATCAGATCTGGAATGTCTGCCAGTTCCACGGGATAGGAAGAGGCAGCGTAGGGGTCTTCGGTTCCCCAGCAGAGGACAATGTTGCGACCCCATTCGAAAAGCTTCCAAAATCTACTTTGCGCAAGCACCTTCATTTTTTCCCCTCTTCCCTGAAGCTTTTTTCCATTGCTCGCATCGCATGGTCATACTCCATTGCGGCGAGAAGGAGCCTTGCCTTTCGCGAGTCGGAATTATGCGGGGACCTTGCGAACTCGCGCGCCGCTTTTTTCAGATTGCAAACGCATTCAATTACGCGAGTCGCAAGTTCCACGGGGCTCATTCTCACTCTTTCGTTGCGCAGGCCAACAGGTAATCGAGGCACTTCGACATGCAAATGGCACTTGCCTTGGGCCACCGAATGACTTCATGCCATCGACGGTAAAGAGCGAAGTCATCGCCCCATGAAACCAGGAAAAAGGTCACGGCTGCTCTTTCCCGTTCCGGACGAACCGGGGAGCAATCGAGAAAATCCGAGCGTTGCGAAATGCCCGACGCTGTCTCTTGGCGCGGCAACCTTCGCAGAGAAAAGCGGGCCTGAAAGCGTAGATGATGCGGCGCCATTCGCAGGATGGTTCCCGCTTTCCACAACTTTCGCAACCATCTGGCAAGCCACATAGACCGCATACCCCCTTGGACGGGGGAACGTTTTCGCCAAGTACGCAGCGGCATTTTCCTTTCGGAACGGGTCGTCGGTACATCTCGCTTACCCTCCTGAATGCCGCGTCAATCGCGCGGCAAATTTCGTTCATGTCATCCAGGCATTCTGAGGACCGCAGCCGCTCAGCGTATCTTTCCTTTGCTCTCGCTCGGGATTCCCTGACATGGATAAGATTTCTCGAGCGACAGTCAGAGCAGGAGCGATATCCTGGCATCGCCTCATTGACGACGGGCCGGCGCTTCCTCAGACACTCCAAGCACGGATTCCCCATTTCAGTTTTTGCAACGCTCACACTTCTACCTCCGTTTCGGTGTTGACCCCACGGGCTAAAAGCTTTCTCGCCTCTGCGAAGGCAATTTGGTGCGGGATGAGTTCCTTCGTGAACGCAATCGGGAACGGTCGCCACGAGCCATCCGATTCGCAGATCCTCTCTTGCCAGCGTCGGCGATTGGAGGAAAACACGAGATACCGAGGGTCTTGCATCGTTCCCCGGATTCCAGCAGGGAGATACACATGGACCCCATGCGGTGTGTTTTGAAAACCAAACGACTGCGGGAAAACCTCACGAATCCATTCCTCCTTCCTCCGCGTCGGACAGATGTCAATGTCGATGACGGTTATCAGGTCAAGGCGAGTCGAAAGCACCGGGAAGAACGTTCCCCGTTCGCTGCTCCATGTCAGCAGATACGCGGCTTCCTTTGGCGCGGCGAATGGCTTCACTCTCATGCGTCGTCTTCCCCGTATCCCTCGTCTAAAACCACAACTTCGATATCGTCGTCGGGGTAGTCGCTGTCCTGAATGTCCTCCCATGTCCGACGAAAATCATCGTTGGGGTTTTCGTCGGTGAGTTCGAATGTCCGATTCCCGTCATCGACGATTTCGTTGAAGGATGCTCGGTCAATTTCGACAAGGTCCCCTCCAACCATCGCGAAGTACCGCGCCACACTCTAAAACTCTTCCTCAAGCCACAGCTTGAAATTTTTCGTGATAGGGTCGGTTCCTTCTCTGACTTCGCTTGCGCCGATGTCAGTCACGCAGCGAATCCGAGAACCGACGGGAAAGTAGTTCTCTCCCTGAATGGGGTAGAACACATTGAACCATCGGAGCGATTGGTCATAGAGTTCCCCTCGCACCCCTTGAAGCTTTTTGATGGCGGCTTCGATTGAGTCGTCGTCCTTGATGATGCCGCTGAGGGTTGCTCCGAGCGATGCGCCCATTGTTGCGTACGCGGCGAAGGCAGCTGTGATAATCTTGAAGGGACTCGTAAAGAAGCGTTCAAGCTTCGCCCCGATGCTGTTCTGTTCGTCCAGTTTTTTGATGGCCGAGTCGATGGCCGCGATCTGCAAGTCGATGGGCGCTTTGTACTTCGCGCGGCCATATCCGTTGCGCCGCATGAAGGCTTCCCACAGATTGCCGAATTTGGGGTTGTGGTAGCCGATGATGTGACAGCGAAACGAAACGGTTCCGGAGGTAACATTTTCCGCCCCGGCCGCAGCAGCTGTCATCCCGCGTGTTCCGCCCGTAGCGTCGGCGGAACCGCCGATATAGCCCACTGTTCTTGCAATGCCGCTATTCGGGTCAACCTTACGCTCGCCGATGCTCGCCGACGAATAGCCTGCGAGTACGCGCGCCGCTTGCTTCTCTGCGTTGCGTGACTTTGTCGTCGAGAGTGCTTCCCGGTCGATGCAATCGGCCAGAGCATCGCCTTTCAGCCCCCGACACTTCGGCGGAATTGCCATCTACTTCCCCGGAGTCCCCGGTGCGGGATTCGCCTGAATGGCGCGCAGCGAAATGAAACGCAGCGCTTCAAGGGCGAGAATCAGAGCCATGATGGAAATCAAGGCCCATCCTTGCTTGGAACTCATTTCGAAACCTCCTTATCGAACGGGTCATTCGGGACATGGTCCCCATGAAGATGGTGCTCCAAGAGACAAGCGAACTCGCTCAAGGCAAACTGAATGCCGTGGACGATGTAGCAAGCTTCCTGGTCCTGTCCCTTGGAACTCACGCAGGAAATCAGATTCCACATATCTTCCGGCTTCACCGAGAGAACGCAGAGAGTGACATCGGAGCGCAGCTGCGCCTTTTGCGTTGCACTGCATCGGATTCCCGCCGTCATCAGGATGAGTACGGAAATCGAAAGTAGAAAAACGGAAACCTCCCTGGTCCAATGCAGAACCTTTTTCACGATTGCTTCCTCGTGTAATAGAGGTAGACCACTCCACCGATGATGGCCACTCCGATGACGGCACCGGCGGCAATGCCGACCGAACTCAGGATGTCCAGTAGCTGTTGCAGGATGGATTTCGCAGCGTCGCCAATCGGAGCGGCGAGGTTCGCAGCTGCAACGACCGTATCCTTGATTCCTTCCTTGCCCGATTCAATGGCTGCCTTCAGGTCGTCGGTATCACTTCGCCCGTCAATCGTCGGGAGAGCTACCCCGACTCCGCCGGCTACCAGGATGCCATGAAGCACGTTGTAAACATCCCCCGTGTTGCGCGCCGACGCAGAGAGCCCAGCAACGACTTGGCCCCAGTCGGACAGGACATCGGCGACCGCGTTCTTAAGGTCCTGGTCCGTTTTGGCAACGCCCAAATGGTCACGAGCGGCCTGGATGCGTGCGATAAGACCGGCGCCGAGTCCCTGCTCGCGCGCAGAATCGATTGCAGCGTCAGCCTGCGAGTATCCGAACTCTTGGATAGCGGCGAATGTGTCGGGTGAAAAAGGAGTTTGCGCCCTTTGAATCAGGACAATCAAACTCGCCTCTGTGGCCTCTTGCGGGTCAAATTCCATTGTGTCGCCTCATGCCAGTATCACAATCGCGCCGACGGCAAGAATGAAAATGCCAGCGATGACGATTGCTGTAATGGGACCAATGCCGCCGACGGTCCCCGCTTCGGGCAAGTCGCCCGCAGATGCAAGCACGCGCGAAACCTGATCCGCGCGTTTCATGGGGTCGTGAAATACGCCAGAGATGGCCTTGATATCGTCGCCGGTCACATTGGCCTGAATCCAGTCGTAGACTTCCTGCCAGGAACCGGCGGAGGGGACTCCATCCTGTACCATCTTCGCAAGTGTCGGCAGACCATGCCACAGCTTGACCATTCCCCACCATGCGGTTCCAAGGTAAGAGGAGGGGATTTTCGCTGCATACATGTCCAGGACCTGTGCGCCCGACTGAATCGAATAGACGGGGTCCATCTTGACGTGGTCAATGTCGATTCCCAGCTTGTCTGCCTCACGCGGGTCAATCTGAAACCAACCTACTTCGCCGCGTTCATTGCCCGGCAGAGGCTTTTCCTCGTAATTGTTACTGCCTGCATGCTCTGCCTCTGCCCATGCAAGTAGATAGTTGACAGGCCAAGAGACTTGAGCAGCGTCGTAGGCAACGCGGAAATCATCACGCCATGCCATGGTGAAAACCTTTCATGATACGCGGTTGACAGTCAAGCATTTTTACGGCTTCCACGTTACAAAGTCGTGGTCACCGAGAGTTTTTACTTCGGCGAGGACATCATCGGGTACATCGGCCATACGCAATTTTTGCAGGCACAATCCGCCGGTAATCTTGAAGAGAACCAGGGAAGTGACTTGCTCGATTGCATGATAGGAGAGCAGATTCGCATGCTGTGTTGTCAGTATCAGACCGACTCCAGCCCCAATGTGACGGCCGGTCGTGATGGTTTCCAAGAGGACCGCTCGGAATGACTTGGCTTCCTTGGGGTCCTCTATGAGATGCAGAAGCGCTGCCTCGTCGAAGATTGCTACGACGGGAACCGTTTTGGAGCGCTCCGCGATATGCCACGCGGTGCGGAGGAATGCCGATGGTGAAGCATGCCTATCGGTCAGGACATGGATGGTTTTTCCGCCGGTTCGCTCGATTCCCGCGACGAGTTCCGCCATGCTGTGGTAGGTGGCATCCCCTTCGCGCACCGGGAAGCCGCCCGACGGGTCGTGAACGATGATATAGGCCCGTCGGCGGAGTTCCTCCGCTCGCTCACGCGCCCATGTTGACTTTCCCGTGCCTCGTCGCCCAATGGCAACCTCCACCAGATTGAAGTCATGTGCGCGGTGCGGGGCAACACTCATGACGGTCTGTCAGCCTTGCCGAAGATGGCCGATTGCGCGTCGGTCGGAAAAGAAGGAGCGTCGGATGTTTCACGGGCTGGAGGATGAGCCGTTGCAGGTTCTCCCTGCACACCATTTCCGTTCGCTCCGATTGATGCCTGTTTGCGGCGAGCGGCAAAGTATGCCCGCGTTGCTTGCGTGGCCTGGAAGGCAGCGGAACCTACCACGACAGGTGCAGCCGCTTGCTCGCCGAGTCGTGGCGCGTACTGGCGGAGAACCGCTTCACACGCAGGCTTGAAAACCTGATCCCAATACACATTGGGCAATGCGAGCATGCCCTGCTCGGCGGAGTATTTTGCCATGCCCTTGCAGAGATTCGTCGCGATTTCCGCCACAGCCGCGGGCGAGAGTTCGACCGACGCAACAGGAACCTCTGCGCGCGGCAATACCTCAGCCGGAGGGGGTCCAAGCGGCGGAGGCACCTCCGGAGGGGGCAAAGGGGATTCATGGAGTGTTTCACTAGGTGTAAGAGGGGAATCCACACCCGCCGCAGGATCTCCCTGCGTACCATGCTCCATGAATCCTTCCACAGTACTTTCCTTGACTTCATGTCCCATGGAGCGCAGTAGCTGCGCGTCAGTCGGGGAAATGGTTTTCCCGTTACGCAGCCTTCGGCGTAGATGTTTCGCTCGATTTTTCGCCTTATCGTCCATTGTTCCCCTCTGCCGGTTTCGGCATGGCGGAGATTTTCGGAGCATCGTACTTGCCGCGACGAAGCGACAGTCTGACAATCCGGCCATCTCTTTCAAGCACCTTCGGCTCCTGAGAGCTAAATACCACAGCCCCCGTTCCGAAGAAAGGGATGTATCCCGTCCAGTACGGACCCTTCTCGCCCTGCTGTTGACCCTTCCAGCGAATCCATTCCGCCGGAATGTCGATAAATCCGACCCGTTCCTGTTCGGTTGGCCTGTTCGTTGCCATGCGTCTCATCCTCCGTTTCCAATGCCAAAAATCGGCGCAATTGCCGCATTCTTCCGTTTTGGGGATACCGTGCCTGCACCTCCCCGGTCCCCACGTTGCAGGGGGTCTTGCCGATGGAAGGCAGGGGGTGCAATCCATCGGCTTTCCCACAATGCGGGAACCGGGGAAGGTGCGAAGCACGTCCGATATGATCTCATCCGCGTTTCTGGATGACGGTTTCAAGTTCCCTCGATAGCTCGTCAATCATGGTCGTCCGACGAACCAGCGAATCGTGCATGGTGGCGCCGAGTCCTCCCTCAATCTTGGACGCGGCGACCAATGCATCCAGGATATGCCCCTTCGCTTTCTCTACGTCAATCAAAGCGCGCACGGGGTCGATGCGAACGAATCGCATGGAACCGTGAATCAGGTCGGACGCGGCATACATGAAGCCTGCGATCTGGGAGAGCGCTCGCGAGCGGTCGAGACGTTTACGCGCAGTCATCTCGACTCCAGGTCGGACATCACATCGTTGACTGACGTGAGAATCTTCAGGATGTCCCGGTCAAGCCATTTACCGCCATGGCCCTTTGTGATGGTGAAGGCTTCCCAGAGTGCCGATTTGGCTTTCTGGAGATTCTCGGAAATCTTTTCCTTGTCAACGTCAACGGTTCCCGGCAGCGTCGTTTCCTTGCGCATCACTTCCCCTTTCTTGTTTCCAGGACGAGTTCAGTTTGATTGCGACGAACCTCAGAGGCTTTCGCCAGAGCGGTGCGGTAGAACTGGCATCCCGTCAGATGGTACAAGGGTTGCCCGCAATGAGTGCAGAGCCGTCGAAGGAGAATCTCGATAGGCTTTCTCCTGGCACTCATGGGCGCTTCCCGGTCAAGCGGGCAATGTCTTGCCGTGTTTTTTCAATGAGCCTTTCCAGGTACTCGGCCGCGCCATTAAGAAGAAGATAAGGGGTTTCGACCTTGGGCGGCATTGCGGTTTCAGTTTCCGGCTGCATTACCGTACCAGGATGGCGACGATGGCCGAAGCGAGCGTTACGAGAGAGACGATGGCCACGCATGCGGCAATGCGAACCGCGCTGCGTGTGATGCTGTCAGACGAGCGAGAATCGTCGAACAGCTGTAGCTGCGTCCCTCGGTTCCTGCTCTGTCCCTTGCGTGCCTTGGCTTGGAGGAAGGTTTCGTTTTTCAGTGAACGGCGGAAACGGAAGTCTGACATGGTCCCCTCTCTTTCGTGACTGGAATAACATGCATGATTCGCACCGGCAAATTATTCCCATTGGTTGCAATTTCCCTACACGTAGTTATCGGGAAAATTCGCGACTTTCGTGTCATGTCGGACAATCTTTTTTCGTAGGGGTATGACCCCTCGGTAAGATAGCCCTTGACACCCGCAGAAACCGCTTGCTCGTTTCACGCTCGGCGGCTATAGGGTTGATATGAGCACCTTTCGAACTCCGTATATCGCGCGGTCAACGTCGTATGTCTGGGCTTCGGGTGTCACCCTGTCTCCCGATCTGAGCTTCCTCAATAGTGGCCCGCCCATGAAGTCACCGGAGATTCAAAAACTCCGGCTTCGCTTCAACGGACTGGCCACGACTGGCGCAGGTGGCGGCTTCCCCGGCCGCACTTGGGCGCAGATCTTCCAGCAGGTCCAGCTGACCGACGCAAAGGGCATTCGCATCAATTGCCTTGGTTCCACTGTGCGCCAGCTGATGCAGCGCGAAGATGGTGCGAGCGCTCGCGATGGTACGGACATTGCGGTTTCGCAGAGCAACGCGACCGTCGATCTGGAGCTTGCGATTTCCTTCTCGCCGCGTCGTGCGCGCACTCCTCAGGACTGGCGCATGCCGATTTCCGATCTCGTGAATGGGGCTGGCAAGCTGGATCTGAACATGGTCACTTCGACCGGCATTTCGTCGAACGTCACCATCAATTCGGGAACCGTTCAGGTGTGGGCAGAAATCGTCGACGGTGGCGACCCCACTGCGAAGATGCGCCAGCAGATTATCGAAGTCGGCATGACCACGACCGACTTCCCGTATGCCGTGCGCGGGCTGCTCGTCGATGCATGGTTCCGTTCGCAGGATTCGGACATCTATGCGAACACCGCCCTTGCGGCGCAGAACATTACGACGGCGCAGCTGATGTACAGCGCGTATCCGTCGGCGGTTCTGGATGACATCTACTTCAAACAGCTGGACAACGGCGTCGCGACGAATGACGATGTCGGTGCGGGTTTCGCGCACAACGTCTTTTCGTTGCCTCTGAACGCGAAGGCGACGCAGCTGCCCGAACTCGATGTCCTTCAGGTTCAGATTTCCGGCTCGCTGCCGTCGAACGGCCGCATGGTCGTTGTCTCCCTGACGAAACGGAATGAGAACGCGGTCGCCCGCGCGCTTGGCTTCCGCGACATCAGCGAAGCGGCGCCTCTGCTGGACAAAGCGAAGGTCAAGGGCGCCGATGGTTCCACGCAGGCACTTTCGACCGCGAAGGGTGCGGCTGCGTATCTTCCGCTCGGTCCCATCAAGACCGGTTCGCAGCACCGGTAAGCGACCATGAAAACCGCGCTCATCATCGGAGGGGTCCTCGTCGTGGTAGGTGGCGGTGGATACCTCCTCTATCGGCAGTTTTCGCATCTGGTGAAGCCACCTGCGAAACCGGCCGCGAATCCCCAGGACACGAAAGCGAACCTCACCCGCGATCTGGGGGGTCTCGGCTTCGACCTTGGGAAATACGTCGGGAATGAAATCGGCGGCACCTACGGGTCAATCGCTGGATCCGCGGCGAGCGGCATTTTCTCAGCGGGCCTGTCTGAACTCGGCTCGGAGATTTTCTCGTGAACGCCCATCCGCTCGCAATCGCTCTGGCGTCGGCAGGGGCAACGATCCTGTCGGATGGATTCCTCGCCGACAAGGTGTCAACGAACCGCGCCGCTCAGATCGGCGTGGACATTGCGGTAGGTGCAATCGTCGGAATGGCGGTTCACTTCCTCTTTCGGCGGAGCGGTGCTCCGCAAGGTGGATGAGACATGTTGAAGGCTTTCGGAAGCGCTGCTCTCGTGGGGCTCATTGGCTATGCGGGCGGCCGCTATGTCGGTCCCAAGGTTCCTCTGCCCGCGAACGATTGGCTTGGCGCCGCGTTGCTCGCTGGCGTTGCTGGCATCGTTCTGTCCAAGGTCGGCTGAGAGACCATGCTCCTTCTCGCTTGGCTCCCGTCTCTCATCCTGCCCGGTCTTGCCGTGTACCTTCGGCCATCGGCCAAGGACACCCGGCAGGTCCTTGCAGCCGTGGGGAACGGGGTCAGCACTCCTTCGACAGCGAAGGCAGGCCCGACGAAACCGAAGGGAAAGCCGGTTTCCGGCTATGACCCCGGAGTCGATTACGGCAAGCAGGGTCCTGTCACGGCTGCGCCGACTGTCCAAGGTGGAGCGTTTCAGGCAGACGAAACCGACAATTCTTTCCGGGAGAGAGACCCCGAATCCCTTTTCACTGGCGACCCCACAACTATGCCCTACCTATATCTGGTAGGAGCAGGAGCGTAAAGGAACATGAAAGAGTTCAAGATTCTGAATTGCCCGTGGTGCGGAAACCCCGACGAGCGGAACGTCTATGCTCGCTTGGAAACGTATGTCTGCAAGGCATGCGGCACTTCGGGGACCGTGGATGACGATGGCCGCTTCACCCCGCCTACCAAGGCCAAGGAAGTGCGGCTTCCTCAGGGCGGCTTCGCTCTGGAATTTCCATCCGTCAAGGCAAAATGAAGGGGATTCTCGTATTGGGCGGTTTCTTCCTTGGCGTTCTCCTGATCTGGGGACCGCGAAGGACTGTACTCCGCACTCTGCGCCATCCCTTTGACCGTCCCACGACTGAACCGGGGACCAACCAAGTTCCCCGTGATAGGGAATGTGGATGCGAGGATTGATTGCTTGCGCCTTTCTCTGCGCGTGCGAAATGGTTCCCCATTCGCTTCCGACTGGTGGAGGTAGCGAAATGAGTGGCTGCCAGAAAGTTTTCCGGGTGTCTGCGCTCGCCGGTTCGTTCGTCGCGGATGAGGCGCCGATGACGGTTATCAATGACCGCGTGTCTGCCATCTGGATTGACCCCGATTCGGAGATGGATACCATCGTCGTGCAAGCGGCGAATTTCGACAATCCGGGCAAGCTGGACAACGGGAACTCGTACGTGAGCGGCGCTTTCAGCAATACCGCGGTCGGAAATCTCGGCGTGCAGCCGTGGCAGACCCTGCGGAGCGGCATTGTCGTTGGAGTCGGCTCGCCTCTCATTGCCGACCTTGCGCCCATGGTTCGCATTTACGCAGGTCCGTACTCTGCCCTTGCCGCTCCGCGCGTTTCGTTCGGATGGTGCATTGGCGGAGTTCCCAACGATCTGCCGGCGAAGCGGGGTCCGCTGCGCTACTCGGCGAGCGGTTCCCCCGTGGGACTCGGCCCCCTTCGCCTTGTCGTGCCGACCTACGGACGCAGAAAAATCACCATCGCGGTCGCCAATGCCGATGGAGCGAATGCGACGACGGCAAACATCGTGGCGAGCCTTGCGGCGAGCAATACCGTCAATCTCTCGACGGCTGCGACCGGCGGCAAGGTCGTTGCGGCGAGTACTACCAACATCTTCGACTTCTCGGATTTTTTCCCGACCGCTCCGCTTGTAGATTGGATGGACATTCGTTTGTCCGGTCCTTCGACCAATGCCAGCGTCGTCGTACAGGTAGAGGACTGACAGAAAGATCCTCCCTTGCTTCAAGTCAGAGACATCGTCCAGTACACGGATACCAATGGCGTAAAGCGCCTTGGGCAAGTCATCCGGGACAACCTTGACAACACGTATCAGGTTCAGATCTTCGATATAGCGGGTCGCCCCGATGCTCCCATGCTCGTGGTCCAAGAGGGAACCGGGAACAATCAAGCAGCCCTTTTGAATCAGGGCGGCTATCGCACGGTTTTTGATATCGACCTTTCCCAACTTTCGAATCAAACATTCCCCTCGGACGCTACCGGTATCACCTTCGCCGGTGCATCCGGATGGAACATGATTAACAGCGCGAATTGCACGACTGTCACTCAGCTTATCAATGGGACCGGTCTGAGGTTCAATCCAGTCGCCGCTACCAACGTGGCAAGCCCACGAACAGCACCCGCATTGGGATGTTTGGTTCAATCCTATGCGCCAACGTACAACTATCTGACAGATTCGCTACGTTTTTGGACCTATATTTCCGCCGACAATTGTGTCGCAAGCTTCGACCATGCTTACTCCGGTTTCTGGTCCCACACTGGCAACAGCACTGACTTTATCTGCGTTGCCATGCGCGGAGTTTTCAGCGGAACTCAGAGCCTTCGAGTACGTGAGTGCTTCAAGGGTACAGTGACTGACTCGGGAATGGCTCAGAATCTTGCTGCCGGGAATCGGGTTATCATCACTGACCTGACCCCTTCATTTACCCGCTGTTCATACGGCGCGATTAGTGGGACAGGAACCTTTCAGGCATTCTCGTCCATGGCTTTCGCTGGCCAAGTGGTTTTCTCCGGTGCTTTCTTTTGGGATAACCCCACGGTTCCCCCGAACTCAGCTGACTTTTGCTTTGGACTCGGAGCCCTGAGAGCGGCGAGCGGAACAAACCTCATCATCGACTACAAGCGAATGAAACTCGAGATAGCGCAACAGTAATGGCAGAGAAGGGTACAACGGCTTGGCTTCGCAGCATTGGATTGCTGATTTTCCACAGCATCAATGTGTTCGCTGCTGTGTTTCTTGCTATGAAAATCTCTTCCGTCCCCGCCGATTTCCGCGCATCGGTAATGAATATGGCTTTCCTCCTACTCGGAATCAGCGGTGGAACAACCTCGCTTGATGGACTCCGCGCACGATTGAGAGCAGGGGATTTTTCCGGCGCAGAATCGCAACCTCCGACGACACGGGTACGGATGAGAGAACCGACTCGCAGAGTCATCACTGAAACCGACAAGGGGAAGCCGCTATGAAATTTGAAACACGTACCTGGAAATGCAAGCATGGTGGATACTGGATTAACGGTATCAAGGGATGGCTCTATGTCATGCCTGTAGTACCTCCGTTCTGGAATCGCCCCTGCAAGTGCAAACCTCCGATTGCTCCGCATGCGACTGATTCACAGAGGTAGCTTCACATGCGGCAAGAATGGCCGCACTGTGGATGTTTACGTAAAGCATACACCCGCGAAAAGGGATGCAGCCGAGACACAGTCGCCCTCGAGACGCGAATCGGAAAAGCCGTACCCCTCAGACGGCCCGACGCGCACAACGCCTATCAGTCATGTTGTTGAGAATGACGGCGCAGCGGGAGAGCACAAATCGGCCGGCGGTTTCGCGGTAGACAGCGACGGAGATCTCCAGCTCCTTCGCTCAGTCCCTCCGCGGTAGCGTAGGCTGGCTCAGGCAGCTCGCTCCGCGCAGG
>Ga0075434_100004459_pt1 | contig 12623 bp, 11 predicted proteins | sample RhiMethybrSRZTD3_FD_75298 | JGI IMG/M metagenome (GOLD analysis project Ga0075434, IMG submission 75298) | Populus rhizosphere microbial communities from Tennessee, USA - Rhizosphere MetaG P. TD hybrid SRZTD3 | ecosystem: Host-associated > Plants > Roots > Rhizosphere > Soil | place: USA... | reverse complement strand
TTGAAGCCGTGGGGCTTTACCTATCAAGTCGAAGATCTTTCAAAAACCGATCAAGACATAAAGTCAGGAGGAACTCAGATCGAGTACAAAGATCAGGACCCTGAGATTCATCGCACGTTCGTCGCGGAGTGCAAAAAAAGAGATACTCAAGTGCGGGTGGCGATCTGAACCTCCGATACCCGAACGGCTGCTCTTGGAGAAAACAGAATGGAAGACCCTAAGATTTCCACAAAATCGATCGGTGAGAGCAAGAGTTCTTACAAGAGTTGGGTCGAGAGCGAGGGGATTCCGCTCATCGAGGGATTTTTTATCGAAGATATTCGAAAGGTTCCACTCGAGCCGTGGGCGCGCACCGGAGGATTGGCGGCTCGAATTTGTCTCGCAGGAACGGGCGAGACCAACGACGCCTACATTTGTGAGATTCCGGCGGGCAAGGCCCTCAAGCCGCAGCGACATCTGTTCGAAGAGTTGATCTATATCGTGAGCGGCCGCGGAGCGACGACGGTATGGAATCATCCAAATTCCAAGCACACGTTTGAATGGCAGGAAGGCTCGGTTTTTTCCCCGCCACTGAACAGCTGGTACCAACATTTCAACGGCAACGGCAGTGAACCGGCTCGTTATCTCGCCGTAACAAGCGCGCCGTGCATGATGAATCTGCTGCACAGCACGGATTTTATCTTCAATTGCGATTTCGTTTTCACGGATCGCTTCAACTCTCAAGCGGACTATTTTAACAGCCCGGGGACGTGGTATGCGGGAAGAACGTGGCAGACAAACTTTGTTGCCGATGTAAAAAATCTGAAATTACTCGATTGGAAGGAAAGAGGCGGCGGCGGTTCGCAGGTTCGGCTGGAACTTTCCGAGAATACATTGTGCGGTCATATTTCGGAATTCGCGGTAGGAAGATACAAAAAAGCCCATTTTCATGGACCGGGCGCTCACGTGATTATTCTGAGTGGCGTCGGTTATTCGCTAATGTGGCCGCAGGGCGAGCCGATCAAGCGCTACGATTGGAAGCCGGGAAGCCTGGTCGTGCCTCCAGGCAATTGGTTTCACCAGCACTTTAACGCGGGAGCAGAGCCTGTGCGCTATTTGGCTTTGCGTTGGGGCAGCCAGAAGTATCACGAGATGTGGGGCGAAGGAAAAGGTAAGGTCGACATCGACGTAAAGTCAGGCGGCAACCAAATCGAGTACGAGGATGAAGACCCCATTGTGCCGCAGATGTTTCAGGAGGCGTGTGATAAAGCCGGCGTGAAAAACTCGATGGAAAAATACTACAAGAAATCCGCTTAGGCACCGAAATATCTTGGTTGAAGAACAGGAGGTTCCATGATCAAGACAAAAGGTATTTATCATATGGGCATCCCGGTAAACGACGTGGAGCGCGCGGTTAAATTCTACACCGAGGTTTTGGGGATGACGATAGCCAAGCTCAATCGAGATGACATGGGAGATCACTTGAATCGCGCCGATCTTCGCTCCGGAGATTCCATGGTGGTGCTGTTCCAAAGACCGAAGCCTATGGAAAAAGATGCGCTCAAGGAAGACGGCGCGACCCACCAGGCTTTTACGGTGTCGCCGGAAGATTTCGAGCTGGCGGCAAAAAAAATGAAAGACTGGGGTGTGAAAGTTTACGATATTCCAACCGTAGAGCGGCCCACCGGACGAGGTTTTTACTTTTTCGATCCCGACGGTAATCTGCTGCAGCTCTACGCGCCGCCAAAAACCTCTTCTGCCTCGTGAAGCAATTCAGGGTCGTCGGCAAGCCGCTGCCGCGGCTGGATGGCGCTGACACCGTCACCGGCCGCGCCACTTACACTGTGGACGTGGCCTTGTCGGGCTTGCTCCATGCGAGACTATTTCGCAGTCCTTTTCCGCACGCAAAGATTCGCCGTCTCGACGTGAGCCGAGCCCGCGCTCTACCTGGCGTTGCCGCGGTTCTCACCGCCGAAGACGCGCCGCGGAAGCGATTCGGCTTCGGCATTCAGGACGAAGAGCTTTTCGCGCGTGATAAGGCGCGCTACGTCGGCGACGTCATCGCTGCCGTTGCAGCCAGCGACGAGGCGACTGCAGATCAGGCGCTCGAACTCGTGCACTGTGATTACGAAACGCTTCCTGCTGCGCTCAGCGTCGATGAGGCGCTTAGAGAAGATGCGCCGCTGGTTCACGAGCATTTGGATTCCTACCGGCTGAATACTGTGCTCGCGCGCGACTGGCATCCGGTTTACGGCACCAACATCGCGCATCAGGCTTCTTTTTCGAAAGGCGACATCGATCGCGGTTTTGCCGAAGCCGACGAGATCTTCGATGACACTTTCCGATCGCAGCAGGTGCAGCATTGCTCGCTCGAGCCGCATGCCGTCGTGGCCGAGTGGAATCGCGATCGCCTGACGCTTTGGACCAGCACGCAGAAAGTTTTTCTGGTGCGCTCGGGCTTAGCTGATCTGTTCAATCTGCCGGAAGACAAAATCCGCGTCATCGGCAGCAAGATCGGCGCGGGCTTCGGCGGCAAAAACGCTATGCGCTTGGAGCCATACGCCGCCGCGCTCGCGCTCAAGACCGGCAAACCGGTGCGGCTCGTCAACAGCCGCGCCGAAGAATTCTTCGCCGCCGCTGGTTCGGTGCCGGCGATCGTGCGCGTAAAAACCGGCGTAAAAATGGACGGCGCGATCACGGCGCGGGCGATGGAATTTACCTGGGACACCGGCGCGTACGCCGAAGGATTGGCCGGCAGCAATCGCGCTCTCAAAGACGGCGTCGGGCCATATAAGATTCCCAACATCCGAGTCACCTCGACTTTGGTTTACACCAACAAGCTGCGCGGCTGCCCATTTCGCGGCCTCGGCATTCCCGAAGCCGTCTGGGCGGGAGAATCACAGATGGATATGATTGCGCAGAAGCTGGGAGTCGATCCGGTGGATTTGCGACTGAAAAATTGCCTCGATACTGGCGACGAAACCCCGGCGGGCGATCGCGCCAATCATATCGCGCTTCGCGATTGTCTGCTGAAAGTGTCCGAGGAACTTGAGCGCTGGAAAAAGCACGCGCCGGCGCATCACGGCTTCGGCGTCGCGCTATTGCACAAATCGCCGACGACCTCGGCTTCGTCATCCAATGCGCGGGTGCGTATCAGCGCTGATGGCAAAGTCGAATTGTTTATCGGCGCGACCGATGTCGGCGGCGGTACCGGGACGAGCCTCGCGCAAATCGTCGCCGAGGAATTGAACTTGCCGCTCGCCGCAGTTCGCGTCGTGATTGCTGATACAGAGTTGACTCCCTTCGATCACGGCACCTATTCGAGCCGCGTGACGCCCTACGTCGGTTCCGCGGTTAAGCTCGCCGCGCTCGATGCGCGCCGGCAGATCGCAGCGAAAGCAGCGGAGCTTTGGAATGTGCCGAGTGACAGAATCCGTTTCGACAAAGGCAAGATCAGCGCCGACGACCAACGAGCATTAGGATTGACCGAAATTTTAGCGCAAACACGAACAGCAGAAATTGTCGGTGTCGGTGCCAGTCAAAGCAAGCGCCTGTGGGCCGAGGATTCCTCGAAGCAATCGAGAGACACGAGCGCGCCGGGGTGGCCGTTCGGCGCTCAGGCCGTCGAAGTGTCGGTGGACCGCGAAACCGGTGTGATCAAGCTCGTCCGCGTCGCGTCGGCGCACGATGTCGGGAAAGCGATCAACCCGTTGGCGGTCACGAGCCAGATCGAGGGCGGCATCATGATGGGACTCGGTTACGCGCTATCGGAAGGTTTGCTGTTCGACGAAGGAAAAATCACCAACGCCAGTTTCGCCGATTATAAAATTCCGACCGCGCGCGATATCCCCGCGGCAACAGCGATCATCGTCGAAAAAAATTACGACTCGGAACCCTACGGCGCCAAAGGCGTGGGCGAAGTGTCCCTGTTCGGTATCGCGCCCGCGGTGGCCAACGCAGTGGCGCGCGCAACCGGCATCCGAATCAAAGAGTTACCTCTTTCGGCGGAAAAGTTATTCGAGCAGATACGGTCTAAAACCTAGCGAGGAACGCCATGCGAAGCCATCCAAGCACTAAAGCAAATCGCGACACTCCGCTCGTTTTTCTGCTGATGTTTTTTGCGTTCGCATCGTCGGCATTGGCACAGGCGGAAGAAGAATTAATTCGCGGCGCCAAAAAGGAAGGCAAAGTGGTCTTCTGGAGCTCCATGCGCGTTGAAGATTCGAAAGCGCTCGCCGCGGGGTTTGAAACGAAATACCCGTTTATCCAGGTCGATATTTTTCGCGCCGGCGGTGAGCAGCTCGTCAATCGCGCTCTTACAGAACACCTTGCGGGGAAAGTCACCTATGATCTGATCAACGCATTTGCCCTTAAGGTCCTCCAGAACAAAGGCTTGCTGCAACCGTATGCCGCGGCTGAGGCGGCGAATTATCCAACCGGCTTTAAGGATCCACAAAACTTCTGGGTTTCACTCTACAGCGGCTATAACGTAATCGGGTTTAACACCAAGCTTGTATCGAAGGATGACGCGCCTAAAACCTGGGAGGATCTGTTGCATCCTCGCTGGAAGGGCAAACTCGGCATGGATGACGAAGAATACTTTTGGCACGCGGGAATGCTCAAATATTTCGGCGAAGAAAAAGGCAAAAAATACATGGATACATTGAGCCGACAAGGTATCCAGTTCCGCAATGGTCATGCGTTGCTGGCGGATCTCTTGTCAGTGGGCGAGTTTCCAGTCGTCGTAGTGGTCTATCCGGATCACATCGAGCAAATGAAAGCCAAAGGCCAGAGCGTCGAATGGGTTAAAACCAGTGAGCCTATTCTCGTCAATCTGGCTCCCGTAGGCATCGCAGCCAAAGCGCCGCAGCCGAATGCGGCTAAGCTGTTCATGAACTATAGCATCTCAAAACAAGGCCAGGAGATCCTGCAAAAAGTGCGGCGCGCCTCCGCGAGGCACGATGTGAGCCCCGTAGTTCCAGACATGGACCCGCGGAAACTCAAACTTGTGCCGCTCGATCCGGACATTCCGACGAATCCGGAGCACGTTAAGGATTTTCGACGTGCGTTTGGATTGAACTGAGAAACTTTGCAGGACGGAGCGATACTCGACAATTTAAAAGGAAATTAGATGTCGATTTCACAAGAATCCGAACGGACGGATGAACGAAATTTGCCGCGGGTCTACGAGGATGTGCGGCAATGGCTCGAGCTGGTCGAATCCATGGGCGAGCTCAAGCGCATCGAGGGCGCCGATTGGAATCTCGAGATCGGCACTATGGCGGAGCTGATCTATCGCGAGCGCACCGGGACGATTCCAGCGTTGCTCTTCGATCAAATCAAAGGCTATCCCCAAGGCTTTCGCATTCTTTTCGGCCAGCAGACTTCTTATCGTCGCCTCGCATTGATGGCAGGATTGCCGATGGATAGCGTCGGACTGAAGCTCGTTAGCCGCTTCAAAGAAAAACTCAACAAGTTGCACCCGATTCCGCCGCGCATCGTGAAAACCGGTCCGGTGTTCGAAAACACTATGTCCGGCAATGCTATTGACGTGCTCAAGTTCCCCGTACCGAAAGTGCACGAATTGGACGGCGGCCGATTCATCGGGACGGCGTGCATCGCCGTCACGCGCGATCCGGAAGAAGGTTGGCTCAACCTCGGCACCTACCGCGCCATGGTGCATGACGAGAAATCCGTGGGGCTTTTCATGTCATCGGCGGGCAAGCACGGCCGCATGCACATGGAAAAAGATTTCAAGCAGGGAAAACCGTGCCCCGTGGTCTTATGTGTCGGCCAGGATCCGCTGCTGCTTTTGGCCGCGGGCAATCCCATCGAGCTCGGCTATTCAGAATACGATTACTGCGGCGCCATTCGAGGCCGGCCCTACGATCTCGTCGAAGGTGAAGTCACCGGCTTGCCTTTTCCTGCCCACGCAGAAATCGCCATCGAAGGCTTTCTTCATCCGGGCGACAGCAAAGCGGACGGTCCCTTCGGCGAATGGCTCGGCTATTATGGCACGCGCATGGAAGACACGCCGGTGCTGCGCATCGAGCGCATTTATCATCGCAACGATCCAATCCTGTGCGTCGCGCGCCCGGGCCGGCCACCAACGGACTATTCGCTTTCAAAAGGAATGATTCGCGCCGCGCAGCTTTGGGATCGTGTGGAAAAAGCCGGGTTGCCCAATGTGAAAGGCGTCTGGTCCCTCGAATCGGGCATCGGGAGTTTGTTCAATGTGATTTCGATTAAACAGGCGTATCCCGGCCATTCGCGCCAGGCGCTTTTTCTCGCTTCGCAATCTCTCGGCGGCGCCTACAACGGCCGCTTCGTCGTGGTGGTCGATGAAGATATCGACCCCACGAGCGAGTTCGATGTGCTCTGGGCAATGGCGACGCGATGCGATCCCGATCAAGCCGTTGAAATCATCAGCCGGGCCGCCAGTGGTTCGCTCGACGTCTGCATTCCGCCGGAGAACAAAGGCCACAGCTCGCGCTGCCTGATCGACGCGTGCATGCCCTACGATCGGCGCCACCAATTTCCGCCGATCGCCGAGTCGAGCGAAGAGCTGAAAAATCAAGTGCGAGCCAAGTGGCGCGGGACGATTTATGGATAGTGTTTCACCACGAAGGCCACGAAGAGCACGAAGGTTAAGAAATTATTTTTTTGAAGCCTTCGTGTCCCTCGTGCTCTTCGTGGTGAATAATCCCCTTACGACTTGTGCTTCTTTTGCCGTGGGTTTTCTTTTCCCTGCCTCGCTTTCCGCCCAAGATCTGTTGCGCGCGGGCACCATTTTCAGCGCCACGCAGGCGCCACTCTGGGCCGCGAAGGAAGGCCGTTACTTCGAAAAGTACGGCATCAAGAATCTGGAAATCATCCAATTCTCCGGCGGACAGCCGGTGACGCGGGCGCTCATTGGCGGCGATATTCAGATCAGCACGACCGGAGGCGCCGCCGTGGTCAACGCCCGGCTGAAGGGTGCGGACACCATGATCATCGCCCGCACCGTCGGTGTCTTCCCGTATACGCTTTTTGTTGGCAAAGAGATTCGCGAAGCGGCCGACCTCAAGGGGCGAAAGCTCGCCGTGAGCACCGTAGGCGGCTCCGGTTATGTCGCAATGCAGTATACGCTCAGAAAACTCGGCCTGGATCCGGACAAAGATGTCGCCATGCTGCAGATCGGCGACTTCGGCACACGCCTGGCCTCGCTGGCTGCCGGCACAGTGCAAGGAGCCTTGCTGCTACCGCCGTTCACCTTGCGGGCGCGCGAGCTGGGATTGCGATCGCTTTACGATCTCGTCGGCAGCGGCATTCAATATCCGATCAATCAGATCACCGTGCGCCAGTCGTTCATCAAGTCGCACCGCGAAATCGTAACAAATTTCATGCGCGCGTTCGTTGCCGGCCTGGCGCGCTTTCGCACCGACCGGGAGTTCGGCAGCCACGTGCTGGGCAAAAACCTCAAGGAAAACCGATCCCAAGATTCTTCAGGAGACTTACGATTTTTGGCTGAAAGTATTTCCCCGCGTTCCTAACCCGGGACCGGAGGATGCGACGGTATTTCTCGATTTCATGCAGGTGAAGGAGCAGCGGGATTGGCGCGACTTCGTCGACACCAGCGTGATGGACGAACTGCAGCGCGAAGGATTTCTAAACAGCGTCTACAAATAGCGAGGCTCGTATGAGGTTGGCCGTAGTTTTTTGGACGATGCTGATGGTTTCGTTACTTTTGCGCGTCGCAGCGGCACAAGATATCACCAAAGCCAAGCAAGAGGGACGCATCGTCTTTTATACCTCGTGGGGACCGGGCGACGCCGAGTACGTCGTCAAAGCCTTCGAGAAAAAATATGCGCCGTTGAGAGTTGAGACCGTCAGAGCGAGCAGCGAAAGAACCCTGACTCGTCTTTTCAACGAGCACCGTGCCAACACATTTCTCGGCGACGTGGTCGCGGTCAGCGGACTTCAGTCGGGAATACTCAAAGCAAAGGGCGCACTGGAACGTTATCAATCGCCGGAAGCAGTTAACTTTCCCGCAGACTGGCGCGATCCGGACGGATACGGCACCGGCCTGCATCAAACGATCTACGTGATCGGTTACAACTCGCGGCTGATCGCACCGGACACGGCGCCAAAGAGCTACGACGACTTGCTTCAGCCGCGCTGGAAAGGCCAGCTCGGTTGGGATCCGGAAGAGTATTATCTCTTCGGCGCTCTGCTGAAAGCACGCGGCAAGGAAAGAGGGTTGGATTACTGGCGCCGTCTCGCCACGCAGCAGATCAATTTCCGCAAAGGCTACACGTTAATCAGCGAACTGGTGTCCGCGGGAGAATTTCCCGTGGCCGTTTCGCTTTATCAGCACCGCGTCGACGAATACGACGAGAAAGGCGCGCCGCTCCAGTGGATCGCGTCCAACCCGCTGGTCGGCGGCGACCCGAACAAAATTTCGCTGCTGAAAAATGCGCCGCGGCCCAACGCGGCCAAGTTATTCATCGACTTCATGCTGTCGACTGAAGGTCAGAAATTGCTCCAGGACAAAGGCCGCAGTCCGGGCAGGATCGGCATCGGTCCGAAAAATCCTCGGCTGAAGGGCGCGAAGATTTTCACCTTGCACGTAAACGCCGACGAATACGGAGAGCTCGGTAAAGAGTTCAACCGGGTTTTTAAAGTGCAATAACATGCCGTTGAAACTCTCTATGACTTGCGGTCCCTACGACCGCGCTCGCGCGCTGATCGACGGCACAGTTACGCCCGAAGGCATTGATCTCGAAGTCTACGTCAACAAAAGTCCCGGACGGCAGACGAAGATTGACGGCAAAGAGTTCGATGCCGCGGAGTTTTACACCGCCACGTACATCGCCGACCTGCACTACAAAACCCTCGGCTACACGGCGATTCCCATTTTCGTGAAGCGGATGTTTCGTCATTCGTACATTTACATCAATAAGCGAGCCGGTATTCGGTCACCCGCCGATCTGAACGGCAAGCGCATCGGCGTGCAAAACTGGCTCACGACGACCGCGGTCTGGGCGCGCGGGATGCTGGAAGACGAATACGATCTCGATCCGAAATCGGTCACCTGGGTGGCCGATCGGGTGAGCGGTATCGGCTATTGGAAACCGCCGGCCTCGCTGAAAATAGAAATTGTCCCGCGCGAACAAAAACAGTTCGATCTTCTCGCAAGCGGCGCGATCGACGCGGCGATCACCACGGGAATCTGGGCGCCGAATGTGCATCCTGACGTTGATTTTCTTTTTCCGAATTATGCCGAGTTGGAGCGCGATTACTTCAAGCGCACCGGATTTTTCCCGATCATGCACACTCTGATCGTCAAGAATTCCGTCTTGGAGAAATATCCATGGGTGGCTATGAGCCTGTTTGACGCCTGGCAGGCATCGAAAAAGAAATGCTACGAGTTGCTCCAGTGGCAGCGCGTGCATCAAACGTCACTGTGGTATCGCGCGCTTTGGGAGGAAGAACAAGCCGCCGCTGGTTCTGATCCTTATCTGTGGGGCTTTCGCAGGACCCGACCGGAGGTCAACAAGCTGCTCGAATACTGTCATCGGCAAGGCTTGACGGAACCGCAAGTTCGTGCCCGATGAAATGTTTTATCCGAGCACGCTGAAAACGTAGTTGGCGCAGCTTGTAGCGCAGAGACACAGGTATCAACAGCACGTGCACAGGATGAAACGGAGGAATCCCAAAAATGGTGCTTTCCTCACCCGGAAGCGTGTATCGAGACTTTTCGGCCGAACAAACCTGGATTCCCGCGTGCGCGGGAATGACGGCTCGGTATGACCAACCCAACCGACCTTTTTGTTACCATTCCATCGCGTCGCGGCCGACCCATCCGAGTTCGATCGTGTGCCGAGAGGTTGCAACCATGAGCCAAGCGCGCGACCTGCTCCCTCAAAGTATTTTGCTTTTATTCCTTCTCGAATGTTTCTTCGGCTCGGGTGCTTTTTGTCAGCCTTCCGGACAGGCGAGTCTGATCGAAGGCGCCAAAAAAGAAGGGCAGGTGGTCTGGTATGCGACGCTGAACATCAGTGACAGCAACGCACTCTTGAATCGATTTAACCAGAAATATCCCTTTATCAAAACGGAACTTCTTCGCGCGGGCAGCGAACAGCTTCTCAATCGCATCCTGACAGAAGATAGCGCGGGTCGCAGCGCTATGGATCTGGTCAACCTGACGACTATCAATGCGCTAAAGCGGCGTGGCCTTTTGCAACCGCATCGCTCCCAGGAATTCTCAGCGTACACGCAGCAATTCAAGGACGCGGATAATTATTGGGCCACTCTTTACAACATTTATTATGTGATCGGCTACAACGCGAAGATGGTACCCCCCAAAGATTCGCCGAAAAACTGGGATGATTTTCTCGATGCGAAAAGGAAGGGCAAGATCGGCATGGATCAGGAGGAGTACGAATGGTACGCGGCAACGCTGAGTTATTGGGGCAGAGAAAAAGCGCAAAAATTCCACCAGGCCTTGGCTAAACAGGGAATTCATTGGAACCGAGGCCATACGATGATCTCCCAGCTGATGGCGGCGGGTGAATTTCCGCTCGGAATTGTCTATGCGCACCGTGTTGAGTCTATGAAAAAATCTGGAGCTCCGATCGAGTGGGTCAAGACCGCGGATCCGATTTTTGTGACTCTTTCCCCGGTTGCCGTAGCAGCCAAAGCCCGTAATCCTAATGCGGCCAAGCTGCTGATGGACTTTGTTCTTTCCAGGGAAGCTCAGTTGATCCTGCGAAGCGCAAATCGATTGTCCGGCCGTTCGGATGTCGAACCTCTAGTACCAGAGATGCATCCAAGCAAATTAAAAATCGCCGCAATCGATCCGAGTGTCGGTGAAGAGTTGACTAAATACAGTAAAGAGTTTCGCCAAATCTATTTCCAATAAGCACAAGCGATGGGAATGCTGACGGGGAAGATCACACCTCATTTTGCGAACGGCACGAAATAAGGAGGCGGCTTTTCCGGATAAGCCGAGGTGTCGAGACATCGAGTCGCGATTATGAGAAAACGGTGGAGGGAGTACAACGGTCCACTCAAACAGTAGAACCTTTCAGAATATAGGTTCTCTGCGTTGCCCCGAATAGGTAGATCTACTGAGATAAGGAATTCCATGCGGGTCAAAGTTATTACATTTTGCATCTGGCTCGTCTTCAGTGTCTTGGATATTAAACCCATCCTGGTGCGCGCCCAGTCGCTTCCCAAGGTGGTTATTGGCTACCCGGCCAGCAGCATCGCTTCTATCCAGCTTTTCATCGCACAAGAGAAGGGATTCTTTCGCGACGAAGGGCTCGATGCTCAACTCAATCAGGTTCGGGCAGATGCGGCGATTGCAGCGGTGCTAACCGGGGAATTATTTGCGTATGATTCGGTGGGAACAAGCGTGCGGGCGTTTCAAAAAAACGCGCCGATCAAAATCCTTGCCGTAAACCTCCAGAGTCCGCTTTTCTGGTTGGTCACGCGTCCCGAGCTAAAATCGTTTAGTGAGTTAAAGGGAAAAGTGCTGGGTACAACATCTTTCGGGGGAGTCCAACACTTGGCGGGACTGCGGATGTTACGCCGAGGCGGTCTCAACCCCGAAGAGGACATCACGGTGATTCTGGCAGGGGATCCGGCAACACAACTTCAGGCGGTTGTAAACGGCGCCATTCAGATCGCCGTTCTCTCTCCGCCGAGTGTGATTCTTGCGCGAGACAAATTCAAACTCAATATTTTGGCGAACGCTTTGGATGAGTTTCCAAGCTTTTTCCAAAGTGGCTTGGCGGTTGCCGACAAAAGCGTTTCGAGTCAAAAAGATCTGGTCAAACGGATTCTTCGGGCACGGGCTAAGGCAAACCGGTTTTTCTTTGAAATGGAGAGTGGCGCGAGCGAAGTCATTGCCAAGTTTTTGAAGGTGGACCTTCCCGTTGCACGCGAGTCCTATCGAATATCCCGCAATGCCTTCACGTCAAACGGCACCGTTTCGCAAAGACAGATCGATGAATTTCTTAAAATGGATGCCGAGATAGCGAAGATTCCCGATCCGTTGCGCGCAATACCGGCTTTCGACTTTTCACTTCAGCACGAGGTGAACAACGAACTTGGGATAAAATGACGAGGTTTCGCTTTCATGAGACTTATAACGATACAGTTGAGAATTGATCAACGCCTAAGCAGTTTCGCGCCTGTGCGCAGCGGCTTTCCGAGCGGGTGAGCCTATAAGAAGCTAAATAATTGCGAGCTAAGTTCTCAACGAGATGGCGCCAGGCCTGCTGCCGTATCGCCGAGAACGCTGCCATGCTCGATGCCCAGTGTTTTGATCCAGCGCTGCTGCCCCAGCGTGAGGCCGATGAAAAAGCCGAGCTCAACTAACTCTTCGATGGTGAAGTGCTCATGTAGTTTTGTCCAAAGCGGATCGTCGGCGATCTCGGACTTCCATGCAATTGCGCTGGTATAGGTCAGGGCAAGCTTTTCTCGCTCGGTGAACTTGTCCGAATCTGCAAAGTTCAAAAGCTCGTCGTACTTGTCTTCGGTGAGGCCTTGCCGTCCAGCCTGGACGGAGCGCTGCACGCCTCAATACTCGCACTGAATCGATTTTGAGACGTAGACACGACAAAGCTCCTTGAGCGCGTGATCGACCACGCCGTTTC